>Ga0111539_10011333_pt1 | contig 11199 bp, 11 predicted proteins | sample RhiMethybrSRZTD1_FD_79667 | JGI IMG/M metagenome (GOLD analysis project Ga0111539, IMG submission 79667) | Populus rhizosphere microbial communities from Tennessee, USA - Rhizosphere MetaG P. TD hybrid SRZTD1 (version 2) (version 2) | ecosystem: Host-associated > Plants > Roots > Rhizosphere >...
AAAAGTTTCTGAACGTATCGACTACCAGCGTCTGAGAAAACAATTCACACAAGAGAACGGCCACGCCAAAATACGGCGTGGTGTCGGCATCGCCAGTTACGTGGTGACCACGGGAAGGGGTCCTTATGAGTTGGCGCGCGCGCAGCTGGAATCGGACGGCCAGATGATCGTCTATACCGGCGCCTGTCCACAGGGGCAAGGGCACCATACTTCACTGAGTCAAGTTTGCGCCAGAGAATTTGCGATCCCTGTTGAAAAGGTGAAAATTGTCAGCGGTGACACCGAGATGATTCACGAGGGCTTCGGCACTTTTGCCAGCCGCTCGGCGGTGACGGCGGGGAACGCCGTGGCAGGGGCGGCACGAGCGCTTCGAGATCGACTAGCAGAGAAGATCGCCGCGGCGATGGGGCATCAAGCGGCTGAAATTTGTTGGAATGCCGGTTACTTCACCTGTGCGGGGCGTAGGTTCGACCTTCAAGAAGCTCTGGAGCTTGTCAAACGCGCGGATCAAAAAGCGGGAGTTGATTTATTTCCTATGGAAGCCAGCGCGCGCTTTGAAACCAAAGGACACACGTATGCCGCGGGCGCGCATGGGGCGGTGGTCGAAGTCGATGTCGACACCGGGGCGGTCAAGATCGTCAAATGCGTTGCCGCCCATGAAGCGGGGACGGTGATAAATTCAACCATCGTCGAGGGACAGCTCCACGGCGGCGTCGCGCACGGCATTGGTAACGCTCTCCTTGAGAGAATCGCCTACGATGAAAATGGCCAGATGTTGACTTCGACGTTCAAGGATTACCTTCTGCCGCTGAGCACCGACGTCGGCGATATCGATGTGCTGATGCTCGATACTCCGGCGCGGGGAAATCCGCTCGGTATAAAAGGAGTCGGGGAGTCGGGTGCGGTTGGCGTGGCGCCCGCGGTCGCTGCCGCAGTGGAGCATGCGCTCGGCGGGCTCGGCGTCAAGATCAATTCATTTCCTATAAAGCCCGAAGACCTAGCGCAGTGGAACACAGGGCCGGCGAGAGGAAGTGTTCTGTGATGGAAGTGACCAATCAACGATTGGATCTGCGCGATTGGCTCGTCCAAGTAGGAGGGCTCGGCGAGTTGGTCGAAATCGAGGGTGTGCATTGGGACAAAGAAATGGGCGCGTTGACGCAAATCGTTCACGAGCGGTCGGCGTCGTCACCGCCGGCGCTGCTGTTTTCAAAAGTTCCAGGCTATCCCGATGACTTCCGCGCGCTCTACGGCTCGCTCAGTTCGGTGAAGCGATTGGCGCTCACTCTGGGTATGGCGCCGAAGTACGATCACAAACTCTCTTTGCTCAGAGCCTTCCGCGCCAAGCTGGAAAACATCAAACCCATTGCTCCTCGCTTGGTGACCGAGGGAGCGGTGCTAGAAAATGTTGTCGAAGGCGATCGCGTGAACGTTCTCAAGTTCCCTGTGCCTAAACACCATGAAATGGATCCAGCGCGCTTCATCGCTACCGCCTGCGCGGTGATTCTCAAACATCCCGACGAAGGCTGGTTCAATATTGGAACCTATCGCTCGATGGTTTATAGCGCGACGGAAATCGGTTTAGAGATGTCGCCTGCCAGCGACGGCGGCCGGATTCAAAAACTTTATCTCGAACGCAACCAGCCGATGCCGGTGGCGATCTGCGTTGGCCAGCATCCGCTTATCTACCTCGTCGGTTCCACGAAGCACAATTTGCCGGAATACGATGTGGCTGGCGGCATCCTCGGCCAACCGGTTGATGTGATCAAAGGGCCATTCACGGGTTTTCCGATTCCCGCCAACGCCGAAATCATCCTCGAAGGCGTGGTTCAACCGAACCAAAAGAAACCCGAGGGACCATTTGGCGAGTGGATGGGCTATTACGCCAGCGATGTGGTCGACCGTCCCTACGTCGACGTGAGAACGGTTTTGCACCGCGATGATGCAATCTTGACCTGCGCGCCGCAACACAAGCCGCCAGATGAGACGGTGTTGCTTCGCTCGCTCGCCACCTCCGCGAAAGCATGGGCCGCGCTAGACGATCTTGGCGTCCGCGGGGTCAAGGGCGTTTGGCAGCACGAAGGCGGCGCTTCGAAAAAATTTCTCGTGGTCGCGCTCGAACAGCATTTTGCCGGACACGCGAGACAAGCTCTGCATGTGGCCGCATCGTCAGCCGGCGCTATCTTCGGCGGAAAATGGGTCATCGTCGTGGACGACGATATCGATCCAACCAACATGACCGAGGTTACTTGGGCGCTGTGCACCCGAGTGAACGGTTTGGACGATTTCGATTTCATTCAAAAAGCGCCCTCCGGTGGCCTCATCGATCCACTGACGGGCGATTACTTTAATACCCATATTTTAGTCGACGCATGCATCCCCTATGAGCAAAAAGCCCGTGGGACATTCCCCAAACCGGTTACTGTCAGCAAAGAGTTGGCCGATTCTCTGCTTGATCGCTGGGGCGGACAGTTCAAAACGTGGTTCAGGGATTAGACGAGAATAGAGTTCTTATACTTTCCATGAAGCCTTCGCGGTTTGACTATTACGCTCCACAGAGTCTGGATGAGGCACTGGCGCTGCTGGAAAAGTTCGCTAGCGACGCACGTCTTTTGGCGGGCGGGCAAAGCTTGGTGCCGCTCATGAATATGCGCTTGGCTTCGCCACAGGAAATTATTGACATCAACAAAGTCGCGGCGCTGGACTACGTCGAAGAGCATGATGGCTATCTCTGTCTCGGCGCGCTCACGCGCCATAGGACTATCGAGCGCTCGCCCCTCGTTGCGGCATACTGCCCATTACTAGCCCAAGCTGTTACCTTTGTTGGCCATACTCAGGTGCGCAGCCGCGGCACTATCGGCGGCAGCGTGGCCCATGCCGATCCCGCCGCCGAATATCCTACAGTCTTGGCCACACTCGATGGCAAGATCGTCGCGCAAAGTGTCGGTGGACGGCGAACGATTGACTGGCAGCACTTTTTTCGCGGACCCTATATGGTTGATCTGCAGCCCGATGAGATTGTGGTAGAGATACGCCTGCGCAAGCCTGCCCAAACGGCGGCCGGCGTATTTTTAGAGCTGAGCCGGCGTCATGGCGATTTCGCTCTCGTGGAAGCAGCGGTGCAGCTGCAAATCGACGGCGCCGGTAAATGCGCCGCGGTCCAGATAGGCCTTGGCGGAGTCGCGGGCACGCCGGTTCGCGCGCTTGCGGCCGAACAGTATTTGCACGGGCGGATTGCCGACGTGGTTCGTTGCGAGGAAGCAGCGGCGTTGGCCGCGGAGAATATCGAGCCCGATGACGATGTGCATGGCAGCGCCGATTATCGAAAGCGCATGGCTTCGCTCCTAGTTGGGCGCGCTTTAGCGCAGGCAGTGGAGCGGGGGGCGAAGCTGAACCCGCAGTGAGCGAATATGGCAGAGTTATTACCTATCCGAGTGCGCATAAATCATACGCCATACGAAAGATCAGTCGAAGCGCGTAAACTTTTGGTGGATTTCATCCGCGATGACATAGGTCTCACCGGGACGCATATCGGCTGCGAGCATGGCGTGTGCGGCGCTTGCACGGTGCTGCTGAACGGCGAGCCGAGCCAGTCTTGCTTGCTGTTTGCGGTGCAGGTCGACGGGTCCGAGATTGTCACGGTGGAGGGACTAAAAAGCGACGGCTCGCTGCATCCGTTGCAGGAAGCATTTTCTGCCGCTCATGGATTGCAGTGCGGATTTTGCACGCCGGGCATGTTGATGTCCGCGGCTTATCTATTGAAAGGGAATTCCGAGCCGAGCGAAACGGACATTCGTCTGGCGATCTCGGGAAATATCTGCCGCTGTACCGGCTACGTTAACATTGTCAAAGCTGTGCAGCTGGCGGCACAAGCATTAAAGCAGCGAGAGATTAAAGCCTAGAATCAATTTTAATCCGGGTTAGGAGATAGCTTTATGCGCGCAAGATCGTTAGTAGCCATTCTGATTTGTTTGCAGTGGGTCCTGGGGGCAACGACAGTCAGTTTTGCCGCATCCGCACCTGGGACAGTAGAGATAAAGGCGGGCGGCTTTGGTGGCGATGCGGTTTCCAGCTGGCCCGTTTACATCGCTCAAGATCGCGGCTTCTTTGCAAAAGAAGGACTACAAACCAGTTTCACGCGCAGTTACGAACAAATGATGGCACTGATCGGCGGTAACTTTGAAGTCATTGGCGAAGCCGCCGACGCGCCGATCCTGGCGGCGGAGAAAGGCGCGGATATTGTCGTTGTGTATGATCTTAGCCGGCGGCCCTCGCAGTTTATGGTCCTAGCGCCGGGGGTACAAAGTATCGCCGACCTGGATGGCAAAATTTTTGGCGTGTGGAAAATTCCATCTACCGACCAGTTGTTAACGAAGAAATTTCTTGCGCGTCAAGGCATCGACGCCGCCAAGGTGTCGTTCCGCCGCATCGGCGGTTCGCGCGAGCGCTATGCCGCGTTACAGAATCGCCAGATCGCGGCCACTGTGTTGTCCACCGGGTTTGCGTATAAAGCGCAGGAAGAAGGCATGAGGATTGTCGCCGTGCCGGCCGACTGGGAAGTTTTTCCCTGGACATTTGTGATTTTCCGCAAGAGCTGGGCAGAAGCCAACTCCGGCACGGTGGTTAAATATATCCGAGCCCTGCACCGCGGCGCGCAGTGGCTCTATGATCCGGCAAATTTCGAACAGGCGTTGCGCACCTTGAAACCTGTTTCCGGATTCGACGATAAGACGATGCGCTGGGCGCTCAAGGACTCGGTTGATAGCCGGATTTACAACTTGGAAAAACCGAGCGTGCCGATTTTCCAATTGGCAGCCGATTGGCTCCTCTCTGAGGGCTTTTTAACCAAACCTTTCGATACATCGAGAATTCTAAATACTAAATTTTACGAGCAGGCCATCCAATAAATTCTCCTATGAGTCGTGGAGGCGTCGATGAATGCGCAATGGGCCGATCGAATAGTCGCCGTAGTTGACCCTGACCAGGTTTGCCGACTCGCGCTTGATCTTTGCGATATTGCCAGCCCGACGGGTGAAGAAGATGCGCTCAGCGCCTTCATAGTCGACTGGTTCAAGCGAAATGGTCTGGTTGGCACCCGTCAGGAGGTTGAAACCAATCGATCCAATGCCGTTGGGATTCTTCGCGGTGGCAGCAGTGGGCCGAGCCTTATGCTCAACGGCCACATGGATACCGGTATGCACCTGCGCCATGATGAAGTGATCGGACCGGTTCCGCCAAAGCGGGCGATCCTACCGACGCGTATCGAAAATGGTGTGCTCTACGGAACCGGCATGGACAACATGAAGAGCGGTCTTGCCGCTATCATGAGTGCGGCAAAGGCCATTAAGGATGCTGGTTTTACTTTGAATGGTGACTTGATCGTCGCTGGCGTAGCTGGCGAAGTGAGCCGGGCGCCAGTTGATCAGTATCAGGGGCCATACTATCGCAGCAAAGGTCTCGGTACCCGGTATCTACTAACCCACGGTATCATTTCCGACTATGCCATTGTTGCCGACACGTCCCATTTCGGTCTCACCTGGGCACAGTGCGGTGTCGTTTATGCTAAGATCACCGTCGGTGGACGGCCGTTTTATACGCCGTTCACGCGACGATCCGCCGACCCCCGCGTAAGCCACAACGCAATCATCAAGATGGGAATCGTCATTCAAGCATTTGAAAAATGGGCGGCAGATTATGAAGCCCGTGCGATTTATCATTTTGCGGCTGGCGAAGTGCATCCGAAGGCGAGCATTGGGGCAATTGCCGGTGGGGTGCCATTCAAAGTCGCGAATTCGCCTATCGCGTGCAGCCTTTACGTCGACGTACGTACTCCCCCAGGATTGACGCCGCGCCAAATCCAAAGAGAGTTACGCACGATGCTCGATGACACAGGGATCGACTATGATCTGGAACTGTTTACAACCCAGATGGGGTACGAAGGGAAAGGTGTCGAGCCGATCGTCAAAGCCATCAGTGACGCTCACGAAATCGTCGCCGGTAAACCATTGCCACCCATCGATCCGGTGGAAAACAGCATGTGGACCGACACCAACCTCTATAACGAGCTCAACATACCTGCAGTAAAGTTTGGCATCGGCGCTGCTTTGCGTGCGGGCCCAGACGGCGAGCTGCACAACATGGTGCGCCTGCGCGACTCGACGAGTGTCGATGATCTGTTGAACGCGACGAAAATCTACGCAATTTCAGCATTGCAAATTTGTGGCGTGGCTTAGCACGAGTTAGATTCAGGGTCGAACAGTTTGGCGCTTGCTGATAGATCTGTGTAGATGCAAAAACAACAGGATATGGATCTCAGATGTCCGCAGGGGAAGTAAAATCTGGTTTCCCATCATTAATCCATTTCGTCCCGAACGCTATTCCCCAGGACTCACTGTCTTTCTGTGTAGCAAAACCGTCTGCCGGACCCTGGAACTCGTGTATGTTGCGCTGGCCTTCATTATCCCATGACACAAGTACGGTAGCTGCCCAATTATGGCTGTTTGGAATTTCCCGCGCGGAAATCTCGATTAAATGCCCAGTGTGCCTAACGATCATGCACTCCCCTCCATTCATAATTTTAACGATTAAAAATTAGCAGCATAGCAACATGATAGAGCATTGTGCTAAGCGTTGCATCATTTTAAATAGGAGATTGCACGAATCCGGGATACTGAACGCGAAGGTTGAGCGGTTACGCGGGGGCCGAGCGTATAGCCGACTGCTGAGGGATCATCCTAAGCCTTCAACGCACAGTTTTTGTGCTGCCGGCAAACGAAAACACGAAGCAAGGCGCGTAGTCGATCAATTTGAAATCGTTGTTGCCGAACAAGGATGCCCGGCATTGGTCGAGGGTGATCAAACGGCGGACTTGCGGATCAATTTGCGCGCGGTGCAATCGACGTCCGATTGTAAAGGAGACGGATCGGCGATAAGTCCTAGCATTGTGCCGTACGACTTCAAATTCTTTCTCTTCCTTGTGACGATTGTGTTGCCGGTCGCGTGCGCGCCTCAGCGCCAAACTCATCCTCTCGATACGGCGCCGATACCAGCGAGCGCTCGTATATTGGAAGAGCCCTGCTCGCCGCTTGGCGCTATGATGTGCGGCGCGGTCTCGATACTATCCGGTGAAACCGCTGTCGAACGCCGGTCAGCGTGCATTATCTATGTCGAACCGAGTGGAAGGCGCGTTGAGCAGTGCGGCTCGCTGCCTACTTCGCACCCGTAAAACTTTGTGATCGTCGTAACTAAATTTATTCTTCTTCTGGCTTAAGTGTCACGCGAATGAGTTCGCCCCAGTTTAGAAGACGTGAAGCCGTCTGGATAGAAAGGCTCACTGCAGTGATATAGAAAACGCTACCAGTCATGCCGAAAAATAAGTCTTTCATTGTATCGGCTAAATCACCCTGTAAGTCAGTGGAAAGAGCCCAGGTCATAACAAACTCCGCAAACTCCCAGAGTACTGCGACCGTGCACGTCGAAGTGAATACGAGCAGACTTTCAACCAACCGGTTAGGAGGCGCGCCAGTAGACGCAACCGACGCATTAACGAATGCCTTATCTAAGAAGTAGGCCATCGCAAGGCCGCCGAAAAAGTGCATGGGGATATCAAAAAGGGGATGCGTTTCATAAAGACGGAAAACGTTATATGCAATCACGTGAATCGTGAACACCAATGATGGTGCCCATGCCGGCTTTTTAAGGGACTTCACCCATTGTAAGAAAACCTCTCGATTTCGTTGCGACCTCATCAGACCTCCCGCACAGATAAGTAAAGTCAAAATGATAAGGGATTATGAGCAGGGCAGCAATTAGATAATTCAATTTACGGCACCAACTTTATCGACCATAACGGCGGAATTTACACGCGTTGCTATGAGTGCGAAACAATCCCATCCGGAGACAGAAGAATCCAGTTGAGAGCTTCCATGGCGCACCTGAGCACCCACGGGCGTCACGGCACCTTTAGCGTCAAGGTGTCTTCAATGGGATCGAGCGCTAGCGGAACGAAATGCTTTATGCATCGAAGCTATGACGCCCGGGCAATGCCCGGCATGTGTAGCAATTAGCCGTAGTTTCGTCGCACCGAAAAGGTCCAGGGGAACGGCTCAATGATCGATGAAAGCGCGATCCGGCGGGAATGGACGTGACCAGCCGTATTGGTGCCCTCAATAGCTCGCATATCTCACGACAAAAATTTGGATCATCAAATGATAGGTGGGAGCATCGGTATCGCGGGCGTTCCTATCCGGGTAAATCCCCGACAATTAGAAGTGCTACGTAGCCTATCAATATGCCAGCTAGAATCGTGAAAGCAGCAACAGATACCGCATTCCAGAATTGTGATTGCTTAGATTCCATCACAGGCCCTCCCTTGGCATACATGCCCACGTAAAGCGCTATCGCTCCGCACACCGCGAAAAAGGCGCTGAGGCAAGGAAATTCAATGAAAGGGGATTTCATCGAAGACGATGCAGTTTCCTTTACCCCAGCAAAATATGACGTGAGCAGGTATTATGCCCTTCTTCTTGACAGGATTTTGGAGAGATCTGGTCAATGCGCGGGAGTTGAAGGCTCCTAAGGCGGACGGCAACTTTGCCTGTTAAGTTTTTCGCCCACATAAAATCAGGTCAAAGTGTCAGCCAGCGGCGGCGATCGACACTTCACTATGGCATGTTAACCGCTGGAGAAAGAAGCGGCGCACCTTTTAGCTCGGATCCGATCTCAAGACCACGCGCGATGAAGGGTGCCAGGCCCGCAACATTCGCAGAGACGATTGCGATTTGCAGGAAATTCAGGAAATCAGGTTTCGCGCATGGGGTATGAGTTATTCACAACGAATTGACCCAGGAAAGCACGCTGGCGGAGTGGAACGTGAAAGGCGCTCGTTTAAAACGCTCGAATCTTTTTTCCCAAGATCTACTTCTGCCCGAAGGGTGGAATCGATAGACACAAGGGGAGCCTAAAATCCCCATATAGCCGAAAACCAAATCGGGAAGAGGACGGGGAGTTAAGCCAACACGGGTTTTTAATTTGTACTTCCAATTTTAATTAAAAATGTGCTAATTGTTCAGGTCGTCCAAATTGGCGCATCTTTTACCGAAAATGTCTCACAGGGTGCTTACATGGATGGCGGCCGCCGAGTTGCTCCATTCATATTTTTAGTTACGAGGAGAAACTAAAACGTGCGACGAGATGACATGATGCCTCACACCCAAACCCAGGAAACAAGCCTTGCGCTACTGAACGAGCGCATGGATCAGCTGGCGCGCAAGATCGGTATATTGGATCACGACGATCCGCGCCGCGCAAAGATCTTCAAAGAGATGCTGCGGCTCAATGATTTGGCGAGGGAGATGAAAAAAAGATGGCAATAACAAAATCGAAGAGGTGAAGCCTTGCCACCCGAAGCTTAGAAGCAAGAGCCGTAACGCTCTACGTATTTAGGATCAGCGAACATACACGAATCACAGACATACTGTTCGTTCTCGCGCCGGTACTCTTCCCACTTTGTCATGTTATAAAATCCAGCGGTAAATTCTTCGCCTCGAATCCCCTCAACGATTTTTTGCAGCGGTCACAGATAACTTTAATCGTTTTGATTCGAGAGTGCGAAGAGGCTTTAACTGACATTCACTGTCTCCTCCTTCCCGCTAGACATACCCAATGCTGGCCCGTCGTTTAGCCATCGCTCCATTTTGCGTCCTCCTTGGATTAAGCGCGAAAAAAGAAGGCCCTTTGCCGGTTCAACGCTATCAATTAATTATCTAGCGGCTGACGCTTTCTAAGAAACAGAAGCCCGGTTAAGCCCACGGCGGATAAAAGAAGGGAAGCGGGCTCCGGAACTGCCGTGGTTGGCCATCCGGAAGGTGTAAAGCTCAGATTCGCGATCTGGCCGGTTAAAGTTCTCGTATCTCCAAACTGAGATGCTGCAGTGTAAGACGCTGGATCATTAACCGAGATATCGAATTCGCCGCTACCGAGCGCATTGGAATAGGACAGATGCTGAGCGGCATTGACGAAGTCGATCGTTAGCTGACTACCGTTGCCAATGTTGTTTGAATTGCCGCTGCGCGAAATCGTACCGAAGATATCAGCTGTAAAAAGCGCCGGGCTTCCGGACACGACCGGATCGGTAAATGTGATTCTCAAAGTGAAGTCAGCAACGCCGTCTTGACTCCCGAACGGCTCAATGCAGTTTATACTTCCGCATACATTGAGGATAAAAGTTCCGAGATTTGTCAGGCTCGTCGGACCAGCACCGATCGGCACGTCGATATTTGCAAAACTGGCGCTGGTATAGGTTAGGAAAGTGTCGATAGTGGTCGGCGAACTCGTATTAGTGTTTCCCGTGAACAAAATCGCTTGCGCTGTTCCGCTGATCCCCAGCGCTCCAGCAAGTAGACTCGTCAAAAAAACAAAACTCAGTATGTTTCTTTTCACGTCTTTGCTCCTTCGGAGAACAAGATGGTTTACCTTGCTAGAGCAATTGTTAGACCGTTTCCCGATCTGATTGACTTTGTTGCATTTGATCATGCGAAATGGGCTTTAGTTGTAAACAAGATTTACGGGATTCGAAGCGGGGTTAGTGCCCTCCGAATATTTCGATCTTTTTCAGTGTCAATATTGTCGGAATCTGTGACACCGCGGCGGCAGATTGACGTCGGTAGGATTATGCGTCTTTGGAAAGACGAGCGGCTGGCCCAATGCCCATTCGGTAGATCCCTTCTTTGTTTTTTTGCCATTGGACATGCCATCCGGTTGGTAGTGTCGCTGCATTGCGGCACGAAGCAATTTCAATGCGAAATGCTTGTGCATTATTGCTCGATCGACAAGCGATCCGTAGGAAAAGGCGGTAGTTACGATCACGGGTATGTTGCGCGTCGACGGATCCGCTTTGAGCCGCCCTCGTGCTACTAGCTTTCTGCTCGTGTTCGCAACGGCCGGCCTGTGAAGAGCATCCGAACCGCGTTCGAACGGGCAATTGAAAAAGCGGCGATCGAAGATCTACGATTGCACGATTTCCGACATACGTGCATTAGGCGCTGGGCTACGGAGGGAATTCCGCAGCGATCATAGCCGCGGCCGGACAACATTCGATCGAGCAGAACAACGACTACGTGAACATGAAAGACGATCATCTTCGAGCAGTCTTCAAATTGTTTACACGACGTTTACACGGTAAACCGGTTGAAAATCAGTGCG
>Ga0111539_10011334_pt1 | contig 11198 bp, 12 predicted proteins | sample RhiMethybrSRZTD1_FD_79667 | JGI IMG/M metagenome (GOLD analysis project Ga0111539, IMG submission 79667) | Populus rhizosphere microbial communities from Tennessee, USA - Rhizosphere MetaG P. TD hybrid SRZTD1 (version 2) (version 2) | ecosystem: Host-associated > Plants > Roots > Rhizosphere >...
ATCCAGGCGCTCAATCCCGGGGCGACGATCGTCGAGGCGGCCTCCCCGGTGACGGTGGAGGACCCGGAGGCGATCCGCGGCAAGCGGGTGCTGGTGGTCGAGGACGGCCCGACCCTGACGCACGGGGAGATGGCGTACGGCGCCGGGGTCATCGCGGCGCAGCGCTTCGGCGCCGCGGCGATCGTCGACCCGCGGCCGTGGGTGGTGGGATCGATCGCCCAGGCGTTCAAGAAGTACCCGATGATCGGCCCGCTCCTGCCGGCCCTCGGCTACGGCGACCAGCAGATGGCCGAGCTGCGCCAGACGATCGAGCGGGTGGAGTGCGACCTGGTGCTCATCGCGACCCCGATCGATCTGCGGCGCACCATCAGGTTCGACAAACCGGCCCTGCGCGTGACCTATGAGCTGCAGGAGATCGGCAAGCCCAATCTCGACGACGTCCTCAAGAGCGTCCTCTGAGATCCCGCCGTCGCGTGGTCGTGGCATTCGGAGGCAACGCCCTCATCCGCTCCGGCCAGGAAGGGACGCAGTGGGAGCAGATCGAGAACGCCGAGGCGACCGCGGAGCGTCTCCTGCCGCTGGTGCGCTCCGGGCACGACCTGCTCCTGGTGCACGGCAACGGTCCCCAGGTCGGCAACATGCTGATCCAGGTGGAGGAGGCGGTGAACAAGGTGCCGCCGCTGTCGCTCGACGTTCTCGTCGCCGCGTCGGAGGGGAGCATCGCCTACATGCTGGAGCTGGCGCTGCTCAACGCCTTCCGCAAGGCGCGGCTGCGGCGGGCGGTGGCGGCGTTCGTCACCGAGGTGATCGTCGACCCGCGCGACGTCGGCTTCCGGCGCCCGACCAAGCCGATCGGCCCGTTCTACTCGCGCTTCCGCGCCGACTTCTTCATCCACCGCCTCGGTTGGAACATGATCGAGGACGCCGGGCGCGGCTGGCGCAAGGTGGTCCCGTCGCCGCGGCCGCTCGAGGTCGTGCAGCTGCCGGTGCTGCGGCAGGCGCTCGAGGCCCGGCACCTGGTGATCGCGGCCGGCGGTGGCGGCGTCCCCGTTTACCGCACGCGCGACGGGATCTTGAAGGGGGTCGAGGCGGTCATCGACAAGGATTACACTGCGGCGCTCCTCGCCTCCGGCGTCGGGGCGGACCTCCTGGTCATCCTGACCGGCGTCGAGCACGTCAGCCTCGACTTCGGGACGAAAGAGGAGCGCCCGGTGCGCCGCCTGACGACCGCCGAGGCCCGGGCCCACCTCGAGGCGGGGCAGTTCCCCGAGGGCAGCATGGGCCCCAAGATCCGCGCCGGGACGGAGTTCGTGGAAAAGAGCGGGCACGAGGTGCTGATCACCTCGGCCGAGAAGCTGGCGCAGGCCATGCTGGGCCGTGCCGGCACCCGCATCGTGCCGGGCAGGACGCCGGGGAGCCGGGTGCAGGGGAGAAGGAGCCGGAGATGACGAGCCGCGACCTGATTTCGATCCACGACCTGTCCCGTGACGAGGTGCTGGAGATCCTCGACGTCGCGGCGGACATCAAGGCGCGCCCGCGGGAGCATCGCGCCGCGCTCGAGAGGAAGACCCTCGCGATGGTCTTCGAGAAGCCGTCGCTCCGAACCCGCGTCTCCTTCGAGACCGGGATGACGCAGCTCGGCGGCCACGCCATCGCCATCCAGGGAAGCGAGGTCGGGCTCGGCAAGCGCGAGGCGATCGGCGATGTCGCCCGCACGCTCGAAGGGATGGTGGACGGGATCATGGCCCGCACCTTCAGCCACCAGATCCTGATCGACCTCGCGGCCGCCGCGTCGATCCCGGTGATCAACGGGCTGTCCGATCACCTGCACCCCTGCCAGGCGCTCGCCGACTACCTGACCCTCCGCGAGCAGAAGGGGAAACTGGAAGGGCTGACCCTCGGCTGGCTCGGCGACGGCAACAATGTCCTGCACTCGCTGATGTACGCGGGCGCCAAGCTCGGCGTGAATGTCCAGGCCGCCACGCCCGAGGGATACGAACCGGATCCCGGAGTCGTGGCGCGCGCCCAGGCCGACGCCCGGGCCACGGGAACCCGCATCACCGTCGGGCGGGACCCCGCCGAAGCCTTGAAGGGGGCGGATGTCGTTTACACCGACACCTGGGCCAGCATGGGGCAGGAGGCCGAGCACGCCGCGCGCGTCCAGGTCTTCCGCCCCTATCAGGTGAACGCCGCGGCCATGGAGAAGGCCAACCCGGGGGCCCTGTTCATGCACTGTCTCCCGGCCCACCGCAACGAGGAAGTCACGGACGACGTGATGGACTCTCCCGCGTCGGTCGTCTTCCCCCAGGCTCACAACCGCCTGTATGCGCAGAAGGCGGTCATGGTCCTCCTGATGGGATCGGCCGGGACGTAACGCAGCGGCCGCAGGGGGTTAAGGCGTTTTCCGCTCTTGACACCCCCGCGCCCCCCCTGACAGAATGGCGACCCCTGTCCCAAAGGCACCGGGGTTTTTCTGTCCCTTGACGTTCCGTCGGAAGGGAAGAGGCGGAGGAGCGTGGATACATATATTTGTCGGCCGAAGGACGCCAAGCGCGCCTGGATCCTGGTGGATGCCGAGGGGCAGACCCTCGGGCGACTGTCCACGTTCGTTGCCAAGGTCCTGATGGGGAAGCACCGACCGACCTACACCCCGTTCATCGACACCGGCGACTTCGTCGTGGTGATCAACGCCGAGAAGGTCCGGCTCACCGGGAAGAAGGCCGAGAACAAGTTCTACCGCTGGCATACCGGCTACCCGGGCGGGATCAAGCAGGTGGCCGCGGGGCGCTGGCTGAAGACGCACCCGGAGCGGGTGATCGAGTGGGCGGTGAAGGGGATGCTCCCGAAGGGGTCGCTCGGCCGGCAGCAGGGCACGAAGCTCAAGGCCTACCGCGGGTCCGAGCATCCGCACCAGGCGCAGAAACCCGAGAAGGTCAGTATCCCGGCCTAGGCCGGCTCGAAGGGGAGCGATGATCCAGGTCCAGTACTACGCGACGGGTCGCAGGAAATCGGCCACCGCACGAGTGTATCTCCGCCCCGGTGAGGGGAAGATGACGGTGAACCGGCGCGAGATCACGAACTACTTCCATTCCGACGCGGTGCGCCGCATCGCGCGCGAGCCCCTCGCCTTCCTCGAGCTCCACGACAAGTTCGACGTCCTGGTGAATGTCAACGGCGGCGGTGAGCAGGGACAGGCGGGGGCCATCCGCCACGGTCTGGCGCGGGCGCTCGTGGTGTTCGACGCCGGGCTCAAGCCGCGTCTCAAGGGAGCCGGCTTCCTGACCCGCGATTCGCGCGTCAAAGAGCGCAAGAAGTACGGGCAGAAGGGCGCACGGGCCCGGTTCCAGTTCTCGAAGCGTTAACGCAGCAACCGGCCGGGCGGATCCCGGCGCACGAGCGAGGAGGATCATTTGGAGGCAGTCAGCGTCAAGGAGCTTCTGGAGGCAGGCGTTCACTTCGGGCATCAGACGAAGCGCTGGAATCCGAAAATGCGCGAGTACATCTTCGGCCAGCGGGACGGCATCTACATCATCAACCTCCAGAAGACGGCGGTGCTGTTTCGCGATGCCCTCGACTTCGTCGAGCGGGTCGCCTCCGAAGGTCGGAGCATCCTCTTCGTCGGAACGAAGCGGCAGGCGCAGGAGGTGGTGGCAGAGGAGGCGCAGCGCGCGGGCGTGGCGTTCGTCAACACCCGCTGGCTCGGCGGCACCCTCACCAACTTCCGCACCATCAAGAAGCGCATCGAGCGCATGCGCTGGCTCGACAACTTCCTCCTCAACCCGGTGGAAGGGCGCTTCACGAAGAAAGAGCTGCTGCAGCTCGGCAAGGAGCAGGTGAAGCTCCAGAAGGTCCTCTCCGGGATCCGCGGTCTCGACCGGCTGCCCGAGGCCCTCTTCGTCATCGACCCGAAGAAGGAGCACATCGCCATCCAGGAGGCCCGCAAGCTCGGCATCCCGGTGGTCGCGGTCGTGGACACCAACTGCGATCCCGACGACATCGACTTCCCGATCCCCGGCAACGACGACGCCATCCGGGCCATCAAGTTGTTCACCGGCAAGGTGGCGGACGCGGTCCTGCAGGGGCGCAACGCCTGGGAGAAGCGGGCGGCCGACAGCAAGGCGGACGAGGGGGCGATGGCGGCTGCCGGAGGCGGCGGGATGTCGGGCGTGCCGACCCCGGGCGGCGGCGAGGATCCCGGGCGCGTGGCGCCGCGGCGCTCCGCCTCGGCCGGCGCGGCCCGTCCGGCCGGGACGGTCAAGCGCAGGCCCGCGGGGGTGGACGACGCCGCCGCGGTGGTGGAAGTGCAGGCGCAGGGGGAGGTCGCGTCCCTCGCCGGCGCCGTGAACGACGGGGTCGTGTCGGGCGACTAGCTCCGCCCCGGTCCGGTGGAGGGTACGCTCCGCGCCGGCCGTCCGGGCGTCACGCACACAGGCATCAAAGGAGTCGGGAGGAGTGATGGAGATCAGCGCGTCTCTGGTCAAGGAGCTCCGCGACCGCAGCGGGGCGCCCATGATGGAGTGCAAGACCGCTCTTCGGGAAGCAGGCGGGGACCTCGACGGAGCGCACAAGATCCTCCGATCGCGCGGGCAGGCGACCGCCGCCAAGCGCTCCGCCAAGACCACCTCCGAAGGCGTGATCAGCGCCTATCTGCACGGTGGCGGGCGGATCGGCGTCCTCATCGAGCTGAACTGCGAGACCGATTTCGTGGCCCGCACCGCCGATTTCCAGAACCTGGTGAAGGATCTGGCGATGCACGTGGCCGCCTCCGACCCGCGCTTCATCGACCGGGACGAGGTGACCGAGGCGGTGCTCGCCGAGGAGCGGGAGATCTCCCGCCAGCAGGCCAAGGCCACCGGCAAACCGGACGCCGTGGTCGAGAAGATCGTCACCGGCAAGATGGAGAAGTTCTACCAGGAGTTCTGCCTCCTGGAGCAGCCGTTCGTGCGCGACCCCGCGACCTCGGTCAAGGACGTCATCCACACGGTCATCGCCAAGACGGGGGAGAACATCCGCGTGCGCCGGTTCGTGCGGTTCGTCCTGGGGCAGGGCGAGGTGCGCGTCGCCTCGGCGCGCACCACCGCCTGAAGCGCGGAGGGACCTTGTCCCCGCCGCCCCGTTACCGCCGCATCCTCCTGAAGCTCTCGGGCGAGGCCCTCATGGGCTCCCGTCCCTACGGGCTCGACCCCGCCGTCGTCCGGCGCATCGCCGGCGAGATCGCCGGGGTGCGCGCCGCCGGCATCGAGGTCGTCATGGTGATCGGGGGCGGCAACATCTACCGCGGCCTGTCGGCGGCGACCGAGGGCATGGATCGGGTCACCGGCGACCACATGGGAATGCTCGCCACGGTGATCAACTCCCTGGCGGTGCAGGACGCCCTCGAGGCGCACCAGATCGACACGCGGGTGCTGTCGGCGATCGAGATCCGCCAGGTGGCCGAGCCGTTCATCCGCCGCCGCGCCCTGCGGCACATGGAGAAGGGGCGCATCGTCATCATCGCCGCCGGCACCGGCAACCCGTACTTCACGACCGACACCGCCGCCGCCCTGCGGGCGATGGAGATGAAGGCGGACGTCCTGCTCAAGGCGACGCAGGTGGACGGCGTCTACAGCGCCGACCCGAAGAAGGACGCCGCGGCGGAGCGCTACGAGGAGATCACCTACCGCCAGGTGATCGCGGACGGCCTGCGCATCATGGATGCCTCCGCCATCGCGCTGTGCCAGGAGAACAAGGTGCCGATCGTCGTGTTCCATCTGGGCGTCCCGGGAAATATCCTGAGAGCCGCCCAGGGCGAGCCGATCGGCACCCTCGTCAAGGAGTGACCCATGGCCCTCGACGCCTCGATCGAAAACGCCCGGAAGAAGATGAACGACACCGTGGAGCACACGCGCAAGGATCTGTCGGCGGTGCGCACCGGCCGAGCGACCCTGTCGCTGCTCGACGGCATCACCGTCGAGTACTACGGCACCGAGACGCCCCTGCCCCAGGTCGCGGGGCTCAGCATCCCGGACCCGACGCTGATCGTCGCGCAGCCCTGGGACGCGACCCTGATCCCGAAGATCGAGAAGGCGATCCGGGCCGCCAACCTCGGGCTCAACCCGGCCAACGACGGGAAGGTGGTGCGCATCCCGATCCCCACCCTGACCGAGGAGCGCCGCAAGCAGCTGGTGAAGAAGGTGCACGAGGTCGCGAAGCACGGGCGCACCGCCATCCGCAGCGAGCGGCGCGAGGCGAACGAGGTGCTCAAGAAGCTCCTCAAGGATTCCAAAATCTCCGAGGACGACGAGCGCCGCGGGCTCGAGCAGGTCCAGAAGCTGACCGACCAGCACGTCAAGCAGATCGACGAGATGTCGAAGCACAAGGAAGACGAGCTCCTCAAGATCTGACGACCCCTTGAGAATCGGGCTGGTCCTCGCCGCCGCCGGGCTCGGGACGCGCATGAAGTCCTCCGAGCCGAAGGCCTTCCTGCGGCTCCAGGACGCCACCTTCGTCGATCGCGCCCTGGCGCCGTTTCTCCTGCGCGACGATCTCGCCGCCGTCGCGGTGGCGGTCCCCGACCCCGCTGTGGCCGCCGATCTCCTCGGCCGGATGGATCCGCGTGTGCGCCTGGTGCAGGGCGGGGCGGATCGCCAGGCGTCCGTGGCCGCGGGCCTCGCGGTGCTCGGGGAGGTGGACCTGATCCTCGTGCACGACGCGGCCCGCCCCCTCGTCGAGGAGGCCACGGTGGCCGCGGTGATCGAGGCGGCGGCGAAGCACGGCGCGGCCGTTCCGGCGCTGCCGATCCACGACACCGTCAAGGAGGCGGGCGCCGAGGGGCGCGTGCGCGACACTCCTCCGCGGGGGGCCCTGGTGCTGGCGCAGACGCCGCAGGGGTTCCGCGCCGACCTCCTGCGCCGGGCGCACGCCGAGGCGCAGGCGGCGGGGGTGCGCGCCACCGACGACGCGGCGCTCGTCGAGCGCCTCGGGGAGCCGGTGGTGCTCGTCCCGGGCCGGCGCTCGAACTTCAAGATCACGACGCGCGAGGACCTGCTGATCGCCGAGGCGATTCTGATGGCGCGCGCCCAGCCCCCGAAATGAAGCGGCGCCCCGGGACGACGCCACGCGGCGCAACGACGCGGCGCGCCGGGACACCCCGGCGCCCGGCCCGGAAGGGTGCGGCGCGCACGGGCGTCCCGCCGCGGCGGGCTGGCGCCGGGGACGGGCCGCGCATCGGATTCGGCGTCGATCGCCACCCCTTCGCAGCGGGACGTCGCCTGGTGCTCGGCGGGGTCGTCGTCCCCGGCGCCACCGGGCTGCGCGGCCACTCGGACGCCGATGTCCTGACGCACGCCGTCTGCGACGCCCTGCTCGGGGCGCTCGGGCTGCCGGACCTCGGCACGCGCTTCCCGGCCACCTCGGCCCGGTGGCGCGACCGGGAGAGTCTCCTGTTCCTGCGCGACATCGCCGGCGACATGCGCGACCGCGGCTACGCCGTCGGGAACCTCGACACCGTGATCCTGGCCGAGGCCCCGTCGCTCGCGCCGCACCTGCCTGCGATGCGGAAGATCCTCGCCGGCGCGCTCGGGTGCGACGTCGAGGCCGTGTCCATCAAGCCCAAGAGGGGAGAGGGGGTCGGCTGGATCGGGAGGGGTGAAGGGATGGAGGCGCACGCCGCGGTCCTGATCCTCCCCGCCGCCGGCGGGCCGCTGCGGCGGTGAGGGTCCGCTTCGCGCCGTCGCCGACCGGGGACCTGCACGTCGGCAATGCCCGCACCGCGCTCTTCAACTGGCTGTGCGCGCGCCACGCCGGTGGCCGCTTCATCGTGAGGATCGAGGACACCGATCGGGAGCGCTCCCGCCCGGAGCACGAGCGGCAGCTCCTCGCCGATCTGCGCTGGCTCGGGCTCGGATGGGACGAGGGGATCGAGGAGGCCGGGGAGGACGGACCGTACCGCCAGTCGGAGCGCCTGCCGCGCTACCAGGAGGCGGCCGATCGGCTGCGCGAGACCGGGACCGCCTACCGCTGCTTCTGCCCGCCGGCGCTGCTCGAGGAGGAGCGGACGCGCGCAAGGGACGCCGGACGCGCCTCGCTCTATTCGGGCCGCTGCCGATCGCTGTCGCGCGACGCATCGGACGCGCGCGCCCGGGCCGGGGAAGAGGCGGCGATCCGCTTCGACGTGCGGGCCGCCGCGGGGACCGCCGACGCGGTGACGTTCGACGACCTCGTCCACGGAGAGGTCCGCTTCCCGACGGATCAGATCGGGGACTTCGTCCTGCTGCGCCGCGATGGCGGGCCGGCCTACAACTTCGCCGTCGTCGTGGACGACGAGGCCATGCGCATCACCCACGTCATCCGCGGCGACGATCACCTGTCGAACACGCCGCGGCAGATCCTCCTGGCCAAGGCACTCGGGGCCGCCGCTCCGCGCTTTGCGCACCTGCCGCTCCTCGTCGCGCCGGGAGGCGCGCCGCTCAGCAAGCGGGAGGGGGCGGTCTCGGTGCGGGCGCTGCACGAGGCCGGCTATCCGCCCGAGGCGGTGCTCAACCACCTGGCGCTTCTGGGGTGGTCGCCTCCGTCGGGCGTGGAGGTGCTGACACGCGAGGAGCTCGTCGCCGCCTTCGATCTGGCGCGTGTCTCCCGCTCGCCGGCGGTCTTCGACCGCGTCAAGCTCGACGCCCTTTCCCAGCGCCACCTGGCGCGCTGGGAGCCGGCGCGCCTCACGGCCGAGGCGGTCCCGGTCCTGCAGGAGGCGGGCCTGCTCCCGGCGCGGCTCTCCCCGGAGGTGATGGAGTGGGCCGAGCCGCTCGTGGGGCTGGTCTCGGACCGGTTGTCGCGGTTCGGCGAGATCCCCGGCCTCCTGTCGGTCGTCTTCGGGTTCGACGCCGCAACGGCGCTCGCGGATCCCGACGTGCGGGGCACGCTCGCGGATCCGGCGGGGCGGAAGGTCGTGACCGAGACCCTGGCGCTCTGGCCGCAGGAGCCGATCACCGCGCCGCGGCTGCAGGCCCTCATCGCCGAGGTCCGGCGCCGGACCGGGGCGAAGGGGAAGGACCTGTTCCATCCCATCCGCGCCGGCCTCACCGGATTCGGATCGGGGCCCGAGCTCGTGCGCCTGCTCCCGGTGCTCGACACCGGGGGCCGTCTCGACCTGCCGCGCCCGGTGCGCGCCTGCGCCGAGCGCGCCAGGAGCCTGCTCGCCGCCATCGGGGAGACGTGAGCCGCGCATGAGCCAGTGGATCCACGGCCTGCACGCCGTCCTCGAGGCGATCGAACGCAGCCCCGGACGCGTGACGCGCGTCGTCGTGGCGCGGGGGATGGAAGAGGGACGCCTGCGGCCGCTCCTTGCCGCCGCCCGGCGGGCCGGCATCACGGTGCAGCGGGAGCCGGCGGCGGCCCTCGACCGCCTCGGGGAAAAGGGGGCCGTGCACCAGGGGGTTCTGGCGCTCCTCGCCGCGGCCCCCTACGATGACCCGGACGACCTCATCGCCTCCGCTCCGGCGCCGGCCCTGTTCGTCGTACTCGACGGCGTCGAGGACCCGCACAACCTCGGAGCGGTCGTCCGCTCGGCCGCCGCCGCGGGGGCGCACGCGTTGTTCCTCCCCGAGCACCACTCCGCCGGCCTGTCCGCCGGGGCCGTGAAGGCCTCGGCCGGAACCGCACTGCGGTTCCCGGTGGCCAAGGTCGGAAATCTCGCGACCTTCCTGGGGCGCCTCAAGGAGAAGGGGGTCTGGGTGATCGGTCTCGACACGGAGGGGACGCCGCTCTGGTCGGGGTTCGACCTCAAGCAGCCTGTCGCATTGGTGCTGGGCGGCGAGGGGAAGGGGCTGCGACGACTGACCCGGGAGCGCTGCGACCTCGTGCTCTCCATCCCGCTCGCCCGAGGAGTCGAGTCGCTCAACGTCTCGGTGGCGGCGGGGATCGCCCTCTACGAAGTCGTCAGGCAGCGTGCAAAGACTTGAGAGCATTGAAGAAACGCCCCCGCAGGAAGGCATCCCCGGCCCCGCCGACCCGAGAACTCTTCATGGCTCAACCCTTTGCGCTCTCACGGACGACCTGACAGCAGGCGTTGCCCGCCTGCACCCGGCTCGTCGGATTGGCGACGGCGGGGGCGTGGAGCCGCCGCCCGAGGGCCTGCGTGGGAATGAGCCGACGGGCGGCCGGCGAGTCGATCCGGCGCGCGGCGAGGGCGCCGGTGTCGCCCGCGCGCCGGCGTCCCCCGCCGGCCTCCCGACCTTCCGGCCGCGGCCCTGGCACGAGTTTTTTTCGGTCAGGAAGGTCTTGCAGCCAAACGAGATCGTGTGATAGCATCCGCCGCTTTCCAAGCTGGCGTAGCTCAGCGGGTAGAGCAGCTGATTTGTAATCAGCCGGTCGGGGGTTCAAATCCCTTCGCCAGCTCCATGCCCGCGGGGCGCAGTTGTGTTTTCTGATGACGTGTTCGAAGGCGCTTCGAGTTGCGGCTCGAACGTGCCGAGGCGGGTGGAAGGGCGCGGGTTCGCGGGGAGATTCCCGAGCGGTCAAAGGGAGCAGACTGTAAATCTGCCGGCTATGCCTTCGGAGGTTCGAATCCTCCTCTCCCCACCGCCGGCGGAACGAGATGAGGTCGCAAACGGCACCTGGTCGCGGCGCCGTGATCGATAGTAGTGAGCGGGGCGGGAGTAGCTCAGGGGTAGAGCATCAGCCTTCCAAGCTGAGGGTCGCGGGTTCGAATCCCGTTTCCCGCTCCAGGATGTCCGCCCACGTGGCTCAGTGGCAGAGCACTTCCTTGGTAAGGAAGGGGTCACCGGTTCGATCCCGGTCGTGGGCTCCATTCCGATGGGCCGGACGGAGCGAGGTTCGGGCGCAGTGACGAGACGCGCCGCAAGGCGGCGCGGCGATCGCCGGAGGAATCGAGGATGGGCAAGGAGAAGTTCCAGCGGACGAAGCCGCACGTGAACGTGGGGACGATCGGACACGTGGATCACGGGAAGACGACTTTGACGTCGGCGATCACGATGGTGCTGCACAAGAAGAACCCGAAGATCGCGGTGCGGTCGTTCGACTCGATCGACAACGCTCCCGAGGAGCGGGAGCGAGGGATCACGATCGCGACGGCGCACGTGGAGTACGAGACCGACAACCGTCACTACGCGCACGTGGACTGTCCGGGGCACGCCGACTACGTGAAGAACATGATCACGGGGGCGGCGCAGATGGACGGGGCGATCCTGGTGGTGAGCGCGGCC
>Ga0111539_10011335_pt1 | contig 11198 bp, 6 predicted proteins | sample RhiMethybrSRZTD1_FD_79667 | JGI IMG/M metagenome (GOLD analysis project Ga0111539, IMG submission 79667) | Populus rhizosphere microbial communities from Tennessee, USA - Rhizosphere MetaG P. TD hybrid SRZTD1 (version 2) (version 2) | ecosystem: Host-associated > Plants > Roots > Rhizosphere >...
CGCCTACGCGGCGTGGTTCGATCTGCTCTTTCGCGATCCGGCCGCGGCCATTCAGCGCGCGACCGTCGACACCTATTGGTCGAACAACCACGAGCATCCCGCGCTCGTCAAATCGGTGTTCGGGCTCTCTTGGAATTTTCTTTTCAGGAAGTGGCACCTCTTCGCCGAAGAGGGGACGAGCTTTCGCTTCGGGGGGATGTGTTTCGCGGCAGCGGGCGTGTGGCTCATCTACATTTGGGGTACGCGAGCGCGGTCGCGCACCGTGGGCCTCGTGGCGGCGCTGCTCTTCGCGCTCATGCCGCGCGTTTTCTATCACGCGCATCTCGACTGCTTCGACGTGCCCATCGCCGTGATGTGGACGCTCTGCGCCTATTGTTATTGGCGCTCGCTCGAGAAGTTCGACCTGGGGTGGGCCGTGACGACGGGTGTCGTCTTCGGGCTCGCCCTCGACACCAAGCTCAACTCGTGGTTCTTGCCGTTCGCGCTCGTCTTTCACACGCTGCTCGTTCGAGCGGGTTTCATCTGGCGCGGTCTCAAGCGCGGACAGCTGCGCGTGCCCCCCGCCTTGGTCTGCATGGCGGCCATCGGTCCCTTCGTGTTCTTCGCGCTGTGGCCGTGGATCTGGTTCGACACCGTAGAGCGCGTGAAGCAGTACGCGCAGTTTCACTTGGGGCACGACTATTACAACATGGTCTTCCTCGGGGAGACGTATTGGAAGCCCCCCATGCCCCGGGCCTATGTGTGGCTCATGACGGCCGCCACGGTGCCGGCCGTGACGCTGCTGCTCTTTTTCATCGGCGTGGCCACCCGCGCGCGCCCCGCGATCGCGGGCATCTTTTCGCCCCCCACCGCGGCGAAAGCCGGCGGATACGATCCGCGCGGAACCGATCTCTTGTGGGGCATCGGTCTCTTCGTTCAGTACGCTCCCTGGGCGCTGTCGACCAACATTCCGATCTTCGGCGGAACAAAGCACTGGTTTACGGCCTATCCGTTTCTTTGCCTTCTGGCGGGAACCGGATTCGCGTGGGTGGTCGAAAAGGTGCGCCCGATTCTGCAGCGCGGAGCCCTGGCGCGCATTCCTGCGCGGGCGATCGACGCCGTGCTTGGCGTCGCGGTCATCGCGGCACCTCTCGCGGAGACCGTGCATTCGCACCCGTGGGGGCTTTCCAACTACACGCCGCTCGTCGGGGGCGCGTCGGGTGCGGCGACGCTCGGGCTCAATCGACAATTCTGGGGCTTTACGACGGGAGCCGTCACCGATTGGCTCAATGAGCACGTCGCGCCGGGGCAGTCGGTGTACATCCACGACACCGCGGGGGACTCGTGGGACATGCTGCATCACGATGGCCGCTTGAAGCCTTACGTCGGTGCCGCGTGGTCGATCCCCGGCAGCAATTTCGCGCTCTATCACCACGAAGAGCACATGGAGACGATCGAGTACCAGATCTGGACCGTGTACGGCACGGCGATCCCTGCGCACATCGGCGTCTACGACGGCGTGCCCATCATCTACGTTTACGCGAAGCCCGCGGGCAAATGACCCGCTGATCAGCGGTCAGTCGAAACGGGCCGGCAGCGGTCGCTCTTTTCGCAGGGACCCTTCGGCGCCGCGTCGCACGTGCAGCTCGTCGGGATCCCGACGCCGTCATTGCGAACGCACGTCTCGGCGATCTCTTCCGTGCCGCGGCCTTCGGTGCAGACATCGATGGGGGCGCGCCCCTGGTCGTCGAAATCGCTGATGTACGTGCAGATGCAGCGCGTCCACTGCCGCGTACGGGGTGCGGATGAACCCGACTTGCACGCCGACGACGTCAAGCCGGCAATTGCCACAGCCGTCCACGCGCGCACGCGGGCCATCGATGGTTTTTCGAGCAACACGCGGCCGAGGTTTCCACGCTTCCCCCGCGGGGGGAAGGCGCTCACGGCGCGGATCGAGCCGGCGCGGCGCGATCCGCAGGGCCCCGGGGGTGGCCCGTTTTCACGGTGGGAACCATCGCATGTTCCCCTAGCCGAATGATCGAGCCTTGGCGCGAGGTGCTAGGTTGGGGCATGGGCCAAAAAGCCCGGGCGCTAGGCGGAGGTTCGGTCGCTTCGAGGGCGATGCGCGCCGAGCGAATCGCCGTGGTGATTTCCACGTTGTTCTGTCTCTTGTTCGTGGCCGCGTTGCGCGACAGCGCCGCGCGCACGGTGACGCGGCCGAGCCCCGATCTGCCGGTCGTTCCCGAGTCGGTGAAAGAGCGGCCGAGCACGGTCGAGGTCGCGGTCGAAGACGACGCGCAGGCCCCAGTGCCGGCGGCATCGGTGCGTGTGCTCTCGATCCAAGACGATCGCGCTTACCTCGCGGGGGCGGCGCGCACCGATGCGCGCGGGATGGCCGAGATCCGCTCCCTTCCCGCCGGCGAGACGTGGATCTTGGCCGAAGCGGAAGGAACGGCGCGTGCCTCGACCCGCGTCGTGCTCGAGACAGAACCGCGGGGCGTGAAGCTTCGGCTCGAACGCGCACAGACCCTGAACGTCGCGATCGTCGACGATGGCGGCACGGCCGTGGCCGACGCGACGGTCGAGGTGGCGAGCGGCGATCCTTTGCCCTTTTCGGGGCGCAGCGACGGCGGCGGGCTCGCGTCGTTTTCGCGGCTCGCTCGGCCGCCGTGGAACGTGCGCGTGCGGGCGGCCGGGTTCGAAGCGGCCACCCAGTCGGTGCCCAAGGCCGGCGCCGAGCCGATCAAGATCGCGCTCCGCCGTCTCGGTTTCGTCGACGTCAATGCCGTCGACGTCGATGGAACGCCCATCGCGCAAGCCACGGTGCTGGTGGCGGGATCCGCGCTCTGGCCGGCGCGCCGAACCGCGACCGATGGCAACGGACACGCCAAAGTCGCCGACCTTCCGCGCGGGATCTACGATTTCCGCGCCATGCGCGGCGATCTCGTCTCCTCGGGGGAGAGCAGCATTTCGCTCGGCCGCGGCGAGTCCAAATCGGTGACGCTCACGCTCGTGCGCGGCCGTCGCGTCACCGTGCGCGTCACCGACGGCGAAGAGGAAGGTGCGTCCCCCGTCGCTTCGGCCAGCTTGGTCCTCGCGGAGGGGGGACTCTCGTCGTTCCCGCTCGAAGCGAAGACCGACGACAAGGGGACGGCATCCGTCGGTCCTATCGGACCCGGCGAAGCATTTCTCTCGGCCCAAGCCGACGGATTCGTCCCGCGAACCGGCGTCGCGGTGCCGGTCGGCGCGTCCCCCTCGGTGCGGGTCGCACTGGCGCGCGGCGCTACGCTCGTCGGCGAAGTCCTCGACGCGCGCGGTTATCCGGTCGACGGGGCCAGCATCGAAGTGGTGGGGACCACGCCGAGCGGCGAGCCGATCGACGAAAGCCCCGAACGCGCCGCTTTCCGCACCGCGCATTTCTCTTGGGCGCTCACCGGTCCGCGCGAGCTCGTCCCCTCCGGCGAGCTCGGTGTCGTGCGCGGGCCGATTCCCGGAATCCCGCGCATCGGCCAAGGTCCGCGTCCGGCCGCCGCCGTCGAGCCCTGGGTGACGCGTGACGATGGCACGTTTCGCGCGTTCCCCATTCCGCCGGGGCGCGTGCGCGCCTTGGTGCGCCATCCCGCGTATGTCGAAGGGATCTCCGATTTCGTGCAGCTCGCGCCAGCGGGGCAAGCGCACGTCCGCGTCGTGCTGCGCGCAGGGGGGTCGCTCGAGGGGCGTATCCTCGACGATCGCCGGCAGCCGCTCGCCGGCGCGCGCATCGACGTAGCCGCCACCAAAGGGTCGCTCCAGCGCACCACCTTCTCGGCGGGGGACGGGTCCTTCGCGTTCGCGGCCCTCCCCGGGGACATCGTCATCTCGGTGGGGCGGCCCGAGTCAATGGATGACATTGCCCTTCGTACGAATATCGCGATCAAAGAGGGGGAGCGCAAGGAGATCGAGCTCGTGCTCCCCCGCGCGCGCGAGCCGGTGGCGGTGGAAGTCGCCGACGACAGCGGCGCGGCGATCGACGGCGCGCAGGTCCTCTTGGTCTCCCTCGCCGCCGGTTCGCCGCTCCGCCGCACCCTCTTCACCGACCGCGAAGGGCGCGCGGTGTTCGACGACGCGCTCGGTCTCCCGTTGCGCGTCTCGATCTCGCACCACGGTCGCGCGCCGCTCGTCCAAGACGTGGAATCGGCACCCGCCGTGCTCAAACTGACGCTGGCCGGAGGAATCCGCCTGTCCGGCGTGGTCACGACGCGGCGCGGGCGCGATCGACTCGAAGGAGCCGAAGTGACGCTCCTCACACCTTCGGGTGCTCTGCGCGCGCACACCGATCGCGACGGTGCGTTTCGTCTGGAGGACGTGCCGTCCGGGGCGATGCGACTGTCCGCTTCGCGCTCCGGCTACGCCAAGGTGGAGCAAGTTGTGCGGATCGAAGCTCCGTCGCACGCCGATCGATCGGTCGCGCTCGAACCGATCGATCTCCAGGAGGGGGGCGTCGTCGAGGGGCTCGTGGTCGACGCGCGAGGCGATCCCGTGGCGGGGGCACGCGTCGCGCAAGGAGCGATCCCCGCGTTACTCCCCGCAGGCAAGCTCCCCGCGGGCGTCGTGCTCACCAACCGCCGCGGCGAGTTCAAGATCGACGAACTCGCCGAGGGGGACGTGATTCTCGAGGCGTACGCGCCCGATGTCGGCCGCGGTCGCGCCACTGGCATCCACGTCACCGCAGGGCGTACCACCGACCGCGTGCGCATCTCCATCGGCGCGCCGGAGTCCGATCCCACGCTCGAATCTTCCGCGGCAGCCGGCGTCGCGGTGTCGCTCGACGAAAAGGGCGGGACGGGGATTCGCGTCGCCAGCGTCGCGAGTGGCAGTGAGGCGGAAAAAGCTGGGCTCTTGGCCGGCGATCGCATCGTCGCCATCGACGGCCAGCGCGTTTCGTCGGCCAAAGAGGCGCGCACGCGGCTTTTCGGCCCGTCGGGGGACGACGTCGTGATCGAAGTCTTGCGCGCGCAAGGCACGCAAAAGCTGCGCTTCCCGCGCGAGACGCTGCAACGATGAACGCGCGATCGATCGCCACACGCTGGGCCCTGGCCCGCGCGGGTTTCGCCGCGCGGCTCGCGTCGAACGCCTCCCCCGGTCCGGCCGCGCGGCTGCTCGGGTCGGCGTGGGGCGCCGTCAGCGCGCGCGGGCTCGCTCGTCCTCTCCTTCTCCCCGCTGGGGTGCGCGCGATCGGCGTCGGAGGAGCATCGCTCGGGGGCTCGTCGAAAACGCCTTTTTCCATCGCCCTCGCTCGCGCGCTCGCAGCCCGTTCGATCGACGTCGCACTCGTGGGACACGCGTACCGCGCGCGGCCGGGCGTCGCGCGGATCGTGCGCGCGAACGACGACGTCGCGGAGGTCGGCGACGATGCCCTCTTCGCGGCGCGCAGCCTCGCGGGCTCCGGGGTCGATGTCATCGTCGGTCCGAACCGTCAAACCGCGGCCACGTTCGCGGCGCAGCGTGCACCCTTTCTCGTCTTCGACGGGCTGCTCCAAACGCGCCCGCAGCGACTCGCTCGTTCGATCTTGCTCCTCGACGACGCGCGCCCGGGGCACCGCGCCTATTGTCCGCCCGCCGGCGATCTCCGCGCCCCGCGGCACGCTCTGCTCCAAGCGACAGATCTAGGTCTCGTCGTCACGGATCCCGTCGACATCGGAGATCCCGTGCCCCTGGACCCGCCCCAAACCGACGCTCGTTTTCAGCTCGTTGCCGTTCGGCGATCCGATGGAAGCGCGGTTCCCCTCGACGACCTGCGCGGTGCCGCGCTTGGGCTCGTGTTGGCCATTGCTCGGCCCGACCGCGTTGTCCGAGCGCTGGCGAACCGAGGCCTCTGTCCGATCGCGACCGTGGTCTTCCCCGACCACCACCGCCCCTCGCCCGCCGAGCTCGACGCATTGACGCGTACGACGCACCGCATCGACGCGTGGCTAACGACCGGTAAATGCGCGACCAAGCTCCCATCGAGCGTCGGACGGGTGCCCGTGCTCGTCTTGGACCACGTTGTCCGTTTGTCCGATCGCCTCATCGGGTGGGCGGCGGCCGCGGACGGCCCCGGGCGCGACTCCGATTTCCGCGGCGACTTCGCGGATGACCTCTTCCCCACCGCGGGGCCCGTGCGGTAGATTGCGCGCCATGCGAAACACCACCTGGAAAGTCGCGTTTTTTGCCATCTCGTTCGCTGTCGGCACCGGCACGCTCGTCGCCGCGTGTGGCGGACAAAAAGAAGAACCCAAGGTGGCGAAGATCACGCCCGGCGAAATGCCCCAAGGCGCGTCGTGGAACGGCGTCTACTTCAACCCAACGTTCGGCAACCTCCACCTCGTCGAGACGGGCGGCAGCATTCAAGGCCGCTGGAAGAAGACCGACGAATCGGCGTGGGGCGAGCTCAACGGTCCAGTGAACGGCAACGTCGTCCACTACGAGTGGACCGAGCACAAGCACGGCATGGTCGGCCCCACCGCGACGACCAAAGGAAAAGGCGTCTTCGTCTACAAGCGCCCCTCGGGTGACGACGTCGACGATACGCTCGAGGGCTCGTACGGACTCGAGGACAAGGAGGTCGGCGGCAAGTGGGACTGCATCAAGCAGCGTCGCGTGACCCCCGACTTGAAGAGCATCGGCGGCAACACAGAGTCGGGCGGCCCCTCCAAAGACTGGAAATAGTCCGAACAAGCAAAGCGCAGCGGTTCGGGGGATTCAGTTTCGCGAACACGCCGCGCCGCGAGCTCCTGTTCGAGCTCGCGGGCGGCGTGTCCATCGTTCGCGCGGAGTGCAGACGCGAAACGACGTGGTGAAGACGCGTTCAGGCCCCGGCGTGCCCCGCCATCGCCTTCTGGACCTTGCGCTTGACCGACTCGATGTTGAACGACGCGGGAGCCTGCAGCGGGGGGAAGTCGACGAATGTTTGTCCGAGCTTCGCGACCTCCTCCTGCATGAACACGAAGCGCCAGAACTCACGCCCGAAGAAGTTCTGCAAGTACAGCCCCGACTGGCCCATCCCCGCGCGCTCGAACGGGTCGAGTCGAAGGTTGAGCAGACCCGGCCAGTCCAGGTGCACGGTGCCGCCGAACCAGCCGCTCGGCTGGTCGATGAGCACGTACTTGAAATCGTCGATGCGCACCGCGCCCAAGGTCTCCTCGGCGAAGTAGAAGAACTCGTGCCGCGCGCTCTGGGAAGCGCCGAGCAAGAGACCGAGCTGGTTGTAACCGTCGAGGTGCACCTTGAACGTCCGATCGCCGACCTTCTTGCCGCGCCTGAGCTCGTCTTTGATGTTCGGGTTGCCGGCGGCGGCCACGAACGTCGGGAACCAGTCGAGGCTCGCGTAGACCCCGTTCTCGACGATCCGCGGGTCGAGCTTGCCCGGCCAGCGCATGATGCAAGGCACCCGGAAGCCACCCTCTTTGACGGTGCCCTTCGCACCGGCGAACGGCGAGATCCCGCCGTCGGGCCATGTGAACGTCTCCGCGCCGTTGTCGGTCGTGACGACGACGATCGTGTTGTCCGCGACCCCGAGCTTCTCCAGCTCGTCCATGACGGCGCCGATGTTGTCGTCGAATTGGGCCATGCCCGCTTCCTGCATCGACCATCCGTTCTCCGGCGTGATCAACTCCTGGTACTTCTGGGAAAGGTGGGTGAACACGTGCATGCGCGTCGGGTTCATCCACACGAAGAAGGGCTTGTCGGCTTTCACGGCGCGCTGAATGAAGTCGATCGTGTGCTCGCGAATGACCTCGTCGAACGTCTCCATGTCGTAGCGGGCGGTGTTGCCGTTGGTGCCCATCCCGGGGTGAGGCGCGAGCGGCCCGCAGTCCTTGATCGTCTGCTTGCCGACCCGACCCCATCGCGCATCGACGGTCGAATCGTCGTTGTCGCTCGCAAAGCAGTGAAGGATGTTGCGCGGGCCGACCTTTTCGAGCATGTGCGGCGGATAGGTTCGGTTGAACCGATCCTGCATCGCGTCGAGGTGGTAGAGGTACCCGAAGAACTCGTCGAAGCCGTGCATCGTGGGCAGGAACTCGTTGTGGTCGCCGAGATGGTTCTTGCCGAATTGGCCGGTCGTGTAACCCATGTCCTTGAGGACGTCGGCGATGGTCGGGGCTTCCTTTGGCATGCCGACCTTGGCGCCCGCCTGACCGACCGTGGTGAGGCCAGTGCGTATCGGGAGTTGTCCCGTGATGAACGCTGCGCGCCCTGCGGTGCAGCTCGCCTCTGCGTAATAGTCCGTGAAGAGCATGCCCTTGGCGGCGATCTTGTCGATGTTGGGCGTGCGTCCTGCCATGAGCCCGCGATGGTAGGCGCCGATCTGGTACATGCCGATGTCGTCACCCATGATGAACAGGATGTTGGGTTGGTTCTTCTTGGCCACGATGCACTCTCCTTGCTCGTATGGACTTCGGGCGTGCGAGCGACAGTCCTCGCAACCGCGGCGCGGACCTTGAAGGTCGCTGACTCGAGCGGCAATGCGACGAAGGCTGTGGATTGCGGGACGTAGAGATGCCGATGCGAACGACGACCGATAGGCGCACGCGTCGCGTGTCGGTGAGTTGGCGCCTTCCGCGTACCTGGCGCGGCGGTCCAATCGAGACCTGGCCCGAGCTCTGCCCAGGGCGGTAGTCCGCGCACCGACAAGCCGAACCGCGGCGCACGTCCTGCTGATTTTCATGAGCGAAGGCTCAAGCCGTCGATCTCCGCGCCGTTGGATCGCTGCACAGAAGTTCGCAGTGCGAGCACCTCTGGGGTGCTCACGTCCTGACGGCACTGACGATACCGACCAGTGCCGAGTCGCTTGTCTCGCCGTTGCTGGTTCGTTGTTCACGAGGTGGGGTCCGGAAGAACGAGGTTCTTGCGGATGGCTCCCCCTCGATGTGGAGGTCGAATGTCGCGGATAGGTTCTGTCGTTCTTCTACCTTTGGCGATGGGATTAGCGCTGGGCGCGACGAGTTGCGCCGGCGTGCCCCCGTGCTGCTACGTGATGCTCGAGTACCGGGCGGGCGCCGAGTACGGGCTCCATACGCCGCGCTTGGCGGTCAAACCGACCCCGACCTACCTCGAGAAGCGACGGGCCTGGAACACCGTCGCTGTGCGCCTCCCCGAATACTGTCTCCAAGAGAGCGCCGCCCAGGCCAGCGGCAACGCGCGCAACCCCGACAAGATCTTCCAGAGCGAATGCGGCGTTTACATGGCCGAGGTGGAGCGCGCCCTGTCGGAAAAGGGCCTCAAGGTCGTCTCTTGGAACGCGCTCAACCAGCTCGAGCAGCGCAAGAAGATCTCGACGTACGAAGCCGCCCAAGAGCTCGGCGCGGACATCGTCTTCATGTTCAACAGCTTGGAGACGAGCCGCATCAAGGCCGGCGAGATCGCGGGCGCGACGCTCCGCTTCTACCAGTCGGACGAAGAGGGGGCCAAGGGGTCACCCGTCAAGCTCGACGACAAGGAGCGCGGCTGGTTCAAGACGTTCCTCAAAGAGCGCATGGGCACCATCGACCCCGAGGAAAGGATCAGCGCCCTTTCCGCGACGCTCGATACGACCGCGGTTCTCATCGGCCCGGGCAACGAGGCCGTCTGGTTCTATCAGAACATCCAGACCGAGCCCGTCAAGACGCTCACCGCCCGCAAGATTCTCTTCGCGCAGCGCCGGCAGAACTTCTGGCCCGTCAATCCACACCAGGAGTCGCAGGCCGAGATCCCCAAGGACACCTCGCAGTCGGAAGAGATGCTGCAGTCGCAGCGCGCCGCACGCCCCGAGGACGAGTACGCCAAAGAGCGCCTCGAGCTCATGCGCAAAGTCGTCATGGACTTCGTCGGTAAATTCCGCAGCGAGACGGGAGGCTGAGCGCGATGCATACCCGAGCCACCTTCACCCTGGCGATCCTCTTCGCATCCTTCGGCACGGCGCTTACGGCTGCCGCCCAACCGATTCCCCCCGCGCAGCCCCCTGGTTCGCCGCCCCCGAGCCAATCGCCTCCGGGGCAATATCCGCAAGGTCAGCCCGCACCGGGGCAATATCAACCGGGCCCAGCACAACAATATCCGCAAGGTCAGCCCGCGCCGGGGCAATATCAGCCGGGTCAGCCCCCGCCTGGGCAATATCCGCAGCAGCCTGCGGCGGGGCAATCTCCGCAGCCGTCGCCGGGCCAGTATCCGCAGGGTCAGCCCGGACAATATCCGCAAGGCCAGCCGATGCCGGGGCAGTATCAGCAAAATCCGAAGCAAGGTCAGGCCCCCGCGCGACAAGGATCGAACGATCCTACGGTGGAAACGCTCGACGCCCCTGGACCGGCTGCACCAGCTGCGGCCGAGTCGGCCAGTGGACCGGATCTCGCCTGGTACAGGCCGATCAGCGCCGACGTTGCGCTCGAGGACCGATCGCGCGAACGGTTCGTGAGCGGCGTCTTCAATGGGCACACCTTCTTGAGCGGCCCCATCCGCGGGACGGGGAGCGAGGTGCTCGCCACGTTCAACTTCAACAGCACGTTGGGCCTCGGTATCGGCGCCTACTTGCCCAATGGCTCGTTCGTGGCGGGGCTCGATTTCTTTCGCTACGCGGGCATCAACCTGCCGACCAGGAAACGAACGTTCGGTCTCACGGTGCTGCTGCCGAACTTGGAGATGCGTTACGCCTTCGGCACCAACGTCCTTTACGCCGGCTCGGGGCTCACCGGGCTGCGCGTCACCGCTTGCCCTATCGTCATCGATCTTCGACTGCCGAACATCACGGTTTGGCAGCCGATTCCCTTCGCCGAGGCGGAAAAACCGAGCATCAGCGTGGGCGCGACGGCATCGCTGGGTTTCATGTTTTGAGGCCGCGGAGGAAATAGAATGAAGTCTTCCATCGTCATCATCGGCATTGGATTGGGAATTGGTTTCTTTGCCTGCACCGCGGACCTGCGCGACAAGAACGTCTGCGTGATGTACGCACGCGCTCTCTGCGACAAGGGGGTCTCTTGCGGAATTGTCACCGACAAGAACGCCGAAGAGTGCCTCGCTCCGTATCTGGATAAGCTCTGCGAAGATAGGGAGCTCAAGAGCACCGATCCCGATCCCCGTGCCTGTGGCGCGGCTATCGAGAATGCGCCTTGCCCTGGCGACAACCCCGTACCCGTGCCGGAGTGCAAACAGAACCTATCGAAGGACGATCTCATCAACTTCAGTCATCCCGGGTCAGGCTCGGGGGGCTCGTCGAACACCGGAGGAAG
>Ga0111539_10011336_pt1 | contig 11198 bp, 9 predicted proteins | sample RhiMethybrSRZTD1_FD_79667 | JGI IMG/M metagenome (GOLD analysis project Ga0111539, IMG submission 79667) | Populus rhizosphere microbial communities from Tennessee, USA - Rhizosphere MetaG P. TD hybrid SRZTD1 (version 2) (version 2) | ecosystem: Host-associated > Plants > Roots > Rhizosphere >...
GAAGGGCCCCATTCAGCGTCGGGATCCAGGCTGTTGGCGGGCAGCGCGGTCTCGCTGTCCGTGTGGTTCCTCACCCGTCCCAGCGTGTAGTTCATGTTCACGAAGATGCGGCGCTGGGGAAAGCGGTAATTGCCTCCGAACGTCAGGCGATCGGTGTCGGACCGGCCGGTGGATTCGAACTGTGTCACGGTGCCAACCGTCGGGTCCGGCCGGTTGCCGAACTCGTCCGGCGCGTTGATGTTGATCGAGCGAATCTGATGACGCCCGCGCAGCATCTGATAGGTTGCCTGCACGCTGAAGTTCTGCACGAGCTGCCGCTCGACGCCGAGCGAAGCCTGATGAACCTGCGGCATGCTCAGATTCGGGTCGCCCTGTATTCGGCCGCGAGGCAGTACTTGAGCCTCCGTGCCAGTCAGCGGGTTGGGGTATCCGGGATTGAGGATCAGCAGATCGCGTTGTGAGACACCGTCCACGCGGAGCGTCTGGTCGTAGAGGTTCGCCGAATACCAGTCGTAGAACAAACCGTACCCGCCTCGGATCGCTGTCCGGTTGCCCCACGGCGTGGCCGTGAACCCGAGCCTGGGCATCAGGTTCAGACGGTCGTCGACGTGCGATTGCATCTCGTTGCGAACGCCGACGCTCACCGAAATCTTGTTGTTCAGCCGAATGTCGTCCTGCCAGTAAAGTCCGAGCTGATACTGGTTGAACCGTGTGTTCACCTGACCGTTGCGCTGCGTGAAGGAGGTCGGCAGCCCGGCGTCAAATGCCTCCAGGCTGCTGAAGGTGAACGTTCCGGCGGCGTTCTGCGCGTCGAAATTCGAAAAGTCGTCGCCCTCGAGCAGGAGTCCAACGCGCATCTGGTGCTTGCGGCGGATCGTGAAATCGAGGTTGTCCGCGATCTCGAACCCACGCGACGACGACGCGTTCCACACGCCGGCCCCGCCCTCGCTGAACGCGTCGAGCACAATGACCGCCGGGAGAGTCGATAACGACGCCGCCTCGCTGCTCTGCCGCGAGAACTGTATTCGCAGTTCGTTGAGCGTGGTCTTCCCGATGAGCCCCTGCACCTGGGCGCGAACCTGGTGGTTCGAGCCATTGCGGTCGTAGGCGCGCTCGGGCAGGTTGAAGCCGCCCACGCCGAGGTTGTCGGTGGAGTTGTCACCGCGGCGGTACTCGACCCGCAAGGTCTGGTCCTTGGTCAGGGCGTGCTCGATGCCCACCGTGACATTGGTCTGCTCCGACGGGCGGAACACCACGTCGCCCCGACGGTTGCCATTCTCGTCGAGCGCCGTGACGATGTCGGACTGCTGGTCGCGGCGTCCGTCTACGTTGAGCCGGATGGACGTCCTGCCCTTGACGATCGGACCACGCAGCCCCATGTTGAACTGCCGGTTCTGCTCCGGCGTCTCGGAGGTCGCGAACGCGTTGCGCGCGTTCATCTCGTCGCCGCGGTAATTCAGGCTCGCGTTGCCGTTCCACTCGAGGACGTTGGGCCTCGTGATGATCTCGATCTGCGTACGGCCCGCGTCGTGGTTGTCGGCCGAGAGCGAATTGGTGCGGAACCGGATCTGCCTGATCTCGTCACGCGACGGCAAACGCCCGCCGCGAAAGCCGTTCACCTGGAACACGGCTCCGGCGGCGCCGGCCATCTGGGTCAGCGCGTCGGCCAATTCCTCGGGATCGTCCGGCAGTTCGTCGATCTCGGCCTGTTCCAGCGTCGTGGTGATCGAGTTTCCGCGCCGGTCGTCGAGGTCCGCCGTGTCGTTCACCACCACTTCTTCCTGAAAGCCCGCGATCTTCAGGGTGACCGTCTGGTTCACGGCCCCACGGCGAAGCGTCACCTGGTTCTCGTAGGTCTCGAATCCCGGGAACTCGACGTGGACTCGAACGCTCCCCGTTGGCAGATTCGGAGACATCGCGAGGCCGCGATCGTCGGTCGCGAACGTCACGGGCTCGCCGCTGGCGGGGGTTACGACGATGGTCGCCTGCGGAATGCCCGCGCCTGTTTCGTCCACCACGACAAGACGCAGCTGCGATTGATTGTTGGCGTTCTGCGCTGCCAGCGGAACCGCGGTCAGCAGCGCTATCGCCGCGATCGCGGCGCGCGTCAGGTCCCGGAAGATGATCCGTGTCATTTGGTGAACGTGTTCGCCTTGAGGTTCGGATTGATCTTGTAGCTCTTGACGATCCACTCTTCGTTCGTGTCGCCGCTTGCGCCGCGGGTAATGAGATGCGGGAGCTTGATACCGCTGACCGCCTTGTAATCCGACAAGTGCATCTCGAGCGTCACGGGCGGTCCCTGCGCTCCGCGTCCGCGGCGTCCCTGCGCCGGATCTGCGGGGACGGGGGCGCCGGGCGCAGGCTGATCGGCCGTTGCGCGCCCGTCGGCGGGAGCTCCGGCCTGCTCGGACGGAGCCTGACCGCCACGCCCCTGCCCTCTTCCGCCGCCGACCCGACCGGCCGGACCGGTCCACGTCAGCATCAGCGGCATGTGCGTCGCCGCGTCAATGAATACACGCGTGGCGACGCCGTCGGGCGTCTTGACTTCGAGGACGTCGGCATTGCCCTCTGGCGACTGTGCGGTGCCGACCCACGTGAACGGTGCGTCGCTCGTCAGCAGGAACGCAATCAGCAAACGGCTGACCTCGCTCTGCAGATTGCGGCGCTGGAACTCGCGAAGCCGCTCCTGCACCTCAGGAGACGGAGCGCCCCTGCCGTCGGCGCCACCCGCCGCGCCGCCGCCCCCGAAGGTGCCGGCCAAACGGCCACGGCCGCGGCCGCCAAAGTCGCCGCCGCTGATTTGGGTGGAGAACTCGGCACCGTTGAGGATCTCCGTGCGGTCGATCCCGGGGCCTCCGGCGCCAAGCGTCAGCGACTCGTTCCGCCGGAACTTGTCGGGCAACTCGAACAGAACCTCGGTGTCGCCCTCGAGATTGAAGTTACCGTTCGCCCGCCGGGTGGTCCCGTTGATCTGCAGCCTCTTCACCGCAGAGAGCTTGTCGTCTCCGCCAAGCGCCTTTCGTGCATCGGCGAGTACGGAGCCGGCTTTCGCTTCGTCCGGCTGCTGACCTGCAGTCGCCGTCTGAATGTCCAACAGACAGAGTACTAACGACACCATCGCCAGGACACAAGCAGCTAGAGTTCTCATCGTCTGATTTATGACTGCGCTCTCACGGGACCCCGGGCACCATGCGGGTATACGGCGAGAGAGTTGTGTGCGTTGCGGTCAGACAGGATCAGCACTCTGGATCCGCAACGCACGTCAAGAGAGATGCCGCCGAACGGGCACGTCAGAATACCAATAGCGTCGCCCGTGGCTGGTTAAGTGAGGGCAAAGACATTGTTAAGAATGTAAAAGGCTTAAAATTCAATGTGTTACGGGAATTTATGCATGCTAACATTCGCCCGGTGAAGCTCCACAAGCCATCGGGTACGGCGCTTGTGTCGGCAGCGCTGCTCATCCTCCTGCCGACTTTGGCGGTGCTCCAGTACCAATGGGTCGGGGAACTCAGTACCGCCGCGCGGGAGCGCCTGCAGCGCAACGTGCGGATTGCCGCCGCCCAGTTCCGCGAAGGCTTCGACGGCGAACTCATTCGGGCGGTGCTGAGTCTGCAGGTCGGCCCCGCCACCGTACGCGAGGGGGTATCCGAGCGATATTCGGACCGGTACAACACGTGGCTGAACACGGCCGGCCATCCGCAGATCGTGTCCAGTGTCCTCGTTGTGGACGGCGACACGGGTGAGCTTCGGCTCAGGCGATGGAATGCAGATGTTGATGCGCTCGAGCCCGCGGAATGGCGGCCGCCCCTCGAGACGGTGCGGCCGCTCATCGAGGAGGAATTCCGGGATTTCAACGCCGGCCGTGCCTTCGATCGCCGGCCAGTTCTGGGAGGCGAGGACTCGCTGATCCTGGTGCCCCTGCGTAACCTGGTCGTCCCGCCTCGGCCAACTCCCGGTCCGCAAACCGTGACGCCCGTGTTTGGCTTCACGATTATCGAGCTCAACATGCCGTACATCCGGGAGCAGATGCTGCCGGAACTCGCCTCGCGACACTTCACGCACGTCGAGGGTGACGTGTACCGGGTTGCGGTGACCGCCGCCGGCAATCCGGGCAACGTCCTGTACCGTTCGGATCCCGACGCGCCTGTGGACCCCGACCAGGCCGATGCGTCCGCATTGCTCTTCGGGATCGGCAGCCAGGCGTTCTTCCTCGGGCGCCCCCCAAGGCCACCCGTAGGCACTGCCACACGTCGCGGCGACGAGCCTCGTCTTCGTGAGGACACGCTCACCGAGCCTCCCAGACCTGAACCTTCGGACGATTTCGGACGCTGGCAGCTCCTCGTGCAGCATCAGAGCGGCTCGCTCGATGCGGCCGTCGCACGCGCCCGCCGCCAGAACCTCGCCATCAGCTTTGGAGTGCTTCTCCTTCTGACTGTCAGCATCGCGCTACTGGCGGCAGCGTCGCGCCGCGCCCACCGGCTGGCGCGTCAGCAGATGGAGTTTGTCGCCGGCGTGTCGCACGAACTGCGTACGCCGGTTGCCGTGATTCGCTCCGCCGCCGAAAACCTGTCGCACGGCGTGGTCGACAGCGGCGATCGCGTCAAACGGTACGGGCGGCTCCTCGAAACCGAAGCCCGCCGCCTCGGCGAGATGGTGGAGCGCGTGCTGCAGTACGCGGGGATCGAGTCAGGGCTCGCCAAGGGCGCGCGGGTGCCGCTCGCGCCGACAGACATCATCGAAGGCGCGATCGAAAGCTCGGTGGCGCTGCTCGAGCCGGAGCACGTGACCATCGAACGCGATTTCATGCCCAACCCGCCGCCGGTCGTTGGCGATGCCGCCGCTTTGCGGTCCGCGGTGCAGAACCTGATTGCGAATGCCGTCAAGTACGGCGGCCGCGACAGGTGGGTCGGCATCAAAATCGAACAGGGCCGTTTGCGCCGGCGGCCGGAAGTCTGGATCACGGTCAGCGATCACGGCGACGGCATTCCCGCCTCGGAGTTGCCGCACATCTTCGATCCGTTCTACCGCGGCGCTGACGCAGTGGTCCGCCAGGTACACGGCAACGGGCTCGGCCTTTCGCTCGTCAGACAAATCGTGGCGGCACACGGCGGCCGCGTCAACGTGACCACGAGAGCTGGCGCCGGCAGTTCGTTTACCATTGCACTGCCGTCGGCCGCGCCCGATGAACGGGCGGCGGCCGTCGCGAGCCAGTTGCAGACAACGCACTCGTAGCTGATCCGTGTCACGCCGCATACTCCTCGTCGAGGACGAGCCGGGGCTCGTGCTCACGCTCACCGATCGACTGATGGCCGAAGGCTACGACGTCGAGAGCGAAGGTGACGCGGTCAGGGGACTCGCACGCGGCGGGACGGGCACCTTCGACGTGATCCTTCTCGATGTCATGCTGCCGGGCGGAAGCGGCTTCGACGTCTGCCGGACACTTCGCCAGCGCGGGGTGCAGACTCCCATCCTCATGCTGACCGCCCGCGGCCAGGTGGTGGACCGCGTCGTCGGCCTGAAGCTTGGCGCGGACGATTACGTGGTCAAGCCGTTCGAGATGGCGGAGCTGCTCGCCAGGATCGAGGCGCTGCTGCGTCGCGGCTCGGCGCCGGTCTCGAGCTCCTCCGTGGGCGAGACCTTTCGCTTCGGCGAGATCTCGATCGATTTCCGCAAGGCCGAAGTCACCAAGTCGGGGCAGCCGATCGAGCTGTCGGCGCGCGAGTTCAAGTTGCTGCGCTACTTCGTCGAGCATCGAGGCGCCGCGCTGTCCCGCGACGAACTGCTCAACGAAGTCTGGGGCTACAACGCGATGCCTTCGACGAGAACCGTCGACGTCCACGTCGCGTGGCTGCGGCAGAAGATCGAAGACAACCCCCGTCATCCGCAATACATTCACACCGTCCACGGCCTCGGGTATAAATTCGTCGCTTGACCTCCGAGCGCGCCCGCTCGTCGAGCGGGCCTGACAATGTGCTTCGGCGCGTCTGCGTCTTCTGCGGATCCAGCACCGGTGTACGGCCGGAGTACCGTGCCGCGGCCGAAAAGGTGGCGGTTCTCCTGGCGGAACGCGGCGTGGGCATCGTCTTCGGCGGTGGCTGCGTCGGCCTGATGGGCGTCGTGGCCGACACGGCGCTCGCGCACGGCGGTCATGTCATCGGCGTCATTCCACGTGCGATGGTCGCGCGCGAAATCGCGCATCTCGGTCTGCCGGACCTGCGGATCGTCAGTTCCATGCACGAACGAAAAGCCCTGATGGCGGAACTCTCCGACGCGTTCCTGGCCCTTCCCGGCGGATTCGGAACGTTCGAGGAGTTCTGCGAAGCGGTCACGTGGACACAGCTGGGCCTTCACAGGAAGGCGTGCGGGCTGCTCAATGTGGCCGGGTACTACGACGCCCTCGTCGCGTTGTTCGACAGGGCTGTTGCCGACGGGTTCGTCAAGCAGGAAACGAGGCGGATCGTCGTTGTCGAGCCAGATCCGGCAGCCCTGATCGAGCGCCTCATGGAGCGTCCAATCACCACCGCGCCGGAGCGGATCCGGCCCGAGGACGTGTGAACCGGCCGGGAGAGGCCTGTTTCGAGTGCAGAGATGGAGGACAGAATCCGAAAAGCAGGTCAATAGGCCCGGGAATTGCGCCTGATTTTCGGGTCTCGTGAGGCACAGCCCTTGCTCTGCGAGGGGGTGAAAGGATCAGATATGACGAGGACCGCGACCGGCATTCTTGCGATTCTCTCTTTGGCCGCTGGCGCGGGCGGAACGTTTCTGGCGCTCCGGAACGACACGTCTTCAGCGATGACCGCCGAGCGCGCGCAGGACCCAAAGACAGCCCCCAGCGCAACCGTGGCAGAGTCGGAGGGGATTATCGACCCGAAGCCCGCCGCCCTTCAGCCACTCCCGAACCCGGCCCCGCCTGCGAACCGCCCCGACAGGCGCCGACCGGCCTCTCAGAATCCCGCCCGTCAGGCAGCCTCCGCGGCGCCGCACGCACCGCAGCCGCCGGCGCCGGCACCGCCAGTCGTCACGCGCGAACAGAAGATCGTGCCGATCGAACCGGCAGTGATCACCGACAACCAGGCGTCGCGCTCGGTGGACCCTCCAGGCCCGATCTATGAGGAACTGGTCGTGGCCGCCGATTCGGTGATCGGCCTGCAGCTCGAGTCGCCCGTCACGAGCGAAAAGGCGCAGGTCGAAGACACCGTCGTCGCACGCGTGACGCGTGATGTCAGGGTGGGCGACCGCGTTGCCATTCCGGCAGGCGCGAAAGCCATGGGCGAAGTCACGCTGGTCGAGCGTGGCGGCAAGGTGCGCGAACGCGCGCGGCTTGGAGTGAAGTTCACGTCGATCGTGCTGGCGGACGGAACACGGCTACCGCTGCAGACCGAGACGATCTATCGGGAAGGCGATCCGCCCGGACGCGAGAGTGCCGCGAAGATCGGCGGCGGCGGGATCGGCGGTGCGATCATCGGCGGCATCCTCGGCGGCGCCAAGGGCGCGGCAATCGGCGGCTCGATTGGTGCTGGCGCCGGCACCGCGGTGGTAATGGCGGGGGATCGTAATCATGCGACGCTCTCAGCCGGCACGCCGCTGACGGTCAGGATCGAAGACCCGGTGACCGTCACGGTCGAGAAGTAGCACACCCGCGGTCAGCGGAAACAAAAAGCCCCGGTGCGCTCTCGCGCCCGGGGCTTTTTCGATCGACCGGCGATGCGGCTCGCGCCCTTCTTCAGGCAGCGGCGCTCCTGCCCGAAACAGCCTTCAACAGCGCCTGTATCTTGTTCGTCGCCTCCCACGTCAGCTCTTTCTCGCTCTTGCCGAAGTGGCCGTAGTTGGTCGTCTTCAAGAAGATCGGACGCCGCAGGTTCAGCTGCTCGATGATGTCGGCGGGCTGGAAGCTGAACACCCGGTTGACGGCGCGCGTGATCTTCTCGACAGGAACTGCGGCGGTGCCGAACGTGTCGATGTGCACGCTCACGGGATCGGGGTGGCCGATCGCATAGGCGAACTGCACCTCACACCGGGCGGCGAGCTTCGCGGCAACGATGTTCTTGGCGACCCACCGGCCCATATACGCGGCGCTGCGATCGACCTTCGTCGGATCCTTGCCCGAGAACGCGCCGCCGCCGTGACGGCCCATGCCGCCGTAGGTATCGACGATGATCTTGCGGCCGGTCAGTCCCGTGTCGCCCTGCGGTCCGCCGACGACGAAGCGGCCGGTCGGGTTGATGAGGAATTCGGTCTTGTCGGAGAGGAGCTTCGCCGGCAGCACCTTCTTGATCACGTTCTCGATGCAGAAGCTCTCGATGTCCTTGTGGGAGACATCCGGCGTGTGCTGCGTCGAGATGACCACGTTGGCGATGCCCACCGGCTTGTCGTCCTCATACATCACCGACACCTGCGACTTGGCGTCGGGACGCAGCCACGGAGCGCCGCCGCTCTTGCGAATGCGCGTGAGCTCGCGGCCGAGGCGGTGCGCGAACATGATCGGAGCCGGCATCAGCTCCGGCGTTTCGTTGCTGGCGTAGCCGAACATCAGCCCCTGGTCGCCGGCACCCTGCTTGGCTGTCTTCTTGCCCGCCGCCTTGCGTGCATCCACACCCTGCGCGATGTCAGGCGACTGCTGCGTCACCAGCACGTTCACGAACACCTTGTCGGCGTGAAACACGTCGTCATCGTTGACGTAGCCGATCTCGCGGATGCTCTCGCGCGCGATCTTGACGAAGTCGAGCTTGGCCTTGGTCGTGATCTCGCCGCCGACGATCACCATGTTCGATTTCACGTAGGTTTCGCAGGCGACGCGGCTGAACTTGTCCTGGGCCAGGCACGCGTCGAGGACGGCGTCGGAAATCGTGTCGGCGACCTTGTCCGGGTGACCTTCGCCCACCGACTCCGAAGAGAAGATGTACTTGTCCATAAAGCTCCAAAAAAAAGCCCGCGAAGGCCGCGGGCTGTTCGCGACTTAGACAGATCAGCCGGTGTGTCCGGCAGCGCGGCCCATCAAGTCGTGGAAATCGCCGCAAAAACGACCATTCAGTATCGTTCGGTCGCAGCGCAGTGTCAACGATTGTCCTCCATCCGGAGTAAGATTTCACGTCTGGAGGACGATATGCGCTTTCGAATGCTGTGGGTCGTGGCCCTCGTGGCAGTGGCCGGGTCGTGGGCGTCGGCGCAGGTCAAGAAGTCTGACATGCCAGGGGTGCGCAACTATTCGCGCGTTGATGCCACTGTGGGATGCGGCGGCGCTGTCGATCCAAGCGCGATGTCGGCGCTCAAGAAGGAAGGCTACGTTTCGGTCATCAACCTCCGCCTGCCCGACGAGCCGGGGGCCGACGTCGATGCCGGGCGGGCCGCGGCGAAGGCAGCCGGGCTCAAATACATTCACCTGCCGTTCAACGCCGCCTCACCCGATCCCAAGGTGGTCTCCGACTTCCTGGGCGCCGTGGCCGACAAGAGCAACCAGCCTGTTTTCATCCACTGCGGATCGGCGAACCGCGTGGGGGCCGTGTGGATGATCAAGCGAGTCCTGCAGGACGGCTGGGCCATCGACAGGGCGCAGACCGAGGCAGAAGCCATCGGCCTGCAGAACCCGCAGCTCCTCGCCTTTGCCACCGGCTACATCAAGGAACACCGGAAGCAGTAGGCACGGGATTCGGATTCGGGATTCCGGACTCGGAATTCTGGACTCGGGATTCGGGATTCGGCACTCGAATTAGGCGGTCGCGAGAAGCGCTTCCCGGCCATCGCTTGCGGAGGCCGGGATGTTTCAGATACGCTGTTCAGAGAATGTCGAGAGTCCTTCGTCACGCGCATCATCATCACCACGGCCACCATGGCCGGCGGGCGGGAGTGCACGCGCAGACGGATTAGACCTCGACGAGCACAAAACAGAGGTTGCGCAAAACCCCGCCGAACGAGTGGCGGGGTTTTGTTTTGTACGCAAGTGATGACGATGGACTTTTCAAAACTGGACGGCTTGATCCCGGCTGTCGTGCAGGACCACGAGAGCGGTGAAGTGCTGATGGTGGGCTTCATGAACGAAGAGGCCTGGGACGTGTCGCGGCGGACCGGCTATGTGACCTTCTTCAGCCGCACCCGCAACACGCTGTGGACCAAGGGCGAGACGTCTGGAAACCGCCTCGCGATTCGCGATGTGCTCGTTGATTGCGACAGCGACACCCTGCTCGTGAAGGCCCAACGGCTCGGCGACGGCAACGTCTGCCATACCGGCGAGCGGAGCTGCTTCTTCCAGCGCGTGGAGGGCGTGACCATCCCATGAAGCTCAAGCTCGGAATACCCAAGGGTTCCCTGCAGGACGCGACGATTCACCTCTTCGCGCGCGCCGGCTTCAACATCTACGTGAGCACCCGGTCCTACTTCCCCTCGATCGACGATCCCGAGATCGAGTGCATGTTGATCCGCGCGCAGGAAATGGCACGCTACGTGTGCGACGGAGTGCTCGATGCGGGCCTGACCGGTCAGGACTGGATTGCCGAGCACAAGCTCGGAGGAGAGTCGAAGCACTCCCTCACACCGATTGCCGATCTCGTCTACTCGAAACAGAGCTTCGGAAAGGTGCGATGGGTGCTGGCAGCCCCCGAGGAGTCGCGATTCAAGGCGCCGGCCGACTTCGCCAACGCCACGATCGCCACCGAGCTCGTTCGCGTGACGAAGGCGTACTTCGATCGGCTCGACGTGCCGGTGAACGTCGAGTTTTCATGGGGAGCTACCGAGGTCAAGCCTCCGGTTCTCGCCGACGCCATCGTCGAAGCCACGGAAACCGGATCGACCCTGCGGGCGAATCGCCTGCGGATCCTCGACACGGTCATGGAATCGAACACACAGCTCATCGCCAACGATGCGGCCCTGGCAGACGAATGGAAGCGAACGAAGATCGAGAACATCGCGCTGCTGCTGCGTGCAGCGATCGAGGCGCACGGCCGCGTGGGACTGATGCTCAACGTCCGGCGCGCCGACCTCGATCGGGTGCTGGCGCTGCTGCCGGCGCTGCAGCGGCCGACGATCTCGTCCCTGAGCGACAACGAATGGGTCGCCGTGAACACGATAATCGAGGAGCGCACGGTGCGCGATTTGATTCCGAGGCTGAAGGCCGCCGGAGGCCAGGGCATCGTGGAGTATCCGCTGAACAAGATCGTGGTTTGACAACTTCAACAAGGAGCGGGGATTGAACCTGGTTGAATCAC
>Ga0111539_10011338_pt1 | contig 11196 bp, 8 predicted proteins | sample RhiMethybrSRZTD1_FD_79667 | JGI IMG/M metagenome (GOLD analysis project Ga0111539, IMG submission 79667) | Populus rhizosphere microbial communities from Tennessee, USA - Rhizosphere MetaG P. TD hybrid SRZTD1 (version 2) (version 2) | ecosystem: Host-associated > Plants > Roots > Rhizosphere >...
AAGGAGTTGTGTATGAAACCGGCTCGCTTACTGATTTTCTCAATTCTGATCATGGTTGTATCGCTGGGCGCAGTTCAGGCACAGAGACGCTGGGAGCGTTTGCCGCCCCCGCGCGATCCGCAGTTTTACGTACCGCGCAACAAGCTCGAAGACATCGACGGTCGCATGGAAACTTTGCTAATCAAAGGCCGTCACTGGGTCGGCACCTTGCGCGCGCAGAACGGTTCCGCACGGGTTGAAGCGTTCGAGGTGCGCGACACGCACAACTCTGACCGCGCGACCGGAGTTTTGATTACCTTCGTCCCCGCCGATGCGAACAGCCGGGCCGATGAAATCAGATCGATGATTGATTACGAAGAGATTGATGGGCTGGTCAAAATGGTGGACACGATGATCAAGGCCGACGACAACGTGACCAAGCTCAGCCACTTTGAAGAGCGCTATCGCACGCGCGGAGATTTCGAGGTGATGGTTTTCAAGCAACAGACCGGCACCAGCGTGGCCGCCGCCATCGAAGGCGGATTTTTTGATCGCTTGCGTTTGTTCTTGATCATGGATGATCTGGTCAAGCTCCGCTACATGATCGTTCAGGCGAAAGAAAGACTCGACGAGATTAAGTAGCTTGAGGTGGCACAGACTTCAGTCTGTGTTGAGGTGAGCGGGTTCAGAGACTAAAGGCAATCCAATATGGATGAGAGCCACTTCAGTCTGTGTTGAGGCGAAACGGGCTTCACAGACTAAAGTCTGTGCCACTAATACCGATGCGAAGGCAGGCCAATGTGAATGTGCGGTCCTGTCGCTACTCCGGGAATCGCTCCGCGAAAAGCGGAGAACGGAATTCCGTTGCTCTGCATAAATCTAATCAGCGCCTGACCCTCAACGCTGTCCGGGTTCAACGAAATATCCATCGCGTTGCGATGATCCAGACGCCACTGATTGTGGATGTTCCCCTGGCCGAATACCGCAATGGGCAAAGGCCGCTTGAACGTTTGCTGAAAGAACGATTCGATTGGGTTCGCCTGCGATAAAACCCAGCGGCCGGCGCCGGTGAATCTTATGAACGAGGTCGTCTTAACCAACGATCCAGTGCGCGCCGGACCAAGCTTAGCTATTTGCTTGTCGCCTTCAATTTCGATTAACACGTTGGCTATCTGAGTATCTGCGCCGGCAATCTGTTGTTCAACGCCTGTGACTTTTATTCTGGCCTCGGTCAGTGAGGATTCGGATTGTTCCAGCTCCGACTTTGAGATCAATCCATCGGCCAAAAGCTTCTGCATCTGTTCGTGGCGTTGCTCGGCTTTTTTGACACCGGCCTGATACATCCCAAGCAGCTTCTGCAAACTTGCTTGGTAATCCTTCGTCGCTTTGATGTATTCGTCGCGAAGGTTCGCGAGGTTGGTTGCCGGTGCCGGCGTCTCGACAACTGCCGGTTTTTTCGCAGCGCTCTTTTTCTGTGATCCGCTCTTTTTCTGCGACCCGCTCTGTGAATAGCTCGGCAGAACCAGGCCGCAGACGAGTAAAACACTCAGGACCAGAAACCTGGCCCGCCCTAACCCTCGATCTTCAAACCGTTTGCGCATCTTACGAATTCGTTTCCAGCAATCAGCAAGCCATACTATAAACGCATTTTAGCGCGCGAAGGTTGCGATCTACTTCGCGTCTGGTGGCGCTGCAGCGCCATTCCCGTTCAAAAACCGTTCAAACCAGTAAAGTTGCCAGTTCAGGCTTTCGACCAAATGCTTCGGCTCGCCGGTCCGGGTCAGATTGTGGTTTTCCCGCGGGAAGAAGACGATTTCCGTGGTCACGCCAAAGTGCCTGAGCGCGCGAAACCATTGCTCGCCCTGCTCGATGGGAACTCGAAAATCGTTATCCGAGTGCAGAATCAGAGTTGGCGTCTTTACGTTCTTTGCATATTTCAAAGGCGAGCGCTCCCAATAAAAATCGAATCGCTCAAAAAGGTCACCGCTGAAATCCGGCGTGTGTCCGTAAGCGCCGTCACGCGTACCTTCATCCGAAACAAAGTTCGAGACGCTGCGCAGCGTCACGGCCGCTTTGAAACGATCAGTGTGTCCGACAATCCAGTTGGTCATGAAGCCGCCATAGCTGCCACCGGTCACGCCCAAACGATTCTGATCGATCCACGGATACTTCCGGAGAGCTGCATCGAGCCCGTTCATTACGTCGAGGTAGTCCTTGCCGCCCCATTCGTTGACGATCCCGCGCTCGAACTTTTGACCATAGCCGGTCGACCCGCGTGGGTTGGTAAACAGCACCGCGTAACCCTTCGCCGCATAAACCTGAAATTCGTGGTACCAATCGACGCCGTATTGCCCGGCTGGTCCACCGTGAATGCTGAGCACCAGCGGATACTTCTTTCCTTCCTGCCAGCCAAGCGGTTTGACGAAGAAGGCATCAATGTCCCAATTGTCCGCGCTCTTGTAAGTGAACCGTTCGACGTCGGCAAAGTGAAGTTGCTTCCATAACGCTTCGTTGAGATTCGTCAGCTTGCGCTCGTCTTTGCCGTTGACATTCGCAACATACAGATCGTCGAGATGTTTGAAGTCATTCGCCAGGTAAACCATTTTGCCGCTCGCAAAGTTGAAATCAGCGCTGCGAACTCCGCGCGCACCTGAAGTAACCTGCGACACAGATTTCGTTGGTACATCGACCCGGAAAAGATGCAGTTCACCTCTCACTCCGGTTTCGAAATAAAGCGACTTGCCGTCCTCCGACCACTCCAGGCCACCGGGAATTAGATCGAGCTTGTTGGCCGCCAGAGTTGAAGGCGCGCCACCCGTCGAAGGCGCCAGCCAGATCTTCGGGTGATCGCGATCGCGCACTTCGCCGGTGAAGGCGATCCATTTGCCGTCCGGCGACCAGCGCGGCTGATTGTCTGATTCATCGTGATCGGAAATTTTTGTAAGCGAGCCCCCGCCGTCAGCATTGGTCACCCAAACATCAGTATTGCGATTCTCGTCATATTCTTTGCCGGTGCGATTTGAAACGAAGGCGATGCGCTTCCCGTCCGGAGACCATTGCGGGTCGCTGTCGTTCCAGTCATGGCCTTCAGTAATTTGCTTCGCCTCACCATTCCTGGCGTCAACCACCCAAAAATGCGTGCGCCGATCGTCGAACCAGCCGCTGTCGTTGAATTTGTAGGAAGAATTCTTGTAATGCCGAACATCGCTGCGATCTTTACTTTCGGTGGTCCGACTATCACCGGGCCCTGTGCGACTAACCACAACCAGGCGAGTTCCATCCGGCGACCAGCGAAATAAGCTGACTCCATTTTTCAGATTCGTGATGCGCTTTGCTTCGCCGCCATTCATTGAAAGCAGGTAGACCTGATTACGAGGAGGTTCAGCAGACGCGCCGGCCGCGGGCGCGCTTTCCGGTCGCGATGAAAGGAAGGCAATCGACTTGCCATCAGGACTCCAGCGCGGCGAGTTCGACGATTGCGGCGAGGTGGTGAACTGCCAGGGCGCGCGACTGCCGTCGGTGGCGGCCATCCAGATTGAAGAGTTGCGCCGATTCTGCGCTTTGTCGATTTTCGTTACGACATACGCCACGAGCTTGCCGTCCGGCGAGAGGTTCGGATCGGCAATGAATTCGAACGCCAGATAGTCTTCGGGTGTGACCCCGCGCGTTCCGCCATTCTGGGGAACGACAGTGACCGCCGAGATAAACAGAATCAGGGCGCCGGTGATGACTCGCAGCTGCTTCATATTCATTGTCCTTTTTGAGCATTGGGAACGACCGAACTGTGCGCGGGAGATTACCACTACCTCGACTCTTGATTCCAACAGCTTCAAAGATTTGCCACCTCAAACAGGCTCCAGACGCACCTTAGATCAGCTGCGAAGCAGCGATCAGAGTTAAGCCCAGGGTGAGGCTGTTTTCAGTCCGCGGAGCGGACGTCAGCGTAAAGCCTGGGGCGTGAGCCCCAGGGCAAAAACCAAGAGGCCAATTGAACCCGCGAAGCGGGTGATAGCCGTAGCGCTTAACCTTCGTCGAAATGATTCGGCTGCCGCCCGCTGCGCGGGCTTTGATCGCTTTTCCTAACCGATCCTGGGGCTCACGCCCGAGGCTTTATGCTGCCGTCCGCTCCGCGGACTGTGATTCGTCAACTATCTTGGTGCCTTTGCGAGCCTTGGCTCATGGTTCGGTGGATTTCGGTGAGTCGCGAAGCGGCGACAGAGAATGCTTGAACAGGGGTCTCGGCTTATTACCAGTTCGCTGCCGCCCCTTCGGGGCTCGATGGTCTTGAGTGGGTCCGTACCCAGGGCTCGGAAAGCCTCGCCCTGGGCTTAACTCTGCCCGCTGCTCCGCAGCTGTTTGAAGGTTTACCTCTGATCTCGAGTAGCTGCGATTAGTTTGGTGTGACCTGCGAACGGTCCTGGCGCGGGCCGGCCACCGGGCCAGGGCCCCGTGTGAATGAGAAGGAACTTTTAAAGCCCGAAGAACGTTCTCAACGCGGGCTGGCCTTCAGCCAAGGCCCCGCGTAATGAGAAGGAACTTTTGCTGTAAAGAGCCAGTCCTAACTTTCATTTCTTTGTCACTCTGTTCATCCTCTGTGACTCTGTGGTAAATAACACTCGAACACGTTTACAAAAATATTAGAGGAGCCGCCGCCAATGAGACGCTTACTGTTACCGCTGTTACCGTTATTACTGCTTACGTTTAGTCACGCTTTCGGCCAGACACCAACACCGACACCGGCGCCACGCAATTACCCCGCGCCCGTCGAAGGCGATTACGTCATCAAGAATTTTCAATTTCGCAGCGGCGAAACGCTGCCGGAATTGAACCTGCACTACCGCACCATTGGCACTCTGAAAACAAACAGTGCCGGGATAGCTGAGAACGCCGTATGGATTGGCCACGGTACGGGCGGCAACGGCGGCAGTCTGCTGAATCCTGCTTTCGCGAGTGTGCTTTTCGGGCCGGGACAGCTGCTCGATGCCACCAAATATTTCATCATCCTTCCCGATGGCATCGGCCACGGGAAATCGAGCAAGCCCAGCGACGGAATGCATGCCAAGTTTCCGCGCTACACCTATGACGATATGATCAAGGCGCAGTATGAACTGCTGACAAAGAAGCTTGGTGTAAACCATCTCCGGCTGGTCATGGGCACGTCGATGGGCGGGATGCAAACGTGGGTCTGGGCTGAGATGTATCCGGATTTCATGGATGCCTTGATGCCGCTGGCGAGCAACCCGGTTGAGATAGCCGGACGCAACCGCATCTGGCGGTTCATGGCCATTGACGCGATTAAGAGCGACCCCGACTGGATGGGTGGCGAATACAAAACCCAGCCGATACGCGGGCTGACGACCGCGCAAGATCTCCTGTTACTGGCCGGCAGTGCGCCCCTGAATTGGCAGGCCGCGGCGCCCACGCGCGAGGCGGCGGAAAAATTCTATCTGGATCGTTTCAAGCCGGCGCTCGCGCGACTGGACGCGAACGATCTCATCTACCAGCTCGACGCGTCACGCGAATACAATCCGGCGCCAAAGCTCGAAACCATCAAAGCGCCTTTGGTGGCGGTCAATTCAGCGGACGACTTTATCAATCCGCCGGAGTTGGGAATAATTGAGCGCGAGATTAAACGCGTGAAGAAGGGTCGCTTCATCAATATTCCGATTAGCGATCAGACGCGCGGCCATGGCACGCACACGAATGCCCGGATCTGGCAGGGATATTTGAAGGAGTTACTGGATGAGTCGGCAGCGAAGAGTTCAACCTCGGAGCGGCGATAGATAGCCCAGTCGCAGAGCCACAGCCGCGGAGCGGCGAAAGATCTGTAGCCCATGGCGCAAGCCATGGGATCAAGGCGTAATGTCAACGCAGCCCCGGAGGGGCGAAACATCATCGCGCTTTGTTTTCAATCTTCCGCCGCTCCGCGGCTGATGTGAATCACGGGCTGGGTTACCCACGGCTCACGCCGTGGGCTACAGATCTTTCGCCGCTATGCGGCTATTTCCCCTTTGGCTTGTCCGCTTTAAGAATCGCATCCAGATTCATCTTGCCGTGAAATGACGGCGCCCGGCGCATCAGCTTCTTACTCAAGTCTGTACTCAGCAACGCCTGCATGGCGAAACGCATGCTCGGATTGCGAGCCAGCAGCGCCTTGATTGAAGTCTTGGGCCAGGCGATGTAGCGGGTTGGCATCAACGCTCGCACAGTCGCGGTGGCCACGCCTTCGGTGATGAAGCTGACCTCGCCGATGAAGTTGCCGTCTCTCAGTTTGGCTACTTCTTTCCCATCCTGCTCGACTCCAACCATCCCGTTGTAAATCAACATCACGCTGTCGAGAGCTTTCTTTTCAGTCGCCAGGACTTCGCCCTGTTTGGCCTCGAGCCATTTGCCGACGCGCATCAATTTCATGAATTCGAAAGGCGCAAAGTTTTTGAATAGCGTGTCGTGCAACTCTTTCTCTTCTTCTGAAAAGTGAACGCCGGCGCGTTCCTTGATGATGATGGCAATCTGCACAATGTTGATTATGGCAAACAGCACGTTCCAATACATGACGGTCCAAAGCGGCGTCGCCGGCACAAAATAATTAAAAGCAATCCCGGCAAAGCAGGAAAGAATCGTCAGCAGTCGCAGCCACAGGATGTCTTTGAGCAGGTAAGCCAACATGGTCAGAACCGATGCCAGGTGTCCCGCCAGCTGCCAGCTAATAATGTGATCCATTTTTGAGGGCCTCCACCGGTCAATTAGTTGAGCCGGGTAGTTTCAGCTTGCAAACAAACGCGAGCATGTTGCCACTCGCAAAAGTGCGGCGCAAGGATTCTGGTGATGCCGGCTTGGGTGAGAGCTTTTCCGATTTGGAGAGAACCGTAAAAGAGGCGAGGTTCTCATTAACACCCGGCTTCAGCCGGGTGACTGCGAATCCATGAGAGGAGGAAACCGTTTAAATGGTTTCCGGCAGACTGTTTCGCGTAATTCACCTGGCCGAAGCCAGGTGTTAATGAGAACGAATTCAGTGCCTTTCTACAACTCGTCGAACATCACTTCATCGACATAGCACCAACCCCATTCTTCACCGGGCTGGAAAGACTTAATGATCGGATGATTTGTCGCGCGAAAATGTTTGGTCGCGTGTTTGTTCTTTGAAGAGTCACAACAGCCGACGTGGCCACAACTCAGGCAGATTCGCAGGTGAACCCAGGTGTCGCCAATCTTCAGGCAGTCTTCACAGCCGTCGGCGCTGGGTGTCACTTCATGGATTTGATCCAGGTGTGTGCAAGTCATACGGAAAAACTAATTCGACTTAACGTTGAGATGGTAATCGGACATATTCTGACAGGGCTGCAATTCGACTTCAAACCTGGCGGCCTCTGCCTCGCGTCTGAGTTTGAGGCGCGCGTCGGCAGCGTCAAGCAGCCGGAGGTCGGCGGTGCCAAGGGGTTTGTTTTCCGACGGCGCCCTCACCAGCGCGCGATATCGGCCTGGCGGCAGATGACCGAACGCAAACGCTCCATCAGCCTCGACGCGAGCGCTGAAAAAGCGCAGCACGTCGTTGCTGCTCTCCTTTTCGGCAGGCAACAGATAGACAGACAGTTGCGCCGGCAGCTTCTCATCTTGCGCCGGCTCAACCTTTCCATTCAGGGAAGCCGCGCCTTCCGAGAGTGTCACCTTGACGCCCGTCAGACGGTCTCCGGCTTTCAAGGCCAACCAGCCCGGTGTGGCATCGCTGGCTTGCGTTGCCGGTGTAGCCGTCGCCGCCCGCGTGGTAATTGATCGCAAAAACCAGTAACGGGCAAAGAAGCGCACATCCAGACGGTATTGACCGGCGCCGAGGTTGCGCAGCAGGAATTTTCCGTTGCTGTCCGGCACCGCCTGCGCCGTGCGGTAAAGCGGAAGTTGCGGTTGTTCTTTAGCAGTTCCCTTCTGTTTACGCTCAATTGTGATGAGCGTCTCGTCAAAAACTGGCCGGCGTTTTTCTTTGCAGGTCTCGAGCTTTGCCGATTCCAGAATCAATTCTCCCGCAACAGTGGCCAGAGGTTTTGTGCTCAGCTCAATTCCAGTAACATCCGCTCCTTTCACGGTAATTCGCCTTGGCTCAGACAAAAGCGGCTCGCTTGGAGTGGGCGCATACTGAGCCCAGATCAGATATTCGCCATCAGCCACGCCTCTGAACTCGAACCCTCTGTCGTTGGTGTTTTGAGAGGTCGACATCCTTACATCCGGCGTGTCGTCGATGAGTCGAGCAAGAGAGATGTTGATCCACTGAGAGTTGGGTGTCCCCGTCACAATTGCATTTCCACTAACCACGTGACCTACGTCTCCGCGATAGTGAATATTGATGGTCTTTTCTTCGCCGCCGGCGATTAGAATCTCGGTAGCCGTGTCTCGAGTCGACGACGGGGCGTAGGTAGGGGCATCGTTATCAAACGCGTTGGTGCCATAGCCGCTTGATCCTCTTCCACCCGCTGAAACTACATAAGTGCCGGGAGCCAACCCGTAGATTCTAAAGATGCTGCGATCATCGGTGATCTGATCGACGGTCCGTCCCATCATTGCCGGCTTACCGTTGATATCCCGAATCATCGAAGCGCGTACCCTGACCGCGACCACGGGCGAATCATCGGCGGTCACAACCTTGCCGGTAATCACGCCGCCTTTAATCAATCTCAGAGGGACCGAATCGCCTATCCGATAGTACGTCTCCACCTCGGAATCAGTGGGCGCCGTGACGTAGGCGGACGCCGCGGCGGTCACCCGATACACACCCGGCTCGAGTCCTTTGATCTCGAAATCACCATTGTCGTTAACCGGCACAGCGCGGGCTGAGCCCGTGGAGTTCAGGCGAGCCGCTGAGACGACGGCGTTGATTACAGGTTGGCCATCGGCAACCACGCGTCCCGTGATCGATCCGAGTTTGGTAACGGCAATCTCTTCGTCGGGGGTTTTACGAGTAGTTTGCGCGGCGGCATGCCGAGCAACGGAGAACGTTGCGACAGCAGCAGCCAGAAAGATCAGAACCCTCAATTTCATAAGTGAGAACTCTTCAGGAAGACTCAAGGTCCGGGCGCCGGACCAGGGCTGAGGTTCAGAGTAACTGTCACCTCAGTTACGACGCCGTTACTGGACACCACTGCTTGCCGCCCATTCACCGATTTCCGGTCGAGATACACGGTCACAACGACTTCATAATTTCCCGGAGGCACGTGCTCAAAAACAAACCGGCCGCGCGCGTCGACTAGAGTGTAGGCAATGACGAGCGGGCTGCCGATGCGTGAGAACGAGGCGTTAATATATTGTTCCGAAGGGATGACGCCGCCCTCGACCTTGAGAGTTCCGCGAATGGTGCCACTACCATAGCCGACTATGATTCTGACTCCGGAAACATTTTCACCGGGCGTGATCTCTATGCCCCGAGTCTTATCGGCCCCATTTAGATCTATGCTCAATGCGGCAAATTCCGACGACGAATTTCTGTCCGCAGCAGTGAGACGAATGACTGCCGTACCGGCCTGGAAGGGACCAGCCTGAAAACTTCCGTCAGGATTGATGTTTGAATAACTGATAGTGCCTATCGAACTCCCGACACCGGACATGGTTACGGCCAAACGCGTCTGCGACAGCCGCGCCCAAACCATTTTGTCGACCGGGCTTTCAAACACAATGTTCCCGTTGATCATCGAGCCCTGATGAACTTTCATTTCCAGGTTGCTGACGTCGCTGTCGGTTATGTCAAACGGTTGCGTCTCGCCGTAATAGCCGGTTCCCGAACCTGGCAGGATGCTGGCGGCGTAGCGTCCGGGCGGCAGATTATCAATTCGCCAGGCTCCGCCGCTGGTCGAGACGCCGTTGCCGCTCATGAACCCCGATGGACGCCCGCCAACGAGTATGGTTAGTCCAAAGCTGACGCCGGCTACGGGTTGATTTTTCTCGGTATCAACAACGGCGCCGCTGGCGGAAAAGCCGGTCAACGCTCGGGCCACGGTGATATCAACGTTATTGGCTTCGCTGCCTTCAGTTAACTCGACGAGCGTCGCTTTCGCTTCGTCAGTAACGTCGGGGTGAAAGGTCTGCGGATAGAAGCGTCGGCCTCTGGTGCTGGTAAAGGCTGCAAATTGATCGCCAATTGCGACTTTGTATTTTCCGGCCGGCAGGCCAAACACCCGATATGCGCCGCGGTCGTCAGTAAGGATGCTGTTGATGTTCGGATAGATTGAACTGATTAGCCGCCGCAACTGCGGATCGACCGGCAGGATTCGAATACGTTCTTCTATGAGCGGACGACCTGAAGAGTCGGTCACCCGGCCGGTGATCGCCGCGCCACGGTTCAAAGTAAAATTGATGCCCTCGGCAACCTCGCCATCCTCAACTGCGACGCTTTTTCCTTGCGGATAAATTCCGGTTCCTTCGTTGACCACGAATGCGGGTGCGAACGGCCAAACGTAGTACGTTCCCGACGGAAGATTAGAGATGCGAAAACGGCCCTCGTCGTCAGTCGTTGTCTTTAAGCTCAGCCCACCGCCCGACAGAGCGTCAGCGCCGGAGCTGACAGTGACCGTAACTCCCGCTACGGACTTGCTCGCGATTGTCACGCGGCCGGTGATCGAGCCACCTTTGTTTTTGCTGTTGTCCTGCGATTGAGCGAGCGTGAGCCCAGCCAGGCTGACGGCCATGAAAAATATGAATCGAGTGAGGGATCTCATATTCAGATCTCCCTAGGAGGGCCCGATGATAATCCAAACCGGGAAGAATGTCTCGGGGTTCAACGTAGTGGCCTAATTTCGTTTTCCTCTCTGCCCCTCTGCGGAAACCTCTGTGCTCCTCTGCGGTTAACCAATATTCTGAAAAGCATTTACCGCAGAGAAAAGCCCGAGGTGGCGCAGAGAACGCTGAGGATGAGTCGAGAATTTCAAGAATAGGCCAGTAGTTGATCAAAACAACGCGCGAATCCATCCACCGTCAACCGGAATCGACGTGCCGGTGATGTAGCTGGCGCGCTCCGAAACCAGAAACGCCGCCAGGGCCGCAAACTCGCGCGGCTCGCCGATTCGCCGCATCGGAATTTCCTGCTCCCAGCGCGCAATGAATTCCGCGGGTGTAATTCCCTGCTTCTCTGACATCATTTGCGCCAACTCTTCGACGCGTTCGGTGCGCGTGTAGCCGGGCATGATGTTGTTAACAGTGACGCCAAAGCCGGCGACCTCGTTGGCGAGAGTGCGCGCG
>Ga0111539_10011340_pt1 | contig 11195 bp, 7 predicted proteins | sample RhiMethybrSRZTD1_FD_79667 | JGI IMG/M metagenome (GOLD analysis project Ga0111539, IMG submission 79667) | Populus rhizosphere microbial communities from Tennessee, USA - Rhizosphere MetaG P. TD hybrid SRZTD1 (version 2) (version 2) | ecosystem: Host-associated > Plants > Roots > Rhizosphere >...
CAAGCCGCCGCAGAAGGTCTTCAACGACGGCCCCCACCATTTCCTCGGGCCGGCCGTGATGCTGAGCTTCGGTAAGCTGTGGTGGACGACCTCGGTCTATTGGCGCGCCAGCGAGGCGAGTCGGACGGTTCAGGTCGGCGACAACACCGGGCACTTCTGGGCGCGCACTGTGATCGGCCTCTCGCTATAAGCACGTCTACGAGTGAACCCCCGCGCCGTCGGACGCGCGGGCGTCGTTCGTTTTTTTGGACGATGACGGCAATCGGGATACGAATGCCCAATGCCGCTCGTCGCTCTTGCTCCCGTGCTCGGGGCTGCTCCGGCCCTCTCGGTCAATGCCGTGCTCGCGCTGATGACGTCCATTGAAAACTCGCTCGCGGCCGACGAAGGGGTTGCCTGGTTCAACAAGCTTTACCGGCGCGTTACCGAACGTGTGGCTCTCGCGCTGACCGACAACACCTTCGAAAACCCCGAGTTCATCGATCGACTGGACGTCGTTTTTGCCAACCTCTACTTCGAAGCGCTGCGCGCCTTCTTGCACGACCGCGACAAGATGCCGCGCGCATGGGCCCCCTTGCTCGAAGGCAACGCGGAGCGCGGCATTGCGCCTATCCAATTTGCCCTCGCCGGCATGAATGCCCATATCAACCGCGACTTGATGGTCGCCGTTGTGCGCGTGTGCGAAGAGATGAAGCTCGAGGTCGGGGGCGATTCCGCGCACAAGCGCGACTACGATCGGCTCAACCCGATTCTGCAAGAGGTCGAGACGACCGTGCGCGCCTGGTTTCTCGAGGGGTTCGTGGCCGAGTTCGACAACATGTTCGAAAAGGTCGACACCATCATCGCCAATTGGAGTCTGGCGGAAGCCCGCGACGCGGCGTGGAATCACGCCGAGACGCTGTGGCGCATCCGTCACGTCGATCTCATCGAAGAGGCGTACATCGACGGGCTCGATGGGCTCGTGGGGTTCGCGGGGCGCGGCCTTTTGCTACGCGCCATCAACCTCGACCACGTGCTCGAGCACGGGTGAGCCGCGTCGTTCAGGCGAGATCGCGCGCGGGGCGAAGGCCGACGTTCGTGTAAACGTCGTGCGGCAAATACGCGAAGCGAAAGCCGAGGCGGCAAAAGAGCGACGTCACGTTCCACGCGCCGCCGCGTACGACGCGGTTCTCGCCACCCAGCGTCGACGAGGTCCAATCGCGCGAGCCCCCCGCCATGTCGCGCACGCCGTACGGTGATTCGTCGGCGCGAAACGCGCCGACCGGCTCGGGGCAGGGCCCTTGCGAGCGCGAGTCGCGCATCTTGCAAAACGTCGCGTCGAAGCGATTTCCCCACGGGAACACGCGACCGTCGACGCCGCGCGCGGCTTTCTCCCATTCGAGCTCGGTGGGCAAACGCCAACCGTGATCGGCCGAAAAGCGGCTCGCGTCGTGGTAGCTGATGGCGACGACCGGCGCGTCGGGGTGAAAGAGCGGGTCCCCCTCGGGCAAGACCGGTTCGCGTGGATCGAAGAACCACCCACCGTCCGGCGATCGCCGTGGTGTGTGGCGCGCGCGCTCGCTTTCCGGGAGCGCGGTGAGCCACTGCAAGTATTCGCGATTCGTGATGGGAAAGCGATGGATCGCAAACGATGCGACCTCCATGAGACTCGGTGGGAGGGAACCAGGGGCGAGATCGTCGCCACCGCAGCGGAAAGGACCGCCGGCGATGGGGACGAATTGCGCGTCGCTCGGAAACGTCGGAACCCAGACGCGGTGATCGACGCCGGGCTCGACGACGATGGGCATGCGAAGGTCCCCCGCTTCGATCACGTAGCTCCCCGCTTCGAGGTCGCGCGCTTCGAAAAACATCCTCCCCTCGGCCACTGGCTCGTCGGCCACCAGGCGAAAATCGTGCTCCACGTAGCGGCGAAGGCGCGCCTCGGATTTGGTCTCCACCAAGACCGATCCCCGGGCATCGAGGCGCGCCGAGAAACTGCCGTCGGGGTCGTGCCGGCGGACCAAGGCTTCGAAATACAGGCGCGAAGACTCGTCGTGCGCGTCGATCGCCGCTTGATAACGACCGAGATAGAGCTCGGCGAGCTCTTGGCGGACCGCGACCTCGGTGGGGAGGTGAGCGAGCGACTCTTCGAGACCGCGCACCGCTTCCGAGAAGGACGCCGCTTCTTTGGCACGCAGCGCTTCGAGCCCGCGCATCGTGCGCTGCAGGTGCTGTTTGCGCGGTCCGTCGTCCCAGGTCGGCACTTCGCGCTCGAGGCGCGCGATTTCTTCGGAAAGAGCCCTGAGCGTCGAACGCACGTCGGCAAGATCGTTTACCGCGACGTGCGCGCGCCGTGCCGCCGCGCGGGCGGCCTTGGCACGCACCTCGCGTTCGAGCCGGCCGTCGAGGTACGCGGCCAGATCCGTGACGAGCGCGTTGGCATCGGGGTAGCGTTGATCGCGCTCGATGGCGAGCGCGCGCGAGCAAATGGCGTCGAGCGGCGGAGGGACTTCCCAGGGCATGCGCCGCTCGACGGGGATTATGCGGTACCGTTCGCTCGGCAGAAGCCGGCGCTCGTTGCGCGCGCGGCCCAAGAAGTGCGGCACCGTTTCGCCGGGGGCCGGTTCGAGCGGAGGCACACCGAGCAAGATCTCGTAGAGCACCGCACCGAGCGCGTACACGTCGCTGCGCGCGTCGAGCGAATGCGCGCGGGCTTGCTCCGGGCTCATGTACGGCAGCGTGCCGGCGAAGTGCCCCTCTTGCGATTCGAGGTAATGCCTTCGCACGAACGAATCGCGCTTCGATCGCCGGATCGGATCCTCCGATGACGGGGGCGTTCGCGTCGAACCGGGCCCCGAAGCGGGCTGCGAGTCGGGACCGAAGGGGCTCCACTTGAAGAGCCCCCAATCCATGACGTACACCTCGCCGAACTCGCCCAGCATGATGTTCTGTGGCTTGAGATCGCGATGCAAAAGGCCGCGCGCGTGGGCAAAGGCCACCGCTTCGCAGACGCGCAAAAAGGCTTGGAGCAATGCCGGCAGCGATTTCGCGGCGGGGTGACCGCGCTGCACCTGCTCGAGAACCTGCTCGAGATTGACCCCCTGCACGAGCTTCATGGCGAAGAAGACTCGCCCGTCGGAGAGCTCGCCCACGTCGTGAACCGGGACGACGCTCGGATGGTCGAGTTGCGCAGTTGCCTTCGCCTCTTCGATGAAGCGGTGCCTGAGACCCGGGTCGCTGAGCAGGTCCGCGTGCAAAAGCTTCAGCGCGACGGGGCGATCGAGAAGCCGATCGAATGCGTGCAGGATGGTTCCCATTCCCCCCCGGGCGATTTCGGCACCGAGGGCGTAGCGTTCGGTCGGCGGCGACGACGTAGCATCGCTGGGGATGAGGGGTACCGAGGGTGGCTGGCTTGGCGAAGACTCGCCCGTCGATGCGAGCGTCTTCTGAAACGGGTCGGCCGGCTGCTCCGCGTTCGCCACGCGGGCATCCTAGCGCGTTCTCGGCCGGGCGAGGGGCGCGCATCCCTCGCGAAACTCATGGCCTTCTCGCGTTCACGCGAGGCGATCCCGCGACACACGAGCGGATACCTGGACGATCGTGGGCCCGGGCACCGAAAGAGGGAATGTTCCGTCCACCTCGTTGGTATTTAACGGGCATTTGACCCGCCCAGAGGCCCCCGAAGGGGCCGAGGGGTGGTAAAACCCGGCCTCAATCGGCCCCCGGCGCCGGTCAACTTCGCCCACCACCATCGCAGTGTCCCACCTTCCACCCATCGTTTTTTCCTGAGGAGCCATGAACGACGTCCGTGCACTAAATGAGCTAGTCGCCAGGGAGAGCGCTTTCGTCGAGCGACTGATGAACGAAGTCAGCAAGGTCATCGTCGGCCAGACGTACATGATCGAGCGCGTTCTCATTGGACTGCTCACGGGGGGGCACGTGCTTCTGGAAGGGGTGCCGGGGCTCGCCAAAACGCTCACCGTGCGCACCCTCTGCGACGCCATCCACGCGCAATTCGCGCGCGTACAGTTCACGCCGGACCTCTTGCCCGCCGACCTCATCGGCACGGTCATTTTCAATCAGAACCGCGGTGAGTTCACTTCCAAGCTGGGTCCGATCTTCGCGAACCTCGTTTTGGCGGACGAAATCAACCGCGCCCCCGCCAAGGTGCAGAGCGCGCTCCTCGAGGCGATGCAAGAGCGGCAAGTGACGATTGGCGAAAAGAGCTATCCGCTCCCCGACCCTTTCGTCGTCATGGCCACGCAAAACCCCATCGAGCAGGAGGGGACCTATCCGCTCCCCGAGGCTCAGATCGACCGCTTCATGTTGATGGTCAAGGTGGGTTACCCGACCAAGGCCGAGGAGCGGCAGATCATGGATCGGATGACGGGCCCCCTCTCCGTCAAAGCAGACACGGTAGTGACGCCGCAGGAGCTCATCGCGGCACGCAAGGTGGTGCGCGACGTGTACCTCGACGACCGCGTGAAGGACTACATCGTCGAAGTCGTGTTCGCGAGCCGAGAGCCGGAGCAGCGCGGTATGAAGGAGCTCTCGGCCCTCATCGAATACGGCGCGAGCCCGCGCGCGTCGATCGCTCTCGCGCTCGCCGCGCGCGCCCACGCCTTCTTGCGTCATCGCGGTTACGTGACGCCGGAAGACGTCAAGGCCGTGGGGCCCGACGTGCTGCGGCATCGTTTGGTGCTGAGCTACGAAGCCGAGGCCGAAGAGGTCACGGCCGAGCAAATCGTGAAGCGCGTCTTCGAGGTGGTCGAGGTTCCCTGAGGTCATGATCCCCAAAGAGCTCATCAAGGCTCTGCGCACGATCGAGATTCACACCTCGCGGCTCGCCAACGAGCAGCTGGCCGGGACGTACACGTCCGTCTTCAAAGGCCAGGGGCTCGCCTTCCGCGAGGTGCGCCAATACCAGCCGGGCGACGACGTGCGCACCATCGACTGGAACGTGTCCGCGCGCATGAACGAAACCTTCGTCAAGGTCTTCGTCGAAGAGCGCGAGATGACCGTCATGCTCGCCGTCGATCTGTCGGCCAGCGAGCGTTTCGGCACCAAGCGGGCCACCAAGGCGCGCGTCGCCGCGGAGATCGCGGCGCTCTCGGCGTTCAGCGCCATCAAGAACAACGATCGCGTCGGCCTCATTCTGGCGACCGATCAGATCGAAAAGATCGTGCCCCCCAAGAAGGGGGACAAGCACGTGATGCGGGTGGTCCGCGAGATCCTCGGTTTCGAGCCCACGCACACCGGTACCGATTTGCGGCTGCTCTTGGAGACGCTTTCCAAAGTGGCGCGAAGGCGCAGCGTGGCCTTCGTCATCAGCGACTTTTACGCGCGCGGTTACGAGCGCGCGCTCGCGCTCGCCGCCGCCAAGCATGACGTGATTCCGGTCGTGCTCGTCGATCCGCGCGACGAGACGCTGCCCGACGTGGGGCTCGCCAGCTTCGAGGACTGGGAGACGGGCGAGGTGCTCGTGGTCGACACTGGCGACAAACGGGTTCGCGAACACTACGCCAAAACGATGCGGCGTTTGCGCGTCGATCGGTCGACGCTTTTCCGCAAGCTCGCGCTGGACGAGTGCGTGGTGCGAACCGACCGCTCGTTCGTGGAGCCTTTGCGCCAGCTTTTCGCCCGAAGGGCCAAGCGTATGAGGTCGAGGTAGCACGATGCGTGACAATCGTGGCACCGTTCGATTGGTTGTCCCCGCGGTCGTTCTTTCGGCGCTTCTCGCTTGGCCGGCGGGGGCCGCGCCGAAGAAGCCGCGCCAAGCGAAGGGAGCCGCCGATCCCGCGCAGACCGGCGCCGCGAGCTCCGCGACCGGAGCGAACGCCGCGCCGACTTCCGCAGCCGGCGCGAACGCCGCGCCGAGCGCGAGCTCATCCTCGCCTCCCGAAGAGCACGTCTGGGCGAGCTGCACCGAGCACATCCCCGCCGGTGCGACGCGCCCGCGCGTGAAAGAGTCGTTCCCGTCGCGCGCCCTTTCGGGTTACGCGGCGGCGCTCGAAGTGACGATCGAGCACGGCAAAGGCGAAACCGTGCTCCCGCAAGGGTTTCAACTGCAGTCGAGCGGCGCCGCGGCACGTTCGCTCCAAGAGTCGGGATTCGTTTTCCCCGACGTCGACGGGGGTGCGGGGCCGACGCTCGCGACGACCGCGGGGCCGACTGGCTCGGTGACCAAGGTGTCGATTCCGGTGCTGCTCCTCCCCAAGGAGCCTGGCCGCAACAGAATGATATTGCCCCCTGTACCGATCGCGGTTTCGAGGGCCAGCGGCGAGCTTCTCACGCTGTGCACCGAGCCGCACCCGGTGGTGGTGGAAGATCCGACGGCGTCGACCCCCGACGCCAAACCGCACCCCAACCCCGCGCCGCGGCAGCAGATCGAAGAGTGGACGCTGGCCAAGCAGCTCACCTTGGGGGCCCTCGGGGGGGCCGTGCTCGCGGCCATCGCGGCCTGGCTCGTGGGGCGCTGGATGCGCCGTCCGCGTCCTTTGCCCCCGCCGCCCCCTCCGCGTCCACCGTGGGAGGTCGCGCTGGAAGAGCTCTTTGCCGTCCGTTATGCGGGTCTCGCCAAAGAGGCGCGCTTCGCCGAGCACTACGACCGTGTTTCCGACGCCGTCCGCAAATACCTCGGCGGACGCTACGGGTTCGACGGATTGGAAACGACCACCCACGAAATGACGGCGATTCTCAAACGCGTACAGCCACAGGTCAGCGAGCTTCCGATCATCCTCGGCTTTCTCGAGGAGTGTGACCTCGTGAAGTTCGCGCGCTTCACCCCCTCCGACGAGGACTGCACGCGGGTGCTCGATCAAGCCGAGCACATCGTTCGCATCACGGTCCCCCGAGAGCTCGCGGCGCTGCCGCCGACCGCGCGGATCCCGGCGGCCGCAGGGAGCGGAGCATGAAAACGCCGGTTCGCATCGCGCTGCTCTTGCTCTTCACGATCGCGGTCGGCGTGCTCGCATTTGCCTATCCGCTGCTCGAAAGGCAGTGGGAATGGCTGGGGGTGAATTGGCAAAACCGCTTTTTCCTCTTGCTGCTCTTGGTGGTGCCCCTCGTTTTTTGGCGCGGGACCTTCGGCGAGGATGAGCGAACACCGCGACTCCGCATGGGAACGGTGGCGCCGTTCATCGTCGGGCCTCGCGGGTTTCGCGCCTGGCTGCGCGACTTGCCGGGAGTCGTGCGGGCGTTTGCGATCGTCCTCTTGGCGCTGGCCATGGCGCGGCCCGTTTCCACGTCGCGCCCCGACACGGAGAGCGAATCGGGCATCGACATCGTGCTCGTGCTCGATTTGTCGGGATCCATGCGCGCCGTTTTCGATGCGCCGACGCCGGGGCTCAGGACGAGCCCTGTCGGAAAACGCCCGACGCGGCTCGATACTGCCAAAGAGGTCATTCGCGACTTCATCAGCCGCCGAAAGACGGACCGCATCGGCGTGGTCGTCTTCGGCAAGAGCGCGTACGTGCTGTCGCCGCCGACGCTCGACTATCACCTACTCGATCTCTTGGTCGACAAGATGTCGCTCGAGGTGATCGACGGAACGGCGACGGCCATCGGTGACGCGGTGGGTGTCGCTTCGGCGCGCCTCAGGCGGAGCGACGCGCGTTCCAAGGCCATCGTGCTCTTGACCGACGGCGATTCCAACGCCGGGTCCATTGCCCCCGAATACGCCGGACACCTCGCCACCGTGGTGGGTGCCAAGATCTACACCATCCAGATCGGCAACGGCGACGAAGTGGACGTGCAAGACGGTCTCGATCTCTTCGGTCAGCCGCATTACACGCGCGCCCGTTTCCCCGTGAATCCCGAGCTTCTGAAGAAGCTCGCCGCGGAGACGGCGGGCGAATCGTACGTCGCCACCGACGCCAAGGCGCTCACCGCGAGCATGCACGACGTGCTCAACAAGCTCGAAAAGACCAAGTTTGAAAGCTCGACCGCGTCGTTCGAAGACTTGTTTCCGCTCCTCCTCTTGCCCGGCGTGGCTCTGGTGGCGCTCGACGCGCTTTTGCGAGCCTGGGTGATACGGAGGTTTCCGTGAAGTTCGCGCATCCGATCTGGCTCCTCGGCGCGCTCTTCGCGCTCGTCGTGGCGGGGCTCTTCGTCTGGGGAGGCATCGGGCTTTCGCGGGCCAGCCGCAGGTTCGGCGATGCCGAGCGCATGCGCGAGCTCGTCACGGCCCGTGCCGCGCGGCGCCGAGCCTGGAAAAGCGTTTGGGTCGTTCTCGCGACGGCGCTCGCATTCGTCGCGCTCGCACGCCCACAATACGGGCGCGGGACCAAGCTCATTCCGGCCACCAACCTCGACGTCGTGGTAGTGCTCGATTTTTCCAAGAGCATGTACGCGCGCGACATCGCGCCGTCGCGCATCGATCGCGCCAAGGCGGAAGTGGCGCGCCTCATCCGCGGTCTGCCCGGCGCTCGTTTCGGTGCAGTGGCATTTGCCGGCGAGCCCATCGGCTTTCCCGTGACGTCCGACGGCGCGGCCATCGCGCAGTTCTTCCGGCAGCTCGAGCCGAACGACATGCCGGTGGGGGGCACGGCGATTGCGCGGGCGCTCGCTCGCGCGCGCGAGCTTTTGGCCAGCGATCCCAAATCGCACGATCATAGCCGCGTCATCCTGCTGGTCACCGACGGCGAGGACCTCGAGGGCGATCCGGTGAGCGTGGCGCGCTCGGCGGGCGAAGAGGGGACGACGGTCCACGTCGTTCAAATCGGCGGGCGCACGCCGGAGCGGATCCCCGCCGTGGGTCCCGACGGCAAGATGGCTGGCTATCGGACGGACGAAGAAGGGCAGCCCCTCACGACGTCGCTTTCGGCGGAAGGGGAAGCCCAGCTGTCCCAAGTGGCGTCGGTGGCCGCGGGCAAGATCGTGCGTTCCGAGCGGGGCTCGACCGGCATCGACGCCATCGCACAGGACTTGAAGCGCAAGATGACCGAAGAGCTCGCGGAACGCGTCGAGACGGTCTATGCCGACGTCTACGTCTATCCGCTCGGCGCGGCGCTGCTTCTGCTCATCGCGGAAGTCTTCTTGCCCGAGAGCGGGAGGCGTAAGATTGGAAAGAGGCGCGCTGCGCCTTCCGGTGCGAAATCGGTCGCCAAGGCTGCCGCCAGGAGCGCTGCAGCGTCGCTCGGGATGATGCTTCTGCTGGCGTGGATCTTCGGAGGGTGCGGCTTCGACCCGTCGCGGCCATTCGATCGCCAGGCGCCGGAAGTCAAACGCGCGGTGGCCGTCATCGACGCCGGAGATGGCTCCGCAGCAGTGCCCCTGCTCGAGGAATACTTGGCGACGGGCTCGTGCGCCGACGGCGGTTTCGGCGTACCCGAAAAGGTGCGCCAGCGCCCCTTCGCCAGTTTCGACTTGGGCCTGGCGCTTTTTCACGTGGGGGAGCGGTTCGGGCGTCGCTTCGGGGAAGAAGAGCGCGGGGGTGACGCCGGTCCTTCCCCCGCCGAAGAGCGACTCGCCGAGCTGCGCAATGCGGAAATCGAGTGCGCGCTGCGCGTCGTGCTCGCCATCGCCGGCGAACCCGACGTCCCGCTCGAGCTGCGCGCGCGTGCGCAATACCTCGCCGGCAACCTCGAGTTTCTTCGCAAAGGGTATCGCGAGGCGGTGCGGCACTACGACGAATCCCTCAAGCTCATCCCCGGGCTCGTCGACGCCGGGGACACCATCGGGCAGAACGCCGCTTGGAACCGATCGATCGCGCTCACCCGTATCGAAGACGAGAAGAAGCGCGACGCCGGATCCGATGGCGGCAACAACGACAACGACGGTGGGCAGCGTGGCGACAGCGGTCCACCGAGCCCCGACGGGTCCAACGGTGGCCAGGACGGTGGCTCCAACCAACCGCAGCCCGAGGGTGGTCCGCCGCGCTCGCCCCCTGACGCCGGTCAACCGCCCGATGCGGGGAACAACCCGAAGAATCAAGACTCGCCCGACGCGGCGCCCCCTCCGTCGCAGCCTCCGCCCAGTGTGAACCAAGACGAACGGATGCTCGACATGCTCGAGTCGGCGCCGACCTTTCAGCAGCAGGACGCCAAAAACCGCATACCAGCGCGCAAGTTTCGCGGGAGCGCCGACAAGTGACGCGGCTCTGGTTCGTTTTGTTCGCGGCGCTCGTCGTTCTTCTGCCGCGCGAGCTTCGAGCTCAGATGAACGAGCCTACCGTGAGCGCCACGCTGCAACCGACCGACGTGCAGGTGGGGGAGCCTTTCACCGTACAGCTCAGCGTGACGACGGACGCGAGCGGGCCGGCGGCGAGCGATCCCCGTCTAACTGTTCCGAACGGGCTCCGCGCCTCGCAACCGAGCGTGGCGTCGCAGACGTCGATCAGCTTCATCAATGGGCGGGTCAGCCGCCGTGCCGGATTCACCGCGACTTGGCAAGTCGTTGCCACGAGCGAAGGGGTGTTCGGCATTGCCCCTCCGAGCGCGGCTTGGAACGGGCGGCGCGTTCAAGGTCCGGCCCTGCGCGTCAAGGTCCACGCCGCTGGGGCGCCGGGCACGCCGCAAACGCGGCGCCGCGTTCCCTCCACTCCGAACCCGTTCGACCCGTTCGGGATGTTCCCGCGCTTTCCCAACTTCTTCGATACCCCCGAGCCCGAGGCCCCCGAGCCCGAGTCGCAGGGTGATCCCGACATCGCGCTCGATGCCCCGCTCGACTCGAAGGTTTTCTTGCGGTCGGTCGTCGACCAGAAAAACCCGGTGGTGGGCGAGCAAGTCACGCTGACGGTGTTCGTCTACCAGCGCATGGGGATGGTCGAATACACCGATGCGCACGAGCCCTCGCTGCCGGACTTTTTCCGGCGCGAGCTGCTCCAGCACAACGTCGAGCCGGAAACGCGCCGCGTGACCATCAACGGCGTGGGATGGCTGGTGAAGCCGATCTTCAAGGTTGCGCTGTTCCCGCTGCGCTCGGGGGACATCGATATCGGCCCCATGCAGCTCACGCTCAATTCACGCACGCTGGGGCTGCAGAGCGCCGTCCGCGCGAGCCAGACCATCCGCCTTCGCGTATCGGAGCCGCCGGCCGCGGGTCGACCGGTCGGCTACCAACTGGGTGACGTCGGGTCGTACACGCTCACAGCCACCGTCGATCCCCGTTCAACCGAGGTGGGGGGCGCCGTAGGCGTCACGATCGTCCTGGGGGGCGTCGGCAACGTTCCCAACGCCATTCGCGTGCCGCTCTCGTCGTCGGTGGAGTGGCTCGAG
>Ga0111539_10011341_pt1 | contig 11195 bp, 8 predicted proteins | sample RhiMethybrSRZTD1_FD_79667 | JGI IMG/M metagenome (GOLD analysis project Ga0111539, IMG submission 79667) | Populus rhizosphere microbial communities from Tennessee, USA - Rhizosphere MetaG P. TD hybrid SRZTD1 (version 2) (version 2) | ecosystem: Host-associated > Plants > Roots > Rhizosphere >...
CGCGCGTGGACCGATGCCAACGGCAACTTCAATCCCGATTGCGATCTCAACAACTACCTGGCGCAGGATCGCCGGGCGAGCGGCGGAGACTTCTGTGGGACGATCTCGGACTTGAGCTTCGGCGGAGTCAAGCCGAGCACGCAGTTCGATCCCGCGAGCTCCGCAGGCTGGAATATCCGCCCGGACAACTGGGAGATCTCGGCAGGCGTGCAGCACGAAATCATCCCGGGTCTCGGGATGGACGTCGGTTACTTCCGCCGGTGGTACGGCAACTTCCGCGTCACCGACAATCTGGCGACGACGGCTTCCGACTACACGCGTTTCAGCATCGTCGCGCCAGTCGATCCGCGGCTGCCCGATGGTGGCGGCTACGTCATCGACGGGCTCTACGACCTCAACCCGGACAAGGTGGGTCAAGTCAACAATCTCGTGACTCTCGCCAGCAACTACGGCAAGCAGACCGAGAGTTGGAACGGCGTGGACCTCATGTTCATCGGGCGGCCGCACGCCGGCACCGTGATTCAGGGCGGCTTGAGCACGGGGCGAACATCGTTCGACCTCTGCGAGATCCGTGCGAAGTTGCCCGAAGTGCTCATGACGCCGAACAACGGGGGCTACCAGTATGTCGACCTCAGAAACCCCTATTGCGCGGTGGACACTGACTGGCTGACGCAGATTAAAGGGATCGCCACCTACTTGGTGCCGCGCGTCGGCGTGCAAGTGGCGACGACGTTCCAGAGCTCGCAGGGTCCTGAGATCTTCGCCATCTATCCGGCCCCGAATTCCGTCACGTTCCCGTCGCTCGGACGGCCGTTGTCAGGAGGAGCCCAGAACGCCAGCTTGAGCGTTGTCAATCCCGGGAGCATCTACGGCGAGCGCACGAATCTCTTCGATCTACGCTTCTCGAAGACGTTTACATTCGGCGGCCGGAAGCGCACGGCGGTGAACTTCGACATCTACAACCTGATGAATTCCAACGACGACTTGATCCTCAACAACAACCTGGCCGCGTGGCAACAGCCGCAGCGCATCGTGGATGGGCGGCTATTCAAGATAAGTGGCCAGCTTGATTTCTGAAACACGAAGGACACGAAGATCGCGAAGGGCACGAAGAAATCTGTTAGGGATTGCCGAAGCGCAGAGCCCGCTGCTTCTTGGCGATCTCGATCAACTCTCGATAGCGATCGGCCTCTCGCCGGCTGGCTTCCGTCTGGCCAGCCGCGAGATAGGCCTCTGCCAGATACCGGTGGACGTTGGCATCGAGCGGCTCTCGTTTGAGCGCGGTCGTGAACGCCTCGATTGCCTCAGGCGTCTGGTTCGTGCGCTCGAACGCGAGGCCCAGAGCAGTGTAATTTGACGCGACGTCCGGTTCGCGCTGGATGATCTGCTGCAGCAGCGGGATTGCCGTCCCGAAGTCGCCGGCCGCCGTCGCGATGTCGATCTCACGCCTGAGGCCATCGATTTCGTACTTGCGTTTCGAGACGTCCGCTGCCTCGGCCTGCAGGCGCTGAAACTCCTGAAGCTCGCGCTTTCCTTCGTCGCTCTGTCCCGCGCGCATCAGCGACATGGCCAGGACGTACCGTGCCTCGGCGTAAGAGGGCTCGACCTGCAACGCAGATCTGGCGGCGCGCGCCGCCGCCTCGTGATTGCCGGCGCGGAACTGCAGCTGGCTGATTCCGACCAGGCTGAGCACGTTTCGCCGATCGATCAAGAGGGCGGCTGTGAACTCCGCCATCGCTTCCAGTGTGCGCTCCTGACGAACATAACCATCAGCAAGCCTGCGGTGCGCGTCGGCGTTGTTCGGATTCACCGCGACCTGCTTTCTCAGTGCCTCGGTCGCATGGGCAAAGTCCGCTTGCGACGCGTAGATCAAGGCCACCATCTCGTAGAGGGGATCCTGGCCAACCAGCGGCGTAAACTGGGCCGTGTATTCCAGCTCTTTCAGGGCCTCTGGGTACTTACCCATCGACTGGTACAGGCGTCCGAGCCTGTAGTGCGCCTGCACTGTGGCTGGCAGGGCCTCGATGGTCTCCTTCAAAACCTGCGCAGCCTCGTTGAAACGCTCCAAGTCGATGAGCACGTCGGCGAGGCCCATCCGGGCTCGTTCGTCAGTCGGGCGCGCTCGAATCGCGGTCGTATAGGCATCGACACTCTGCTCGAACTGTTCGTCCAGACGTGACGCGACACCCAGGAGTCGATGCGCCTCGGTTCGCGCCGGGTTGGCTTGCACCGCCGCGTGCAGTTGCTTGAGCGCTGCGGACAGGTCGCCACGCCTCAGAGCGGCGCCGGCCGCGGCGAGCGGGTCGTTTTCTCCAGAGACTTCGAGCAACGGTTCGCCGGCGATTGCCTTCCGGCATTCGGCGATGGCCTCTTCGAATTTCCCCTTCATGAGGAGCTCGAACGTCTGAACGTACGGGGCGGGCGGAAAGATAGGGGCGACTCCCGCAACCTGACGCAGCAATCCCGGGCGCGTGAATGGAGGTTCGGTCTGGCTCTGCGCCAGCTGTTTCCCGGCCGCGGTCTGAAAGGAATCGAAGATCGCTCCTGGCGGTGGCGAAAGCCCGCTCTCCATCGCGTACCGTGCGATCTCGTAGCGCGTGACGGCATCGTCTGGTTGAATGTCAGCGGCGCGGGTCAGCGCCTGGACAGCCGCCGATGAGCGGTTCGCCAGGCCGTGCGCCATCGCCATGAACCGATAGACGTCCGCGCGGCGCGGGTCGATCCTCGCTGCTGCTTCGAAGGACCGTACCGCGTCTTCTATACGAAAGCGATCGAGGTAGACGGTCCCAAGGGCAGTGTGCGCCTCGATGTCGACGCCGTGCTGTTGGAGATCTTTTTCGAACGCGACGATCGACTGGTCCCAGCGCCGCAGCGCCATTTCGAGCGAGTCGATGTCCGAGCGCACACTGCGTCCCTCGTCGCCGAAGCGACCGGTGAGCGCGATCGAGAGTTGCCGGAGCGCAGCAACGAACTCCTGCTTGCGCTGATAAATCTCTCTGGCAGTGAGCCAGGGTTGAGCGAGAGTCGGCGCGCAGGCGGCGCCGGTGCACGAGGGAGCGGTTTGAGAAAACGCAGCCTCGGTAGCGATCGCCAGCACCAGGAGCGCCACGAGTGCTCCGCAACCGAATCCAAGCCTGCGGTTCATATGGAGGCTGCGCGTATGCTCTGATTTCCGGCTATTCTACACGCCGCTATCCAGGGGAACGCACATGCACGACTATCGCTCGTTCGCTCTCTGCGCGCGGCCAACCATCGGGCCTGCGCCAATGATCGTCATGCTGCTTGCTCTGCTGTCGCCGCTCGACGCATACGCGCAGCGCGCCTCCTCGCCACCCTCGTGCGACCGCCTGGCCTCAAGCGCTCTGCCGAACACGACGATTACGTCGGCGTTGTCGGTGGCGGCCGGTTCCTTCACGCCGCCTCAGCCAGCGGGCGGCACACCGGCGGCGCCGTTCTCAGACCTGCCGGCGTTCTGCCGGGTCGTGGCATCGACGCGCGTGTTGAACTCGGACGTGACATTCGAGGTGTGGATGCCGGCACAGGGTTGGACCGGCGAATTCGTTCCCGCCGGCAGTTCGTTCTGGGGCGGACCGATTCCCTTCGCGCGTATGCGTGAAGTCCTGCGGACAGGCGCCGTCACCGTCGGCACGAACCTCGGCATCGAAGGATTCAACGGTCCGAGCTTCGTCATCGATCATCCTGAAAAGCTCGAAAACCTGAAGATGGAGCCGCTACACGTGGTCGTCGATCGGGCGCGAACGCTGATGGCGACCTTCTACGGGAGTGGCCCGAAGTTCACGGTGATGAACGAGTGCGGTGGCGGCGGATCGCGGGACGTCCTCGCGGTGGTTCAGCGCTTTCCCGCTGACCTCGATGCGGCGGTGGCCGTGAACTTCACCAACTACGGAACGCGGCACGGCGTGTCGCAGATGTGGCTGCACGCTGCAACGCATCGCTCGGCGGACGCCTTCATCCCGGCCAGCAAGTTGGCGATGCTCCACAAAGCTGTCCTCAATGCATGCGACATGAACGACGGCGTGAAGGACGACATCATCGAGAATCCCAAGCAGTGCAAGTTTGACCCTGCCGTTCTCCAATGCAAAGGCGGTGATAACGCCGACTGCCTGACCGCCAGTCAGGTGGAGTCGGTGCGTCGCATTTACCAGACGCCGCGGCACTCGAGAACTCAGGAAGGCATCTACGGTCCAATGGAGCCGGGCAGCGAGCTCGGATGGGCCGACATGATTGGCGGCCCCGATCCGTACCGGTATTCGCTCGCCTACTACCGCTACATGGTCTACAAGGATCCGACCTGGACCTACAGCAAGAAACCGGCGAATTTCGACACCGACATCGATCGCGCCGAGAGCCTGGCGAACATCGCGATCAATCACACGAACCCCGATCTCAGTGGATTCGTGAAACGCGGCGGCAAGCTGCTGCTCGTAGGCGGCTGGGTGGACGATCTTCCGCCACAGAACGTCGTCAGCTACTACGAAAGCGTGGTGCGGACGATGGGCGATCAGGTGCGCGACTCGGTGCGACTGTTCATGGTGCCAGGAATGCATCACTGTTTCGGTGGGACCTTTCCCGGCGCCTATCAGGTGGACTTCGATCCCGTGCAAGCCGTGAGGAGCTGGAAGACATCAGGAAAGGCACCAGACCAGATCGTCGTGACGACATCCGGCACTGGCTGGCCCACGCGGAAGCGTTTGGTGTGTGCCTATCCGAACGTCTCGAAGTACACCGGAAACGGCGACACGGCGGATCCGGCGAACTTCACGTGCGGCAGGCCATAAGCCGAGCTGCACGCGAAACGATCCACGAAAGGAACATCGATGCCGCCTTCCAGACTGACAACAACGTGCCTCGCGCTGTTCGCGTGCGGCGCTCTCATCACCGCGCGGCAGGGCCCGACGCTCACCGCTCAGGACCGCGCCGAGATCCAGGAACTGGTCGCGAGATACCAAACGGCGCTCACGACGTGCGCCAGCCAGGAGTACGCATCGCTGTTCGTCCCGGATGGTGTCTTCATCAGCGATGACTTCCGCGGGAAGCGGCATCGCGAGCTGTACGGACCGAACGGCGGCACGCTCGTCGGCCGCGCAAAGCTGGCCGAGCTGGTTGATACCGAAGACTTCTGCATCGACAAGTCTCAGAGACGCGCGTCGAGTGCGGCTACGGCGCCGGCCGTTGTGATCGTGCCGGCGCCCGGCGGTGCGAAGGGCACTGTTCAACTCCCCAATAAGGGACGCTACGAGGACGAATACGTCAAGACGTCCGACGGGTGGCGCTTCAAGGTCCGCAAGGTCGTCATGCCGATGCCGGCCCGCCGCGACGCCGACCACTGAGTGGTGACAGGTCAGCGAGGAGGGCGAGCGCCGTTCGGAACACGTGTCGCGAGGGTTGCTGTTTCGAATAACACTCGGCGGCGAGTCCCGATCGCGGAGAATCTCACCATGACCACGTCAGCCAGCCCGCAGACGATTCGAGGCGCCTGCTCGTTCGAGTGACTTGGGCCCTTCCATGTGCCGACCGCCTTGCCGTTGAAGCCGTGAACGAACACGACCGCACGACCATCGGGCTCATGCGCCCATCGTGCTTGCGACGGTCTGAATCCCGGCGCGGGCACGAGAGGACCATGACCTGATCGGTGTTCTTCCTGTCCCTTAGGTGCCACCATCGCTATTAATTACGTCCTCGTACTCGCATCTACACAGGAACTGGGTCCCGCCATGCACGAAGTTCTCGCGCTCTGCGCGAAGCACGACCTCGTGCTTCAGACCTGTTACTTGTCGCCGCGAGAGTCGATAGCCCTCATCAAGGAAGCGAAGGCTGTCAAGATCCAGAAGATCGTGTGCACCCATGCTGACTACGATCGGATCAACATGTCTGTGGACGGCCAGAAAGAGCCGTAACCTTTTCCCCAACCCACACGCATCCGCGGTCTCTAAACACGAGGAGCAGGGTCCTCTGTCCAGGTGGCAGTACAGGCAGCGTGTTGGGTTATGTCGTAGCGATCATGAGCACGTCGGTTCGTTTTCGTTGCACGCGATCTTGCAGTCGCCTTGGGATCGCCTTTCTAGCGTGGACTACAACGATGCGATCAGGCGACACACTGCGGCGACAACCGGGCAGGCCGATGTGCAAGGGTCTGGCAGACGCTCAACACGACTAGAACATTCAGGACCGCTCCGAGCAGCGGCATCCGCTGCACGTAATCGAGCGCTACACACGTACTGGCCCGATCACTTGCTTTATGAAGCAACGCCGAGGCCCCGAAGGTCTTCACGCGCCCTTGGAAAATGAGTATGCCCCTGTACAACATCGGCCCCGCATGAAGGTGAGTCGGCGATGACGTGTGCAACGATGTGGAGCGCTTGAAATTGCCAACCAAGTCGCCAGAGCGCGTCTCTACACCAAGTGTGACCGACGACGAACTCGTCGAGCGAACCCTGCGCGGGGACTCGACGGCATTTGGGGAGCTCGTCTTCCGTCACGGTCAGGCTGTGTATCGCGCTGCACTTGCTGCGTTGGGCAGTGCCACCGATGCCGAAGATGTAATGCAGGAGGCCTTCTTGCTGGCGTTTCGAAAACTGCCGCACTTCCGTCATGACGCCAGCTTCAAGACCTGGCTCCTTACGATCACCTGGCGGAGGGCTTTGCGCTGGCGCCATAGTCCAGCTCGTCGACTGGGCCGGTTGGTATCGCTGGAGAACTGGTTTTCCGGCGACATCGTCGAGCATCGGCCGACGCCAGAGCAGTCGGCCGCCAGCGAAGAGATCCACCGTGACGTGCTCCGATTGATTCGAAGCCTCCCCAGCCGGCTGCGGGATCCGCTTCTGCTCTCGGCCAGCGGCCGCTATAGCTACGAAGAGCTCTCAGACATTCTCGACATTCCGACTGGAACCGTGAAATGGCGGGTGTCCGAAGCTCGCCGGCTTCTCCGAGCGAAGCTCGCACGCTTGGGTCACGGACGATCGTCATGACCCCGAAGGACGGTCGTATGGGCGTTAGAAGCACACTTCAATCCCAATCCCGGGAGTCCGAGTTGGACGAGACGATCGAGCGAGCGATCGACGAGACGATTCGGCGGTACTTTATGAGACACGAACCGGCGCCTCGGGTGTATGCGAGAGCCATCACTGCTGCACAGCAGCGAACCGTCGCGGCACGCGACGGCAGTGCGCTGCGCTCCTGGATCGTCGCGGCTGCGAGTGCGACTGCTGCGCTATTGCTGGTTAACATCGCGATTCACTTTTTCGGAGTCGTCGCCGCACGAGCCGCTTCGAACATTGACGGAAGCACTGGGCCTTTTCTCCTTTGGCTGAGCGATACGGGCCTCGCCCGATGGATCAACGAGTCCGAAACCGTGTTTGGCTACTCCGGAGTCCTGTTTCTCCACACACTTGGACTGGCGATGGCTGTGGGTGCGAGTGTCGTTGTCGATCTTCGGATGCTCGGCGCTGCTTCCCGGATCTCCATCACGGCATTGCTGCCGGTGTTCCGCTTCATGTGGATTGGTTTCATCGTGAACGCGTTGTCAGGCGCCCTGCTGTTCGCGGCCGATGCGCCCAGGAAGGCAGCCAACCCATTGTTCGAGTTCAAGCTTGTACTGATCGCAGTCGGTATCGCGTTGATGGCGATGATGGAGCGCAGCCTTTTGAAATCGGAATCGGGCGCGGCGCTCGCCGGGGCAGAGAGACGGCTGAGCATGCTTGCGATCGCTTCACTTCTGATCTGGACAGCGGCGATCGTCGCTGGTCGTCTTGTCGCGTATACGCTTTGAGAACACGCTGTGGAATCGATGCACGCCTTCGCAATCTGGCTCAAGAGCACGGATCTCTCGTGGCTGGTGACCCACCACGGCTGGGTTTGGGCCACGTGCGAGGCACTGCACTTCATCGGGATGTCGCTGTTATTCGGCTGCGTCGGGGCACTGGATGTGCGGATGTTAGGGTGGTGGAAAGCGCCGCCGGTTGCCGGTGTCAACGCACTCGTACGATGGGGGATCCTTGGATTCCTGATCAACCTGGTGACTGGTGCCGTGTTCTTCATTGGCGAGCCGCTTCAGTACGTTGACAACCCTGCGTTTCGCTTTAAGATGCTCTTCCTCGTCCTGGCCGGTTGGAACGTTCTCTTGTTCTATGTGACCGGTGTGGCAGATCAGATCGAGTCTCTCGAGCCTGACGACGACACGCCGCTCTCTGCCAAAGTGTTCGCGGGCACTTCGCTGTTTCTCTGGATCGGCGTCATTTTCTTTGGCCGTATGCTGCCGTTTCTCGGTAATTCGTTCTAGAACTTGAGGGTCGCGCAATGACGGTTCGAGCCATCACTGTACTGCTCGTGGGAACCATGGCAGCACTGCTCGGCGGTGCGAGTCTGTCAGCGCATCATTCGCTCGCCTCGCAGTTCGACGAGGGTAAGCCGCTGACGTTGCAAGGAGTGATCGCGAAAGTTGAGTGGGTGAACCCTCACGTCTGGATCCACATCGATGTCAAGGACAGTACCGGAGCGGTCGAGCAGTGGGCGCTTGAGACGCTGCCGCCCGCGACTTTGCGAAAAGGCGGTTTACGCAGTGACATGCTCGGCAAAGGCGAGATGGTGAGCGTTCTCGCCTACCGTGCTCGCAACGAGACGAAGCTGGCGTTTCTCCGCAAGATCACGTTTGCTGACGGCCGCGAGATTGTCGTGTGGGTTGGCGATATCAAGCAGGCAAAGTGAGTCGAGGAGCAAGACGATGAAAAGCCGGCACGGTCGCGTTCGTTGGGTGCTTGGGTGCGTTGCGTTGCTCATGTGCGGACTCGAGCGCGATCTGTGGGCGCAACAGACACCGCAGCCGTCGCCAAAGGCGGCACCGCGTACCGCCGATGGCCGGCCGGATCTCACAGGAATCTGGGTGGCAGGGAACGCCACCAATCGAGCACCGTCCACAGACGAAAAGGGCTCTCTTCAGGTGTACCTTGCTCTGCCGGGCCTGAATCCCGACAGCCCGAACGTGTTCAAAGAGATGGATGCCGTAGCGGTGAAATTGCGAGCCGCCAACCCTAACAAGCCCGTCTACAAACCGGAGTTGTTGTCCAAGGTCAAAGAATTGTCCGACCTCCAGGCAAAACTGGACCCTGCTTTCTTTTGCAAGCTTCCCGGTGTGCCGCGTATGGGACCGCCAGCTCAGATCGTTCAGTCGACTGGTGTCACCGTGCTGCTCTATGGCGACCAGAACGCATTTCGAGTCGTGACCACCGATGGAAGGAAGCACCGTGAAGACGTGGAGCCGTCGTACCTCGGCGACTCAATTGGTTGGTGGGAGGGAGACACGCTGGTGGTAGAGGCCAATCAGTTCACCGAGGACACGTGGCTTGGTAGCGACGGATACTTTCACTCCTCCGCAATGAAGGTGATCGAGCGCTTTCAGCGCGTGGGTGATGCGTTGCAGTATTCCGCAACTGTTGATGACCCGGAAGTCCTCGCCGAACCGTGGAACATGCCCACCCGCACGCTCAGGCTCTCGACGGAGCCTGCCGATGCCATCGTCGAGACGCCACCCTGCATCGAGCGAGACTCGCCGCACATGTTGACGAATGAGCATCACTGAAGCGAACGTTTTCTCCCAACCTCTACGCTAGCCTGCAGCGGTCGTTGAAGCGCGCGACGCATATGCATATGCAGTTGGACGATGGCGTGACCGGCTGATTTTTTCAAACCCTCCTGCATCTTCAGGTCTCTAAGACAGACGAATCAAATCCACTCGCACTGTCCGCCCGATCGACACGCTTCGCCAGGTCGGCATCGCACGAGGTGATATGTCGGGGCCGTGTTCGTGGGCGGACCGCTCGAGTTTGGACGCGCGCTGGGTGTTGTCCTCGGATAAGGGAGGAGATGCGATGACGAATGGCTGTTTCCGGCGGCTGATTCTGTCCGGAGCGCTCTTGCTGCTGCCGTTCACGGCGTTGGCGCAGAACCTGGCCACAGGTTCGATCACCGGTGTCGCGCGTGATAACACCGGTGCGGTGCTTCCCGGCGTAACCGTTGAGGCCGCCAGCCCGGCGCTGATTGAAAAAGTCCGCACCGTCGTGACAGACGGTCAGGGCGTGTATCGCATCATCGAATTGCGACCGGGGACCTACACGGTCACGTTCACTCTCGGCGGCTTTTCGACGTTCCGTCGTGAAGGCGTCGAGCTCACGACGGGGTTTACGGCGACGGTCAATGCGCAGCTCACGGTCGGTGGGCTGGAAGAAACGATCACCGTGACTGGAGCCTCGCCGGTGGTCGATACGCAGAACGTGACGCAGCAGACGGTGATACCGCGCTTAGTAACCGAGACTGTGCCGCTCGGATCGGGGATCACGGCCTATGCCACGATGATCCCCGGCGCGAACATCAGCGCGGCGGCAACGGACGTGGGTGGGAGCAAGGGCGAATATCTGCAGCCCATCTCGATCCATGGCGGCAATCCCAATGACTTTCAGCAGCTGCGCGACGGCATGTACTTCGGCACGCTGATGGCGGCCGGGAACTGGATGACCAGCTTGAACCCTGCGACAGTCGCCGAGACGACGGTCACGACCTCGACGGCCATGGCGGAGCAGGAGAGTGGCGGCGTCCTCATCAACGCCGTCCCGCGTGACGGTGGCAACAGGTTTAGCGGTACGTTCACCGGCAATTTCTCCCGGCCCGGGCTGCAGTCGTCCAATCTGGACGATGAGTTGAAGGCCCGCGGCGTCACCTCGTCGCCGACGTTGCGCACGCGTTATGACGTAGGCGGGGGGCTCGGTGGCCCGATTCAGCAGGACCGCATGTGGTTCTTTGCAAGCAGCCGAGGGTGGGAAACGTCTACCACGTACCCCAGCAACTGGTTCAATGCGACTGCCGGCACATTGTTCTACACGGCGGACTTGAGTCGCCCGGCCTACGACGTCAGTTGGTACAAGGAGCTACGTGGGCGGGTCACCTGGCAGGCCACTAGCAAGGACAAGGTCAGTGTAACGGGCGGTAACGAGTGGAATTGCGATTGTGCGTCCACTGTAGTCTTTGGCACCGCCTCGCCTGAGACGGCCGCGCAGTACTCTACCAACCCAAGCTGGCAGGCATCTGTCAAGTGGTCGCGGACGGCGTCTAACCGCCTCCTGCTGGAGGCGGGATCGACGAACGTGTTCGGCGGCCTCGACTCCACGCTCTTCGGCGCGGGTGGC
>Ga0111539_10011342_pt1 | contig 11194 bp, 10 predicted proteins | sample RhiMethybrSRZTD1_FD_79667 | JGI IMG/M metagenome (GOLD analysis project Ga0111539, IMG submission 79667) | Populus rhizosphere microbial communities from Tennessee, USA - Rhizosphere MetaG P. TD hybrid SRZTD1 (version 2) (version 2) | ecosystem: Host-associated > Plants > Roots > Rhizosphere >...
CAGGAACGGCAGCTCAGGGCCAAGCGCCCGGGCGTCCTCTACTACTCGTTGCCGGCGCTGGCGACGCTCGATCGCCTGACCTACCGCACGCTCGCGCTCGGCTTTCCGTTCCTGACCACGGGATTGCTCATGGGCGTCCTGTGGGCGGGAGCCTCGTGGGGCAGCGTCTTCGCCTTCGATCCTGTCGCGCTCCTGTCCTACCTGGCCTGGGCCGTCTACGCGGCGACCCTTGCGGGGCGCGCCGTCGGCGGCTGGCAGGGACGGCGCGCGGCGTACTTCGCGATCGTGGGATTCGCCGCGCTCGCGCTCACGCTCGGCGCGGGGCTGTTTCTCCCGGGCAGGCACGGCGGATAGGATGGCGCTGTTCGTCGCCGGTCTCTCGCATCGCAACGCTCCGGTGGAGCTGAGGGAGCAGCTCGCCGTCGACGAGGACAAGCTGCGCGAGGTGCTCCGCGACCTCGCCGCCACCGGCGTGGTCCGTGAGGCGCTGATCCTGTCGACCTGCAATCGAGTCGAGGTGTACGCCGTCGCCGACGTCCCGGGCGAGGCCCGCGCCGCGACGTTCCGCCACCTCTGCAGTCACCGCGGCGTCGACGCGGCCCCGGTGGAGACGGCGCTCTACACCCACGCCGAGGGTGATGCCGTCCGTCACGCGTTTCGGGTCGCCGCCAGCCTGGACTCGATGATGATCGGCGAGCCCCAGATCCTGGGGCAGGTGAAGGACGCGTTCGCGATCGCCCAGTCGTGCGAGACGGTCGGGCCGGCGCTGCACACGCTGTTCACGCAGGCCTTCACCGTCGCCAAGCGGGTGCGGACCGAGACCGAGATCGCCCGGCACGCGGTGTCCGTCTCCTTCGCCGCTGTCGAGCTGGCCAAGAAGATCTTCGCAGGGCTCGTCGGCCGGGGCGTGCTTCTGGTGGGCGCGGGCAAGATGAGCGAGCTCGCCGCGCGGCACCTCATCGATCAGGGCGCGTTTCCGCTCTACGTCGCCAATCGCACCTGGGCGCGCGCCCAGGAGATGGCGCGGACGCTGTCGGGCACGGCCGTCCCCTTCGACGAGCTGCCGACGGCGCTGGCGGCGGTCGACATCGTCGTCACCTCGACCGGCGCGCCCGATCCGGTGATCAAGCGCGAGACCGTGAGCCGGGTGATCGCGGCCCGCCGCGGCCGCCCGCTGTTCTTCATCGACATCGCCGTGCCGCGCGACGTCGAGGACACGGTGGACACGCTCGACGGCGTGTACTGCTACGACATCGACGACCTCAAGCAGGTCGTCGACTCGAACATCCGCGAGCGCGCCCGCGAGGCGCACCGGGCCGAGGCGCTCGTGGAGCGCGAGGTCGCGAAGTTCCTGGTCCGCCAGGGCGACGTCGAGGTGATTCCCACGATCGTGTCGCTGCGCGAGCGGCTCGAGGCGATCCGGGCCGGCGAGGTGAAGCGCACGCTTTCCCGGCTGCCCGACGCCACGCCCGAGACCCGCGCCGCCATCGAGGCGATGTCGAGCGCGATCGTGAACAAGATCCTGCACGCGCCGATCACCAAGCTCCGCGAGTCCTCCCGCGCCGGCTCCCCACGCTCCTGGCTCGAGCTCGTCCACGAGCTCTTCGGGCTCGGTAGGGGAAGAAACGAATGAACCAGGCAGCGGACCGCCGGAGCGACGGGTTGACTTCGGATCAGAGCCGGTTCGACGGGTTGACTGAAGACCGGAGCCGCGTCGACGGATTGACTGCCGAGCGGAGCCGGGTCGACGGATTGATGGCGGACCGGAGCCAGGTCGAAGGGTTGACTGCGGACCGGAGCCGGGTCGCGCCTGTATCAGGCCACCCCCGGTCCAAGCCGGCCTCGAGGACCCCGCTACAATGATCCGCATCGGCACGCGCGGCAGTCAGCTCGCCCTCGCGCAGACTCGAAGCATCGCCGAGTTTCTCACCGGCGCCGGGGCGCAGGTCGAGATCGTGACCGTGCGGACGGAGGGAGACCGCCGGCAAGACGTCCAGCTGGCGGCGATCGGGGGAAAAGGGCTGTTCGTGAGAGAGATCGAGGAGATGCTCCTGAGCGGGGCGATCGACTGCGCGGTGCACAGCCTCAAGGACCTCCCGGCCCAGCTCCCCTCGGGCCTCGTGCTCGCCGCGTTTCCCGAGCGGGAAGACGCGCGCGACGTTCTGGTGACGCGCGAGCCTGCGCGCTTCGAGAGCCTGCGTCCCGGCGCCCGGGTCGGTACCGGGAGCCCGCGCCGCCGCGCGCTGGCGCTTTCGCTGCGACCCGATCTCGTCGTCGAGCCCGTCCGCGGCAATGTCGACACGCGGCTCCGGAAGCTCGTGAGCGAGGGCTGGGACGGCGTGATCCTCGCCGTCTCCGGCCTCAAGCGCCTCGGGCTGGCGCCCGGCAACGCGCAGCTGCTCGATCCGGAGGCCTTCGTGCCGGCGGTGGGGCAGGGCGTGCTCGCGGTCGAGATCAGGGCTGACGACCACCGCGTGCGCTCGCGGCTCGCGGCGCTCGACCACGCGCCGACGCACGCGTGCGCCCTAGCCGAGCGCGAGTTCCTCGGCCGGCTCGGCGCCTCGTGCAACTCGCCGATGGCCGCTCACGCCGTGCTCGACGGCGGCCGCCTCCGGATGAACGGGCTGGTCGCGAGCGACGATGGGCGCAAGGTTCTCCGCGCGAGCGGGCTGGGTACGCCGGACGCGCCGGAGCGGCTGGGCCGGCAGCTCGCGGAATCGCTTCTCGATCAAGGCGCTGCCTCGGTGGCGGCGCTCAGACCGGTGGCGTCATGGCGCGAGTGAGCCGGGCAATCGAGGAGCGGCCGCTCGAGGGCCGCACCATCGTGATCACGCGGGCCCGCGCGCAGGCCCAGCGCTTCGCTCAGCTCCTGGAGGCGGCCGGCGCCCGGGTGTTACAGGCGCCGACGATCGTCATCGAGCCGCCGGCGTCGTGGGAGCTTCTCGACACGGCTCTGGGCGCGCTCGACTCGTTCACCTGGGTCGTCTTCACGAGCGTGAACGGGGTCGCGATGGTCGACCGGCGCCTGTCCGCGCGGGGGCTCGCCTGGGCGGCGATCACCCGCAAGCGGGTGGCGGCCATCGGTCCGGCGACCGCGGAGGCGCTCGCCGAGCACGGGGTGCGCGTCGAGCTGGTCCCCACGGAGTATCGCGCCGAGGCGCTGGTCGAGGCGCTGCGGCGCCTCGTCGGGCCCGCCGATCGGGTGCTGCTGCCCCGCGCGAAAGAGACGCGCGACGTCCTGGTGGTCGAGCTCCGCCGCCTCGGCGTCACCGTGACCGAGGTGCCCGCCTACCAGACCCGGCGCATCGAGGACGGCGTCGTTCGCCTCCGCGAAGCGCTCGCATCGGGCTCGGTCGACGCCGTGACGTTCACGAGCTCGTCCACCGCGCGCAACTTCGCCGAGCAGTTCAGCGACAGCGAGCGCAGCGCCTGGCGCGGGCGCATCGCCGTCGCGTCCATCGGGCCGATCACCGCCGCGACCGCCGCCGAGTACGGCCTGTCCACCGACGTGATGCCGAGCGAGTACACGATTCCGGCCCTCGCGCGGGCCCTGGCCGATTATTTCGCCCGGGCCCCCAGGAGCGCGGGCCGGCGATCAAGAAGGAGCGAGTGATGGCGCACGCCATGTTCCGTCCCCGACGTCTTCGCGAAAAATCGCTACTCCGCAAGCTGGTGCGCGAGACGGCGCTGGCCGTCGACGACCTGATCTACCCGCTCTTCGTGGTACACGGCCGGGGCGTGCGCGAGCCGATCGCGTCGATGCCCGGGCAGTTCCGGCTCTCCATCGACGAGCTGGTGAAGGACATGAAGGACGTCGCGAGCGTGGGCATCCCGGGCGTGCTGCTCTTCGGCCTGCCGGCCGACAAGGATCCGCGCGGCAGCGAGGCGTACGCCGAGGACGGCATCGTGCAGCAGGCGGTCCGCGCGGTGAAGGACGTGGTGCCGGACCTCCTGGTGCTGACCGACGTGTGCCTCTGCCAGTACACGAGCCACGGCCACTGCGGCATCGTGGAGGGCGGCACCGTCCGCAACGATCCGACGCTCGAGCTCTTGGCCCGCGTGGCCGTGTCGCACGCCGAGGCCGGCGCGGACATGGTCGCGCCCTCCGACATGATGGACGGGCGCGTGGGCGCCATCCGCGAGGCGCTCGACGACGCGAGCTTCACCGACACGCCGATCATGGCGTACTCGGCCAAGTACGCGTCGAGCTTCTACGGCCCCTTCCGCGACGCCGCCGACTCGACGCCGCAGTTCGGCGACCGGCGCGCATACCAGATGGACCCGGCCAACGGCGTCGAAGCCATGCGCGAGATCGCGCTCGACCTGGACGAAGGCGCTGACATCGTCATGGTCAAGCCGGCCTTGCCGTACCTCGACATCATCTCGCGCGCCAAGGCGGAGTTCGGCGTCCCGCTGGCCGCGTACTCCGTCTCGGGCGAGTACGCGATGATCCGAGCCGCCGGGCGCCTGGGCTGGCTCGACGAGGAGCGCGCGATGATGGAAGCCTTGACCGCGATCCGCCGTGCCGGCGCCGACGTGGTCATCACGTACTTCGCCCGCGACGCGGCGCGGCTGCTGGAGCGCGGCGGTCTGAGCGGAGTAAGCTGAGGGTCGCCGTGCGAATCTCGGCCAAAGGGGAGTATGCGATCCAGGCGATGCTCGACCTGGCGCTCCATCGCGATCGCGGCCTCACGCCGATCCAGGCGATCGCGGCGCGCCAGGCGATCCCGCAGCGCTATCTCGAGCAGGTGCTGCTCGCCCTCAAGCGCGCCGGCCTCCTGACGTCCCGGCGCGGATCGGCGGGCGGCTATCACCTGACGCGTCCGCCCGAGGACATCACGGTGGGCGATGTCCTGCGCGCCGTCGAGGGCGCCGGAGCGCCGTTCGAGACCCAGCGCCGGGGCGGCCGGGGCGGCGGCGAGCGCCACGATCTGGCCGAGCTGTGGGAAGAGATCTCCAGCGCCGTCTCGAAGGTTGTCGACCAGCTCACACTCGGCGACCTCGCGACCCGGGCGCTCGAGCGCCGCCGCGCCGCGCGGCCGATGTACCACATATGACGCCCGCGCCGAAGATCGCGGGCTCGGTCGTCGAGCTGGTCGGCCGGACGCCGTTGGTGCGGCTGAACCGATTGCCCAAGCCCGGCGGGGCGAGCGTCGTGGCAAAGATGGAGTCGCTGAACCCCGGCGGAAGCGTCAAGGATCGCATCGCCGTGGCCATGCTCGAGGACGCCGAGCGGCGCGGTCTCCTGAAGCCCGGCTCGACGATCGTCGAGCCGACCAGCGGCAACACCGGCATCGGCCTGGCGATGGTGGCCGCCGTTCGGGGCTATCGCCTGATCCTGACGATGCCGGACGACATGAGTGTGGAGCGGCAGCGCCTTCTGGCCCGGTTCGGTGCCGAGCTTCACCTGACGCCGGCCATCGAGGGCATGACGGGCGCAGTGCACGCGGCCCGCGAGCTCCTGCGCGAGCACCCCGACTACTTCATGCCGCAGCAATTCGAGAACCCCGCGAACCCAGAGGCGCACCGGAAGACGACCGCGCTCGAGATTCTCGACGCCGTCGGCGGGCGCCTCGACGCCTTCGTGGCCGGCGTGGGGACCGGCGGCACGCTCACGGGTGTGGGCGAGGTTCTCAAGGAAAAGATTCCCGGCGTGCGGCTCGTGGCGGTCGAGCCGTCGGCGTCGCCGGTACTGGCCGGCGGCCGGGCGCGACCCCACGCCATCCAGGGAATCGGCGCCTCGTTCGTGCCGGGCGTGCTGAACCGGACGATCATCGACCGGATCATCGCGGTGCGCGACGAGGACGCGCTGAACTGGTCGCGCCGGCTGGCGCGCGAAGAGGGGCTGCTGGTCGGCGTCTCGGCCGGCGCGGCCGCGTTCGCGGCGTGTCAGGTGGCGGCAGAGATGGCGCCCGGACAGCTCGTCGTCACCGTGCTTCCGGACACCGGCGAGCGGTATCTAAGTCCCGGAGGCTAGGCGTGGCCGTGACCGTCTATATCCCGACCTCGTTTCGTCGGGCCACGAACAACCGCGACCGCGTCGAGGTCACCGCGGTCGATGTCAGCCGGCTGCTCGATCAACTCGAGGCCTCGTACGGTGGCTTGAAGGGGCTCGTGCGCGACGAGGGCGGCGAGGTACACCAGCACGTGAACATCTACGTGAACGGCGAGGCGATCGAATCGCTCGAGGGGCAGCGCACAGCGCTGAAAGACGGCGACGAGGTCACGATCATTCCGGCGCTGGCGGGCGGCTGCCGGCGCACCGCGGTGGCGTCATGATCGTCACGGCCGAGGAGCTCGAGGCGATCCGGCGGCAGGCGGTCGAGGAGTACCCGCGCGAGTCGTGCGGGGTCATCCTCGAGCAGGGGCGGCTCCGGCGCATCGTCCGGTGCCGGAACATCCAGGACGAGCTGCACGCCAAGGATCCGCAGCGCCACCCGCGCGACGCGCGCACGGCGTATTTCATCGACCCCAAGGACCTGCTCCGCATCGGGCGCCTCGAGGGCGAGGGCTATTCGATCGCGGTGATCTACCACTCGCACGTGGACGCGGGCGCCTATTTCTCGCCCACCGACCGGCAGCAGGCCTTGATGGGCGGCGAGCCGACGTATCCCGGCGCGACCTATCTGGTGACGTCGGTGATGGGCGGGCAGGTCGACGCGGTCGCCGGCTTTCGCTGGAACGAGCGCGAGCGCGAGTTCGGGCGCGTCGAGATAGGGTCTGACCGCTGGCGCTGGCTCGAGCGCGCCCTCTTCAGCGCGGGCCGCCTGTGGGAGCGCGCGGGGCTCAGCACGCTGCTGGGAAAGAAGTCCTGAGCATGCGCGACTCCAAGAGCCTCTTCGAAGCCGCCGGCCGCGTGATTCCCGGCGGCGTCAACAGCCCCGTCCGCGCGTTCCGCGGGGTCGGCGGCGAGCCGTTCTTCGTGGCCCATGGCAAGGGCGCGCGCATCTGGGACGTCGACGGCCGCTCCTATCTCGACTTTCTCGGCTCGTGGGGGCCGCTGATCCTCGGCCACGCCGCCGCTCCGGTCGTCGCCGCCGTCACCGAGGCCGCGGCGCGCGGGACGAGCTACGGCGCGCCGACCGGGCTCGAGGTCGAGATGGCCGAGGCGATCACGCGCGCGTTCCCGTCGATCGAGCTGGTGCGGCTCGTCAGCTCCGGGACCGAGGCCGCGATGAGCGCGATCCGGCTGGCGCGCGGCGCCACCGGCCGGCCGTACCTCGTGAAGTTCGACGGCTGCTATCACGGCCACGCCGACAGCCTGCTGGTGAAGGCGGGTTCCGGCGGCGCGACGTTCTCGATCCCGGACAGCGCCGGCGTGCCCGGGCCACTCGCCCAGCTGACGCTCACGGCGCCGTTCAACGACCTCGACGCGGTCCGCGCGCTCTTCCGCGAGCGCGGCCGTGAGATCGCCGCCGTCATCGTCGAGCCGGTCGCCGGCAACATGGGCGTGGTGCCGCCGCGCCCCGGATTCCTCGAGGGGCTGCGCGAGATCACGCTCGCCCACGAGAGCGTGCTCATCTTCGACGAGGTCATCACCGGATTTCGCATCGCGTACGGCGGCGCGCAGGAGCTTTACGGCGTCCGCGCCGACCTGACCTGCCTCGGCAAGGTCATCGGAGGCGGGCTCCCGGTCGGCGCCTACGGCGGATCACGCAAGCTGATGAGCCACGTGGCGCCGCTCGGCGGCGTGTATCAGGCCGGGACGCTGTCGGGGAATCCGCTGGCGGTTGCGGCGGGACTCGCGACGCTCGCCGAGCTCAGGAAGCCCGACGTCTACCGGCGTCTCGAAACGCTCGGTAGCGAGCTGGAGCGAGGACTCAGAAGCGCCGCTGATCAGGCGCGCGTTCCGCTGACCGTGAATCGTGTCGGCTCGATGCTCACGGGCTTTTTCTGCGGGGGTCCGGTGACGGACTACGCCTCTGCGAAAGCCGCGGACACGAAGCGCTACGCGCGCTACTTCCACGAGATGCTCGCGCGCGGCGTGTTCCTGGCGCCCTCGCAGTTCGAGGCGGCGTTCGTGTCGCTGGCGCACACCGACGCGGACATCGCGCTCGCCGGACGCGCGGCCGCTCAGGCCCTGACCGGCGCCTGATCGCCCCGCCGGCGACTCCTTCGGCCTCCACGAAGCGTGCGAATGGATTGACGGGCCGAGGGAGGCGGTGATAGTGTTCACAAGCAATCATCAATCCCTCGGAGGGCGATCGACTGTCGATGTCGGCCAGAGCGGGCGTAGGCGCACTCGGCGTAGCGCTCCTAGCCGTTCTGATCTTCCTAGCGGTGTCGTCGTGGAGCCGCCAGCCGGCCGTGGCGACGCCCTCGAACCAGCCGATCAACTTCCCCCATAACGTCCACGTCGGCACGTACAAGATCGATTGCCAGTACTGTCACAGCGAAGCGCGTCGCTCGGAGTATGCCGGGCTGCCGTCGGTCGAGCGCTGCATGGGCTGTCACAAGATCGCCGGGGCGGCGCTGCCCGAAGTGAAGAAGCTTGCCGAGTTCTACGCGAAGAAGGAGCCGATCCCGTGGGTGCGGGTGAACAAGCTTCCCGAGTTCACCTACTTCCCGCACAAGGCGCACATTCGCGCGGGCCTCAAGTGCCAGACGTGTCACGGGCCGGTCGAGACGATGACCACCTACGCGGCCCAGACGGGGCCGCGGCTGTCGAACGACCTCCTGAATCTCGTCGGGCTGAAGCCGGCACCGCCGCCGCTCACGATGGGCTGGTGCGTCGACTGTCACCGCAAAGAAAACGCGACGACGCCGGGCCGGCATGCGCCGCTCGATTGCGTGACCTGCCACCACTGAGGACGGAGCCACATGTGCCTATCATTCGCCACCCTCGGCCGAGGGACGGAGCCACACGTATCTATCATTCGCCACCCTCGGGCGATCCGGCCTCGAGCACTCGATAAATGAAACGGCGTGACTTCTTCAAGATCGTGACGGCCTCCGGCGCGGCGGCCGCCGCGGGCGGCTGCCAGCAGGCCACCGAGTCGATCCTGCCGCTGGTGGTCCCGAACGAGCAGATCGTGCCCGGCGTCGCCTCGTGGTTCGCCACCGTGTGCCGCGAGTGCCCGGCGGGCTGCGGCGTCATCGCGCGCAACCGCGAGGGACGCGTCGTGAAGCTCGAGGGCAATCCCGATCATCCCGTCAACGCGGGCGCCCTCTGCCTGCGCGGACAGGCGTCGCTCCAGGGTCTCTACCACCCGGACCGGATAGCCGGCCCGATGGTCCGGGAGGGGAGCGGGAGCTTCAAGTCGGCAACGTGGGAGGTGGCCGAGAAGCTCGTCGTCGAGAAGCTCGCCGCACTGCGAAACGGTGGCAAGGGCCGCGCGATCGCGGTGGTATCGCAGCTCGAGACGGGCAGCGTCGGCGCTCTCCTCGATCGCTGGGGCCAGGCCCTCGGCGCGCGCCCGCGCGTGACACTGGAGCCCTTCGCATACGAGGCGATCCGGGCCGCGAACAAGATCACGTTTAACCGCGACGCGATCCCGTACTACGCGTTCGAAGACGCCGAGACGGTCCTGTCGTTCGGCGCCGACTTCATCGAGACGTGGCTGTCGAACGTCGGCTACGCGCGGACGTTCGCGCGGATGCACTCGTTCCGCGACGGGCGCGCCGGGACGTTCATTCACGTCGAGCCGCGCCAGTCCTTGACCGCGTCGAACGCCGACGAGTGGGTCCGCAACGTCCCCGGGACGGAGGGCCTGCTGGCGCTCGCCATCCTTCGTGTGATGGTCGACGAGGGCATGGCGGACAAGCGATTCGGCGACGCCGTGGCGGGCGTGGACCTCAAGAAGGCGGCCGAGACCACCGGCGTGGCGGCGGAGACGATCAAGCACGTGGCGAAGGTGTTCGCCCATGCCAAGCCGAGCCTCGCCGTCGGCGGCGGGGTCGCGGTGACTGGCTCGAACGCGACCGAGACCCAGGTGGCGATCAATCTCCTGAACGCGGCCGCCGGGAACGTCGGCAAGACCGTTCGCTTCGGCCCCGACTCGGCGTACGGCAAGGTCACGCCGCATTCAGAAGTGGCGGCGCTCGCCCGCGCCATGGCGGGCGGCGAGATCGAGGTGCTCGTGCTCGGCCCGGGCGTGAACCCCGCGTTCACGCTCCCGTCCGGCCTCAAGCTGGCCGACGCGATCGGCAAGGTGCCGTTCGTGGTCAGCTTCGCGAACGTGCCGGATCAGACGAGTGCCCTCGCGCACGTCGTACTGCCGGCCACCCACTGGCTCGAGTCGTGGGGCGACTACGCGCCGCGCGAGGGCGTGCTCGGCCTGCTCCAGCCCACGATGGCGCCGATCCGCGACTCCAGGCCGATGGGCGACACGCTCCTGCGAGTCGGACGCGCCGCGCTCGGCACGGAGGAGGGCAAGGGGCCCCTCCCGTGGACAACCACTGAGCAATATTTGAAGGCCACTTGGGCGCCCCTGGTTAAGGGAGACCTCGAAGGAGCGCTCCGCCGCGGCGGCGTCTTCGCCGACGTGGCCACGGCGTCGGTGACGGCCAAGATTGCTCCGGTCGACGCCTCGCCCGCCAAGCTCGACGGCGACGCCGCCGGGCTGACGCTGCTCGCGTATCCGTCGCTCCGGTTCTACGACGGGCGCAGTGCGGTCAGCTCGTGGCTCCAGGAGTCGCCGGATACGATGACGCAGGCCGTGTGGGACGCCTGGGTCGAGGTGTCCGAGGAGACGGCCAAGAAGCTCGGCATTGCCCGCGGCGACATGCTCGCGGTCAAGTCCTCGCAGGGGACGCTCGAGCTGCCCGCGTACGTGTCGCCGACGCTTCATCCCGGGGCGGTCGCCATTCCGATGGGGCACCGCTATGCTTCGTACCAGCAGCCGCGATACGTCCCCGGCGACGCGCGCTCGCTGAACCCGATGACGATCTTGCCGGCCGCGACCGACGCGACCTCGGGCGGACTCGCGTTCATGAGCGTCAAGGTGACGCTCGCCAAGCTCGGGACCCGCCGCCCGCTCGCGGTCCTGCAGGCAACGCACGATCAGGACCACCGCGAGCTGGCCCAGCACGTCGACCTGCGCGCCGCGCGTGAGCAGGCGCTTCGGGGCAAGGGGCCGAGCGAGCCGCACCTCACGATGTACGACAACAAGCAGTATCCGGGACCGCGCTGGGGCATGACGATCGACGTCGACGCATGCGTCGGCTGCCAGGCGTGCGTGGTCGCCTGCCAGGC
>Ga0111539_10011348_pt1 | contig 11187 bp, 11 predicted proteins | sample RhiMethybrSRZTD1_FD_79667 | JGI IMG/M metagenome (GOLD analysis project Ga0111539, IMG submission 79667) | Populus rhizosphere microbial communities from Tennessee, USA - Rhizosphere MetaG P. TD hybrid SRZTD1 (version 2) (version 2) | ecosystem: Host-associated > Plants > Roots > Rhizosphere >...
ATCCGACCCACGGTGCTCATCTACAACTGCACCTGGGTGTGCGACGCCCGCTGCGAGATGTGCAACAACTGGAAGTTCGGGGATCGCAAGTCCGACATGACGCTCGCGCAACTCGAGCCGGCCATGCGGCATCCGTTCTGGGGCGCCGTCGAGAACCTCAACATCTCGGGCGGCGAGCCGACGACGCGCAACGATTTGCCCGAGATGGTGGAGCTGTTCCAGCGCCACTTGCCGCGGATGAGGAAGATCGGCATCAACACGACGGGCCTGACGCCGAATCGCGCCATTCCGATGCTCACGCGCATCGTCGAGTTCTGCGGGAAGCACGATCTGCTGCTGAGCGTGCGCGTCTCGCTCGACGGCATCGGCGACGTGCACGAGCAGGTCCGTCACGTGAAGCGCGGCTTCGAGAAAGCGTCGCAGACGATTGACGCGATGCAGGCATTGGCCGCCAAGTCGCCGCACTTCCAGTTCGGCATCGCCTCGACGATTTTCGCCAAGAACCTGGAGGACGCCACCCGCATTCGCGAGTGGGCGCGCGAGAAGAACCTCGACGTCGTGTTCAACATGCTTCGGTTCACCGACAACATGCTGCACAACAAGGACCTCGAGGCGACCGTCGGATTCAAGACGCGTGAGGAAGACTTCATGCGCAAGTTCTTCCTCGATCGCGTGGCCGAGGAGTCGATCCTGAGCGGCCAGTCGTTCATGTACCTGCACTACGCGGACATGATCGCGAACGGCTACCACCGCACGATGCCGTGTCCGTTCCAGCGGCAGGGCCTGCTGCTCAACCCGAACGGCGATCTGTTCTATTGCGAGAACTCGCAGAAGCTCGGCAATGTGCTCGACACACCGGCAAGCGAGCTGTACTACGAGGAGGCCCACCTCGCGCACCGCGAGGCGATGAAGCGCGACACGTGCCCGACGTGCTTGAGCCCCTGTCAGGTGAACGTGGGGGCGATGAAGCAGGTCGTGCCGTACGTGAAGTTCCTGTCACGCGCCTACAAGGTCAAGAACGACCCTTCGCGGCATCGGGAGACCCTGCCCGATCCGGTTCGCTGACCTGCGCCGGGCCGCTGCGTGCGCCTCTCTACGATCCTTCGACTGCTCATCGCGGTCGCGCTGACCGCCCTCATCCTCTGGCGTTCCGATCCGGCCGCGATTTGGGCGGCGCTCAGCCAGACCGCCTGGCCGTGGCTCGCGGGTGCGTGCCTGCTCGTGGTGGCAGACCGCGCGCTGATGGCCAGCCGATGGATCGCCCTCCTCCGGCCCGTTGGCGACACGCTCCCGTCCGGCTTCACGCTCGCCCGCATCTTCTTCGTCAGCACGTTCGTCGGCACGTTCCTGCCGCCGACGGTGGGCAGCGACGCTGTGCGCGCGTGGAGTCTCGCGCGCGAGGGCACGTCGGGCTCCGGCGCGCTCGCCTCGGTCTTGCTCGATCGGCTGCTGGGCGTGATCTCCATTCTGCTCACGGCAGTGCTGGGTCTCGCGCTCCTGCCCGACATGCTGCGCGAGACCTGGGTGGACATCGCGCTCGCCGCGGCGGCGATCGGATGCGCGTGCGCGCTCGCGGTCGTCTTCAGCACGCGTCTTGACGACCTGCTTCGCCGCACCCTGGTGCGGCTTCCCGGCCGGTGGCATGGTCCGCTCGATCGTGTGCTCGACGCGCTGCAGGCGTACCGCGGCGAGCGAACGATGCTCGTGCAGGTGTTGACGGCGTCGGTCATCGTGCAGATCCTGCGCGTGGCCCAGGCGTGGATGCTCGGCCGCAGCCTGGGCATCACGCTGCCGCTCTTCAGCTATCTCGCGGCGATTCCGATCATCCTGCTCGTCATGCTGCTGCCGGTGGCACCGGCCGCGATCGGGACGAGCCAGTGGGCCTTCATGCTGGCGTTCCGGCGGTTCGGCGTGCCCGACGCGTTGTCGATCGCGTTGTCGGTGCTCTTCGTCGCCCTCGGCGTCGTCGGGAACCTGCCGGGCGGGTTGTTCTACATCTTCGGGCGCGCGCCGGCCCGTCCGCCGGCCACCGGAGCGCGGCCGACGTGAGCGCCGCAGCGGACGTGGCACAATTCTCCGGCCCGATGGCTCCGCGATCGCTCTCCGTGATCATCCCCGCGTACAACGAGGCCGAGAACATCCTCGACACGCTGGAGAACGTCACGACGGCGTTCGCGCCGCTCGAGCTCCCGCACGAGATCCTCGTCATCGACGACGGCAGCCGCGACGCCACGGCGTCGCTGGTGCGCGAACATCTGGCGCGCTTTCCGGGTGTGCGGTTGATCCAGAACGAGCGCAATCTGGGGTTTGGCGCGTCGTATCGCCGGGGCGTGGACAGCGCGGCGCTCGCCTACATCGTGATGGTGCACGGCGACAACGCGTGGGGCTGGGAGACGCTCCGGGAGTTCTTCCGTCGCACCGGTGAGGCCGATGTTATTATTGGCTTCACCCGCGACATGTTGTCGTCGCGGTCGTGGACCCGGACGGTCATCTCGAAGACGTTTACCCTGCTCGTCAATCTGATTACGTGGCGGCATTTGCGGTATTACAACGGCCTGCAGATCCACCCAGCGGCCATCTTGAAGAGTCTGTCCATTGAGTCACGCGGCTACGGCTTCCAGGCGGAAGTGCTGGTGAAGGGCCTGCGGAAGACCCGCACGTACCTCGAAGTCCCGATGGATCTGATCGAGCGCAAGAAGGGCGAGAGCAAGGCGTTTCGCATGAAGAACTTCGTCGACGTCGCCAAGACGCTGCGACTGCTCGTGGCGCTCGAGTGGGGGCGTCATGAGTGAGACGCGTACGCCGGCGGCCTCCGCCCCGCCGGCCGGCGAGCCGGCCCGCCTCCGCCACCCGAAGATCGTGCCGGTGTCCGACTTGCCGCGCCTCCGCAACGAGCTCCGGAACAAGACGATCGTGCTCTGCCACGGCGCGTTCGACCTCGTGCACATGGGCCACCTGCTGCACTTCGAGGACGCACGCGCGCTCGGCGATGTGCTGGTGGTGACCATCACCGCCGACAAGCACATCACCAAGAAGCGGTCGGTGTCGTTCCGCGAGGACTACCGCGCGCGCCAGGTGGCGTCGCTCGAGATCGTGGACTACGTCGCGATCGTGGACGAGCCGTCGGCCGTCATGGCGATCGACGCCCTGCACCCGGACGTGTACGTGAAGGGGCCGGAGTACGCGAACCTGCTGCTCGACAAGACGTCGAACATCTCGCACGAGAAGGCGCTCGTCGAGCGCTTCGGCGGCCGGATCCACTTCACGTCCGGTGAGACGTTCTCGTCCACGAAGCTCTCGCACTTCCTGCTGTCTTCACCCGAGGCCTCGCAGGACAATCCCCTGCTCCGCAACGATCGCGTGATGTTCCGCGACGTGTCGTCGTTCGGCTACACGCTCGAAGAGGTGAAGCGATTCCTGGTCGAGACCTCGAAGCTGCGCGTCTGCCTGATCGGCGAGACGATCATCGACGAGTGGGTGGACGTCACCGTTCAGAACATCTCGCAGAAGTCGCGGTGCGTCGCCGGACTCGAGACCGCCCGCGTCCGGCAGATCGGCGGCACGGGCATCATCGCCCTGCACCTCTCGAGCTTCGTGAAGAGCGTTGACTGCTTCACGAACGGTCTGACGGCCGCGGACGTGCCGGCGAACGTGCACGTCAAGTCGATGGCGGCGAGCCCGCTGGTGAAGACGCGCTTTGTGGATCAGGACACCGGCTTCCCGCTGTTCGAGTCCAAACAGATCGCGCTGCACGACGTGGCGGCCGGGATGTGGCCGCGCTTCGACGACTACGACCTCGTGCTGCTCGCGGACTTTGGCCACGGACTGATCGACGCCTCGCGCGTGAACGCGCAGCTCGCGACGGGCCACAAGGCGTTTGTCGCGGCCATGGCGCAGGTCAACTCGAGCAACTACGGCTACAACCTGCCGAACAAGTACAGCGGCGCGGACTACTACAGCCTGAATCGCACCGAAGCGGAGCTGTGCCTGCACGAGCAGGGCCACAAGCTGCCGGCGCTCGTGGACAAGATGGCGGCGCTGCTGGCATCCGAGCAGTTGTCGGTCACCGACGGCAGTAACGGCGCGATCGTGCGCATGGGGACGGACCGCTTTGCGCTGCCGTCGCTCAGCACGACCGTCGTGGACACGATCGGCTGCGGCGACGCCCACTTCGCGCTGAGCAGCCTCGCCGCGTGCCTCGGCCTGCCGGCGCGGATGGTCGCCCTCGCCGGCAGCATCGGCGCCGCGGCCATGGCGCAGCGGCGTTGCAACGAACGGCCCATCACGGAGCAGGAATTCCTCACGATCGCGAAGATCGTCATCTGACCATGGAACCCTGGACAACGTACGTGCGCACGGTCGCTGACGGCCTGCGCGACATGACGGTGACGGATCGCGCCGGCACGGAGCTCGATACCGAAACGGCGGTGCGCCGATGGGTGCAGATGACGCGCGACCTGCACGAGCGCGACGCGCAGCTGTACCTCATCGGCAACGGCGGCAGCGCGGCGATGGCGAGTCACATGGCCGCCGACGCGTGCAAGAACGGCCACCTCCGCGCCATGGCCCTCAACGACTTTGCAATGCTCACCGCTACGGGCAACGACCTGGCCTATGCCGAGGTGTTTGCGCTGCCGCTCGAGCGGCTGGCGCGTCGTGGCGACCAGCTCGTGACGATCAGCAGCTCCGGCAACTCGCCGAATGTGGTGCGCGCGCTCGAGACGGCCCGGCGCGTCGGCATGGAGTCGGTGACGCTCTCGGCCAAAGGGGCCGACAACCAGTCGCGCGGCCTCGGCGACTTGAACTTCTACGTGCCGGTCACGCGGTATGGCTGGGCCGAGTCGGCGCACCAGATCCTGCTCCACTACTGGTTCGATCAATACCTGCACCTTCACCGGGATGGGGCCCTGTGAACGTTCTTGTCACCGGAGGCTGCGGGTACGTCGGCACGAAGCTCACGCAAGCGCTCCTCGATCGCACACCGCATCACGTCACGGTCATCGACACGATGTGGTTCGGCAATCAGCTGGCGCCGAATCCGCGCCTCACGGTCGACACGCTCGATGTGCGCCACATCGACACGATGGATCTGTCGCCATTCGACACGATCTTTCACCTGGCGAACATCGCGAACGATCCGTCGGTCGAACTCAACCCCTACGCGTCGTGGGAGGTCAACGTGCTGGCGGGCATGCGGCTCATCGATCGCGCCGCGCGCCAGGGCGTGAAGCAGTTCATCTACGCCTCGTCAGCCAGCGTGTACGGCTTGAAGACCGAGCCCAAGGTCACCGAGGACCTCGAGCTGGTGCCGCTCTCCGAGTACAACAAAACGAAGATGGTGGCCGAGCGCGTCGTGATGAGCTACGCCGACACCATGGTCACGACCATCGTCCGTCCAGCCACCGTCTGCGGCTACTCGCCGCGCATGCGCCTCGACGTCGTCGTCAACCTGCTGACGATGCAGGCGCTGACGCGAGGGGCGATTACGGTGCTCGGCGGCGAGCAGACACGCCCGAACATCCACATCGACGATCTGGTGGACCTGTACCTCTTCACGCACGAACGGCGGGTGGCCGGCGTCTTCAACGCCGGCTTCGAGAACCTGTCGGTGCTCGACATCGCGAGGGCCGTGACACGTGAAGCGCCGGCGACGATCGACATCAAGCCGTCGAACGACCCCCGGTCCTATGCCGTCAGTTCGGACAGACTGCTCGCGACCGGCTTTGCCCCGACGCGCAGCGTCCCGCAGGCGATCGCGGAGATGGTCGCCGCGTTTCGCGACGGCCGGTTGAAAGACGACCCGCGCTGTTACAACGTGCGCTGGATGCGCGAACACAACTACAGTTGACGCCGATGGCCGCGCTCGTCCGCCTCGTCATTCCCGCCGGCGGGACGGTCGCGTTCTTTGCGCTCGCCTGGACGACGGTTCGGGTGATCCGCCCGAAAGAGCCGCGAAAGTTCTTTCTCGTCTACGCGCTCGCTCTGCTCCCGCTCGCGGCATGGCTGTCGACCCGTCTCTGGCCCGTCGTCCTTGTAGACGACGCCGTACTGCTGGCGGCGGAGCTGCTGCTGCAGCTTCTGGCGTGCTTCACGATCTGGAACTCGTTCTACAGCATCCTGTGGGGATTCTCCGGCAGCCTCATGCATGATCTGGTGACCGATCCAGCCGTCCGTCATCGCGAGCGGCTGATCGCGTCATACGAGGCCGGCGAGGGCGGCGTGGACCGCATGATGGCGCGCCGCCTACCGAATCTCGTGCGCGGCGGCTGGATCGACTACGAGCGGCGCACGCTGACGATCCGGCCCAAAGGGCGCTGGATCGCCATGGGCACGATGGCCGCGTACAAGGTCTTCTCGCTCGGCATGGGCGGAGGCGTGAAGTAGCGATGTGGATGTCCGTGCTGCTGGCGGCGGTCGTGATCGGCATCGCGCAGGCGGCGGCCGTCGCGCTCGTGTCGGCGACCCGGCCCGGCCGGAACATCTACGCGATCGTGATTGGCGTGGTGCTCGTGATGGCGCCGCTCGTGTTTTTCGCCGGCGACGCGATCGTGCGCACGCCGCTCACGACCGGAGGCCGCGCGGGCGTCGTGCTGCTCCACTGCGCGATCGGTGGGTTTCTGTTTCATTTCATGACGCTGCCGGATCGGTCCGTGACGCTGCGCATCCTGGTCGAGCTGTGGCGGGCACCCAACGGGGCGCTCTCGATCGAAGCGCTGGATGCGCGCTACGGCGTGCGCGGCATGATCGAGTCGCGCCTGCGGCAGCTGCAGGATGGCGACTGTCTGGTGATGGCACCAGACGGCGCGCTGGTGCTCACGCCGCGCGGCGAGCGGTTCGGACGAATCGTGGCGGCCGGACGGCGGCTGTTCAGAATTGAGAGCGCCAATTGACGGCGGCATGAGCCGTCTCGCCGCAGCCGGCGGCGTGCGTGAATCCGGCGGAGGCGGAGAGAACGCGTGAACAAGAAGATTCTCGTGCTCGGCGGCGGCGTGGCCGGTTCGTCGATGGCGTATTACCTGTCCGAGAAGGGTTACGACGTCACCGTCATCGAGCGCAACAGCAAGGTCGGTGGTCTGGCGCGCACGTGCACCTACAGCGGGCATCCCTACGAGTTCGGGCCGCACATCTGGTTCTGGCCCGGCGGCAAGGAAGACCCGGTGAACGCCACGGTCGTGAAGCTCTCGAACGACGAGCTGTTCTATATCGATCGCCGGCTCTTCACGTTCGTCGAGTCCGACGGGCAGAAGTACCGCTATCCGGTGCACTACCAGGACATCGAGCAGATGCCCGACAAGGCGCGCATCTACGACGAGGTCCGCGCCCACCGCAACGATCAGCTGAAGCTCATCGAGTCCGAGTTGCCCGAGCTGGGCCGCTGCACGTTCGCCGAGTACTTCACGGCCGCGATCGGCGAGACGCTGTACCAGAAGTTCATGGCCAACTACACCTGGAAGATGTGGAACATTCCGGGGAACGAGCTGCAGACGTCGATGGTGTGGGCCGACCGGTTTCACCACGCCTATACGAAGAAAGAAGGCGCCGCGGCTCGCGGCCTGAGCGGATACGACCCGCTCAAGTTCGACGATCACACGCTCGGCAAGGGCATCCGGTTCCAGATCTATCCAAAGCATGGCTGGAACGCGGTATGGGACTCGATGGTCGCGCGCTCCACGGTCATCCGCGACAACATCGTCCGGATCGAGGACGAGCATCACAAGCCGTACGTACTGCTCGAGAGCGGCGAGAAGCTGTACTTCGCCGACTATCACACGGTGTTCTGCACGATCGACATCGATGAGCTGTGGGGCGAACGCGCACTGCCCTACACGGGACGCATGATGATTCCGCTGCTGATTCCCGGCCTGAAGAGCGCGTTCCCCGAGGGCGCCGAGTCGCTGCACTACTCGTCATGCGAGTTCCAGACGCGCGTGACGGAAATGAAGGTGATCACGCAGCACGACAGCCCTGACACCCTGATTCTGATCGAGGTGCCGATTCTTCCAGGCGCCGCGGCGTTCTTTCCTCAGAATGCGATCGCCTACGCGCGCGAGCACAACCTCTTCGCCGAGAAGGCCTACCCGCAACAGTCGGAGCAGGCGTTCAAGACCTATTACGGCTACGTCGAGCGCGGAAAGAAGATTCCGAACCTGCGGTACGTCGGACGCCACTCGGAGTTCAAATACTGGGGCATGCCGGAAACGGTGAACTCCGCCTATCAGAAGTCCCTCGAGTTCCCCGAGGTCTGATGTCCATCGGCGCCGCCCCGCGCGTGATCGCGTCGACGACGTCGCACAAGCGAGAGTCGCTTCTGCCGACGCTCGAGATCTTCTCGGCCCTCGGGCTCCGCGATCTGGAGTTGAACCTGCACCACGTCCTCGAAGAGGGAGTGGCGCCGAGCGCGATCGCCGATGCCGTCGCGCGGCTCGATCTGCGCCTCTGGGTCCTTTCCGGCGGCTGGTGCGACTTCTTTCACGAACCGCCTGACGTCGACCGAACGTTTGCCTCGGTCGCGAGCCAGGTCGATCTGGCGAACAGGTTCGGCGTCCGCCTGATTCGTCTGTTCTTCGGCCGTCTCTCGCGTCAGGCGTACGGGCCGGACACGCTGGCCACGATCACCGGCAACCTCCGCCGGCTGTCGGACCAGCACACCAGCGTGACGTTCGTCTTCGAGAACCACGACGGTGCGTCCCTCGTGCCTGAGTACTGCGCCGAGATTCTCGACCGCGTCGATCGGTCGAACATCCGCATGAACTTCGATCCGATCAACTTTGCCAAGGCTGGCGTCGATCCCCATCGCGCGCTCGCCATCGTCCGGCCATTCGTCGCGCACGTGCACTTGAAGGGCCTGTCGAACGGCGAGTACTGCGAGTACGGCGACGGGGATGTGGACCTCGGTGGCGTCATTCGCACGCTCACCACGAGTGGCTACGAGGGGTTCTTCAACGTCGAGTACGAAGGCCGCGAGGATGCGACGCTGCACCTGTGGCAGAGCGTGCGCCTGGCGCGGCAGCAGATCCAGGATCTTTGATCTTCAGGCGCTGAGCGCGGCTTTCGCCAGGTTACCCAGGATCGTCGGGTACGCTTCACACGGCGTCCAGCAGTGGTCGCAGTTCTCGTTCATCACGTCGGTACGCAGTTGACGGCGGCGCTCGCCGTCCCACATGCCCTGCAGGTCGAAGTTCTGCTCGCGGAGGTTGCCGATCTTCTCGTCCCAGATCGAGCACGGATACAGGTTCCAGTACGCGTCGATGAAGCACGACGACGAAAGCGCCGTGCACGGCAGCGGAGACTTGCCGGTCTCGTAGTACTTGGGGATCAGCGCCTGGTATCGGTCCTCGAGGAACTTCACGGGGTGGAATCGTGACCCGGTGCGCTTCCGGTGCTCGTCCACGGCGCGCAGGATCTCGGCATGGTGGCCCGTGACGGCGGCCTTGCCGAGATTCGCAAAGTAGTGGCCCGACTCGTGTCCGACGTTCAGGTGCAGTTCCGATTGCTGGAAATCCGGAATCACTTCACGAATCGCGGCAATCGTGTCGTTGACGAGCGCGGCGTTGCGCTCCATCAGCGTCATCCCGACGACCACCTGGTAGTTCGGCCGCTTGATGCCGCGCAGGCGGCGGAATGTGTCAATGCCGCGGTCCCAGCTGCCGGGCAGGCCGCGCAATTCCTCGTGGACCGCGCGCGGGCCGTCGATGCTGATCGTGGTCATCAAGCGACCAACACCACGCTTGAGCGTGCTTTCGATCAGCGCGACGGTCTTGTCGCCGAACCAGCCGGTCGTCGGAAAATTCAGGAGGAAGAGCGACTTGCATCCGCGCTGAATCGCGGCGATAAGATCGTCGAGGTCGCGCCGCATGAACAGCTCGCCGCCCGTGAGGTGCACCCACCGGAATTGCGAGTACTGCCGGAAGAAGCGCTCGACCTCGTCGGGCGTCATCTCGTCCTTGCTTTTCTTCTGCCAGATGTTGCACATCTGGCATCGGAAGTTGCAGTGGTAGGTGGCGACGAACGTGACTTTGTACGGCAGCGGCGGCGTGCGCACGTTGGCGCCGAGAATGGCCGTACCGAGTCCGAATTCCTTGGCGAGCATCAGCGGGGTTGCGCCTCCAACCCATTGATTATACGCGGCTAATCGCATATAGTGCCAAGGCTTGTGGCCACGGAAAGGCCGGCCGCAGGCGAGCCTCTCGCCGGCGCCACGTCTACCCGGCCTCCATTCTGTGCCCACACTCAAAGTCACGGTCGTCATCCCAACCCGGGACGAAGAAGGCGGGATCGGCGAAATCGTCGACGCCGTCCGGCCGCTGTGCGACGAAGTGCTCGTCGTGGACGGTCACTCGCGCGATCGCACGCGCGAGATTGCCGAGGCGCACCACGCCCGCGTGGTGCTCGACGGCGGCAAGGGCAAGGGTGAGGCGCTCAGGCGGTCGCTCGACGTTGCCGCGGGCGACGTCCTGGTGTTCATCGACGCCGACGGCTCGCACGACCCGAAGGACATCCCAGGGATGGTCGCGCCGATTCTGGCCGGCGAGGCCGACATGGTCATTGGCTCGCGCGGCCGCGGCGGCAGCGACGAGCTGCACGGCACGATCGAGCAGTTCATCCGCTACGTCGGATCGCAGCTCATCATGCTCGCGATCAACTATCGCTGGAATGTGCGGCTGACCGACAGCCAGAACGGGTACCGCGCCATCCGCAAGGACGTCGGCAAGAAGCTCGGGCTGACCTCGAATCTGACGACGATCGAACAGGAAATGCTGATGAAAGCGCTCAAGCAGGGCTATCGCGTTGGCGAAGTGGCGACGCATGAGTCCGAGCGCAAGTGGGGATCGTCGAAGGTCATCGTCTGGAAGCTCTGGTTCGCGTACGGCATGAACTTCCTGCGGAACATCTTTTGAACGGCTCCGATCGGCTCACTCGCACGCGCGCGCTGGCGCTGCTCGCCGCGATCACCGTCGTCGGCGGCTGGATGCGCTTCTACAACCTGACGTGGAGCGGCCCGTACTACCACTTCCACATCGACGAGCACTTCGTGTTCGCGCCCGCCGATCTGATGCGCCGGAGCTTGCACGACGCGGCGATGGCGCCGAAGTTCTTCATGTACTCGCCGCTGCCGATGTACGCGCTGAACATCCTGCGGGGCATCTACGAGGCGCTCAACCACGCGCTCGATCTCAGGATTCCGGC
>Ga0111539_10011352_pt1 | contig 11185 bp, 9 predicted proteins | sample RhiMethybrSRZTD1_FD_79667 | JGI IMG/M metagenome (GOLD analysis project Ga0111539, IMG submission 79667) | Populus rhizosphere microbial communities from Tennessee, USA - Rhizosphere MetaG P. TD hybrid SRZTD1 (version 2) (version 2) | ecosystem: Host-associated > Plants > Roots > Rhizosphere >...
CGAGGGCGCGACGGTGGCGATCGACCTCTTCGGGAAGATCGTCGTCAAGGTGGGCTTCGCGCTCGAGGGCCAGGGGCAGTACACGGTGGTGTCGCAGGTGCTCGCCGACTACTTCGGCGTCGACCTCGGCGATGTCCGAGTCGTCCCGCAGGACTCGCTGTCGGCGCCGCCGCACTTCGGCCCGGGCGGGAGCCGCCTCGGCGTGGCGATCACCGGCGCCGTCCTCGGCGCCGCCGATCGGCTCCGGCAGAAGCTCGTGGCCGTCGCCGCGCGGCTCCTCCAGACGACGCCCGACGCCGTCGAGCTGATGGACGGGAAGCTCCGCATCCGCGGCGTGCCGGGCGCGGAGATGCCGCTCGCGCAGGTGTCGGCCGTGATGCTCGCGCGGAGCGACCTGCTGCCGCCCGACGTCGACCCGAACCCCGAGGCCACCTACGTCTGGACCGCGCCCGGCCGCACCACCGCCGACGACCAGGGGCGCGCGAAGAGCTACCTCACGGCCGCGAACGCCTGCCACCTCGTCCTCGTCGAGGTGGACGTCGAGACGGGGAAGGTCGAGATCCTCCGCTACTGGATCGCCGACGACTGCGGGACGCGCCTCAACCCGGCGACCGTCGAGGGCATGATCCAGGGCGGCGTCGCGCAGGGCGTGGGCGCCGCGCTCCTCGAGGAGTACGTCTACGACGACGACGGACAGCTCCTCACCTCGACGTTCATGGACTACCTCCTGCCGTCGGTCTACGAGGTGCCGATGACGGAGAAGAAGGCGTTGTGTACGCCGTCGCCGTTCACGCCCCTCGGCGCCAAGGGCGTCGGCGAGAGCGCGATGCACACCACGCCGGCCGCGATCATGTGCGCCATCAACGATGCCCTCGTGCCGCTCGGCGTCCGGGCGACGGCGGTGCCCGCGAGCCCGCATCGGCTGTGGAAGCTCGTGCAGGGCGCCCGAAAGGCCTAGCCGGCCAGCAAGGAGATTCCCGTGAAGACCGCGAGAGCCCCGCAGATGTCGAGCCGTCCGAAGGCCGCGCCGAAGGCAGTCAAGCCGGCGCGCCCCGAGGATCATTTCGTCGCCCTCTCCGAGTGCCACTTCATGAACGAGGAGTCGATGGGCGAGATCAGTTACTATCCCGGTTTCACGCGCTGGTGGCAGAGCATCGACGGCGTGATGCGCGCCTGGGCCGACCGCGACCTGCACGGGGGCGGCGCCATGCCGCCGCCGCGCGCGCACGCGCTCATCAAGTACATGGACGAGGCGGGCGTCGACGTCTGCTTCGCGCTCCGCGAGTCGATGATGGACGTGTCGGGCTACGCGACCTGCATGTCGACGAACGCGTTCATCATGAAGGAGATCGAGCCGTACCCGGAGCGCATGTACCTCGAGTGCAACGTCGGCCCCATCCTGCGTCGCGGCGTCAAGAACGCGATCTGGGAGCTCGAGTACCTGGTGAAGGAGCGGAACGCGAAGCTCTGCAAGGTCTACGCGCCCGAGGACGGCCCGCTGAACGATCGCCAGCTCTGGCCCTTCTACGAGAAGGCGTGCGAGCTCGACATCACGCTCACGATCCACACGGGCATGTCGTACGTCTGCCCGCAGCCGAACAAGTACACGCTCCCCATCCTGCTCGACGACGTGTGCCTCGACTTCCCCGAGCTGAAGATCATCGCGTACCACATGGGCTGGCCGTACCACGAGGAGCTGATCGGCCTCGCCGGCAAGCACAAGAACCTCTATCTCAGCCTCTCGGGCATCATCGGCTGGCTCGCGCGCTCGCCGTACCGCGGCTACCACCTGATCGGCGAGGCGCTGCAATGGGTGAGCGACGACAAGATCGTGATGGGGCTCGACCTCGCGTTCGACGACATGAAGAAGGCCGTCGACTACATCCGCACGCTCGAGATGCCGGAGGAGCTGCAGGCGAAGTGGGGCTACAAGCCGATCACCGACCAGACCCGCGCCAAGATCCTCGGCCTGAACCTCGCGCGGCTCGCGAAGATCAAGCCGACGAAGCGGCTGCGGAAGGCGAAGGCGGCGCGCTGAGCGGGGCGTGAGAGACCGCGCCTGCATCGTCGGCATCGGCGAGACGAAGTACTGCCGGGCGCCGGGCTCCGGCATGAGCCAGCTCGGCCTGAACCTCCAGGCCGCGACGCGCGCCATCGAGGACGCGGGCCTCCGGCCGCGCGACATCGACGGCATCATGCCGTTCCCGAACCTCGGCAGCGCGGAGGAGCTGGCCGCGAGCCTCGGCGTCCAGGAGCTGCGCTTCGCCGCGACGCTGAACATGGGCGGCGCCGCGCCCGTGGCCTCGCTCCGCGTCGCGGCGGCCGCGGTGACGTCGGGGCTCGCCACGCACGTCCTCCTCCCGACCGGGTGGAACGGCTACTCGGGACGGCGGGCCCGCGAGACGCTGGTGACCGATCCCACCAACATTCCCGGCGGTGCCATCGCGCGCGACTACTACATCCCGCACGGCCTCGTCGCGCCGCCGCAGTGGTACGCGCTCATCGCGCGCCGGCACATGCACGAGTTCGGCACGAAGCCCGAGCAGCTCGGCGCCATCGCGGTCGCGATGCGCAAGCACGCGCAGCTGAACCCGAACGCGGTCATGCGCGGGAAGCCCCTGACGCTCGAGGACTACCTCGGCTCGCCGATGATCACCGCGCCGTACCGGCTCTTCGACTGCTGCCTCGAGACCGACGGCGGCGCGGCCCTCGTGGTGACGACGAGCGAGCGGGCCCGCGATCTCGGGCGCCGGCCGGTGTTCGTCTCGGGCGTGGGCGCCGCGCAGCCCTACCCCGCCGACGACATCGCGACGCGGCCCGACATCTTCGCGACCGGCCTCACCATCGCCGCGCCGGAGGCGTTCGCGATGGCCGGGGTGACGCCGGCCGACGTCGACTTCGCCGAGATCTACGACTGCTTCACGTTCGAGGTGCTGCAGCAGCTCGAAGAGGCGGGGTTCTGCGGGCGAGGGGAGGGCGGCGCGTTCGTCGAGGGCGGCCGCATCGAGCTCGGCGGGGCGCTGCCCGTGAACACCCACGGCGGCCTCCTCTCCGAGGCCCACGTGTGCGGCATGAGCCACATCGTCGAGGCGGTGAAGCAGCTCCGCGGCGACGCGGGCGAGCGCCAGGTGGCGGACGCCGAGATCGGCGTCGTCACCGGCTGGGGCGACTTCGGAGACGGGAGTATCGCCGTCCTCCGGCGATAGGCAGGATGCAGCCGTGACGACACCGCGCCCCCTCCCGGCGATGGACGGCCTCGCGGGGCAGTTCTACGGCTTCTGCCGGCAGCGCGAGCTGCGCTTCCAGCGCTGCACCGCCTGCGGCGCGTGGCGGCACGTGCCGCGCGAGCTCTGCGCGGCCTGCGGCTCGTGGGCGTGGGAATGGGCCCGCTCGAGCGGGCGCGGCACCGTCTTCACGTGGACGGTCGCCGTGCGCGCCATGCACCCGGCCTTTCAGGAGGCCGTGCCGTACGCCGCCGTGGTGGTCGAGATGGAGGAGGGCGTGCGCATCCTCAGCACGGTGACGGACTGCCCGCCCGGCGAGCTCGCCATCGGGATGCCGGTGGCGGTCGCCTTCGACGACGTGACGCCCGAGGTCACGCTGCCGACGTTCCGCCGCGGGCGAAAGGAGTGATGCCGTGAAGCCGACGCCCCCGACGATGCCGCCGACGATGCTCTACGAGAAGCGCGAGCGCGTCGCGATCATCACGATCAACAGGCCCGAGGCGATGAACGCGTTCACCGCCGAGATGCTGCGCGCGATGGACGCGGCGTTCGCCGACTTCAACGCCGACCCGGGCCTCTGGGTCGCGATCCTCACGGCCGCGGGGGAGAAGTCGTTCTCCGCGGGCATGGATCTGAAGGAGGCGATTCCACTCCTCGCCGGCGGCGACGAGCTCGGCTACGAGGACCACACCAAGCGGCCGTTCTCCGACGTGTTCAAGCCGATCATCGCCGCCGTGAACGGCTTCTGCATCGCCGGCGGGCTCGAGTTCCTGCAGGGCACCGACATCCGGATCGCCGCCGAGCACGCGACCTTCGGGCTCGGCGAGGTGCGCTGGGGAATCATCCCCACGGGCGGGTCGCACATCCGGCTGCCGCGCCAGATACCGTGGGCGGTCGCGATGGAGCTCCTCCTCACCGGGCGGCCGATCGACGCGCGGCGGGCGTACGACGTCGGCCTCGTGAACCAGGTGGTGCCGGCGGGCGAGCTCATGGCCACGGCGCTCAAGTGGGCCGACGTCATCTGCAAGAACGGGCCGCTGGCCGTGCGGACGGCGAAGGAGATCGCCGTCCGTGCGCTCGGCCTCGAAGGGGGCTTCGTCCTCGAGAAGGCGCTCGGGGCACGCGTATTCGCCTCCGAGGACGCGGCCGAGGGCCCCCGCGCCTTCGGGGAGAAGCGTCCCCCGCGCTTTACGGGACGCTAGCAGGGCGCTAGCGGCTGCTCCGGGTATTGCACGGCTTCCCAGCGGCCTGCTGGGATAAGGGCCTGTTCGGACGCCGGCGGGTCTGCGCTTGAGACTCCCCTATGCCGGCGTTTACGGTGGTGACGCGCCATGCCATCTCACGGTGAACGTCTGCGCACGGTCGTCGAGTCACGAGCGCTCCTGCCGCTCATGGGTGTGTACGATTCCTACTCCGCCGCGCTGGCGGCGCGGCACTTCGACGGTCTCTTCCTGAGCGGGTTCAGCTTCGCCGCCGCGTTCTACGGCCTCCCCGATGAGGGCTTCATCACCTGGACGGATCTGGCGGCGGCGACGCAGCGGGTCCGCTCGGTGGCGCCGTCGTCGCACCTCGTGGTGGACATGGACGACGGCTACGGAGACGCGGTGGTGGCGGCGCACGCGGCCGCGACGTTCGAGGAGCACGGGGCCTCGGCCGTCGTGCTCGAGGATCAGCTCCGGCCGAAGAAGTGCGGCCACCTGAACGGCAAGCAGGTGATGGACCTCGAGGGCTACCTCGAGAAGTTGGCGCAGGTGCTCGCGGCGCGGCGGTCGCTGGTCGTCGTGGCGCGGACGGACGCCACGGAGCCGGCCGAGCGGCTGCGGCGCGCGAAGGCCTTCGACCAGACCGGTTGCGACGCGATCCTGGTGGACGGGCTCGGCGCCGACATGGACTTCCTGCCCGTGCTGCGCGCCGCGGTGAGGAAGCCGCTGGTGTTCAACCAGATCGCGGGCGGGAAGGCGCCGCCGCAGCGCTGGAGCGACCTCCATCGCGCCGGGTTCTCCCTCGTCATCCACAGCACGCCGTGCCTGTTCGCCGCCCACCAGGCGATCGAGGCGGAGATGCGGCTCCTCCACGAGCGCGACGGCCGCTTCCTCGAGCCCGGGGAGGGTCGCGTGGGCCTGGCCGACGTGAACACCCACCTGCAGGACAATCTCGCGGCGCGGCACGGCCGGCCGCCGGGCAACGGCCGATGCTCCTAGCCCCGCTCACCGGGGCGCTCGCCGAGCCGTTGACCGGACGGCGCTGGGAGCCCGGCGACGTCGCTCGCGAGGTCGGGCGCCGCGCCGCCTACTACCGCGCCCGCGGCATCCGTCCGGGCGAACGCGTGCTCCTCGGCTACGGCAACCGGCTCGAATTCTTCGCGGATCTGCTGGCGCTGTGGAACACCGGCGCCTGCGCCATCCCCCTCGATGCGCGCCTCACGCCGTTCGAGATCGAGACACTCGCGCGCGCCGCCAGGGGGAGGGCCTTCATCGCCATGGGCGACGTCGATGCCGCGTTGGCGCGGGCGCTCGAGGCGCAGGGGACGATGGTCCTCGACGCGGCCGAGGCGGGCGCGGCGCCGACCGCGGCCGCGGGCCCGGGCGCCTTCGCGCTCGAGGACGAGGCGCTCATCCTGTTCACGTCGGGCACGACGGGAAATCCCAAGGGGGTCGTGCACACGCATCGAACCCTGCGCGCGCGGTGGCTCGGCCTCCGGCAGAGCCTCGGGCTCGAGAAGTACCGCCGCACGCTCTGCCTGCTGCCGACGCACTTCGGCCACGGCCTCATCTGCAACGCGCTCTTCCCCTGGCTGTTCGGGCAGGAGCTGTTCATCCTGCCGCCGTTCACGGCCGACGCGGTCATGCGTCTCGGTTCCATCCTGGACGAGCACGCGATCACCTTCATGTCGTCGGTGCCCGCGGTGTGGCGTCTGGCGGTCAAGATGGCCAAGCCACCCCGGACCGGCAAGCTCGAGCGCATCTTCGTCGGCTCGGCGCCGCTCTCGGCCCATCTCTGGTCGGAGGTCCGCCGCTGGAGCGGCACCCGCGACGTGGCCAACGCCTACGGCATCACGGAGACCGGAAGCTGGGTCGCCGGGACGACGATCGGTGACTTCGAGCCCGAGGACGGCCTGGTCGGCGTCGGCTGGGGCGCGGCCGTGGCGGTGACGAAGGAGGGCAACGTCGACGCGCCGCCGGGCGTGGGCGAGCCGTGCGCTACCGGCGAGTCGGGCTACGTGTGGCTCCAGACGCCCGCGCTCATGCGGGGCTACCTCGACCGTGACGACCTGACGGCGGCGTGTATTCGCGCCGGGTGGTTCCTCACCGGGGATCTCGGCTTCATCGACGACCGGGGCTACCTTTATCTCCGTGGAAGGATTCGGGACGAGATCAACCGCGGGGGCGCGAAGGTCTATCCGGCCGACATCGAGGCGGTGGCGGAGAGGTTCCCCGGCGTGAACGATCTCTGCTGCTTCCCGGTGGACGACCCGCACTACGGGCAGAACGTCGGCCTGGCCCTCGTGATGGACGACGGCTCGCCCGCGACGCTGAAGGAGCTGCACGCCTGGCTCCGCCGGCATCTCGGCGAGCATCAGATGCCCGTCCAGTGGTTCCTGCTCGAAACCCTGCCGCGCACGTCACGCGGCAAGATCAACCGTGATCACATCGCGGACGTCTGCCGCGGGCAGACGCCGGTGGACCTGAGGAGGTTGTTGGCATGAACCTGAACGGTTCGACGAGGCCCGTGGGCGCGAAAGCGGCGATCCTCGCCTTTCTCGAGACGATTCGCCGGCCGGACCAGCCGCTCAACGGCATCGGCGACGACGATCACCTCGTCCAGTCCGGCCTGATCGACTCGCTGGCCATGCTCGAGATCGTCGCCTTCCTCGAGCACGAGTTCGGCCTGAACTTCCGTGACAGCGGGGTGGATCCCGAGCGCCTCGCCTCCATCAATCGCATCCTCGAGCTGATAGCCGAACAGGGCCGGTGAGCCTGCAACGCGTCTGGCGCTGGCACGACGAGCCGGCGCTGATCGCCGCGGCCGCCACACCATGGGGACGGGTGGCGCTGTGGCTCGCCGCCGTCCTGCTGCTGCCGGAGACGCACCGCATCCCCGTGGCGCTCGTGCTCGCGCCGGCGCTCGTCTGGCCCGAGCGGCGCGTCGAGCTCCTCGCCGTGGGTGCCCTCGGCACGCTGCTCGGCATGATCCCTCTGGCGACGGGCCCCGTGGGGATCGGACTCCGCATCATGGGCGCGCTCGTGGTGCTGGCCATCTGCTACGGGTTCTTTCAGGCCGCGCACCGCTTCCAGCAGCTGCCGCGGATCGTACGTCGCTACCCGATCGCCGCGACCCACGTCGTCCTCCTCGGCATGGTGGGGCTGATGGTGGTGCTGCGGCATCACTTCCGCTTCGCCGACGAGAGCGCGCTCGGCGCGCTGACCGCGACGCTGGACATCCTCCTCCCGTTCTTCGTCTGGCGCGTGAGCTACATGATGCTCGCCGGCCGGCGCGGCACGGCGGCTCGGAGCCGCTTCCGCGACCACCTGTTCTACCTCGCCCCTCTGTGGGGGGGCACGAAGACGCCGTTCGGCAAGGGTCACGGATACCTGATGGAGCGGCGCGTGGACGCCGGCACCGACCTCGCCGCGGTGCGCCTCGCCGGCATCAAGCTCCTGGGCCTCGCGTGGATCCTGACCCTGCTGGACACGGCGCTCATGGCCGGCGTGCACGGCGACGAGATCAGCGGGTTCCGCTTTTTGTGGGTGCACGCGCTCGAGTGGCCGCGGCTCCACGACGCGATCCTGGCAGGGCCCGCGAACTATCCGCTCCTCGAGCGCTGGGCGATCGTCATCGTGTATCTCGTTCGCGCGGTGATCGGGCTCGCGATGACCGGCCACGTGATCATCGGCGCGCTCCGCCTCTTCGGCTTCCGCGTCTTTCGCAACACCTACAAGCCGCTCCTCGCCGCGACGGTGGTCGACTTCTGGAACCGCTACTACTTCTACTTCAAGGAGCTGCTGGTCGAGTTCTACTTCTACCCGACCTACGTGGCCACGTCCCGCTACGGGACGCGGGCGCGGATGTTCCTCTCCGTCATGGCCGCGGCGTGCGTCGGCAACCTCTACTATCACGTCGTCGTCCGCGACTATCACAAGTACTTCTTCGTGGAGCCGGACGTGATGTGGGAGCGGCTCGCGAGCCGCACGACGTATTGTGTGGTCCTCGGCCTCGCCATCTACGTGTCGATGCGCCGGGAGCAGGCCCGGCGCGGGAAGGCCGCCACGGGTGGCGGCACCCTCGCGACGCTGCGGCGCATTCGCGCGATCGCGGGCGTGTGGATCGTCTTCGGCGTCCTCCAGATCTGGATCACGGGGCTCACCATCAACACGTTCGCCCAGCGCGCCCGCTTCACGCTCGGCCTCGTCGGCATCACCCTCGGCGCCGAGGCCCACTCCCCCGCGCCGCCGCTCGAGGGCGCACCCGAACCCCACGAAGAGCGTAGTTAGTAAATCACTTGCGCAGCGATCAGCTCGCGATAGCGCTCGTCCGTCAGCCCCAGGAGCTCGGTGAAGACGTGGTCGTTGTCCTGGCCCATGCGCGGCCCGGTCCGGACGTGTGCTTCGGTCCGGCTCGTCTTCACGTAGGCGCCGTAGATCGTCTCGCGGAAGCCGAGCGGGTGCTGCACCTCGATGAAGGTGCCGCGGGCGCGGTAGTGCGGGTCGGCGAGGAGATCGGCGACGTTCAGCACGGGCGCCGCGGCGACGCCGTGGCGCTGCAGGCGCGCGGCGAGCTCGCGATCGTCGTGCGCCGCCGTCCAGGCGGCGACGCGCTCGTGGACGTCGTCGATGCGCTCGGCGCGTCCCGCCGCCGTCGCGAGCTCGGGCGCCGTGGCCCAGTCCAGGCCGTCCATCGCCGCCACGAGGCCGCGCCACTCGGCGTCGCTCAGCACGGCGATGCTCACCCAGCGGTCCTCGCCGGCGCAGGGGAAGACGCCGTGCGGCGCCGCCGGCAGCAGCGGATGGCGATTGCCCATGGGCGCGGCGACGCGGCCGTTCATCGCGTAGTCCATGAACGCGGGGCCCACCATCTGCATGACGGCTTCCTGCTGCGAGTAGTCGATGTGCTGCCCCACGCCGGTCCGGTCGCGATGGTGGAGCGCGCAGAGGATCGCGAAGGCGCCCATGATGCCGTTGTAGGGGTCCGAGAACGCGTTCTCGACCGGGATCGGCGGGCCGCCGCGGTAGCCGGTCAGGCTGTCGAGGCCGGTCGTGCTCGTCAGGCTGAGGCCGTAGGTACGGATGTCCTTCAGCGGCCCGGTGAGGCCGGCGGCGGGCATCGAGAACATGACCAGGTCCGGCTTCACGGCACGGAGCCTCTCCCAGCCGAGGTCGAGTCCCTCCATGACGCCGGGGCCGAAGTTCTCGATCACGACGTCGCACCGGGCGATGAGCTCGCGCGCCAGCTCGCGCGCCTCCGGCTTCTTCAGGTTGAGCGTGACGCTGCCGTTCCCGGCCCAGCACGCATGGTTCGAGAGGCTCCGGTCGGGATCGCGGACGCCGCCCCCGAACGGCGGCAGCATGCGCGTCAGGTCGATGCGCGCGCGCGACTCGATCTTCAGGACCTCGGCCCCTAGGAAGCCGAGGGTCTGGCCGACGACCGGGCCGGCCCAGACCCAGCCGAAGTTCGCGATGCGGATGCCTTCCAGCGGGAGCGCGCGTGCCACGGGCGACGTCCCCTCAGACCACGCCGTCGGCGCGCAGCCGGGCGAGCTCGGCGGCGCTCGTCCCGAGGAGCCGGCCGTAGACCTCGGCGTTGTGCTCGCCGAGCGCCGGCGCGGCCCGGCGCGGTCCCCCGGGGCTCGCGGGTAGCTTGAACGGCGCGCCGAGATCGCGCAGGCGGCCGAGCTCGGGATGATCGAGCTCGACGAGGTAGCCGCGCTCGCGGAGATGCTCCTGCTCGGCGGCCTCGGCGACCGTGAACACCGCGGTCACCGGCACGCCGTTCGCCTGACACTGCTCCATGATCTCGCGCTTCCCGTGCTCCATCGTCCACTGCTCGAGGAGCGGATAGATCGCGTCCGCGTTCTGCGCGCGGACGTACATGTCCTGGAACATCTCGAGCTGCATCCAGTCGGGATTGCCGAGCACGCGCGCGAGGCCGTTCCACTGCCCGGGCTCGAGCGCGAGCATCCACACGTGCCCGTCCTTGCAGGGCAGGATGGTGGCCGGCGCCCCGAGCGGCATGCCGACGCCGGTACGGCGCTCGAAGATCCCGTTCTGCGCGTAGCCGCCGATGTTCTGTCCGCCGACGAACGTGGCCGCGATCGCCTCCGCCGACGACACGTCGACGTGCTGGCCGCCGCCGGCGCGCTCTCGGCCGTAGACGGCCGCGAGTCCCCAGGTGGCCGCGGCGACGGCGCCGTAGAAGTCGGCCGCGAACGTCCCGTGCTCGAGCGGCGCCTCGCCCGGCCGGCCGCAGTAGCGGCTGCTGGCGCCGGAGAGGTGGTAGGCGTTCAGATCGTGGCCGTTCCATTCGGCGTACGGACCGGTCTGCCCGAACGGCGTGATCGAGATGAGGACCAGCGCCGGGTTCGCGCGCGCGAGCGCCTCGTAGTCGAGGCCCCACGCGCGCAGCCGACCGGGGCGATGGTTCTCGATGACGACGTCGGCGCTGCGCGCGAGCGCGAGGAGCAGGTCGCGGCCCTCGGGCCGCGTGACGTCGAGGGTGATGCCGCGCTTGTTCGTGTTGAGGAAGAAGAAGAGCCCGCTCCGCTCGGGGTGCGGCCGGTCTCCCGGAAACGGTCCCCAGCCGCGCGCGGGGTCACCGCCGTCGGGCGGCTCCACCTTGATGACGTCGGCGCCGTAGTCCGCGAAGAGCTTCCCGCAGTAGGGCGCCGAGACCGAGTGGCCGAGCTCGAGGGCCGTGATGCCGTGCAGGGCGCCGTCGGACATGATGGGGGCGGACGCCGGCGTGAG
>Ga0111539_10011353_pt1 | contig 11184 bp, 9 predicted proteins | sample RhiMethybrSRZTD1_FD_79667 | JGI IMG/M metagenome (GOLD analysis project Ga0111539, IMG submission 79667) | Populus rhizosphere microbial communities from Tennessee, USA - Rhizosphere MetaG P. TD hybrid SRZTD1 (version 2) (version 2) | ecosystem: Host-associated > Plants > Roots > Rhizosphere >...
CCTGGTCGATCGTGAGGCGCAGCCCGCCGCCGGCGAACGAGCGGCGCCGGTACCAGGTCGTCACCTGCGGCACCAGCCCGCCGCGCAAGACCGCGTCGATCTCGGGCCGGTTCATGCGGAGGCGCACCTTGTGGCGCTCGAGACCGGAGCTGCGCTTGATCTCGAGCCAGGTGCCGGCGGCGATGCGGGGCGGCGTGTCGCTGTCGGGGGCGCAGGCGTACTGCCGCAGGCGCACGCGCAGCCGCGAGCCGCGAGCCGAGGCGGTGAGGTAGCGCTCGTCCGGGGTGTCGAGGTAGGTGGTGCGGGCGTAGGCGACCGGCCCGTCCGGCTGGTAGATCACCTCGTCGAGGCGCCCGGCGACCGCCGCCAGGATGCGGCCGACCGCGCTGCGATCGAGGAGGAACCGGTGCTCGAGCTCGCGCGACACGCCGGTCAGTCCACGATGATGCCGAAGGCGGCGATGCACATCTCGTCGAGGGTCTGCTCGCCGAGGAAGACGTCGACCGGCAGGTCGAGGCCCTGCTCGTCGAGCGCGCGCTCGACGTACTTGTTCTCCAGCGTGTTGTCGTAGGTGCAGCGCAGGGTGAGCTCGTCGCCGGCGCCGACCGTCGGCAGGTCGGCGATGTCGGCGTCGTAGAGGTAGGTCCGCTGCCAGTCGAACTTCCAGCTCGGCACCTTGACCAGGCACTCGTCGACCGGCTCGCTGCCGGCGCCAGGGCCGCGCTTGATCCGCGCGTCGAGATCGACCCCGACGTAGTGCATGTGGGGGAAGGCGGAGACGATGGGGAACCGCTGCGGCGAGTCGCCGGGGATCGGGAACACCATCGTCTCGGTATGGCCCGACATGCCGGCCGGGATCTTGAACTGGACGGTGCCTTGGTCGTTGGGGCCCGGCTTGAGGATCGGCTCGGCGCCCGCGTTGCCGACCGCGATGAACATCAGCTGGCGGTCGGGCTTGGTCGGGGTCACCCGCAGCTGCACCTCGCTCCGCTCCGGCTGGTGGCTGCCGCCGATCGGGTGGTAGTGCATCTGCAGCACGAGCTTGGAGCCGGCGACGAACGGGATGCCGACCTGATCGGGCGCCTCGAACGGCAGCGAGCCGGGCACCCACACGCCGAGGAAGTAGTTGCCCGGCACGTTGACCCCGCCGAAGCAGTCGAAGTAGCCGTCCGGCCCGGTCATGGCGGCCAGCTCGTCCTGGCCGTCCGGCGGCACCGCGGTGACCACCGCGTGGTGCGCGATGCTGAGATCCGACGGCACCACGTGGAAGCCGGTGACCCAGCCGGGCGTCGCGATGCCCGGGTCGATGACGTAGCAGATGAACTGATCGGTGTCGCCTGCGGGGGCGAAGCCGACCTCCGGCTTCACCTTGTGGGTCGGGTTCTGCAGGGTGAGGTCGGGCGGATCGGGGATCGGCGCGGCGGTCGCCGGGTCGCCGAGCGGCGCGTCCTCGTCGGCCCAGGTCTGCAAGAGCTCCATCTCGGCCGGCGACAGGCGCGGGTCGTCGCGCCAGCCGAAGCGCGGCTCGCAGTCGTCGGTCGCCACCGCGTCCCAGGGCGGCATCTCACCCGCCTTGACCTTCGACGCCAGGAGCGGCGCGAAGGTGGCGGCGGTGTCGTAGTCCTCGAGCGACATCGGCGCGATGCCGCCTTCGGTGTGGCAGCCGGCACAGTGCTCGGCGACCAGCGGCGCGATGTCCTGGTGCCAGGTGACGGTCGCCACCGGACCGGCGTCCGCCTGGCCGGCGTCGTCGTCGCCCCCGCTGCAACCGCCGGCAAGAACCACCGCGAAGACGATTCGAGGCACGTGCCGCATGACGGGCGATAGCGAGCAACCCTTGTGCCACCTACAGGTGTCCAAAACTGCAGGGACCGGTGTCTCGAGACCGCAGGAATCCACCACGACCTGTAGGTGCTCACGACACCCAGGCAAAAACTTGCCGCCCCGCCGCCCCCCCGATAGGTAGGAACATGCACGCTGCCGAGATGGTGTCGCTGGCCGGCTTTCTCCTCACGGAGGAAGAGCTCGAGGACGAGGATCTCCGGCGCGCACTGCTCTCTGCCCTGGCCGAGCGCGCCGCCGCCGCCGCCGACCACGACAGCTACGAGTCCTACGAGCTGGTCATCGACGCCGCCTAGAGCCGCCTCTCACGCGTCGTCACATCTCTTTGAACCGCCAAAGCGCCAAGGCGGCTGCGCCGCACGCCAAGAAAGAGCGCTCCGGGAAACCTGCCGGTTTCCCGTCGCCCTTGCGCCGGGAACGCCATCGGGTGAGCGACCGCTTGCTCGATGACCTGGTTCTCTTGTCGCAAGCGGCGAGAAGGGAGCGGAGCTCCCTTCGAGCTCTGGTTCTTGGCGACATTTGGCGTCTTGGCGGTTCAAAAAAAGTGAGCCGCCGAGATGTGACGAATGATCGAATGATGAGAGAGCCGCCTAGAGCTTGGCTTCCACCCAGCTGCGCTTGTCGACCACGATGTCGCGCAGCGCGTCGACCGCGGTGGTCCACTGGCTGACCGTCGGGCCGTTGGGATCCTCGGCCACCGCCTGGTCGATGAGGTCGTGCAGCTGGTCGATCCGGGCGTTCATCGCGTCCACCGCGAAGTCGCCGTCGAGCAGCGCCTGGCTGGCGGCGGCGTAGCGGTCCCAGAGCTGGGTGGCCATGCCGCGGATGAAGGGATCACAGGCCGGCGCGCGCCCCTGGACGCCGAGGAAGATGTCCACCGGGGTGCAGTCGGCCTCGGTGTCGTCCCAGTCCGGCATGCCGAAGTAGGTCCTGACCGGGCTCGGCTCCTCGAAGGTGTGGTCGACGTCCCAGGCGATGAGCCAGACGCGATCCTCGCTGGTGCTCTCGTACCAGTAGTAGTTGTGGTTGAAGCAGGGCTGAGCGCCGACGCAGTAGAACGCGATGATGTCGTCCCAGTGATCGACCAGGCGGGCGACCGCCATGTAGCGCACCAGCTGGTCGACGTCCATCCAGTCCTCGAGCACGCCGGCGAAGCCCTCCTCCCCGGCCGCCGCCAGCGCCTGGGCGAAGCGGACCATCTTGTCGGCGGTCGGCGCCTCGTCCTCGTTGGTCTCGAGCGCGTCGAGGTAGGGCTGCTCGGTGGTGTGCTCGGGCCAGACCTCCTTGTAGAGGTTGCCCTCGCCGCCGTCGGGGAAGCGGGCGCGCGTGAAGCGGCCGTCGATCTGCTCGACCACGACGAACAGGCCCTGGAGCTCGCCGTTGACCACCAGGCGCGCATACGCGGTGCGCGGCGCCGGCACGTCCTGGTCGCGGAAGAGCTTGTAGACGATCGAGTCGTGCATGTGGCTCGGGTCGGCTTCCATCGAGTGGAAGTTGAGCTTCTTGAGCCCGTAGAAGCGGCCCTCCGGGTCGTACTCGTCGAACCCGAGCTTGATCGACAGCTTGTCGCAGGTCTGGTTGCCCTGGCTGTCGAAGCAGGTGTAGAGGCTGCCGTAGCCGCCCTTGTAGCGGATGCCGATCTCCGGCCAGGTCTCGCCCTCGAAGTGGAGCGTGGCCGGCACGTACTGCTCGAGGGTGGCGTTCTCGTTGAGCCAGTCCCAGTCGGCCTGCTCGACGTCGAGCTCGTAGGTGAAAATGGTGCTCTCGTCGAAGATGATCGCCGGGTCGCCGCCGATCGGGCCGCCGTCCTCACCGCCGCCGCCGCCGCCGTCGGCCCCCGGGCTCGAGTCGTCGTCACCACCACAGGCGGCGAGGAGCGCGACGACACACAACGCTCTGTGGAGCGCGCGCATCCTCTCCACGATATCATGGGCGCGAGCGTGCGCAGCGTGGAACACAGGTACCTCGATCCACTCGATCAGATCTGGATCACGACGGCGCGCCGGATCGGACTCACCATCGAGCGTGGCGACGATGTCTACGCGTCGACCGACGGGCGGAGCACGCTGCGTATCGGCGCCTCTCCCACCCTGGATCCGGACGACTCGCTGGCGCAGATGATCTTCCACGAGCTCTGCCACTCCCTGGTCGAGGGGCCGGAGTCGTTCGCCCGGCCCGACTGGGGGCTCGACAACACCGGGGCGCGCGACGAGATCCGCGAGCACGCCTGCCTGCGGCTGCAGGCGCACCTGGCCGGGCGGCACGGGCTGCGCAGGTTCCTCGCCCCCACCACCGACTACCGCGCCTACTGGGACCGCCTGTCGGCGGACCCGCTGGCGCCCGCGCGCGATCCGGCGGTGATCGCCGCGGTGCTGGGCGCGCAGCGCGCCGAGCGCCCGCCGTGGGGACCGCACCTGGGCGCCGCGCTGGCCGCCACCGCCGAGGTGGTCGGGCGGGCGGCGGAGTTCGCCGAGCCGCCGAGCCTCCTCTGCGCGCGCGAGGCGGCGCCGGCGCCTCACCCGAGCGGGCTGCCGCCCTGGCCTGCCGAGCAGGGCCGCCGCTGCGGCAGCTGCGCCTGGCGCAGCCCGGCCGGCACCTGCCGCCAGGCCGACGGCGCGCCGGTCGCCGCCGACTGGGACGGTTGCAGCCGCTGGCAGGCGGCGCTCGACTGCCAGGAGTGCGGCGCCTGCTGCCGCGCCGCCTATCACTCGGTGACCGTCGAGCCGGAGGATCCGGTGGTCCGCCTGCATGCCGCCCTCATCGACGACCGCGGCAGCTACCTCGAGATCCGGCGCCGGGGCGATCGCTGTGCCGCGCTGGACGGGGGCGAGAGCCGAGACCAGCCCTACTCCTGCGCCATCTACCGCGACCGGCCGGAGACCTGCCGCGACTTCGAGCTCGGCGGCGAGAACTGCCTCATCGCGCGTCGCCGGGTCGGGCTCTCGCTATGAGGAGCGAGCGCAGCGAGCGCCACTTGCCGACAACGGTCGCCCAGGGGCGCGAAGCGACCGAGGCCCGGAGGGCCCGCGGATCGGCGCTGGATGGTTTCCCGTCTGAGATCTGATAAGAGGCGGGGGCGTCGTAGGTGACGAGGTCGAGCCGGACGATGCCGCCGTAGCCGGACTCGATCTCGATCCTGACCGGCACCCGCTCGCTGCCCTCGTCGTCGATCCAGAACGAGGTGGGAAAGACGTGCTGGCCGGGCATCGGCGCGAGCGAGTCGTCGACCGGCACCGCCGTCCCGTCGATGCGCAGCGCCGAGCGCCGGCCCAGCGCCGACGTGACGCGCTCGCGGCCGGTCGCGGTGACGTCGATGCGAAGGACGCGGCTGCGCACCCGGACGAACAGGTGGGCGCGATCCCCCGACCGAGCGCGCCAGCCGCGCAGGAGGCCGAGCGCGGTATGCGTGCTCTGCGCCACCTCGCCGTCCCGCAGGCCCGACAGCCACGGGGTGCGCGGCCACTCGGCGGCGCCGAACTGGGTGCCGAGCACCTCGCCGGTGTAGATCTGGTCGAACGAGCCGGCCTGGGCCATCGGCGCCCGGCGGTCGAGGTCGATCCAGGTGACGAGCTCCATCTGGCCGCGCTTCGCCACCGCCAGGGCGCCGTCGCTGACCATGAGCGATCGCACGACCAGCACCCGCTTGCCCTCGACCATGCCCGGCTGCCCGGTGGCGAGCTGGACGCGGCCGACCAGGACGCCGGCCCAGCGGACCTCCCACTCCATGTGCTCGCCCGCGAGGTAGTGCATCTCCCCGAGGGCGCGCTCGCCGCCGCGGGGGGACCGGGCGTCGGCCGGGCGCTCACGGGCGCCGCCACATGCGGCCGCGACCAGGAGGAGGCTCGCGCAGCTCCCGCGCATCCGCGAGTAGAACGCTCGGCGCACACGGTTGGTTTAACCGGCCGGGTGCCGCTCGCGCCAAGACTCCTCCACAGGTCGCTGAAAACAAACGAGCGCCCGCGCGGGGCGCCCGGACCAGCGATTGTTCCCTCAGCGAACCGGCGGAGCAGGCGGGCCGGGCCGGGTGGCGGGCCGCTCGGGCCGCTCGGGCCGCTCGGGCTCCGCGACGACGCCTCCTCCCATGCGAGTCAGGAGGGCAGGAACGTCCACCCCGATGGTGTGCTTCAGTTGCTCCGAGGCGACGGCCGCCTTGACCGCCAGGTTGCCGCCGCCGTCGGTGAGGGCGCGATCGATGAAGGTGACCTTGTCGATCGGGAGCGAGCTCACGGTGCTCATCAGCTGGCCGATGAGGCCGGAGAGCTTCTGGGCCACCAGGATCTGGCGCGCGCTCTCCCCCTGGCGGCGCCAGGTCTCGGCCATCCGGCGCAGCGCCTCGGCGGTCGCCTTGCCGTTCTCGATGATCTGCGCCGCCTCGCCGCGCGCCTTCTCGATCGCCTGCTGGCGGGCCGCCTCGGCCGGCTTGATCTGATCGGCGGCGAGCTGCAGGCGCACCTGATCGAGGCGCGCCTTCTGCACGCTGACCTCGGCGGTCGCCTTGGCCACCGCCGCGGTCACCACCGACTGCTGCTCCGCCACCATGGCGCCCTTCTTGGTCTGGGCGTCGAGGATGCGCTTGTTGGCGTCGGCCCGGGCCATCGCGATCTCCGCCTCGAGCTTGGCGATCTCCTGGGTCTCGAAGTTCTCGGCGGTGCGCTGGGCCGAGATGGCGTGGTTCTCCGCCTCGGCGACCCGCGAGCGCATGATGAGGCCGGCCGACTGGGCGCGGCCGAGCGAGTCGAGGTAGCCCTTGTCGTCCGACACGTTCTGGATCTTGAGGGTGTCGAGCTCGAGGCCGAGCGAGTGGAGGTCCTTGTCGGCCTCGGTCAGGAGCTCCTCGGCGAACTTGACCCGGTCGCGGTTGACCTCCTCGGGCGTGAGGGTGGCGAGCACGCCGCGCAGGTTGCCCTCCAGCGTCTCGCGCGCGACCTTCATGATCTCCTCGCGAGTCTTGCCGAGGAAGCGCTCGATGGCGTTGCCGATGACCGGATCGGTGCCGGCGATCTTCAAGTTGGCCACCCCCTCGACGTTGAGCGGGATGCCCCCCTTGGAGTAGGCGCCCTGCACCCGCAGGTCGATGATCATGTTGGTGAGGTCCATCCGGTCGACCCGCTCGAGCATCGGGATGCGGATGCCGCGGCCGCCCTGCACCAGGCGATAGCCGACCTGGCGGCCGCCGACCGCGCGCCGGGTGCCGGAGAAGATGAGCACCTCGTTGGGCGCGCAGATGTAGATGAGGCGGGTGACGATGACGATGACGACGAGCGCGGCGAGCAAGAGCGCTCCCAGCAGGACGAGGATGGGCGTGGTCACGACTGGCCTCCAGACTGCGCGGTGAGCTCACCGGCGGTGGCGGTGCGCCGCGGGGGCGGCTGGTGCGGGGTGGCCGGCGCCGCCGGGGCGCCGGTCATGACGCGGGTGATGTCGATGCCGATCGCCTTCGAGATCTCGCTGATGAGCTCGGTGACGGTGGCGGGGAAGGCGCCGACGTAGGCCGGCAGGGTGTCGCCGCTGCCCGAGTCGACCAGGCTGACGTGCCTGACCTTGAGGTTGCGGGCGGCGGCGGCGACCTGCGCGAAGATCTCCTCGATGTTCTGCAGGACGTACATGTCCATCGCCTTGCCCTCGCTCTCGCGCCAGGCCTCGGAGACCTGCGACAGCGCCTCGGCGACCGCGCGGCCGTTGGCCTCGATGGTGGCGGCCCGTCCGGCGGCCGCCAGCTCGCTGACCTGGCGGGCGGCCTCGGCCGGGATGGTGACGTCGGCGGCCAGGCGCAGCTGCTCGAGCGAGCCGCGGATGGTCTGCAGCTCCTTCTCCGCCTCGGCGCGGGCGGCGCTGGCGGCGCCGATGGCGCGCTCCTCCTCGGAGCGGGCGGTGGCGTCGAGCTGGGCCTTGATCTGCCGGAGCTCGTTCTGCTTGCGCAGCACGTTGGCCTGGGCGTTGGTCATGGCGACCTCGCCGCGGGCGCGGGCGGCGGCTTCGGACTCCTGCGCCGCCCGCTGGGCGTCCGACTCGGCGACCTCGGCGGCGCGGATGACCTCGGCGATGCGCTTGCGCCCGAGCGACTCGAGGTACTGGCGGTCGTCGTGGACGTGCTGGATCTTGAGGGTGTCGAGGTGGAGGCCGAGCTTCTGGAGATCCTGCTCCGCCTCGTCGCCCAGGCTGCGGGCGAACTTGAGGCGGTCCTCGTTGACCTCCTCCGGGGTCATCTTGGCCACCACGCCGCGCAGGTGGCCCTCCAGGGTCTCCTTGGCGACGCGGGCGATCTCCTGCCGGTCACGCCCGAGGAAGCGCTCGATGGCGTTGCCGATGCAGCGGGAATCCGACGACACCTTGACGTTGGCGATGGCGTGGACCGAGAGCGGGATGCCGAGCGCGCCGTCGGCGCCCTCCGAGTAGGCCCCAGTGACCGTCATCGGCACCGAGATGTTGGTCAGGCTCATCGAGCGGACCTCCTCGAGGATCGGCACGCGCATGGCGCGGCCGCCGAAGACCACCCGGAAGCCGACCTTGCGCCCGTCCTCGGCGACCCGCGTGCGGCCGGAGAAGATGAGGACGTGATTGGGCGGGCAGACGTAGAGCAGCGCCTTGATGACCCACATGATGACGAGCAGGCCGCCGAGCACCGATCCGGAGATGACGAGGATCGTGCTGCCGGACTGCTCCATCGTTCGCATCAGAGACTCCATCACTCCACCTCCTCCTGCTTCACCAGCGGTTCAGCGCGCGTGACGACGACGCGGCCGTCATCGCGCATCGAGAGCACCATCGCCTGCTGGCCGGCGGCCAGCGGATCGTCGTCGTCGGTCTCGGCGAGCAGATCGATCGAGCGCCCCTTGAGCTGGGCCCGCACCTTGCCCGCCGTGCCGCGCGCCACCCGCAGGAGGACCACCGCGCTGGCGCCCACCAGGTCGCGTCCGCCGAGCGAGCTGTCGCTGTCGCCGCGGCGCAGGTAGCGCATCGAGCGGTCCATGATCAGGCCCGACAGGTAGCCGGCGGCGACCGCCAGCACGGCGGCCGGGACCGGGCCGGCCAGGCTCCAGGCGGAGACCACCGTGCCGACGCCGCCGAAGAAGGCGGCGAAGAAGGTCCAGAAGCGCAGCGAGGTGACCGGCAGCCAGCCGACGACCGTGTCGAAGGCGCCCGGGTGGTCGCTGTCGGCGTCACCACCGTGGTCGGTGTCGGCCCCGCCGGTGTCGGCGTCGTGATCGGCCGCGCCGCCGAGCACCAGGGTCAGCGCCAGGAGGACGCCGCCGACGATGAGCGCGATGAGATAGACCATCAACATGCCCGCCTCCTCTGCGGAGGGATTCTCAATCAGATGCAGTGCGAGGTGTGTGCCACCGCCGGGCTTTCGCCGGCGGCGGGCGGCGCGCGCACTTGCGCCGTGCGGGAGGCCCCGGTCCCGATGAGTGGCGTGTTATGCTGAGGCGAAATAAATCATCTGGCGATAAATGCCCAGCAGCACCTCATCGGCCGCCGCCCGCCTGGTCCGCGACCACATCGGCAACCCCTTCGTCGCTGCCCGCCCGGCCAATCCGGCGCAGGCGCTCAGGGACCTCGACCTGCCGGCCCTGTTCGACGCCGCGCTCCGCCGGGGCGATCGGGGCGCCGCCAGCGATCTCGCCCTTGCGGTGGCCCACGCCCAGGTCCAGGCCGGCGTGCCGCCGGCGGGCCTGCTCGACGAGCCGGCGCTGCCGCGCTCGCTGGCCCGCCGGCTGCCGCACCCGCGCGCCGATTACCTGCGGGTCGCCGCCGCCGCCGGCCGCTGCGAGAAGGTGCTGGCGTGCATCCACGGCTCGTCCGACGCCATGCAGCGGGCGCGCCGCCACGCCTGGGCCATCTGCTTCGGCGACACCCTGCGCGGCGCGCTCGAGCTCCAGCGCGTCATCCGCGACCACGACGTCCTCATCTTCGGCGAGACCGGCACCGGCAAGGAGCTGTTCGCCGGCGCCATGCAGGACGCGGCGCCGGGCCCGGCCGACGGGACGCCGGCCCCACGGGCGGCGATCAACGCCGCCGCCATTCCGGAGACGCTGGTCGAGAGCGAGCTGTTCGGCCACGTCAAGGGCGCCTTCACCGGCGCCGGCGAGACGCGCGCCGGTCGCCTGCGCAGCGCGGACGGCGGCACCCTGTTCCTCGACGAGGTCGGCGACCTGCCCTCCACCACCCAGGTCAAGCTCCTGCGGGTCATCGAGAGCAACGAGGTGACCCCGGTCGGCTCCGACCAGGCCTTCACGGTCGACGTGCGCTACATCGCGGCCACCCACCGCGACCTCGAGGGGATGGTCGCGCGCGACACCTTCCGCCGCGATCTGTTCGAGCGGCTGGCGGGCAACGTGCTTCGCATCCCGCCGCTGCGCGAACGCCCCGAGGACATCCTCGAGATCGGGCGCGGCCTGGCCGCCGGATACATCGCCGACGAGTCGGCGCCGCGGCGCGTTGCCATCGACGCCTGGCTGAGGTCGCGCGAGGCGCGCCTCCACCCCTGGCCCGGCAACGTGCGCGAGCTGCAGAACGCGCTCAGGAACCTGGTGCTCGGGCTCGACCCCGGGCTCCGGCGCGGCGAGGGAGCGCCGCCACACGCCCGGCTGGGGGCGCCGGACGCCATCCGCCGGTTCGAGGCGCCGCTCGCCGAGGTGGAGGCCTGGTACGCGCGCGGCGTGGTCGAGCGCACCGCCGGCAACCTCAGCCGCGCCGCCCGCGCCCTCGAGGTCGACCGCGCCACGCTCCGCCGCAAGCTCGGCCGGTCGCCGGGCTGACCGGGTGTAGCGCCTCCGTCCACGGGTCACGCCCGACCCCATCGCCATGGGGGCTGACTCCGCGGTCACATCCCTGCGGCGATCGCGATATCGCGGGCCGCCGGTGCGGCGCGAAAGTTGCTTTGCCCGGTGCCGGATGCGCGCGCGCGGCGTAAGCGGAGCTCTCCTGGCGCTCGCCCTGGCGGTCGGATGTGCCGACCAGCCGGCGGAGGAGCCCTACCTGGCGCCGCCGCGCGACGACCTGGTCATCCCGCCCGGCGGCACCGCGGTGTCGCTGACGTTCGACGACGGGTTCGACAGCCAGCTGGCCGCCGCCGAGATGCTCGACCAGCACGGGATGCACGGCACCTTCTTCGTCATCCTCGGGCGGCTCGACGGGGAGGGCTACCTCGCGCAGGGCGACCTGCCGAGCCTGGCCGATCGCGGCCACGAGATCGGCGCTCACACCTTCACCCATCGGTCGCTGCCCGACCTGCCGCCAGACGAGGCGGAGCGCGAGCTGTGCGACGCCCGGGTGGCTCTGACCGAGCTCGGCTTCGCCGCGGAGTCGTTCGCCTATCCGTTCGGCGCCACCAGCGACGAG
>Ga0111539_10011354_pt1 | contig 11184 bp, 13 predicted proteins | sample RhiMethybrSRZTD1_FD_79667 | JGI IMG/M metagenome (GOLD analysis project Ga0111539, IMG submission 79667) | Populus rhizosphere microbial communities from Tennessee, USA - Rhizosphere MetaG P. TD hybrid SRZTD1 (version 2) (version 2) | ecosystem: Host-associated > Plants > Roots > Rhizosphere >...
GAGGGCATGGACACGCGCCTCAGCGGCTCCGAAGAGATCCGCCTCGTCGCCGCGATCGCCGGGGGCTAAAGCACGTAGAAAAGCGCGACGGTGTTGATGCCGAAGAGCGCCGCGACGACGAGCGTGAGCCGCGTCAGGTTCCGCTCGACGATGTGCTGGCCGCCCTGCGACGCCGGCGTGAAGCCCATGCCGCCGAAGCCCGTGTCGCGCCCCGAGTGCATGAGCACGAGGACGACGAGAATCGCGGACAGGAGCACCTGAACGACTGGCAGGACGACGTCGAGCACGGCCTCAGGATAGCGAGAGGCCTCAGGTGACAGCGTCGAGGACTGTTCGCACCAGATCCTGCGCGATCCTGTCCTTCGTCACGTAGCCGGACGCACCGGCGTCGTAGGCCTTCTCCACGTCCTCGGCGTACGAGGAGCCGGTGACGACGACGACCGCGGTGGCAGGCGCCTCGGCTCGGATCCCCCGGCTCGCCTCGAACCCGTCCACGACCGGCATGCTCAGATCCAGGAGGACGACGTCGGGCTCGAGCTCGCCGGCGAGCCGCATCGCCTCCTCCCCGTCATGTGCCCGGCCGGCGATCTCGATCTGGGACTCGATACCGAGAATCGCCTCGAGGGCGTCGATGAAAAGCGGGTCGTCGTCGGCGATCAGGATGCGAACGAGTGGGGTCATGCGGTCGTCCGCCGGATCTCGAGGCCGCTCGCGGTCCCGACGTGCTCGACCTGAAGCGTTGCGTGCTCGAGCCCGAAGCGCTCCGCGAGCATGCGCTCCAGCTCGAGGCGAATCCGGTGGCAGTCCGCGCCCGGCTCGACGAGCACGTGCGCGGCAAGCGCCGGGAAACCGTCGGTCACCGTCCAAACGTGCAGGTCGTGCGTCTCGACGACCCCGTCGTGCTCCACGATCGCGCGGCCGACCTCGGCCGGCGGAGCCGATGAAGGCGCGCCCTCGAGGAAGATCCGCCCGGACTCCCGCAGGAGCGTGATGCTCGCCGCGAACATGAGCCCGGCCACGAAGAGCGATGCGATCGGGTCGAGGCGGTTCCAGCCCGTGGCGAGGATCAGGACGCCCGCAAGAGCGGTGCCGACGAAGGCGGCCAGGTCGGTGGCGATGTGCAGATAGGCGCCGCGCACGTTCAGGCTCTTACGCTCCGCGCGGGCCATGAGCGCGAGGACGGCGAGGTTCACGACGATCCCGACCAACGCCACCACAATCACGATCCCGGCCTCCACCTCGGGCGGCGAAATCAGCCGGCGGATCGCCGAGTAGACGATCAGGAGCCCGATCACCACGAGCGTGATTCCGTTCGCCTGCGCGGCGAGGATCTCCGCGCGCGCGAACCCGAACGTCCACCTGCCGCGGGCCGGAAGGGACGCTGCCCAGGCTGCGAAGAGCGCGAGCCCGAGCGCCGAGGCGTCGGTGAGCATGTGGCCCGCGTCCGCGAGCAGCGCGAGGGAGCTGGCCACGATCCCGAGCACGACCTCGGCCACCATGAAGGCGACGAGCAGCCCGAGCGACAAGGCAAGGATGCGGCGGTCGGCGCGTGAATCGGCGTGCACGTGCATATGACTCATTCTGGCGTCTCGCCGGCCAGAAGCCGCGCCACTCGCGCAGCCTGCTTGACGACGTCGTGCTCCTCGGCGATCGCCCTTGCCGCCGGGTTCGGCCTCGGGAGATCTGTCGCCGCACGCAGACCGGCGGCGATCGAGTCGACGCTACCCGGATCGACGAGGATGCCTGTCTCGGGAGTGAGGAGCTCGGCCGGTCCACCGATGCGCGTCGCGACCACCGGACGCTCGCACGCGAGCGCCTCGAGCACCGCCTGCCCGAACGGCTCGATCAGGCTCGGCTGGCAGACGATGTCGCTGGCGGCGATCAAGTCAGGCACGCGCTCGTGCGGCACGCGGCCGACGAGTTTGACACCGTCCTTTCCCTCCAGCGCGTGGCGCAGCGGCCCATCGCCCGCGAAGACGAGGGATCCGGAGTTCAGACCGGCGAAGGCATCCGCGAGCCGAACGACGTTCTTGCGCTCGTCCAGCGTCCCGACGCAGAGGTAGTGCGTGCCCGGCTGCTCCCACCCAAGCTTCACACGAAGCGGCTCCGGATCGCGATGCCGGAAACGCGCGAGATCGACGCCAGAGTCGATGACGTGCACCTTGCCCTGGGCGTCCGGGATCTTCGCCTCGAGCTCACGGCGGAGAAAGTCGGACACCGCGATCACCGCGTCCGCGCGGCGAATCGCCGCAGCGGTGGCCGTTGCCACGCCCGGGATGGCGCCGACGTTGCGGACGTCGCGACCGTGCGCGGTGAGAACCAGGTGGGCGCCGACCCTTCGGGCCGCGAAGGCGGCAGCCGCGCCCGCGGGGAAGAGGAAGTGCGCGTAGACGACGTCGGGATGAAACCGGCGCGCCTCGGCGAGCGCGCGAGCGGCGAGGCCTCCGTATTTGGCCGGCGAGCCGCCCCGGTGGTCGATCACCACACGGGAGACGTCGTTGCCGGCGCGTTCGAGCTCGTCAGCGAGCTGCTTTACGAAGACGCCGAGGTCGGGAGCCGAAGGGCCCGGATACATCTGAGAAACGAGCAAGACACGCATGTTGACTATTGTCGTAATGGCTCCAACGGGGGAGGCAAGCCAAAAAACCCCCGCTAAGGTCGAATTTATGGCGAAGGCTGCGGTCGTAGGCGTCGACGTTGCAGCGGTCGAGGAACACCTCGCACGCTACGTCGTCTCGTGCCCACTCTGCAAAGGGGTGGGCCAGCTCGGCGTTGCCCACGAAGAGTGCAAGATCATTTCGGGCGCCGACGCCAAGGACGGGATCTCCGTCGTCGTCGTCCTCTGCAAGCGCTGCGGCTACCTGATGACGCTCGCCGCCGACCAGATCCTCCCCAAGAAGTCGTCGGCGAAGCCGAGCACGAAAGCCGCCTGACCTCCCAGCAGGGAGGGCGACCGCCAGGAGGCGGCCGCCCGGCAATCGGTCAGGCCGCTTGCTTCACGCGGCGCGAAGCGCGCTCGAGCCGTTCCTCGGTCCGAGCACGCGCGTGGATGAGCTCCGGCGAGCCGAAGCGCTTCCGGGCCTCCGCGGTCCGGTATTCGCCCCAGAGCTCGTCGATGGTCTTCGAGAGGCCGGCGAGCTCGGCCGACGTCTCAGCATCTGATCCTCGATAGAGCCGGTTCCACAGCTCGGCGCGTCGCGCAATCGCCTGGTCCAGCTCCTCACGGATCTCGTTGGTTGTACGCACAACCTCTTTAACGAGGCTGCGCGCACCGCCATTCCGCCGAAAAGGAGCCGGAGGCGGGACTCGAACCCACGACCTAGCGATTACAAATCGCTTGCTCTACCAGCTGAGCTACTCCGGCGGGCGCGGCCAGCGTAGCTAATCGAGGACCGCGCGCTCCTGCTGGTGCTGGAGGACCTTGCGCTTCACGCGCTGGAGGGCGTTGTCGATCGTCTTCGTGTCGCAGCCGAGGCCTTCGGCCATCTCCTCGTAGGAGTTGCCTTCGAGGTAGAGCCGGAGAGCGTCGCTCTCGAGCGGCGAGAGACCGGTGCCGAGGCAGAAGACGAGGCTCTGCAGCTCCTCCGTCGAGATGACGCACACGGCGGGATCGTCGACCCCCGGCCCCGGAAGCGCGTCTCCCAGGGTGCAGTCGCCGTCTTCCTGGCCCGCGGGCGTGTGGCTGAACGAGACGTAGGTGTTCAGCGGCGCGTGCTTGAAGCGCGTCGCCGTCTTGATCGCCGTGATGATCTGCCGGGTGATGCAGAGCTCGGCGAAGCTCCGGAACGAGGTCTCCTTGTCGGTGCGGAAGTCGCGCACCGCCTTGTAGAGCCCGACGAGGCCTTCCTGGATGAGGTCGTCGGACTCACCGCCGGCGATGAAGTACGAGCTCGCCTTGAGGCGGACGAAACCGGTGTAGCGGCGTAGCAGCGCGTCCATCGCGACGGAGTCCCCGTTCCTGGCACGGAGGACGAGCCGTAAATCCTCGACTTCTCGTTGAGTCTTTTCCTGCGGGCGGGCCGTGGCGAGCTGGCGGCGGGGCATCGGCTTTCCTCCTGGGCTTTGGATGTGCCGGTGCCGAGGAAAGCATGCCTCGACAACCCTAACCCTCAACTTGAGGTCACGATCGTAGCAGGCGGTCCCCGAAAGTTCAATGTCGCCTGCGGCGCAAACGCTCGAGGGCAGAACGCGTGTTCTCATCGAGCGCGTCTTCGATCTGGGAGCGCCCTTCAGGTGCCGGCTTGGCGCTCTCGTCGAGATCCCGCAGGAAGTTCTTCGACGAGACCCGGCGGGTTTCCTGTCCGGCGGTTCCACGGATCTCACGATCGGAGGAGATCACCCAGACCTCCTCCTGCGCACGGTGCTCGGCGGCGAGGCGCTCGATGAGCGCGTCCGCCTCCTCAGCGAAGCGAACTGCCAGATCCCCGTAGGACGTGTCCTCGCCGACGCCGTCGAAGACCACCACCCCGCGTGCGCCGCGCATTGCGACGAAGCTCGCCAGGCGGTCGATCAGCTCCTCGCGCTCCCGGAACGAGCCCGCGTGGAGGATGTTGTAGCCGTCGAAGAGATAGAGCATCCCGCTAAGGATGCCCGCGTGGAGGCCGAGCGCGCGTATCTCGACGAGCTCGTCCGGCGCCTGCAGGAGCTCCTCGGGCCCGAGCTGGTCGGCGTCTACGCGGGTGGCTCCTGGGCTCTCGGCGGCTACGAGCACGGGCCGAGCGACCTCGACGTGGCCGTGGTCGTCCGCAGGCCGCTCACCGACGAGGTCGCCAACCGGATCGTGGCGGAGGTCCGACACGAGGCCTTTCCGTGCCCAGCTCGAGGTCTCGAGCTCGTCGTCTACACGGAGAGGGCAGCGGGCACGGCGACCGTCGAGCCCGGCTTCGAGCTCAACCTGAACACGGGCAGCGGCCTCACGTTTCGGGCCGATCGAGAGCCCCAGCCCGGCGAGCGGCACTGGTTCGCCATCGACCGGAGCGTTCTCTCCGAGCACGGGGTCGCGCTCCTCGGCCCTCCGGCCGCCGACGCTTTTGCGCCGATCGCGCCCGCCGACCTGCGGCCGGTACTGGCGGACGTGCTTCGGTGGTACGAGCGCGAAGCGCCCGAGAGCGAGGACGCCGTCCTCAACGCCGGCCGCTCGCTCCGCTTCGTGCGGGACGGGATCTGGCTCCCGAAACCCGCGCTGCGCGCCTGGGCCGCCGAGGAGCCGGGCACGAACGCCGAGATCCTCGCCCGGGCGATCGCCGAGCTCGAGGCCGGCTAGCCACGGCGCTGGCGCGCGGCTTCGAAGAGCGCCACGCCGGCCGCCACGCTCACGTTCAGCGATTCCACGGCTCCCGCCAAAGGGATTGCGAACGCGTCATCGCACGTCTTGCGGACGAGAGGACGCAGGCCGCGCCCCTCGGCGCCGAAGACCAGCGCGGCCCCGGTGGTGAAGTCGGCTGACCAGACCGGCGTGTCGGCGTCACCGGAGGCCGCCCACACCCAGAGATCGCCCCGCTTCACATCCGTGAGGTAGCGCGCGAGATTGACGACGACGCCGATCTGGACGTGCTCGACCGCGCCTGCGGAGGCTCGGCAGACCGCCGGCGTGACGCGCGCCGCCTTGTGCTCGGTGACGACGACGCCGGTCGCACCCGCTCCGTCCGCGCTGCGGCAGACCGCACCGAGGTTGTGGGGATCGGTCACCTGGTCGAGGCACGGAATCAGCGGCCTGTCGCCCGCGGCAAGCTCGTAGGCGTCGGCGTACCTGTACGGCTCGCAGAATGCGACGACCCCCTGGTGGTCGCGGTTCCCGGCCAGCTCGTTCAGCTTCCCTTCGCGCTCGACGTGGACGCGAAGACCTGTCTCGTCGCGAAGCCACGGCTCGGACGCGAGGGCGCGCTCGGTCGCGGAGAGCTCGAGGATCTGCCTGCGCCCGGCCCTGAGCACCTCGCGGACGGGGCGGCGCCCGTAGACGACCTCGCGGGTCAAAGCTTCGCGACGAGCCGGTAGCCGCCGTCGGGCATGTCCTGCATCTCCCAGCCGAGCGCCTCGAGCTCGCCCCGCAGCCGGTCTGCCTCCTCGAAGTCTCGCGCCGCCCGCGCGGCGAAGCGCGCGTCCGCGAGCTCCGTCACCTCGGGCGGAGCCTCGGGATGCAGGGGCAGCGGGAGGCCGAACAGGAGCAGTGCTCTCATCAGCAGGTCGACTCGGCCGGCCGCCCGCCATTCGTGCATGAGGGCAAGGGCCGCCGGGGTGTTGAAGTCGTCGTCGAGAGCTTCGATGAAGACATCCCAGCCGCGGACGTCTTCCCGCGTCTCGACCACCCTCCGAGCGTTGCGAAAGTCGTCGGCGACACTCTTCGCCGCCTCCAGCGCCTCGTCCGAGTAGTCGAGCGGGCCACGGTAGTGGCCGCTGAGGAAGAAGACCAGGATCGCCTCGCGCCCGTAGGTGTCGAGCACTTCTCGGAGCGAGACGATGTTGCCCGTCGACTTCGACATCTTCTCCTCCGAGAGCTGCAGCATCCCGTTGTGGGCCCAGAAGCGGGCGAACGGCCTCCCCGCTCCGCGGGACTGGGCGAGCTCGTTCTCGTGGTGCGGAAAGCGGAGGTCGAGGCCGCCGCCGTGGATCTCGAACTCGGGGCCGAGGTGCTTCTCCGCCATCGCCGAGCACTCGATGTGCCAGCCCGGGCGTCCGGGCCCCCAGGGCGAGTCCCACTCCGTGTCCTCGTGCGCCTTCGTCGCCTTCCAGAGGGCGAAGTCGCGGGGGTCTTCCTTCAGGTCGCTCGGTTCCTGGGCGATCATGTCGTCCGGCTGCGCGCCCGAGAGCGAGCCGTACTCGGGATAGGCCGGGACGCGGAAGTAGACGTCGCCGCCGGACTCGTAGGCGAGCCCGCGGTCGATCAGCTCGCCGATAAGAGCGACGATCTCCGGGATGACCTCGGTCGCGCGCGGCTCGACGTCGGGCCGGCCGAGCCCGAGCTCGCCGGTGTCATCGACGTACCACTGCGCCGCCTGCTCGGCCAGCTCGGCGCTCCCCATCCTCTGCCGCGCGGCCGCCTCGTAGATCTTGTCGTTGATGTCCGTGATGTTCTCGACGAGCTTGACCTCGTAGCCGCGCTCGGCGAGCCACTGCCGCATCCACATCGAGACGACGAAGGGCCGCGCGTTTCCGATGTGGATCCGCTGGTACACCGTCGGGCCGCAGACGTACATGCGGATCGGGCCCGGCGGCGCGGGCAGCTCGACCTTCTGCCGCGTGGACGAGTCGTAGAGCAGCACCCCGGCGTTATACCGGGTTGCCGGTCAGCTCTTGCTGAACTGCGCTTCCTCGGTGGAGCCCTTGAGGGCGAGCGTCGAGCTCTCCCCGCCAGAGACCGCCTGGGCGACGAGGTCGAAGTAGCCGGCGCCGACCTCACGCTGGTGGCGCGTGGCCGTGTAGCCGTCCTCCTCGAGCTCGAACTCGTGCTCCTGGAGCCGCACATAGGCGCTCATCCCTTCCGCCGAGTAGCCCTTGGCGAGCTCGAACATCGACGCGTTGAGGGCGTGGAAGCCCGCCAGCGTGATGAACTGGAAGCGGTAGCCCATGCGACCGAGCTCCTGCTGGAAGGACGCGATCTCGTCGTCGCCGAGATGGCGCTTCCAGTTGAAGGAGGGCGAGCAGTTGTAGGCGAGGATCTTGCCGGGGAAGCGCTCGTGGATCGCCTCCGCGAAGTCAGCGGCTTCCTGCATGTCCGGCGTCGAGGTCTCGAACCAGATCAGGTCCGCGTACGGCGCGTACGCAAGCCCGCGCGCGATCGAGGACTCGAGGCCCGGCTGGACGAAGAAATAGCCCTCCGGGGTGCGCTCGCCCGTGAGGAACTCATGGTCGCGCTCGTCGACATCGCTCGTGATCAGCGTGGCGCTGAGGGCGTCGGTGCGCGCGACGACGAGGGTCGGCACGTCGCAGACGTCGGCCGCGAGGCGGGCGGCGGTCAGTGTGCGAACGAACTGGCTCGTCGGGACGAGCACCTTGCCGCCGAGATGGCCGCACTTCTTCTCCGAGGCGAGCTGGTCCTCGAAATGCACGCCGGCGGCGCCGGCCTCGATGAAGGACTTCATCAGTTCGAAGGCGTTCAGCGGCCCGCCGAAGCCCGCCTCGGCGTCGGCGACGATCGGGGCGAGCCAGTAACGGCCGCTCCCGCCCTCGGCGGTCTCGATCTGGTCGGCGCGCCGCAGTGCGTTGTTCAAGCGACGAACGAGCGCCGGCGCGCTCGTCGTCGGGTAAAGGCTCTGATCGGGATAAACCTGCTCGGCGAGGTTCGCGTCCGCCGCGACCTGCCAGCCCGAGAGGTAGATCGCCTTCAGGCCGGCCTTGACCATCTGCACCGCCTGGCCGCCGGTCATGGCGCCGAGCGCCGCGACATAGTCCTCGTCCTCCAGGAGCTGCCAGAGGCGCTCCGCGCCGAGGCGGGCGAGTGTGTGCTCGACGTGGATGGTCCCGCGAAGCTTCTCCACGTCCTCTTCGGTGTACAGCCGTTCGATTCCGTTCCAGCGGTCCATCGGGGGGCCTCCTAGTCCAGGTGGTCGTATGCGGGCAGGGTCAGGAACTCGGCGAACTGCTCGCCGAGAGCGACCTGCTCGAAGACTTCGCGGGCGTCATCCCAGCGCCCGCCGTCCGAGAGCCGTTCCAGCTCCGCGTCCTCGACGGCGCGGACGTCCCGCTCGTCGATCTTGCCGTTGCGCACCCACTGCCAGATCTGGGAGCGCGAGATCTCTGCCGTGGCGGCGTCCTCCATCAGGTTGTAGATGGCGACCGCACCGACACCTCGGAGCCAGGACTCCAGGTACTGGAGCCCGACGCTGACGTTGTTCTCGACCCCTGCCTCGGTGACCTCGCCGCCCGGCACGGTGACGTCGAGAAGGTCGCTCGCCTCGACCGAGACGTCCTCACGCTGGCGTTCGACCTGGTTCGGGCGGTCACCGAGCACCGAGTCGAAGACCTCCGTCGCGACGGGTACGAGATCGGGATGCGCGACCCAGGTTCCGTCGAAGCCGCTGCCGGCCTCGCGCTCCTTGTCCTCGCGCACCTTGGCGAGCGCCGTTTCGTTCACTTCTGGATCGCGGCGGCTGGGGACGAAGGCGGCCATCCCGCCCATCGCGTGCGCGCCGCGCCGGTGGCACGTCTTGACGAGGAGCTCTGTGTACGCTCGCATGAACGGGACCGTCATCGTCACCTGCGCGCGGTCGGGGAGCACGAAGTCAGGCCGATCGCGGAACTTTTTGATGATGCTGAAGATGTAGTCCCAGCGGCCCGCGTTCAGGCCCGCGGAGTGCTCGCGGAGCTCGTAGAGGATCTCCTCCATCTCGAAGGCGGCCAGGATCGTCTCGACGAGAACGGTCGCCTTGATCGTGCCGCGCGGGATGCCGAGCTCTTCCTGGGCTGCCTCGAATACGCCGTTCCAGAGCCGCGCCTCGAGATGGTTCTCGAGCTTCGGGAGGTAGAAGTAGGGCCCGCTCCCCGAGTCGAGCAGGCGCTGCGCGTTGTGGAAGAAGTGAAGTCCGAAGTCGAAGAGGCTGCCCGAGATCGGCTCGCCGTCCACGAGCACGTGTCGTTCCGGTAGGTGCCAGCCGCGCGGGCGGACGATCAGTACCGCGGTCTTGTCGTTCAGGCGATACGTCTTGTCGGGAGTCGCCAGCTCGATCGTCCGGTCGATGGCGTCGCGGAGGTTCACGTGCCCGTCGAGGCAGTTCGCCCACGTCGGCGAGTTCGCGTCCTCGAAGTCGGCCATGAAGCAGCGCGCGCTGGAGTTCAGAGCATTGATGACCATCTTCCGGTCGACCGGCCCGGTGATCTCACAGCGCCGGTCCTGCAGGTCGGCCGGGACCGGCGTGACCCGCCAGTCGCCCTCGCGGGCCTCCCGGGTATCGGGGAGAAAGTCGGGGAGCTCGCCGGCGGCGATTCGCTCCTGCCGTTCGGCCCGCGCAGCGAGGAGGCGCTCCCGCTCGGGACCGAAGCGCCGTTGCAGGCCCGCCACGAACTCGAGCGCTTCCTCGGTGAGAACCTCTGCGTGGCCCCCTTCGACGGGCGCGCGAAGCTCCAGCCCCCTCACCGACACGGACCCCACCTTCGTTCTAGTCTCGGTCGTGGTCGCGCTCGCACCATTCAGGACAGGTGCAATCCGCGATTTCGGAGGTGCTCAGATAGGAGAGTCGGCGCGGAGGCTCGGGGGTTTGCTCGCGCTCGACCGAATCGAAGTCGAAGGTGACAGCGGCTTCCATACGTTGAGGGTACCGCGCTGTCCGATATTCACACAATGATTTCTTTCGATCATCGTTATCAATAGAATCTATAGATGCTCCTCAACCAGATCACAGCTTTCGTCGAGACGGCGAGGCGGCAGAGCGTCAGCCGGGCGGCACAGGCGCTGTTCATCTCCCAGCCCGCGCTGACGGCGAGGCTCAAGGGCCTCGAAGCCGACCTGGGCGCGCAGCTCTTCGTCCGCGGCCCGCGAGGCATGCGGCTCACCGACGCAGGCAACGCCTTCCTCCCCTACGCGGTTCGCTCGCTCGAGACGCTCACCGACGGCCGCATGCAGGTCAACGCTCTCGAACGCGGCGGCGCCGGCCGGCTCGCGATCGGAGCCGCGCCCGCGGTGTCGACCTACGTCCTCCCCGCGCTCCTGAAGCGCTTCTCGGAGGGCTTTCCTCGCGTCCTGGTCAGCGTGCGCACCGGCCACTCGGAGGAGATCCTCGACCTCGTCCTGCGGGAGCAGGTGACGCTCGGCCTCGTGCGCGCCCTGCAGCATCCCGACATCGTGAGCACGCCGCTCTACGAAGACCGTCTCATCCTCGTCGTCGAGCCCGGCCATCCGTTCGCAGGCGAGCGGCGCATCCGCATGAAGGACCTGGCGGAGGAGCAACTCATCCAGTTCGACCGGACCTCCAGCTACCACGACCTCACGAGCGCGCTCTTCGTCACCGCGGGGGTGTCGCCGGCCGGCCGCATGGAGCTCGACAACATCGACGCGGCGAAGAAGATGGTCGAGCAGGGCTTCGGCGTCGCGCTCTTGCCCCAGACCTCCGTCGCGGACGAGCTCGAGGCGGGCATCCTGGCCGAGGTCGAGGTAGTGGACGCCTCGCCCGTCCGCCGCAAGATCGTCGCGATCACCCGGCGCGACGCGGGCCCGCCCGCGGGTCAGCCGAAGGCGTTCCTCGCGACCTTCGA
>Ga0111539_10011356_pt1 | contig 11182 bp, 9 predicted proteins | sample RhiMethybrSRZTD1_FD_79667 | JGI IMG/M metagenome (GOLD analysis project Ga0111539, IMG submission 79667) | Populus rhizosphere microbial communities from Tennessee, USA - Rhizosphere MetaG P. TD hybrid SRZTD1 (version 2) (version 2) | ecosystem: Host-associated > Plants > Roots > Rhizosphere >...
GACGATGGCGGGGGCGGAAGCTTCACGCCGGCGCGTCGTGCCTTCGAAAGCCCGATGGCGATGGCCTGCTTGGTCGAACGCGCACCGTGCTTGCCTTGACGGATGTGTTCGATCTCCTCGTGAACGAACTCTCCGGCTTGCGTCGAGGGCGCTTTACCGGCTCGCTTATCCCGTCGCGCCCGCTCGAGTGTGACCTTCTCTGGCATCAGCCTTCTCCTCCTGTGGTTCGCCACGACTCGCGTCGTGGACCAGGCTGATGTCGGTGCAGGATTTGTTCCTGCTCGTCTCCATTTGCTCAGTCGGGCAGCAGCGCGAACGTCCAGATCGTTCCGCCGGTGGGCACCTTGTCCTCCGTGTAGCGGCTCGCAAGCAGACCGCCCCGTCCAGACGCCACCGTGATGTATTGCCGGCCGTTGTGCGTGTAGGTGATGGCCGTGGCATTCACGCTCGAGGCGGTCTTGAACTGCCACAGCGTTTTTCCCGTCGCCGCGTCCAGAGCGACGAATTCCCCGGTCAACTTCCCGGAGAACACGAGACCGCCAGCCGTCACGAGCATTCCGGCCGATCCGGGCAGGTCGTTGAGCGGCACGTCCCACTTCTTGTCGCCCGTCAGCGGATCGATCGCGATGAAGTGGCCGAGCACGTCGCCCGGCTTCACCGGGGGCACTCTGGCGGTGACGCCCGTCGAGTTCGCACCGATCGACGGCGGCTTCGCCGGCGAGATTTTCTGCACGCGTGGAACCTCCCATGTGCTCGCGTACACCAGCCCGTTCGTCGGATCGAATGCGATCGGAACGGCATTCGTGCCGCGAGACGGCCAGATTTCGACTTCTTCACCGGCGAGGAAACGCTTGTACAGGTCGGTGAGGATCGGGCGGCCCGTCGCGAGATCGACCTGTGACGCCCAGTTCACCTTGACGTACGGATTCGCCGCGATCAGCTTGCAGTTCGTGCGATCGAGCACGTACATGAAGCCGTTCTTGTTGGCCTGGATCATCACTTTGCGCAGCTGGCCGCCGACACGCAGGTCGGCCAGGACCTGCTCGTCGGTGCCGTCGACGTCGTACACGTCGTTGGGCGTGTACTGGAAGTAGCACGCGACCTCGCCGGTCTTCGGTCGGATCGCCAGCACACTCGACGTGAACAGGCTGTCCAGCGCGCCGCGCGGCTTTGGATCGTACGGCTCGGCATTGCCCGTGCCCCAATAGACGAGATCGAGTTGGGGGTCGTACGAGCCTGACCGCCACGTCGGACCGCCGCCGTACATCCACGCGTCGCTGTCGTTGGGCCACGTCTCCGAGCCGGGTTCGCCCGGCGACGGAATCGTGTAGCGCCGCCACAGCTTCTTGCCGGTCTCCGGATCCCAGCCGTCGAGGAATCCGCGAGTCGTCGATTCGCCGCCGGCCATTCCGGAGATCACGACGCCGTTGGCGACGATGGGCGCGCCGGTCGAGTAGTAGCCGTCCTTCCGCTCGGCAAACTTCTGGTTCCAGACCACCTGGCCCGTTTTCATGTCGAGGGCGAGCAGGTGATTGTCGTAGGTCACGCGAAACAGCTTGCCGTTATAGATCGTCGCGGCGCCTCTATTGATCGGTGCGCCGCGTGTTTCAGGCTCGAGCTCGACCGGTGTGCGCCATATCTGCCGGCCGGTCTCGACGTCCAGTGCGAATGTCCACTTGCCGTTAACGACGTACATGACGCCGTTGTAAATCGTTGGCGCTGCCAGCTCGCCCATGTCGTTCATGACGCTCGTGCTCCAGATAGGCACGAGGCGCTTGATGTTCGACGTGTTGACTTGCTTGAGCGGGCTGTAGCTTTTCCGGTCGTAGCCCAGACTCTGCGTCGTGACGTTCTCGGGATTCTTGCCGTCGTTGATGAGCTCGTCCAGTGTCTGGGCCACAGCGGGCGCGGGCAGCCACGAACACAACACGATGGCGAGCAGGCAGAGTCTCTTCATGGTCAGCCCTCTCGATGTTCGGCGTGTCGCCTGACGCGGCAGTATAGGTGAAGGCGCCGTCGACGGATGCCACGCTGACGGGGGCGATTGCGCTCAGTAGGTCAACGCTCAGGCGACCATCACCAGCCGTTGCAAGGTGTCCCGTTCGGGGCAGGGTGTGCCTGTCCGTGTGGCGGCCGGCACCTGACGTGGCTCCGGAAATGGCGAGATCAGGCCGTTTTCGCATAATTCGGTCGGAAAAACGTCCAGGCCCGTCGTTTGCCATCTGTGCTTTCAGGAGCAACAGATGAAAACCATCCGAGTGAACGCATGCATCGTCGGAGGCGGACCGGCCGGAATGATGCTGGGTCTGCTGCTGGCCAAGCGCGGGGCTGACGTCCTGGTCCTGGAGGGGCACGAGAACTTCGATCGCGAGTACCGGGGCGAAGTCCTGCAGCCGAGCACCGCACGGCTCCTCGACGAGCTCGGGTTGCTCGACTACATGCTGGCCCAGCCCCACTCGCTGCTCGACACAGGCGAAGTTCGGCTGAACGGGGAGAAGGTCGGCGAGTTCTCGTTCAAGCTGATTGCCCCCCAGTATCCCCACGCGATCTGGATGCCGCAGGCGGTCTTTCTGGCGGCGCTGCAGCGGAAGGCCGCGCCCATGCCGTCCTTCAAGTGCTGGATGGGCGCGCACGTGACGAACCTCGTTTACGCCGGCGGCGCCGTCGCCGGTGTGCGCGGAGTGCAGCACGGCGACGAGCCCTTCGAGGTGCAGGCCGATGTCGTCGTCGAGGCCGACGGCCGTTATTCAACGGTGGCGAAGCTGGGAGGCTTCAAGGCCGAGTACCACCATCACGACTTCGATCTCATCTGGTTCTCGATTCCGAAGCCGGCTGGCTGGACGAATACGTTGCACGTGTCGCTCGGCGCCGAAGTCCGCGGTCTCATGCTGCCGAAGTATCCGCAGCACATTCAGGCCGGCATTGCACTCCGGCCTGGCGAATGGCGCCAATGGCGGGCCGAAGGGATCGCCACGGTCGCCGCACGCATCCGGAAGTTCGATCCGGTCCTCACCGAGTTTGCCAACGGGTTGAAGGACTTCACGCCGTTCTTTCCGCTCGAGGGGCTCGTCCGCCTGGTCGACGATTGGGCCCGCGACGGTCTGCTGCTCATCGGTGACGCCGCTCACACCATGAGTCCAGCCGGAGCGATCGGCGTGAACGTCGCCGTGGCAACAGCGGCGGTCGCGGCGCAGGTGCTGTACCCGCGCCTCGGTCGTGGTCCAATCCCGCGAACCGAACTTCAAGCCGTCCAGCGTCTGCGGGAGGAGGACGTGCGCACGCTTCACCGGCTTCAGCTCGGCGCGCACAAGATGATGCTGACGCAATGGGGACGCAGCACCCTCTCACGGCATGTCCTTCCGCACGTGATGCGTCTGATGCTGCACTCGCCGCTGCTGCCGCGCATCCAGCGGCGAATCTTCTTCGGCGTGCCGCTTCCTCCGCTCGATCGGGCGTTCAGGTTCGATGATGACGATCCGGCGCCGGAGGCGACACAGGAGACCGCGGCGTTCGCGGTAGGTGGTCGCCGATGAAACCGGCGGATCACCGCGGCGAAGGTCGTGGTCTCACCCCTGCGCCGCGAAGATCGAATGGCGGTGACCTTCTATGTGTACTGGTATCCGCCGAGCCCGCCGCCAAGGTTCGCGATATCGAACGTGTCTCTGATCCGCCTTGGTGCCACGGCTGAGAAATTGGGCAGCATCGCCTGGACCGCAGCCGGGGAGTTCACGGCATAACCGGTCGTGTTTCCGATCCACGGCCACAACAGATCGTCGCGGCGATGTCCGACCGGCGGCAGCTGGTTGTTGAACGGCGAGCGCTCGGTGGGTACGGGATACGAGGCGAGCAGCGTCGCGCCGGCGGTGACGCGGTTTGCCTGCCATCGCGCCCAGACGCGATCCACCGCGGCGTGGTGCAGCCAGAACAGCGGATCGTTCGGCGAAAACACCGGGTTCATCATGTAGCCGCCGACGATGTTGTGGCCGGTGTTGTGGGTGCGCGCGCCGGACTCGAGCTCGCGCCAGAAGACCCAGTACACGTTGACCCCGGCCGGTGCCGTGTTGATCCGTTCGATGGCGGTGAGTGAGGTCAACGATGGCGGCCACGAGTCGGCCGGGCTGCCTCGTCTCAGCGTCGGGGCTGCGCCGACCTGCAGCGCGGGATGCACCCGCCAGCGGAATCCGCTTGGCCACCAGGCCGGGGGAGTCTGCGGACCGGCGCTGGCGAACAACCCGCCGATTTCACTCGCATTCGACGCCGCGAAGAAGATGCGGTGGATGCGGGCGTTGGAGAAGAGCGTCGAGGGTTCCGGCGTCATCTCCCACGACCAGTACGGAATCGTCGCGCCAGGCACCGCGGCCTGCAGGGCCAGCTCGAAACGCCGGAGGTACTCGCGGTGCCACGGCAGAAAGCCGATGTTCTGGTGACCGAGGTTCGTGAACATCGCCGAGCCGGGCGTCCGGACGCCCATGATCGATCCATGGATCGCGACCCACTGGTCGTACACGCTGAAGCTGGTGCCTGAAACCATCGTCGACTTGAGCACCACGCACGCTTTGATGAACTTCTCGAAGTCCGCCGCCGGCATCGTCGCGGCGTTCTGCCTGATGTCAGTGGCCATGATGGTGCTCCTCGGTCGGGTGCGTGGCTTCTTCACCGTGCTCGCCGTGACCCTCGGGCTCCGGCGGATTGAAGATCGTCGCTTCGTGCTCGGCATGGCCGGTCGCGGGTTCGGGCACGATGATCACCGAATACGGCTTGCGGGGATTGCCGAACGCCGAGTCGATGGCCTGCTTCATCGACACCGGCTTCTTCGGCTTCAGGATGACAGTCGATTGATACATCGACATCGGTCCCATCGAGAACTCGAGATGCGCGCCGAGCCGGGAGGTGGCAACGGTCAGCGGAATTTTCGTGGTGCCATTCTGTCCGCAGCGTGATGTGCAGGTCAGGGCGTTGGCCAACCGCTGCCAGGCTTGATAGGTCGCGCCGTCGGCGAAGTCGAGCGACGTCAGGACGCGCGCCGAGCCGACCAGCATGGCCGGACCGTTGACGTAGAGGCGAATCGCGGTCTTGTCGACACGTGCTTCGAGCAGGCGCGACGTACCCTTGCCGATCACGTATTCGACTTCGCGACCGACTCGGCTTTTGGCCGCGCGGCGCGGCGTGCGTTTAGGCATGGCGTCTCCTTACGAAAGAGTGATGAGAGCGTCCTCGGCGTTGCAGTCCGCGCACGGACCCTGAGGTCTCACACGCTACAATAGGCGCCCCACGATGGCGCTGTCACCCGGTATGCGCCTTGGCCCGTACGAGATCGTTTCGCTCCTCGGCGCGGGCGGCATGGGAGAGGTCTACCGCGCCCACGATCCCCGTCTCGGGCGCCACGTCGCCATCAAAATACTGCCCGCCGAGTTCTCGAGCGATGGCGATCGTGCCTGGCGGTTCGAGCGCGAGGCGCGAGCCGTCGCGTCGCTCAATCATCCCTACATCTGCACGGTGCACGACATCGGCGATCACGAGGGGCACCGCTACCTGGTGATGGAGCTGATGGAAGGTCAGCCGCTGAATGTCAGGCTCGAGTCCGGCCGCATTCCCATTCCGGCCGTGCTGGATCTCGCCATTCAGATCGCCGACGCGCTCGATGCGGCTCATGGCGCGGGCGTGATCCATCGCGATTTGAAGCCCGCCAACATCTTCGTGACGAAGCGGGGAGAGGCCAAGCTGCTCGATTTCGGACTGGCGAAGCTCGCTGACGGCGGCCGCGAGGCGCTAGCTCAGGCGACGCGCGTCGCGGCGCCGGCCGACAGCGCGAATCTGCCGACGGTGATCAGTCCCGGCGGCCACACCAGCATGGGCACAGTGCTCGGGACCGCGGCGTACATGAGCCCGGAGCAGGCGCGCGGCGAAGCGGTCGACGCGCAGAGCGATCTCTTTTCGTTCGGTCTCGTGCTCTACGAGATGGCGACCGGCCGCCCGGGTTTCAGCGGCAAGACGATGGCGACGCTGTTCGATGCGATCTTGAACAAGGACCCGGCGCCGATCGGCGAGCTGGATCCGAACCTGCCGGCCGAACTGGGCCGGATCGTGGCGAAAGCGCTCGAAAAGGATCGTGACCTTCGATATCGGAACGCCGCAGACATCCGCGCCGATTTGAAGCGCCTGCGGCGTGACTCGGACGTCCGGCCGCCCAGTCGGAGCGCCGCTCTCCCCGCGAGCCCTGTGGCGGCGACGTCCGCGCCTCCGCCGCCGGATTCCGCTGTCGTCATCAATCTCGTCAAACGCCATCGCGCCGGTCTTGCCGTCGCGGCGGTACTCCTCTTCTCGGCGGTGGCTGGTGCTGTGTGGATGACCTCGAGGCGATCACCACGAGCGGATAACGTCACCGAGATTCCGCTCGATCGCCTTCAAGTCACGCAGCTGACCTCGACCGGCAACGCCAGCCGTCCGGCGATTTCTCCAGACGGGAAATACGTCGTGTACCTCCAGGCGGAGAACGACGCCGGCTTCAGCGTCTGGCTGCGCCAGACTGGTGCGACGAACAGCGTCAAGATCCTCCCCGCAGACGCGACGCAGCCCGCGCTCGCGGCGACGATTGGCCCAGGCAGCAGATGCCGATCGGCTGGTCGCCCGACGGCACGCACATGGCCTTCGTGCGGCCAGGCTCGAAGACGCTCGGCTCCGATCTGGTGATCGCCAACAGCGAGGGCCAGGACCAGCGCGTCCTCGTCTCCCGGACCTTTCCCGCGACGTTCGTGACGACGAGTCTGGCCGGTGCGCCGGTGGTTGCGCCGGCGTGGTCCCCGGACGGGCAGCGGATCGCCCTTATTCAGCGTCTCGGCGAAGACGTGCGTGAGATGGGCGTGGCGGTCTTCGATGTGTCGACGGGTCAGGATCAGATCGTCAACGTCCGGGGCGATGTCCCGCAGGGCCTCGGATGGCTCGACCCGTCCACGCTTGTTGTCGGGCAGGCGCTCGAACAGGGCACCGCGAGCCAGTTGTGGCGGATTGGCTTTCCGGAAGGGAGGCGCACTCGCCTTACGAACGACGTGAACAGATACTCGGAGCTGAGCTTGAGCGCCGACGCGGACAGCCTGGTTACCTCACGGCCGGAGACGCGTCTCAGCATCTGGGTGGGCGACGCCAACGGTTCTGGTCGCGACGTCATTCGCTCGGCGCCGTTCCTGTCGTCCGCGATAACCTACGCGACCGTGGCGTGGGACGGCGATCGACTGCTTTTCACCCACACGCTGAACGGCCGGTTCGAGATCTTTCGGAGCGACGTCGCGAGCGCTGGTGCGCCCGAGGCGCTGGCAGCTGGACGCGACATGACGTCGGGGCCAGACGGCAGCATCATCTTCCGATCGATCGCTGGCGATGATGCGGGACTGTGGAGAGTGGATCGAAATGGCCGGCAGCCCATCCAGCCGATGAAGGGATCGGTGAACCTGCCGTCCGTGACCCGAGATGGGCAACAGGTCGTGTTCTCTGCCCCCGTCGGAAGTGTGCAGGCCATCTGGGCCATTCCGATCTCGGGCGGCACACCGACACAGATCGTGAACCAGTCGGTTGGCGTGCTGGCGTTTTCAGATGTGTCCCCGGATGGCAAGTCGATGGCGCTCGTGCTCGACCGGCAATGGACGCTCTGTGATTTCCCCGCGTGCGCACAACGGAGGCCGCTGACCCTCTCGGGTTCGCGCCCCCGCTGGATGCCGGACGGCCGAGCTATTTCGTACGTCGACTTGCCCGGGAGGAATATCTGGGCGCAGCCCATCGATGGCTCGCCCGCGCGACAGCTCACGCACTTTACGGACGGACAGTCCGTTGGCCACTATGCCTGGTCGCGGGACGGGCAGCGTCTCGCGGTCTCACGCGCGACGTTCAGCAGCGACATCGTGCTCTTCAAAGGGCTGAGGTTGCGGCCGTAGCGTGCCGCAGGAGTGAGAAACGGCAAAGAGGTGAGAAACGTGTCGGTGCTAGGGCGGGTTCTGGGTGCCGAGTTCTGATTGATGGCTCTTCGTGGCGGAAGAGCCAAGAACCAAGAACCTAGAATCACCCAGAACCGCAAACCCAAAACTGATGCGGCCCCCAAGTGGCCAGGGCCGCTTCCACTCGGCTACTGCTGTAACTGACCCGTCGTATTCCGCTTCGGCACGAAGCCCACCGGAATCCGCGTGACTTCTTTCATCGTCGCGACGTCGACGACGGAGACGTCGTTGGTGACGGGATTCGCGACATAGGCCGTCTTGCCGTCAGGGGTGAGAGTCACCCAGCCCGCACCCTTGCCGCCGAGCTCGGCGCCGCCGATTGGCTTCAGATCGGGCAGCGAGTACGAATAGAGATAGTTGTTCAACCGGCTGCACACCACGAGCGTCTTGCCATCGGCCGTCACCGCCATGCCATGTGATGGATCCGAACCTTCGGGAACGGTCATCTTTCCAGCGGGCAGGTCCGGATTCTTGATGCGGCGCACTTCTTTGTGCGTCGCGAAGTCGATCACCGCGAAACCGTTGAAGCCGGTCAGCTGCGCGAAGATCCACTTCGTCGAGCCGTCGGGATTCGCATTGAACGTCATCGGGCGGATGCCGAGGTCCATTTCCAGCGTCCAGGCCGGCTCTTCGGTCGTCGCGTCGATGACGTTGATCGACTTGCCGGGAATCGACCCGGCGACCACGTAGCGGCCGTCTGGCGTCACGTACGCGTTGTGAATGGCGCCCTTGGTGGGGACCGTCTTGACCCGCTTCATCGTGGCGGTGTCGATCACATCGACGCCGCCCGGCTCCTGGGCGATGCCGACGTAAACGCGCCGGCCGTCCCGGCCGACGGCCATGTTGTTCGGGTGCCCGCTGAGCGGCACGTGGTTGACGACCTTGAGCGTCTTGGCGTCAACGACGTCGAGCGTGCTCTCCGCTTCGTTGCTGACGTAAATGCGGCTGCCGTCGGGTGCGACGCCGGCGCCGTGACTGACCTCGATGCCCTCGATGACGCCGACCACCTTGTTGGTGGTGGGATCGATGACGTGAACGTTGTCGCCAGCGCTGTTGGTCTGGATGATCCGGACCTTCCCCTGGGCCATGGCCGAGGCCGCTGCGAGAAGAAGCACCGAAGTCACCGTCAGACACGTCCGCACGGCTCGCCTGATCGTCATGGCCGAATCCTCCACGTAAACTAGAGGCCCGCTATTAACCCTTCTGTCCCATCACGAACGCTTTCAGCGTCTGCCACTCGGGATCGTCCTGAGAGGTCCAGTGTTTGCCGCCGTTGTGATAGAAGTCGCCGCCGGCCTTTTCTTCGAGCGGATGCACCAGCAGCCGGCTGCGCACGCTGCCGGGAACCACCACGCGTCTGATCGTCTCGAAGTTCTTCCGCGAGTCCTCTTCGCTGAAGGTGCTGCTGCCCTTGGCCGGCGGCTGCAGCCGTAGCGGCGTGCCGGAGCCGTGACAGGCGATGCAGCGAGCGTGGCCGGGACGCTTCGCGAGAAAGATCGGCTGGACGCGGGCTTTGAAGAATTCGTAGTCGAGCGTGGGCTTGGCGGCTTCGGCCTGCAGGCCACCGCCAGCCGACCTGGCCGCGTCGACGCGGACCGCGACCGTTGCCGCACACATCACAACCGACGCGACGAGCACGAATGCATTGCGCACAGGGCCTCCTACGCGCTCAACCGACGCGGCGCTGCCGAGGAGGCATGATACGCCCAATTTGGGTCCTCGCTGTGCCTGATTCTTGGCTGAACGCCAGGCCAGCCCACCGGGCACGACATATGTATGTAAAGGCGATGACCGAGCCTCGGTGCCGTGGCACAGGAACAGCTGGAGCGATATAGTTTTGGGCGTCCATTCATGCCTACGACGACAGAACTCTCCAGTGATTTTGGATCGCTGATTGCGGAACGCATCCGGTCTTCCCATCAGGAGATCGCCGAACGCTGGCTCGATCGCCTCAAGTCGCTCCTTCCGGTCGGGGCGGACGAGATTTTTCCCTCCGACCAGATGCTGGATCACATTCCTGCGTTGATCCGGGAAATCGCCGACTACGTCGGCGTGGAATCGACCGATACGGTTGCGGCCAATACGGCCATCCAGTCGAAAGCGCACGAGCTCGGCGAGCTGCGGTTCGCGCAGAAAGCGTCCGTGCACCAGCTGCTGCGCGAGTACCGCTTGCTCGGTGCGGTCATCGCCAACTTCATCGGCGACCAAGCCTCAGACCTGACGAAGCCCACGGACCCGGCCGCTGCCATCGCCGTGATGATGCGCTTGAACGAAGCCGTCTTCGTGCTCCTACAGATCACGGTCGATACGTTCGTCGGCCGCTATGCCGAACGCATCGACGAGCAGACGACGAGGCTCGAAGGCTTCAACCGGATGGTGAGTCACGAGCTCCGTCAGCCGCTCAACGCCGTCCACGTGGCACTCGAGCTGATGGGCAGCGAGGCCGGCCGTGACGAGGACAAGCAGCGGCATTATCTCGACGTCGCGAGCCGCAACGCCAGACGCCTCGGCGACCTGATGCGGATGCTCGGCACGCTGGTCAGGCCGGAGCACGACAATCCGCAAGTGCAGACGGTCGATCTGTCCAAGATTGTCGGCGATGCGTTGCGTCAGGTTCGCGATGCGGCTGATGCGAAGGGCGTCGAGCTGCGCAATCGAGTGGAAGCGCTGAATCTCACGCTGGACGTGGCGCGATTGGAGCTGGTGCTGGTCAACCTGCTGTCCAACGCCATCAAGTACCGCGACCCCGCCAAGGCAGAGCCGTTCGTCGAGGTCAGCTTGGCGTCAGCCGACACCGCCGTTCAGATTCGCGTGCGCGACAACGGTCTCGGCATTCCCACCGCCGATCAGGGGAAAGTCTTCAGCCGTTTCTTCCGCGCCTACCCAGACCGGGACGGCGAGCTCGGCACCGACGGGATCGGCCTCGGCCTGGCCATCGTCTCCGAATGCGTGAAGGCGATGCGCGGAAAGATCGCGCTCGAGTCCGCAGAAGGCGCCGGCGCGACGTTCATCGTCGCGCTGCCGGCGGATTCCACGATCTCCTGAGCACAGCCGCATCGCCACCCACCACGGGAGACCAGCTCGCCCCGGCCGCGGCCGCGGCCGTTATGAAAAGACTGCGCCCGGCCGATAAGATCCGGGCAGTCGTTGGCCCGTTCCATCGCCAGGCGAGAGGGAGCCCATGACCGAACGGCTAC
>Ga0111539_10011357_pt1 | contig 11180 bp, 4 predicted proteins | sample RhiMethybrSRZTD1_FD_79667 | JGI IMG/M metagenome (GOLD analysis project Ga0111539, IMG submission 79667) | Populus rhizosphere microbial communities from Tennessee, USA - Rhizosphere MetaG P. TD hybrid SRZTD1 (version 2) (version 2) | ecosystem: Host-associated > Plants > Roots > Rhizosphere >...
TCGTTCAACCGGTACAACGAGGCGACGACGACCGGCACGACCGACGACTTCAACGGCCTTGTGTCGGCGACGTCCAGCCGCAATTGGACCGATCTGAACGGGGATGACATTGCCCAGGGGCAGAGAACCTGGAACGCCGCCGGCACGGAGTTCACCGATTGCATCTACCTGACACCGGGATGCGAGATCAATCTCAGCGGTCTTCCCGGCCTCAGTCAGGCGGCCCTCTCGCCGACCTTTGGTCTGGTCACGGATCAAGGGGAATACACGGGATTCCCGCGTGAGTACCGGCTCGAGCAGGGCATCGAGATTCAGCACGCGCTGATGCCTCGCTTGTCGCTGACGGGCACGTGGTACCACGGGTGGAACAAGAACCGTACGAAGACGATCAACACCGCGATTACGGACAACGGCGGCTCTGACGACTATCGGACCGGCACGCAGTTCCGCCGGCTCGATCTGTTCAGTCCAATCGACGGAACGCCGTACGTGTACTACAACCGCATCGTGGGAAGTTTCCCGGGTTCGGCAAACGTCGAGTATCTCGAGCCGAACATCCGGAGCGAGTACGACAGCTGGACCGGCGAATTCCAGATGCGACCGTACCCCGGGGCTCAGCTGACCGGCGGGATCTCCTTCGAGCGGACCATGACTCGAAACTGCGAGTCGTCCTATCCGAACGCCGTCGTGGACCCGAACTCGCGCCGCTTCTGCGACGACTGGAACCTGGTGGCGTACGCAGGCGGACCGAGGCACGGGAAGCCGTTCACCAAGAATCTCAAGATCTCGGGCGCCTTCCCGCTCGTGTATGGGCTCAACCTCGGGTTGGCCTACCAGAACCAAACCGGTGGAGATATTTCTCCGTCATATCTGATCCAGGCGGCCACCAGGTATCCGGACGGATCCAGCGCCTTCAAGATGCTGGGGAACTCCACCAACGTTGAAGCCTGTCCCACCGACTTCGGGTGCGTGCCAGGCGGGTTGGTGACGGGCGCGAACCTGAGCGGCGGTGGCCAGGGAACCTCGATTAGCAGTCTGTTCCCAACTGGCGGCGCCCGGGCCGAGCGCGTCGTGCAACTGGATATGAAGGTGTCGAAGAATTTCAGGATTCACAACATCAGTGTGCAGCCGGCGCTGGAGATCTTCAACGCGATGAACATCGACCTGATTCGCGGCCGCCAGTCCACATCAGTCGCAGTGGCGGCGGGCACGTACATGCAGCCGAACACCATGCTGCAGGGCCGGATCATCGGCTTCGGCGCGAACATCAAATGGTAAGAGCTCGTCGAGCCCGACCTTCCGTTCTTCGTGGCTGACTTTGGGGCGGGACCTCCTTAGACGCGCGGAGACGGTTGGTCGGGCGTTCTCAACGAACCTCGGGGCGGGGCTGACCCGCCTCTTGATAATTGGAGGCCCTTGGTTGCACGCCAAGACTCGGGTGCTCCGTGGTCGCAGGGCTGGCCAGCGCGCGTGGCGCTCTGCTTCATCGTCCTCGTTGCGTACTCCAGCGCGTTTCAGGCCGGCTTCGTCGTCGACAACACGTTCATCCTGAATGATCCGCGGCTACACAGCCTGACGAGCGAGAACGTCGGGCTGATTCTCCAGCGATCGTACTGGTGGACCGCCGAAACCGGCCTGTACCGCCCCCTGACCTCGCTGTCCTACCTGTTCAACTACGCGATCCTCGGCAACGAGGCTGACTCGACCGGCTACATCGTGGTCAATGTCATCCTTCACCTGGCGAACGTGCTGCTCGTTTACGCGATCGCTCTGCGGCTCAGCAAGAGGTTGGGGCCGTCGTTTTTTCTCGCCGCACTCTGGTCCGTGCACCCGGTATTGACCGAGGCAGTCACCAATATTGTTGGACGCGCCGATCTGCTGGCTGCATTTGGCGTGCTCGGCAGCCTGTACGCGTATATCCGATCCGGGGAACAGCGTGGATCCGCTCGCGTCCTATGGTTCGCGGGCGCGATTGGAGCGGCCACCATCGGCATGTTCTCGAAGGAGAGTGCTGCCGTCGCTCTTGGTGTCATCGCGCTCTACGATGTCGTGTTTCGACTGCCGCAGATGCCGCTGCGACGGTTCGCGAGGAACTGGCTGGCATTCGCGTTGCCGCTTTTCGTCCTGTTGTATCAGCGCTCGGTGGTCGTGCCTGCGTCGCTTGGCATCATTCCGTTCGTCGACAACCCAATCGCAGGGGCGGACTTCTGGGCCGGCCGGCTGACGGCGCTCTCGGTAATGGGTCGGTACCTGTGGCTGACCGCCTGGCCGTTGAAACTGTCCAACGACTATTCGTACGCACAGATCCCGATCGCCACCGGGAGACCAGCCGATTGGGCCGCGTGGATTGCAGTTGCCCTTATCGCAGTCGTCTCCCTGAAGCTGTGGCGATCGCGCCCGGCCAGAACCCATCGCTCGCGTCACACACCGCTCGGGGAAACAGAAGCTCCTGCGACCGGCCTCGCGTTCTTTGCCGCCGCGTTCGCGTTCGGCACCTTCCTGCCTGCGTCGAACTTGCTGTTCCCGATCGGGACAATCATGGCTGAGCGAGCCCTATACCTTCCCTCAGCGGGGCTGATTGCTTGTGCAGTTATCGCGCTATACGCGAGCCGTCGTGTCGTCAATTCCTCGTTGTTCGTTCCGATCGTCTTGTCCGTGGTGGCGTGTGCGCTGGTCACGCGCACCTGGACGCGAAACCTCGACTGGCGCACTGAGGCGACGATCTGGGCCTCCGCAGTCGATTCCGCACCGAACAGCTTCAAAGCCCACCAGGGCCTTGCCGACGCTCTCTACGACAGCGATCCAACGCGCCGCAATTTGGACCGGGTCATTGTTGAGTCCGAACGGAGCGTGGCGCTCCTCGACTCTTTGCCAGCGACCTTGAAGGGACCAACAACCTGGAGTGCGCCGTATCAGCAGGCAGCCGGCCACTACCTGGAACTGGGCGATCGCGCACGTGACTCCGAGCAGAGAGTCTCCGCCTACAAGCGATCGGTTGCTCTCATGCGTCGATATGTCGCAATCCAGGAGGCCAGTCGAGCAAACGAAAGCGGTCGACGCGCCGGTCTGATCAGTATTGGGCGGCCACACACTCGAGATCTCAGTGGCGCGTACATCATGCTATCAACCGCTCATGCTCGACTGTGGGAGGTTCAGCCGGCGCTCGAGGCGGCACATCGCGCGCAACACCTCGAGCCATTCAATTCGGTGACATATCGAGCGATCTCGGTGGCTCTCCTCGCCGGACAGCGGGTGGACGAGGCAGCCGTGTGGCTGCTCGCAGGATTCATGATCACTGGAGACGCCGAATTGCGGCAAGCGGCGATCGATCTCTATCGGAATGGCGGCGATTCGAAGGGATGCGCACTCAAAAAGGAGAGTAGCGGCTCTGTCGTGCTCGACCCGACCTGCGACATCGTCCGCAGCCACTTGTGTGCGGCGACTTCGCAGGCCATTCAGGCCCTGAAGGGCCATCACTCGCAGCTGGCCGATCAGCTCAAGGCGCGTGGGGCTCAGAGCGGCTGCTGGTAGGTCAATTAGGAATTTGCAATCAGGAATTTAGAATTCCTGCGCAGTGCGGCGATGGAGGCCAGCGTTCTCGGCGGAACACCGGACCTGTCGATCCAGCAAACACGCAGCTCGGCGTGGCAAAACGCGTCGCCGGCAACTTTGATCAGTGCCATAGGCTCGGGCCGAAGTCGGCCGCTCGCGATGTGGCCTGCTCCGCGTTTTGTCCGCTGACGCAGTCACGCCGCCTGCTAACGTTTGCCGGATCGACAGGTCCGGCGTTCCCCGCCCTGCAGCCCTTAGCCCTTCGCGATCGCCAGCCCTCAGCCCTTCGTGATTCCCCCAGCGCTTAGCGCGCGTTGCGAAATTGACTCGCGCGGTGGCCGCGAACGGGGCCGCCCCGCCGGGCGCGGAGGCGTGGGCCGTGAGCAGCGCTTTTCGCCGAGCACCCGGTGGGGCCGTTCGCGGACAGGACCCGCGAACGGTCCATTTCGCAACGCGCTCTTAGCGTTGTCGCAGCTGCTTCTGCGCCTCCAGCGTCATCTCCAGGTTTTTTCGCGCATCGGCGAAGTCCGGCTGAAGGCGGAGCGCCTCGCGAAATTCCGCAATCGACTCGTCGATCTTTCCAGACTGACCGAGTGCAATGCCGAGGTTATTGTGAGCGTCGACCATGTCAGGAGCCACGGCGAGCGCCGCACGAAATTCCTGGATCGCCTCGGGAATCAGGTTGCCTGTGAGCAGCAGGCTGCCGAAGTCGTAGTGGGCTGAGGCATCCTTCGGATCGAGCTGGGTCGCCTGGAGCAGGTGCTCGAGGCCATCGCGCGGTCGGCCAGCCGACACGAGCGTGTTGCCAAGGTTGCGGTGCGCCTTGGCGGACTTGGGATCGAACTGCACCGCCTTCTCAAACTCGGTGACCGCCTCCGCGAACTTCCCCTGCTCGGCCAGCGCGCTGCCAAGGTTGTTGTGGAGATCCGCCGAGCCCGAGCTGCCCTTGGCGGCGAGCTTGAAGTGTTCGGCGGCCTGCGCCGGCAGGTCCTTCTTGAGCAAGGCGTTCGCCAGGTTGTAGTGCACATCGGAGAAAGCCGGGTTGAGCGCCAGCGCCTTCTCGTATGACGCAATCGCCTCGTCCAGGTGTCCCTGCGCCTGAAGCACGGTGCCGATGTTGCTATAGGCTGGCGCGTAGTCTGGTGTGATGGCCAGCGCCCGCCGGTACGACGCGATCGCTTCGTCGAACCGCCCCTCGCCCTGGAGCGCCGCTCCAAGATTGCTTTCCGTCACCGTGCGATTCATGTCGGCCGAGACCATCGACCAGTTCGTGAAGACGGCGGCGACGACGACGGCCACAGCGGTCATGAGGCGCATTCGCGAGCGGCCGTCGGCAGGCGCCGTGGTGGTCCGAAACGATCGCACGAACGCCGGCACTTCCACGAGGCCTCTGGCGGCAAACAGCAGCAGCATCGGGACGAGCGGGTAGCGGTAGCGCGCGTAGATGTAGAACATGACGACGCTGAACGCATACGCGACCAGCATCAAGACGATCGGCCACAACCGGAAGCGCTCGGGCCAGGCGACGATGAACCCGAAGAGGGCGAGCGGCACGAGGACGCCGAAATGGCCGACGAGGCCGCCGAGACGAAGCGGCAGCGAGTACTCGGCGTAGGTCTCCTGGCTTTCGGTATCGAGGATTTCGGTCGCGTTCCAGAGGAGCACCGCCTTGCGAAGTTGCAGCTTCGCCCATGCGATCGGATCCGACTTGATGAAGGCGATGGACTGCTCGGTCCAGTAGCTGGACACCTCGCCCGGCGTCAGCTTGCGGCCGCGCGCCTGCTCCGCAAGATCGGTGGCGTCCTGCCGCTCGTACTCGGGCGATCCGCGCCCCGTCCGCAGCGACATCGCGGTCCCATCGGCGATCGGATTGTTGCCCATGTAGAAGTTCGCGCCGAACTGAGAGGTGGTGAGGTAGAAGCCGCCGCCGACCACGTTGTTGCGGAAGGCGACCGGCAGCAGCACGAGCGCCAGACCGAGTACGAACAGGGCGGGGGTTCGCCACGAAAACGAGAACTCACGTAATACGCTTTTGGGAAATGCCGCCCAGAGCAGCAGCACCGCGACAAACACCAGCGCGTTTTCGCGCGTCAAGCTCAACCCGCCGGTGGCGAGTCCGAGCCAGAACCACTGCCGACCGCGCCCGGGATCTGCGACGAGGCCGGCGGCGATCCACAACATGAGGCAGGTGAAGAATTCGTCGAGCACCGATTTCTGGAGCAGGGCATCGAAGAAGATCGCGGGCGCGTACAACGCGAGTCCCGCGCCGGCAATCAGGCCAATCTTCGGTGAAAACAGCCGTCGGCCCGCCAGGGCGAGCAAGACACATGAGAAGGATCCGACGAGGGCCTGACAGATGCGGATCAGCAACAGGCTGTGGCCGAAAACGGCGTACAGGGTTCCCAGAAAGTATGGATAGAGCGGAGCCTGATAGAAGATGTCGGAGCCGATCCAGTCGCCGGCCGCGATCCGCTGTGCCCACTCGTCGTAGCCGCGGGCGTCGCCCATCAGCAAGTCAAAAAACGGCGTCTTCCGGATTTGCCAGATATGGATGAGACGGACGGCGAGCGCGAGAGCAAAAATCGCGAGGGCAGGCGTCCACATCGCACTGCCCATCGTGGTGGCTGCCGGCGCCTCGGGAACCCGTACGGCGACCGTCGAAGCAGCGGAAAGCGGCTCGAGCCGCTTGTGCTTCGGGCGCTTTTTCGACATCAGCCGTATGCTAGCACCATCCCTTTTATTTCTTTATGCACCAGCACTTAGCGCGAAGCCGCTGAGACCGGCGAAGCGAGCGGCGCGAGCCGATTCCGATAACGACACGGCCGTGCTACGCTGGACTTTGATGACCGGGAGACCACGCGTGCACTGGCGAGCTGTTGTTTTTCTGGTGGGTCTGACACTCGCCGCGACCGGCGCGCCCGGGCCATGGGCGGCTCCGGCCGCTCCATCCGTCCACCTCACCGATCTCGACAACCGGATCGTCGATCCCTTTGCGTCCTCGTCGAACGCTCAGGCGATTGCATTCATCTTTGCCAGCGTCAGTTGCCCGATCTCGAACCGCTACGCTCCCGACATCCGCCGGTTGGACGAGACGTTCAGCGCGAAGGGCGTGGCGTTCTGGCTCGTCTATCCGAACCCGATGGAGTCGCCGGCGGAGATTCGTGCGCATCTCAAGGATTTTGGCTACCCGATGCGCGCGCTGCGTGATCCTCGACACGAGCTGGTCAAGCTGACCAAGGTGGCCATGACCCCTGAAGCGGCGGTCTACGACCGACGCAGCGCGCTCGTGTATCACGGGCGCATCGACGATAAGTACGTGAGCATCGGCGTCGAGCGTCCTGCTCCCACTCGCCGCGATCTACAGGAAGCGTTGACACTGGTGCTGGCCGGAAAACCGGTGTCGTCGCCGTCACAGCCGGCGGTCGGTGGGTGCTACATCGCAGACTTCGTAACCCCGTAGGCCCGGCGTTGACGCCCGAGCTAAAGCTCGGGCCTACGGCTCGAGCCTAACGGCTTCACACCGACGCGAACGGCGTTTCACAAGGGCATTGAAAGACACCGTGACCTCGTTGACCACCGTGCACTCCGTGGTAGCGTTTCTTGTCCGCTGGTCGCTGCTGATCGGTGCGACGGCGCTCGCGGGGTTGACAGTCCTCGGGATTGCCACGCCGGCGCGCGCGCAGGCGAACGTGACCAGCACTCCCAACGTTACCTACAGCCGCGACATCGCTCCGCTCGTCTTCTCGCACTGCGCGTCCTGCCATCGTCCTGGCGGCATCGGTCCGTTCAGTCTGCTCACGTATAGCGACGCGCGGCAGCGCGCGACACAAATTGCGGCGGTGACGGCGCGGCGGCTGATGCCGCCGTGGAAGCCGGTGCATGGGCAGGTCGATTTCCTGGGCGACCGTTCGCTTTCGGATGCGCAGATCGATCTCGTTCAGCGCTGGGCCTCTCAGGGAGCGGTCGAAGGCAATCGCGCCGATCTTCCGAAGACGCCGACGTGGAGCACCGACTGGCAACTGGGGACGCCCGACCTGGTTGTCAGCATGCCCGCACCGTATGTGGTGGCGGCCGATGGGCGTGACGTTTTTCGCACCTTCGTCATTCCGATTCCCACGGCCGACATGCGTTACGTCAAAGCGCTCGAGTTCCGGCCGGGCAACGCGCGGGTCGTGCATCACGCCAATCTCGGGATCGACCGCACGCGATCGTCGCGCCGCCTCGATCTGCTCGACGCCGCTCCTGGCTATGACGGTGGGATGGTGCCGGAATCGGCGTATCCGCCTGGCTACATGCTCGGCTGGACACCCGGGCAGCAGCCGCGGCCGTCGCCTGAAGGCATGCCCTGGCGACTCGACGGCGGCAGCGATCTGATCGTCCAGTTGCACCTGCAACCGACCGGGAAGCCGGAGCCGGTTCAGGTGAGCGCAGGACTCTACTTCACGCACGAGGCGCCATCGCGCGCACCGGTTGGGCTGCGGCTTGGCAGCGAGACCATCGAGATTACGGCTGGAGAGCCCAACCACGTCGTCACCGACAGCTACGTCCTTCCCGTCGACGTGAACGTGCTCGCCGTGCAGCCGCACGCGCATAACCTGGCGCGCCGGATGGAAGGGTCCGCCATCTTGCCAGATGGCTCGACGCGGCCGCTGATTACGATCGCAGACTGGGACTTCCGCTGGCAGGATGTCTATCGCTACGCGCAGCCGATCGCCCTGCCCAAGGGGACGACGGTGTCGATGCGTTTCAGCTACGACAACTCGGCGGAGAACCCGCGCAATCCGAACCAGCCGCCCCGTCCGATCGTGTGGGGGCCGAACACGTCGGATGAAATGGGTGATCTCTGGCTTCAGCTCGTGCCTAAGAACGACAGCGATGCCGCCTTGCTGAACGCGGACATCAACCGGAAGACATCGGCCCAGGATCTAGCGGGTTTCACCAAGCTGATGAACGCCGAGCCGGCGAACCCCTTACGGCGCGACACGGTGGCGATGCTGCACCTGCAGGCGGGGCACCTCGATGAGGCGATTGCCCACTTTCGGGAATCGCTCGCGTTGAATCGGGATTCCGCGCCAACTCACTACAACCTCGCTCTCGCATTGTCCGCACAGCGCAAGATCGATGAAGCGATCGTGGAGCTCATCGAGGCCCTGCGCCTCGATCCGGAGTACGCCGAGGCGCACAACAACCTGGCCGCCATGCTGCTGCTGCGCGGGCGCCCCGGGGAGGCGGTGGAGCACTATCGCCGGGTGATCGCACTGCGTCCGGAGAGCGCCGAGGCGCACGACAACTTCGGGCGCGGCCTGGCGTCGGCCGGGCGAGGCGCCGACGCCGTCGAACAATTCCGACTTGCGGCGACGCTCAAGCCGGAGTGGGCGGCGCCACTCGCCGCGTCGGCCTGGGTCCAGGCCACATCACCGGACGCATCCGTGCGCAATGCCAGTGAAGCGATCCGGCTGGCCGAACGTGCGGCTGCGATCAGTGGGAAGCAGGCCACCGTCCTCGACTCGCTCGCGGCCGCGTATGCGGCCGGCGGCAGATTCGAGGAGGCGAGTGCGGCCGCCGGATCCGCGATCGAAGCTGCGACACGGGCCAACATGTCTGCGCTCGCCGCGCAGATCCGGCAACGACTTGCGCTCTATCAGCGCAGGCAGCCGTACTTCGAGAATTTACAATTGGGAATTCAAAATTAGGAATTCGTGATGAAAGCTGATAGCTGATAGCCGAGAGCTTGATGAGATTGACCCTCCTGAGCGCGTTGCTGGTTGCCGTGGTGGTCACGGCCGACGCTCGTGGTGTGTCCCCTGTGAACGCTGTGAAGAGTGGCAAGGGTGTCGAGGCTGTGCAGGGTGTCCAGGGCAACGGTGCGCCAACCTTCAGTGCGGACATCGCGCCGATCCTCTTCAACAAGTGCAGCGTCTGTCATCACCCAGGCGGGGCCGCGCCGTTCAGCGTGCTGACCTACGCTGACGTGCGGCAGCACGCAACCGTGATTGCCGACAAGACGAGAACCCGCGAGATGCCGCCCTGGAAGCACGAGCCGGGATTCGGCGAATACGTCGGGCTCGATCCGCTCACAAACGAACAGATCGATGTGATTCAACGCTGGGTCGCCGCCGGATCACCCGAGGGCGACAGGCGTGCGCTTCCCGCGGCACCGCAGTGGAACGCAGACTGGCAACTTGGCACGCCGGACCTGATCGTCACGCTCCCGAAACCCTACACGTTGCCGCCGGAAGGCACGGATGTGTTCCGGATTTTTGTGTTCCCACTGCCGGTCGATGCCGTGAAGTACGTGCGCGGGATCGAGTTCCATCCCGGCAATGCGAAAGTGGTGCATCACGCAACCATTCGCGTCGACGGGACGCCGACCTCGCGATCGCTCGACGCCGAGGATCCGGAGCCTGGTTATAACGGCCTGTTGGCGCATTCTGCGGAGTACCCCGACGGCCACTTCCTCGGCTGGACACCCGGACAGGTGCCGCCGCTTCTCCCCAAGGGGCTCGCCTGGCGTCTCGAGCGCGGCACGGACCTCGTCGTTCAGTTGCACATGCAGCCGACCGGGAAGCCTGAAGAGGTCCCGCCTTCGATCGGGTTCTACTTCGGGAGCGATCCGCCCGAGCGCACCCCGGCGATGATTCGGCTCGGGCGCCAGAACATCGAGATTCCGGCTGGTGAACGCGCCCACGTCGTGACCGACTCGTACGTGCTGCCGGTCGACGTGGAGGTGCAGGCGGTGCAGCCGCACGCGCACTTCCGCGCGCGCGAGATCAAGGGCACGGCGACGCTGCCCGACGGCACGACGAAGTGGCTGATCTACATCAAGGACTGGGACTTCCGCTGGCAGCACGTCTACCGCTTCGTGAAGCCGTTTCCGCTCCCGAAAGGCTCCACCGTCGAGATGCGCTACACCTACGACAATTCGGCGGCGAACGTCCGCAACATCGTGCCGCCGCAGCGCGTGCTCTGGGGCCAGCGCTCGTCGGATGAAATGGGCGACCTGTGGATTCAGGTGCTCACGGCAACCGATGCCGATCGCATAACGCTGAACAACAACGTTCAGCCGAAGATGCTCGCCGAAGACATCATCGGCACCGAGATGCAGATTCGCGCCGAACCCAATCGCGTGGCGCTGCACGACGATGCGGCGCTCATGTATCTCAAGACGAACCGGCCGGATCGCGCGGCGACTCATTTCGCTGCATCGGTGGCCCTCCGTCCCGATGCCGCGGTGACGCATTTCAATCTGGCGACGGCGCTCACCGTTGAGGCCTCAGCCGACGCCGGCGCGCAGGACGCCGTCGCCGCGCAGCAGAAACTGAGCGAGGCGATCAAGGAATACCAGCTGGCGCTGCAACTCAAACCCGACTACGCGGCGGCCCATAACAATCTGGGCAACGTGTTTCTGCAGCGGGGCAACGCCGCCCAAGCCATCGTGCACCTCGGTGAGGCCGTCCGACTCGAGCCGCGCAATGCGCTGGCGTTGTACGGCCTCGGGCGCGCGCATCGCGCGCAAGGCAACCGCGCCGGCGCGATCGAGAGCTTCCGCGCGGCCGTCGAACGGCAGCCGAATCTGGCGCCCGCGGTCAGCGATCTTGCCTTCCTGCTCGCGGCGTCACCGGAGGACA
>Ga0111539_10011358_pt1 | contig 11180 bp, 8 predicted proteins | sample RhiMethybrSRZTD1_FD_79667 | JGI IMG/M metagenome (GOLD analysis project Ga0111539, IMG submission 79667) | Populus rhizosphere microbial communities from Tennessee, USA - Rhizosphere MetaG P. TD hybrid SRZTD1 (version 2) (version 2) | ecosystem: Host-associated > Plants > Roots > Rhizosphere >...
CGGTGCTCTCCAACTTCGCCGATCGACATCAAGACACGCTAGCAGTGATTCTTGCGAGAAGTGGCCGAACAGCTGCGGAGCACCTCGATCTTCTGTATTTTGTCGAAGGGAACGTAACCGCGGAATGTTTGGACAATCGCACGAGACTGGCGTCTACCGCACCGGGCAGCCGCGTGATCTATGTGTGTGGCGCGCGACTTGTCCCATATGCGATAAGAAATGCCGCCGGTGTGGAAGTGCTCGTGATTCACGAACTCCTGCACTCGTTGGGGCTCGGCGAAAATCCGCCAACCAGTGCTGACATCACCGACCGCGTGCGAACCCGATGTGGTGACTAAGCGCGCAGACGCCCGCCGGGCTACGACTCAACATCGCGGCGCAGGTCGCTATCGCCAGCGCACGCCGCGTCCAGAAACGCCGCACGCTCCTTTTTTGCGGCGCCGCGTGAGACAGTTCTTCGATCCACTGCCGGTCAGACTTCATTTACTACGTCACTGCGCACGATCGTTCGTCCAGAAGCGATCGAACATGACGATGTGAGAGACGTTTTCGGAGCGATTGACGATGAACGCTCCAGCGTCATCAACCCAGTTGGCGCGAAAGATCGTGTGAAAAGGCAGCCTCACGGCTAGTCGTGACTTTCCTGTCGCGGTCTCGAAGACCTTGATCGCATAGTGGTCGCGGGCTTCCTGAAATGGCACGCTGATGGACCGGCCGTCAGGACTGAACATCGGGAGCGAAAACCCTATGCCCGGTCCACGCTCCTCCCACACGACTGCTCGCCGTTCAACATCGATCAAACGGACACTGCTAGAGTTGAAGAGTGAGGTCACTATCCACGTACCGCTCCCTGTCGGCTGACGTATCCAGTCTCCACGGAAGAAGCCGTCGATGAGCTTCTGGCCAGGCCCTCCGCTGGATGGGACGAGCCACGTCTCCTGCACGCCTTCACGGGCCGCGGTGTGGACGATCCATTGCCCATCGGGAGACCAGACGGGCCAGGAATCGGCCGCCGCATCGTTCGTGAGCTGACGAAGGTCCGATCCGTCCACGTTTTGCGTCCAAATATCTGACTGGCCGCTGGCAAATGACACAAACGCTACACGCGTGCCATCGGGCGACAATGAGGAGTGGCTGATGGCATCCCCCGGAATTGCCGTAATTTGATGCGGCTTCGAACTCCCATCGAGCACCATCGTCCAGAGGTTTCGACTTCCACTGGCAGTGCTGTTGAACAGCAGCGTCCGCGCGTCGCGCGACACGAACGTCCACATAGGGTCTTGAGCGCCGTCTAAGACGCGGATGGCAGCGCGCCCGTTGGCGTCGGGATCCGAACTCTTCAACGGGACTTTCCACACCTCACGAAGAGGGCTCGTGGCGGTCGCGATTAGACGAGCGCCATCTGCGGAGACGCTAGGCGTGCCAAAGCTGCTCGCAATCGTGGTAGTGACACGCGTAATCGATCCATCCTGCACGTCCAGGATGCCGAGATCGTTCGGCACCTGTGTCCGGGAATACGGGGCGTACGAAACCGCGAGATGGCGATCATCGGGCAGCCACACGTGCTGTCCCACGCCTTCGGGCGGGCGCGTGAATCGTGTGACCTGACGTTCGCTTCCACTGCTTACCTCCACCACAAACAGATTGGATGGCGCGAAGAGTCCAGCACGCACATAGGAGAGCCAGCGGCCGTTGTGCGACCAGGCGGCTCGAACGCGTGGAAAATTCGGAATGTGCTGCGCAAGCGCGCGAGTGCCGCCTCCGCCCAACGCCTTCACCACCAGGGTCTCGGTGCCCCCCTCGCCGGTGAGATAGGCAAGGCTCCGTCCATCGGGTGCGGGGGCCGGCGAATGTCCCTGCGCGATCAGCTTCCACGGCTGTCCACCGAGGATTCCCATTTGCCAGATCGATTCGCCGCTCGCCTCGGTGCGTGTGAAGTAGATGCTCTCGCCGTCCGGTGCGTACGCAAGGTCTGTCTCAGGGGCTGCGTCGTTCGTCAATCGGACTGGCTCGCCGCCGAGCACTTGCCGCAGCCAAATGTCCGGCGTGCCGCCGTGGTCGGACACGAATGCGAGGGAACGGCCGTCCGGCGACAAAGTCCCTGACGCCTCCGTGCCGCCGTAGTCGGTCAGTTGAGACGCAATCGTTCGTGCGGTTGGAGCGGGAGTGGAAGGTCCGACAGCCCGTGTCCGGAGGACCAACATGGTCGTCAGCGTCCCGGCGACGATGATGAGGGTGGCGATGGAAGCGAGAGCAAGTGGCCACCAAAGCCGCGATGCGTGCCGGGAATTGGTCGTCTCGCTCTCCCCCGGAGTTCCGACGCTTGCTACCGCGTCTTCGACCTCGATCCGCACGTCGCCCATATCGCGCAGCCGGCGTCTGAGGTCCTTCTCCAGGCACCGCTGCAGCAATCGTCGGATGCTTGCCGGTGTCTGCGGCGGCACGGCTCGCCAGTCCGGATCACGTTCCAAAATTGCGGCGATCGTGTCGGAGATGGTCTCGCCGACGAACGGTGCGCGACCGGTCAGCATTTCATAGAGCACGCACCCAAACGCCCAGATATCGGTGCGTTTGTCGATCGTCAGCCCTCGCGCCTGCTCGGGACTCATGTAGGCAGCGGTTCCGACGATGACGCCCTCACGCGTACCGCCGACTGTGACTGTCGGCGACTGCGTTAGATGAGCGGTCGCCGCGCTGCCTGATACCGCTTTGGCCAGACCGAAGTCGAGGACCTTCACGACACCGTCGGGTGTGATCTTGATATTGGCCGGCTTCAGATCGCGGTGGACGACCCCTTTCTCGTGCGCCGCGTCGAGCGCTTCGGTAATCTCCCGAGCAATCGTTAGGGCATCTTTGACAGCGATGGGTCCGCGCGCGATTCGGTCGGCCAGCGTCTCGCCCTCGACAAGCTCCAGCACCAACGCGCGAATCCCGGCAGCGTCTTCCAGCCCGTAGATCGCGCCTATGTGTGGATGATTGAGTGAGGCCAGGACGCGCGCCTCGCGTTCGAATCGGACCAGCCGATCGGGATCGCTCGTGAAGTGGCGCGGTAGAATCTTGATCGCCACGTCGCGCCCGAGCTTTACGTCGTGGGCGCGGTACACCTCACCCATGCCACCTGCGCCGATGCGCGCCTGCACCTGGTAGACACCCAACCGGCGGCCCGTCAGCGCCGAGACACTGGTCTCGCTCACCATCTGCGCTGCGACGGCCACTGCGGGCCCGTCGAGAAAGCCGCGATCCGACGCCGGCTGCGCCAGTAGCGATTCGACCTCCTGCCGCAAGACGTCGTCACCCGCGCACGCCTGCGCCAGAAAGGCCGCGCGCTCGCCGGCCGGTCGCGCCGCCGCGGCGTGATAGACGCGCTCGACCTCCGCCCAGCGATTCGGGTTCATATCGCGTAATCGACCAGGATGCGGCGCAGTTCCCCGTGGACGATGGGCACCAGCCGCTCCAGGGCCGCCTCGTCTCCGGTGCCCCACGCCAGGAGCAGGCCCGTCACATCGGCAGGGTCTGGCTGAATACCCGCGAGTCTACGCGAAAACACGGCCCGATTTGCCTGATGCCAGTTCTCTCCGGCTGTTCCCGCCTCCTTCGGCAGCGAGCGATGGGCGCTCGCGGCGAAGGGAGCGGTCATGGCGACCTGGATCGCAGCGTGGACGGTCGGCGCGATGGTGGCGGGCGGCGCGGCGGTCTCGGCCCAAGAGGCTCCTGAGCCCCGGACGTCTGTGACGGTGACCGTCCACGTGACCGATTACGCGCACCTCTCGCCACTCGACCTCGCCTCCGCCCAGGCGCACGCCACCCGCGCGTATCGGGCCGCCGGCCTCGATATCGCCTGGTCGTCGGCACCGTGGGTGCCGGGACTCGGGCCGGATGCGAAGGCCCCATCCATCGATGTCCGGCTTGTCATCCTCCCGCGCGACATGGCTGAAAAGAAATGCCGCGCGGCCCGCCTCGGCAAGGGCGTCATGGGCACAGCGACCAGCGGCGCCAGCGAGGCGGGTGGACGGATTGCTTCTGTCTTCTACGACCGCATCGCGCGCGCCGCGCAGTCCCAGCTCACGCCGATTGCACGCGGGCTAGGTCAGGTGATGGCCCACGAAGTGGGCCACCTGCTGATTGGCGTCAACAGCCATGCCGACGAGGGCCTGATGCGGCCGAATTGGAATCCGCGCGAGCGTTGGCTCCAGACGTTCACGGCGAGCCAAGTGCAGACGATCCGGCATCGTTTCACGACCACGTCGGCTAACTGATGTGGGGAGCAGCCCGCCGGAGCGAGTCGGCGCTTGAGCCACTACTTCCGCAATTCCTTGAAGAGCACGATGTCGTTGATGGTTGTCGTACGGGCAACTGCAAGTCGTTTGCCGTCGTGCGACCACGCAAACTGCGCAATCGTGCGATCGGTGAAGTGCGTGACCTGGCGCGGTGAGCCGCCGCCGAGCGGCACCGACCAGATGTTCAACCCGCTCGTGTCCACATAGGCAATCGCTGTGCCGTCAGGCATCCATCGCGTCGGCGAGCTGCGAGCGTTTGCGGGTAAGGCCAGGGTCTGGCGGTTCGTGCAGGCAGGCAAGTCGCAGACGACAAACGCAAACTGGTTCTGCGCTGTCGACTCGACAAACAGCAGCCGGCCGTCGGCTGGTGAGACATCGACGCTGCCGGGGGCGAAGTTGGCCTTTGCGATCTCGGTGAACCGGCCTCCCTCAATCGGTACCATTCGCAGTGATGGCGCATCGCCCGCTTGCACGCCGCTGCCCGAGGAGATATAGATGACGTGCCGATCGTCACGCGACATGACTGGGATGAAGCCTCCGGATACGAGTTCGACCGGCCGGCGGCCGTCGGCGTCGACCTTCCAGATGGTCGCGTCAGCGCCGCTCCTCATGAACACAATCGTCTTTCCGTCCGACGTCGCGACAGCGCCGTTTCCGTTCGATGCCACTTCGACCGGCGTCCCGGCTCCGGGGATGGTACTGACGCTCGAGGGCTGACCGTTCGCGGTCGTGTCATACAGGAGGCGGTCTCCCGCCCAGCCGACGGTGGGGAATTGCTGGACCACGGGCGTCGGCGGAACGACCTCCGCGCCGCTGTTCGCTGCGCCGTCGCCCACCCAGATCGCGACCCGCATTTCGGACCGAGAGGTCACCAGGCTCCGACGATCGCCGTCGAGCCCCGCGCCATGGTAGCTGTTCACGTCGTTCGTCAGGCGTGACACTGTTCCGTCCGGATACGACATCCGCCACAGTTGCACGGGGGCGCCAATCTCGGCCGGCTGGCTCAGAAGAAGCGACGACGCGTCCAGCCAGCTGAGGCCGAACGGCACGAAGCTGCCTCGCGAATCGAGCACCACTTCAGCGCCCGTGTCCACGTCGACAAAAACGACTTGCGTCCGGGGTGAACCGGCGCCAGCGAACACGGCAATGGTGCGACCGTCGGGCGACCAGACGGGCCGTGTGCCTGACGACCCCACAACGAACGTCGCGACGAATAGCGCCGGGGCGTGTCGTCTGCTGAGCACGCGTGCGCGGCCGCCTTCGGCGTCCGCGACGACGAGCGCGGACGAACTGGCGGCGTCCACTCGAATGAATGCCATCTGTCGGCCGTCCGGCGACCATCCAATCGGGCTCGCGACGTTCTCGACGAGTCGCCGTGGCGTTCCGCCGAGAAACGGCACGCGCCACAGATCCGGCCGGACCGCCGTCCCAGGCCTGGCCTCGAATCGAAGGAAATCGAGGAAGCTTCCGTCGGGGGTCACCGTGGGTGAGATGAGCGGAATGCCGGCCTCTGGTGGCAACACCCGGATGACGCTCGACGTGGCGATCTGTCGAATCCACAGGCTGGAGCCGTTGCCCTCCTGCTGGACGTAGGCCACGTATTTCCCGTCCGGCGAGATCGCCGGGGTGACGGCGTTGCCGCTTGTCGTCAACTGCGTGATCTCGAAGTCCCGCAACGACGCGGGCGGACCCGCCGTTCGCGCAGTCGCCTGACGCGCCAGGGCGAAGTAAACCCCGCCGGCGACGGCCAGCGCGAGCAGCAGCCCAGCTCCGGCCGTGGCCAGGCGGTGGCGCTTGAGGAGCGCGACCACGACCTGCGCATCCGACGATGAAGAGTGCGGCACCGCAGCCGCATCGGTCGCGTTCAGTTGTCCTGGCTCGCGGTAGGTTCCGAGTGGCGCGGGTGGCGACGAATCGTGATCGCGCTTCAACCGTTTCAGATCGGCGCGCATTTCCGCCGCGCTCTGACAGCGAACGTCGCGGTCCTTCTCGAGTGCCTTCGCGATGAGGCGATGGAGATCCGGCGGCAGGTCAGGATTCAATTGCAGCGCGCTCTTCGGCGTCGCGCTGAGGATTTCGTGGGACACCACCGCGGAGGTCGATCCTCTGAACGGCAGGATGCCCGTCGCCATCTCGTACAGGACGACGCCGAACGAGAACAGATCGCTGCGCGCGTCCAGATGCTCTCCTCGCACCTGCTCTGGCGACATGTATGCCACCGTGCCCAGCGTGGTGCCGGGGCTGGTGAGATGCGCTTGGCCGGACATCGTCGGCATCAGAGACGCGCCCGCCGCCGCTGGCGGGTCGAGCTTGGCGAGCCCGAAGTCGAGGAGCTTGGCGTGTCCGCGCGCGGTGACGAAAATGTTGCCGGGCTTGATGTCACGGTGCACGACGCCGGCGCGGTGCGCGCCGTCCAGAGCGTCGGCGACATCGAGCGCGAGCCGCAGCAACTGGTCCGCCGGCATCCGGCCGGCTGTCAAGGCGTCTTTCAGCGACCGACCCTCGAGCCACTCCATCGCGATGAACGGCTGGCCGTCGTGGTCCCCAATTTCGTAGATCGTGCAGATGGCGGGGTGATTCAGCGCCGACGCCGCCCGCGCTTCACGCCGGAACCGCTCGACGGCCGTCGCGTCGCGCGCAAACCCCTCGGGCAGAAATTTCAGCGCGACCTTGCGGCCGAGCGTGAGGTCTTCGGCAAGGTAGACGACACCCATCCCTCCGCCGCCGAGCAGCGAGTCGATGCGGTAGTGGCTGACGACGTCACCAAGTGTCATGCGGCGATGCTCATTCTAGCCGCAGGCCTCGCTGCCTCCGAATCGCGTGTCGATCTCACGGCCGCCGCAATTCGCGAATCAAGCGGAGAAAATCGATCTCGCCCCACGACTCGGCGATCTTGTCCCCGGCGATGCGGTACACCACCAGCCCGGTGAATTCGACGGCGCGACCCGTCGGTGGAATGCCTTCGAACTCACCCTGATGCGTCGCCCGAGCGGTCGTCCGAAGCACAACCCGATCGCCCTCGGCGATCAAGTCATCGATCGTGTGGTGCGCATCGGGAAATGCGGCGCTGAACTGCCGCTCGAGCCGCTCCAATTCGGCCCGGTCCATCGTCGCCGCGCCCATGTGACCGATGTAGTCGCCGGCCACGAATGCAGCGAAGCTGCCGGCAAAGCCAGCGTTCGCGAAGGCAATCCAGCGGCGGATTAATTCCTTGTGTCGCTCAGTGTCTGCAGGTGGCATCGGCAGTACTCGAGTGGGGTTCACCAACGGTGCAACGTCACGGGCGCCGGACAACGTCGCGGGGAAACGGATTGTCCCAGGCCGTCCGCCAGTGCAGCCGGACCAGCAATGGCACGCACCGCCGTACGAACCTGAACGAATCCGCGTAGTCGCGGCGCAGATCCATGAGCTGCTGCAGCGTCGGGCTTGGCCCGAGGCGATGCTGGAAGAACGCCACCTCCTGGTCCAGCGCTGCCGCGTGGCCGTGATAGCAGAAATAGCAGTTGTGCACCGATCGCTTGAGCGCGCCCATCGCGTACTTCGTGCCCTCGGGCAACACAGGGTAGACGGCCACGATCAGCATCATCAGGGCAAACAGACTGTGGAACGCTTTGAGGACGTCGAAGCGGCGGATGGCGGCCAACGGCACACCCGGCAGCAGATCGTCGCCCCAAACCGTCACCGCCGATCCGACGATGCTCGGGATCACGACGCGATCGACAAACACGGCCTGCGCCGGCCGAAGGTCGAGAATCCGTCCGGCGCGGCCCGACAGCAAATCCTGGCGGGTGCAGATGAAAAACGAGCGGACGTTCGCCGTCAGCCGGTCGATCAACTGTTCGAGCCTGCTCTGCGCTCGCACACGCTGGCGGCGGAAACCATGACGCATCTCGAGACGCTCGACCTCGTCGCCCAACCGAACCCGATCGGCGCGGGTGGCCTCGTCGTCAACGACGAGGATGAGATCGAGGTCCGAGGCTGTTTCAGAAAAGCTGCCGGTGGTGGCGCTGCCGAACAGGATCACGCTGACGAGATGGCATCCCAGCCTCTCCGCCGCCGCGGCCACGGCTTCGACATACGGTCGCACACGCGGATGGACGTTGATCTCACGTCGCCACGAGCCGCCGCTTGGGTGATCGATCGCCGACATTGCTCTACACTCAGCTCTTCGGCGGCTCAGCAGTCCGTTACAATCGCCCCGGTCTTCTTCCTGTTCGCATGCCGCTCGGACCCGGTGTTCGCCTCGGGCCATATGAGATTGTCTCCGCCCATCGGCGCCGGTGGCATGGGAGAAGTCTATCGCGCGCGCGACTCGAAGATGGGCGCAGCTGCTGGCAGCGCTGAACGATCCGCACACAGCGGCGATCTATGGCCTCGATGACAGCGCTGAGGCGCACGCACTCCAGTTCGTCGACGGGGGCATGCGACTGTCGAAAGTCGCGATCTGCCCGAGATTGATTGGGAGCGTGGTATCGCGTGGTGGGCGGCCGATTCGTTGGCGTTGCGAGACTTTCGGGGCGTCGGCCTGGACGACGACCCGCCGGATCCCCCGACGCTTTCGCGAACGAGGCGAGTGATCGCACTCGAAGCGCACCGCACAGTGTTTACTTCGGTGCTTCAATGCCTTGGCATGATGATGCCTTCCCCCGCCCTGGCCTGCCTACTTCGATTTCGATCCTTCAGCAATGGCCGGCAGATTCTTCACCTTCTTGGCAACTTTGCGGCACGATGCAATCAAGTCCGCCACCAGCCGCTCGTCAACGTCGAGTGCGCCTTCGTACTCGGTCCTGTTTCGCATGTCGTGACACTTCGATAGCACCCGCCAGACATCCGGCCCGAGGCCGAGAGTGTCCGGCAGTAGCTGGAAGACGATGTATCGCTTCGACGAGCGGTATCCGCGGCACCGAAGCGCCGCCAGGCACAGGGCGTGGGCGGCGCTGTAGGCCAGGTCGAACCTGCTGTACAGCGAATTCGACGTGTTCTCGGCGTCCTTCAATCTCGCCAGTCCCGACTGCACCAGGCCGGCGAACTCGTTCGCATCGGGAGGTTCCTTCGAGAGGACATTTCCAGGGCCGGCTAGCCGGTCAAGCGGCGACTGGGAGGTCATCCTCGCCACCGATTATCCAGACCTTCGGCTGCTCCAACACCCGGGTCACGAATGCACTCTCCTGGCGACTGCGTTTGGAGAACTCCGCGGCCGTGTACACGGTGGGGTTGACCTGCCGGCCGAGCGCCTTCGTCACGCGCTCCAGAACACCGAATACGTCGCCGTACGTGAGACTGTCGCTGACGATCATCAGGTCGATGTCGCTGGTCGCCCGGTCCGTCGCCTTCGCGACGGAGCCATATACGAATGCTGCCCGAATCGACGAGGACAATGGCTTCAACGCTGTTCGCAACGGCTCGGCCAGGGCGACCGTTTTCAGCACAATCCCCCGGAGTTCGGCAAAGAGCGCAGACGCCGCGTTGGCCTGGTAGTGCTTCTGATGACCGACGCGCCGACTCACGAGCAAGCCGCTGTTCTCGAGTCTCGCCAATTCGCGCTGAGCGGCTCCCGAACCTGTGCCCGCCGTGCGGATCAGTTCCGAGGCGTAGAAGCTCCGGTCTGGCTGGCCGAAGAGCACGCCGAGGACGCGCTGCTGCGTCCTCGTGAACAGCGCGTCCGCGAGGCTCTTCCGACTCGGAGAAGCGCGCTTTTTGGCTACACCCAATATGGGCACAATCATGCCCGAATTGGGATTGTCTATCAACGGGAATCGCAGGCTTGGCCGCAACGTAGGCGCCTGCCGGTGATGCTCAACGTGACCTTACAAACGAAGAGGTCGCCGGATTCGACGACCTCTCTCTGTAAATATCTTTGGTTGCGGGGGCGGGATTTTGAACCAGCTACAGTGCGGTTGTTCGCGAGTGCCGGCCATCTATGAGAAGACTTCTAGCCCGCGCGCAGCCGGCTGTGGCGGTAGCCGTAGACGATATAGAGGAGCAAGCCGAGAGCCAGCCAGATGCCGAACCGCTCCCAGGCGTGCGTCGGAAGGCCGGCCATCGTATAGAGGCACGCCAGCGCGCCCGCGATGGCAACCAGCGGCAGCGCCGGCACGCGAAACGGCCGCGGACGATCCGGATCGATCTTGCGCAGCACCAGGACGCCGACGCACACGATGGCAAACGCGGCCAGCGTCCCGATGTTGGTGAGATCGTAGATCTCGTTCTCGTCCATCACGAGCGAGCCGACCGCCACGGAAATTCCGGTCACCAGCGTCGTGATGTGCGGCGTCCGGTACTTCGGGTGAACCTTCGCTGCCCACGACGGAAGCAGCCCGTCGCGCGCCATCGAGAAGAAGATCCGCGGCTGGCCGTATTGGAACACGAGCAGCACCGCGGTCAGCGACACCACCGCACCGAATGCGACGAACCAGCTCGCCGTCTGCAGGCCGGCGAGCTCGAGCGCCTGCGCCAGCGGATCGGACGCCTTGAGCTGCTGATACGGCACGAGACCGCTCGCCACGGCCCCGATGATGATGTAGATGACGGTGCAGATCGCCAGGCCGGCCAGAATGCCAATCGGCATGTTCCGCTGCGGATCCCGCGTCTCTTCTGCCGCCGTCGAAATCGCGTCGAAGCCGATGTAGGCGAAGAACACGATGGCGGCGCCCTGGTGGATGCCGCGCCAGCCGTTCGGAGCGAACGGCACGTAGTTGTCGGGGTTGATGTGCGTGGCGCCCATCACGACGAAGACGGCGAGCACCACCAGCTTGACCGCCACCATGATGTTGTTCGCGCGGACGCTCTCTTTCACCCCGATGTAGAGGATCCACGTGATCAGCATCACGATGAGGAACGCCGGGATGTTGAGCGGTACCGGAATACCGGCTATCAGCGGCGCGGTCTGCAGCAAGCCGTGCA
>Ga0111539_10011359_pt1 | contig 11180 bp, 11 predicted proteins | sample RhiMethybrSRZTD1_FD_79667 | JGI IMG/M metagenome (GOLD analysis project Ga0111539, IMG submission 79667) | Populus rhizosphere microbial communities from Tennessee, USA - Rhizosphere MetaG P. TD hybrid SRZTD1 (version 2) (version 2) | ecosystem: Host-associated > Plants > Roots > Rhizosphere >...
ATCAGTACCTTATGCGATACCACAACGTTGTCGTTGGTGTAATTGATCTTTACAACTTTTACTTCGATTGATTTATTAACATAGATATCGAAATCGCGAATCGGCTTTACATCGATCTGTGAACCTGGAAGGAACGCTTCGATTCCAAATACGTCGACAATAAGACCGCCTTTAGTTCTGCGTTTTACAAAACCTTCGATAACCTCATCTTTGTCAAGTGCTGTTTGTACATATTCCCAACCTTTTACCAGCTTCGCTTTTCTGCGGCTGAGGACGAGCTGACCCATTGCGTTTTCACGTTCTTCAATAAAGAGGTCAACAACATCACCAATTTTCAGGTTGGTCATTTCTTTAAATTCAGCCAGCGGTACAAGACCATCTGACTTGAATCCGATATTCAGAATAACATCGCGGTCATTGATACCGACAACAATTCCTTTTACAACTTCACCAGTATCGACAGATGTTACGGTGCCGGAGTACATCTTCTCCATCTCGGCCTTTTTGTCCTTAGAGTAACCTTCTCCAAAACCTTTAGAGGCGAAGGCGTCAAAATCAAATTCACCTGGAACTTGTTTTTCGTACTTGGCTTTCTTTAACTCAGAAACAGGAATAGCTTCTGTTACGATTTCTTCTTTTTGAAGGGATTTGATCTCCGCTAACGGATCATCTTCGTCGATTTCGATCTTTTCGATCTTGTCTTCTTTGAGAGGCTTTTTTGGGGCGGCCTTAGCTTCTTCTGCAGCTGTGGTCTTTCTTGGTCTTTCCCCTGGTTTATGAACTTTTGCCATTGCAATTGCCCTAAAATACGTGTAGCAAACGGGCCTGTGCTACAAATTTGGTTTTACATTGCTCTTTAAAATACATTAAAAAGCCCGTCCAATCGAACGGGCTGCAAAGGTAAGAAAAAGCAGGTAGAACCGCTAATTAGGTTTTAAGATTCTATATGCCTCGAATAACGTTTGCTACGGAATATCTTCGATTTTAAGCGTTCCAGTGGCATATGCTATCATCAGGCGCTGAAACATCAGATTGTATTTAGCGTTTTGAAAATCGCCTTTGGCCTTAACGTATGCCTGATTGGTGGTGGTCAGTTGAACCATCGTGGAAATCCCCAGGTCATAACGCTCTTTTTCCATTTTGTAGGTCAATTCTGCGGCCTTCAATTGCGCATTTGCGGCCCCATAGGCTGTTTTCGTGTCGTTGAAATTCTGATAGGCTCGTATCACGTCAGATTTTACAGTGACCTCTGTATTGTGCATTCGGATCTTGGCGTTTTCATATGCCACTTTGGAAAGCGCTGTCTGTGACCGATACCGAAATCCGTAAAAAATAGGTATGGCGACATTAAATCCATAGCTGAAGTTCGTGTTGTCTTCTGTGAACTGTTGATTAAAGGTTCGATTCACGTCTCCATAGATATAATTATATCTGGATCCGTATGATGCCCCTGCGTAAATGCTAGGATAGTATCTTCCTTTTACGGCAGAGTATCCAAAACGAGCTGCCTTTTCGCTGTAGCTTGCTTGTTTCAGATCGCTCCTTCGGCCCTGTGCCAGCGCTACCATTTCATCTAGCGAAACAGTATCAGCAACGAGCGCATTGATATCCCAATTGACTTCCTCTACCTCTAGGATGGTCGTTGGATCAATCTGAATGGTGAGTGCAAGTGTTGCAATATCATTCCTCAATTTGATCCTGGATCTCACCAGCAACAGTTCAGCATTCTTTAGCTGATATTCCTGGTTATAAAGATCGGCCTCAGCCTTGGACCCCAGTTCTACCTGCGCGCTGATCTGGTCATATTGCAGTTTTTGCATGGAAATATTTTCCTTATCAATTCTAATCAGTTCCTGGTCTAAGAGGCAGGTGAGATATTGCGCAGCCACGTCCCGTATCACATCCTGACTGGACCTGTTTACCTGGTGAAGTTGTGCTTCATTATTGTTACTCGCTTGCCGGTGCGTATTAATCACGTTCATGCCATTGAAAACCGGCATATTCGCATTCACGCTTCCATTAACATAATCTATTTTACCATTGATAACTTTTCCTTCATTCTGATTAAAGGAATTGCCATCGACCCGATATGCATTTACACTTGCGTCGATCGATGGAGCAATTTGAAGCAAGGTTGATGTTTTGTTGACCTCCGTATAGGCCAGCTGATTTTTTTGCTGGTTCAGCGTAACATTATTTTCGAGGCCAATTTTAATCGCATCTTTAAAAGAAAGCCTTGACACCGTACTGTCCTGGCCAAACGCTTGAATCACTAAAATCGAAAAAGCTATAAATGGTAATATATTTTTTTTCATAGTCTAATTTCTTTCCGCTACCACGCCATCTTCAACCACGGTGCCATCGGCTACCTGGATGATCCGCTTTCCGTATCGGGCATTTTCCTCTGAGTGAGTTACCTGTATGATGGTAATTCCTTCGTCATTTAATTTTTTAAAAATCTCCATGATTTGTTTGCCCTGGTCAGAGTGCAAATTCCCGGTGGGTTCGTCCGCCAATAATAATTTAGGCTGACCAACAATGGCGCGCGCCACACCAACCAACTGCTGCTGACCGCCGCTAAGTTGTTCTGGGAATAGGTCTTTCTTGGCTACCATGTTAAAACGGTCCAGCATTTCGGCAACCATGCTCTTGCGCTGTGCTCCGCTCACGCCTTTATACAACAAAGGCGTTTCAATATTTTCATATACCGTAAGCTCATCGATAAGGTGGTATGCTTGAAAGATGAAGCCGATATAGTTTTTGTGCATGTCGGATTTTTGTTTCTCCTTCATCTTGTGCACCGGTTCATCAAAGAAGTAATACTCCCCCGCGGAGGGCTCATCCAACATTCCAATGATGTTCATCAGCGTGGATTTTCCGGCCCCGCTAGGGCCCATAATGGTTACAAATTCTCCTTGTTCTACTTGGAGGTTTACGCCTTTTAATACGAATGTGCGTTGAAAACGTGAATCCACGTACTTGTCGATGTCCTGTAGTTTGATCATGAGTTTTAGGGTTGTTAAACCGATGGTTTTAGCCCTTGGATGGCGTCAAAGCCAACAATAATGCCAACGCTCCTGAGCGCCTAGACACCGGTAAATTAAGGTGAATGATAAGATGATTCGTCCGCTTGTGCAAATTGGTGTCCGGTTTCGGACTTCGTTAAAATGTAACAAGTAAGTAGTTAGTGGTGGTTGGTAAGTAGGAGCGAGACGTGCTGCTCCACACCTGTACTGTTACATTCGTACCACATCTTACATTTTACCTCTCACCACCTACATTCAAAAGATAATGGGATACAAAATAACATCAACCCTTCGGTTCATTTGCATGCCGCCATAGGACGTATTGCTGTAAACCGGGTTCTCCAGGCCCCAATCTTTAATGGTAATTTTTCGTTCCGAAATGTCGCCCCGGTTTAGAATTATTTGTTCAACAGCCTCGCTTCGCATTTTGGATAGCCAATCATTGTATTCTTTTCCTCCGATCGGATCGGTATGGCTGATAAGATGGATATCATATTTATCCAACAGATTCGGTATCGAATCGAGCCAATCGTAGAGTTCTTCTATTTGAACTTCGTCGACGTAATAACTGCCACCTCCGAAGAAAATGCTCTTTCGAATTTCGTCCTGATGTTGCTGCGCAAACACGGAGACGCTCAGCAACAAAATCGATGCGCAGAAGGAAAACTGGCGGATCATAGACTAAATTTAAAAAAACTTTCAGGTTTAGAATTCTAGTTTCTAGTTTTTAGTTTCGGGTTGTCAGTTTCGAGTTGCTGATTTCGAGTTTCTTGTTACCAGGAATCGAATGCGGAACATACCTGAGATTTATAAGCAATGGTTATGATACACGCTCCAATATTTTCGTAAGGTCGTCAAGGGTATTGGCTTCTCTTATGGGTTTGTCCTTGCGCCAGCGATGAATTCGTGGAAACCGAAGGGCAATTCCGGATTTATGCCGGGTGGATTTTGCGATACCTTCAAAGGCAATTTCGAAGACAAGTTCAGGTTTTACACTTCGAACGGGTCCGAACTTTTCAATGGTGTTTCGTTTTACCCATCGATCTACTTCCCGGATCTCTTCATCCGTTAAACCACTATAGGCCTTTGCAAATGGCACCAATTGGTCTTCCTTCCAAACGGCAAAAGTGTAGTCCGTATATAAATTTGCACGCCGGCCGTGTCCGCTCATTGCATAAATCATAACGGCATCAATAGTGAATGGATCGATTTTCCATTTCCACCAATCGCCTCGCCGACGTCCATCACGGTAGACCGAATTCTTGCGCTTGAGCATAATGCCCTCGCTGAATAATTCCCGCGCACGTTGCCGTTCTTCAGCGAGTTTTTCCCAGCTATTAACGTTAACGGTAGGCGACAACCGTAACACAGCGCTTCCCGAAGCACAAAGTTGGGCCAACTGATTTCGTCTGGCTTGTAACGTCCAATCGCGGACATCATTACCCTGCCACTCGAGCAAGTCATAGGCAACAAAGGCGACCGGAACTTCTTTCAATTGCTTTTGTGTTAAGGATTTCCTTCCGATGCGGGTCTGAAGTTTATTAAAGGAAAGGGGTAAATCATTTTTAAATGGCAGTATCTCTCCATCGACCACTGTCCCATCGGGCAGTAAGTCAAGAAATACATGAAACTCCGGATATTTATCCGTGACGAGTTCTTCCCCTCGGCTCCAGACAAACAATTCACGATTGCGAACGATAACTTGTCCCCGGATACCATCCCATTTCCATTCGGCCTGCCATTCATCAATATTGCCCAGTGCGCTGACTTCTCCCTCCAACGCATAGGCCAGGTAAAATGGATACGGTCTGGAAATGTCCAGCGTGTCATGAGATAATACCAATTCCTGAAAACTGCTGGATTCCGGTGACCAATTGCCCATGAGACGATGAGCAATGATATTTTCTTTTACTTCGGCGTGTTTTGCCAGCGCTTTAACCATCAGCTGCTGAGACACGCCAATGCGAAATCCTCCCGTGATAAGTTTGTTAAAGACAAAACGTTGCACGGGCTCCAGCCGACTCCATGCCCATAAAATTTTTTCTTTTTTTTGGTCGATCGTCAAGGGCTCGAGCGATTTGATAAATTCAATCCATTCTGTCAGCGAGGTCTCAGAAATTTCCGACGGCGGTGGTAGGACCAGGGAAATCGTTTCGGCGAGATCACCAACAATATGGTGTGATTCCTCAAATAGCCAGGGAGGAAGACCAGCCAGTTCACTGGCCCAAAGTCCTAACAACGAAGCATTCACTGTACGTTTCGGTCGCCGGTGGGATAGGAGTGCGATTGCCCAAAGCTTATCCCGATCGTTGGCCTGGTCAAAGTATATTACAAGCGCTTTGATTTTATCCAGCGTTTTTGTGGTTTGATCTAAGTCCGTAAAAAGTTGCGTGAAATATTTCATGCAGCATTCTCCGTTGGATCATTGACACTCGTATCAGGATCGCCGCCTTCAACGATTTCACTCAATTCGCCCTCGTATCGGGTTTTTACTTCGGCAGATTCAATTCCTTTTTCCGTTAGCCACCTGGAAAATACCTCACTATATCCATGCGTTATAAATACTTTTTCTGCTCCGGTTTCCCGGATGGCAATATTGAGTTCATCCCAGTCGGCGTGATCGGACAAAACAAAACCGCGGTCGGCACCTCTTCTCCTTCGCGCACCCCGGAGGTTCATCCAACCGGATGCAATACTGAGTGAAAAAGGATCAAACCTGCGCAGCCATGGTGAGCCTACTGCTGAAGGGGGACAAACCACTAAAGCACCATTGAAATCTTTTCGCTTCATATCCGGAGTAACGCGAATTGTTGGAGGTATTTCTAAATGTTGTTGCCGTAAAATATTTGTGATTGTTTCTATAGCACCATGAACAAAAATTTTTCCGATAGACGCATCTATATTCCGTAGGACCCTTTGGGCTTTGCCTAAAGCATAACCGGCGATGATGGACACTTTTCCCTCGGCCTGATTTTTTTTCCACCATTGATTGATTTCACTAAACACATCGTGCTGTGGTTTCCACTTGTAAATGGGTAGCCCAAACGTGGATTCGGAAATAAAAGCATTACATTTCAGAGGTTCAAAAGGCTCAGAAAGATTGTCGGGTTGTAATTTATAGTCGCCGGAAAAAACCCAAACTTCACCATTTTGTTCCACTCGGATCTGGGCCGATCCCGGAATATGGCCGGCTGGATGGAAGGAAAAACTAACTCCATTGATATGGATGGTTTCTCCAAAAGAAATGGTTTGTAACTGTTGTGTCAATTGAAGCCGGTGCTGAATGACCGGTCCGGCGGAGGTTGTGCATAGATAATGTTCATGGCCCCAGCGGGCATGATCACCGTGACCGTGTGTAATGAGCGCTCTTTTTACTGGCTTCCATGGATCAAGATAAACCTCGGCTTTCCGGCAATAAATCCCCCGGTCGTTAAATTCTAACAATGGCATGGTGTTTTTTAAGTGATATAACACCGAGCGTAGTCCGAGGTTCGAAGTTTGAAGTTCGAAGTTGTGCCAGTCGCCAAACATGACGGTTATCATCGATCGTAACCTCAAACCTCAAACGTCGAACACCATACTAACATTGGAAGCTTGATTAAGCGTTTTACTTCGAACCTCGAACTTGGGACCTCGAACCAATGCCGAACTTCAAACCTCGAACTTCGAACTAATTTTATTAATTTTAGCCTTGCCACCCCCCGCACTATGATTCGAAAGGCGTTTACCGGTCTCTTTTTTTGTTTTTGTTTTTGCGCATCGGCTCAGAGAATTGACAGCTTACAGGCAGTTTTAGACACAACGAAAAATGACCGGAAAGTAAAAACATTAAACGAGCTTTTCCGGGCCAACCTGGAATCCGATCCCGTTAAGGCGCTTAGCTATACACGTGAAGCATTAACCCTGGCAACTGAAATCAATGATCGGCGTGGAATGGCAGCGTCATACAATAATTTGGGCATTGTATATCGCAATCAGGGTGCGTTGGATAAAGCGTTAGAATATTATATTATTTCCCTAAAAATTTATGAGACCCTCCAGAACAAGGAGGGGATTGCCACGACAAAAAATAATATCTCAACTATATATGCAATAAAAAAAGAGTATAGTCAGGCGATGAAATATCTGGAAGAGTCTTATAATTTATTTGTCGAATTAAAAGACGAAAAAAAAATAATTGGCTCCATGAATAATCTCGGCAACATCAACACTGAGATTCAACTCTTCGAAAAGGCCATTCGGTATTATTCGCAGGCATCTCAGCTGGCAGAAAAAATGGGTATCAAATTCTCCGATCCATTCGTTAACATGGGAAATATTTATTTCAGACAAGGCAACTACCAGCGCGCGGTTGAGCAATATGAAAAGGGACTTGCCATCGAACGACAAAGTGGCAATCGCCTGGGATCCTTAAACGTGCTGACGAACCTGGGCATTACTTATGTCAAGGCCAAACAGGCTGGGCCCGGACAAGCATATCTTGATGAGGCCGAAAAGTTATGCGAGGAATTGCAAGCATACTCGTTCCTACCTTCTATCTACAAAGCATCGTCGGAGAATTTCGCTACACAAAATAACTGGAAGGCTGCATACGATATGCAGTTGAAGTATGACGAAGCGCGAGAGAAAATCTTTGGTGAAGAAAGCACGCGCAAAATCGCGCAGATGGAGATGGTGATCGATTTTCAGGAAAAGGAAAAAGAATACGATTTGCTTCAGCAAGAAGGGGAGATTACAAAACTGGAGCTTCACAATAGCCGATTGTTTATCATTCTCATCGTTATGGGCGCATTTCTGTTAATCGGAGGCTTCAACCTTGCCTATTTATCGAAAAAGAAAATTATCAAGAATAGAAAACGCCCCCTTCCAGGCACAAGTTTGTGACACCAACGCTGTTTACGTCTTGAATATCATCGGCTTAGTAAAGTCAAATTAACAAACATTACACGGCGCGAATAATTAGCAAGAATTCTTTTCCTGTTTTGCTCGCAACCTTATAAATTTGGTGCTTAAATAACTCAATATGTTTCAGCAGTACATAGGCGACGGTGCTAACGTTTTTATAGCTATTGTAGCGGTCCTGATAGGCTTTGTGGCAGCGTTAAGCTATATCGATTTTCAGAAAGTAAAGAAAGACGAGAAAAAAGATTAAGATATCACATCGATACCCAATGAAGGAAGCCTTGGCATTTGATGTCGGGGCTTTTTTTTGTTTCTCTTATCAGTTATCCGTTATCCGTTAATCGTATTGGTAGTAGGTTTTTATATGCTGATTGCTTATTCGCTGGCGTAAAACAAACTTCAGGATGATAAACAAACGTTAACGGTTGTGGATATCGATCAACTGATAACGGATTCTGGCCCGTTGTAAGACCGCAAAGTGTGCTATCGACCGAATAACGATTAACGGATAACGGTCTAATACGGAGAGCTATACTTCGTTTCCCACTCGGTCCACTTAACAGTCTTGTAGTGACCTTCGCCAATAAACTGCGCAATTTTATGGAACTCTGGAGCTTTGCGATATCCAGCCAGTGGCTGAATCATTTCAAAATTCTCGGTCAGAAAAACTACCGTAGGGTAGCTCAGTTGATTGTTTAACAATGCAGCTGCTAATTCATGATAACCATTGGCCCCGCTCGCCACGAACTTAAAAGTGTTACCATTAAAAACCACATCCTCTTTTTGTTCCGCGTCGAACTTTACAGCATAGAATTTTTCATTCAACAGTTTGGCTACCTGCGGATCATTAAATGTATTCTTGTCCATGACCTTGCACCATCCGCACCAATCTGTGTACACATCGATGAATATGGGGCGCTTTTCAGTTTTGGATTTTTTAATTGCTTCTTCAAAAGTTATCCACTTTACACTCCCTTCAGCAGGTGTATCAATCCATGTCAACGCCGTCAACGACACGAACATTGCCACTGCTCCAAGGATGATGAGTACTTTCTTCATAATCAATATTTCATTATGCTGATTCGACAACAAATTTAGAGAGAAAAGAGGTTCGGCAGCGTTCAATCTTTTCTAATAAAGCACGTGTAACCCTTCTCAAAAAGCTCGGTAAATAGTTGTACGAAAGTTAAAATTCAATGTTCAAGAGTGAACATTGAGGTTCATAAAAACCCGTTTTTAGGCTGAAAAATGAGCTTTTTAGCAAATGGCACGGCTTTAGTCCTCACAAAGAAACCATGATCAAAAGATTTACATATAAAGAACTTACGCTGGTGTTAGGCATCGTGGTAGCGCTGCTGGTGATTTTTACGTTGTGGCTGCGCCAGCCTTCTGGCACTTTCTCAGATAGTCTGAAACTGCCGACTCGTGCTGGCATTTCAACCGTTAAAAAAAGCTCCATTAAAAATTATGTTGCCGCTTTCGAGGAGCTTCTTTCAGGTCGAAGTAATCCTTATTGAGGTTAAAAACCAGCGAAAACCGGTTTCTTGATATCGAAGTTATCCGTTCGCTGGAGAGCGGTATTTCGTATCCATAAAACAAGTCAGCAAATCCCAGAATAGAAATTCCAATCTTGGGTGTCGTCACCCAGGCCTGGCGATCTTTGTTTTCGGGACCATAGTTCTGATCAATAAAGTAAGTAACATCCAACGAGGCTCCCAGGACACCCGCGGTAAATTCATATCCCAATTTTGGTCCTATTAGAAAATTGCTGTCATCGATGAAGACATCAACCGTGCAATACGGCCCTTTCGACATCAGCGTCAGGGGATGTTTGTAAATGTGATGCCAATAAACTCCTGCTTCTACAAAACCACGGCCTTGTGATCCGACCCCGATCTTGGGAATGAGTCGCTGCTGTGTCCAATAACGATGAAACGGCGTTTGCAGGAGGGAATCGCCATACTGTGCCAAGGCGAAGTGAGAACAAATCACGCCACAAAGAATTAGGAAACACGCCCGACGTCTACGACCGATATGCATGATAATGCAATATAATCTCTATCGCCCTCTTAATGGCCTCGTTGATTGGGAAAAATTCTCGCGTTAACTCAAAATCAATTGCATGGAGTCGCATGTAGAATTGGCTCATGACGGGTATTTCCGCTCCATCATCAATTTTTTCAACTGCCTTCTCAAAATTTGCGGCGCTTTCTTCCTTAATTATCTGGAAGTAACCAACTCTTTCTTTCCATACTTGTTGGTGCGAGCCGAAAATCCGAACAACCGGCAAATCAAACCCCGATGCGTGTACTGTGAACACATTCCAACGCCTCCTTGCCCGGGATTTAATATGGTACAAATCGTGCTATCGGCTGTTTTGATCTTCTCAAGCCATTCGAATGCCTGATGCTGTTCATGCAAGTGCTGGGCAAAAGGAAGGAACTCTAATATAGTAGCCTCAATGTCGGCCTTAAAACAGCATTTTCCGCATCCTACCTGGCAACCCAATCCTGACCAAGACTGAAAGGAACTAATCTCTCTGTCGAGGTTTTGAAATTCTTCCTCAACCGCTTTTATCTTTTCCAGCAAATCCACTTCGTAAAGTTAGACAATAGTTTGAAGTTCGAGGTTTGAAGTTGTGTAACTAACCTCGAACCTCAGACTTCGAACCCATAAACTTATTGAGACTCTCCCTTGCGCCAGCCCTCACTTTATTTTGTATCAAAGGGCTCCATCCAAGCATAAGTCCAGCCGGTCCTAAGGCTTGCCGTGACCAGCGCCAAAGGTTGAAGGTATCCAACTGTCGGTAAATTTTTCCGTCTTTAAATTCGAAAGAAGACTGAATAATATTATGAACATGGCGGCCCGTCTTGGAAAATGAATACCAGGCTTCCCACCGGCAATTTCCATGGTTCTCGGTAGCCTTAACATCGCCAAAAGCAATTTTGAGATCCTTTCCCCTTGTTAATAACATTTCCCACATGGCGCTAACCTCTGCGCAATTCAAGGTACCGAAAACAGGATCCGTAAATTGCGCCTCGGGGTGATATGCCTTTTGCATTTCCCCGTAATTCAACACTTGAAAGGCACTGTAAAAATGAATAATAAACTCCTTGTAGTTTTGGCTCATCAGAAGTATTTACGCGTTCACGTGTTTAGGTATTTATGTTTTAACGTCGCCAATTGTGCTGAATTAAACCAGTCTTGATTACCTTCCTACCGGCGCGTAATCAGATGTTAATAGACTTCCGG
>Ga0111539_10011361_pt1 | contig 11179 bp, 7 predicted proteins | sample RhiMethybrSRZTD1_FD_79667 | JGI IMG/M metagenome (GOLD analysis project Ga0111539, IMG submission 79667) | Populus rhizosphere microbial communities from Tennessee, USA - Rhizosphere MetaG P. TD hybrid SRZTD1 (version 2) (version 2) | ecosystem: Host-associated > Plants > Roots > Rhizosphere >...
CCACGCGCCGATCGCCAGGTAAACGATTGCGCCGACCCACAGCAACGGCATGAAGGGAACCGCGTAGCGCGCGAACGTCACAGCAAGCAACAACGTGAGCGCGAACGCGGCAAAGACCATGACCGCCTGGTACGCGTGGAATCGAACGTAACGATCGCGCGTCAACAGCGGCGTCACGATCGAGAGTGGACTCGCAATCGAGGCCACGGTCGCGGCGAGCCGCACCGATCTGGTCTCCGCGTTTGCCGGCACGGTCATCGCCGCGCCCGCATCGCGGCTCTTTGTGCGCAGCGAACGGAACGCGTCCGGAACGCGGACGGCCAGCGACCGCGCGCGGCGGCCGGTCATGAACCGCAGGAAGATGTAGTCGTTCCACTCCGACGGCGCGTCGCCGCGCCTCACGAGCACCAGGCGGACCAGCAGCGCGAGCCGCTGATAGATCTTCGACGTGGCCGTCGCAATCTGCAGCGCCAGATCGCCAGTCCCGCCGCGCACCGCCGAGATCAGCAGCGCATCGAGCGTCGCGCGAACGACGCGGTCCTCCGCCGAGGGCATGCCATCCACGAGGCGGCGGCGAAACCAATCAGGCATGTACGCGTGCTTGAACCATGGCAGCTGCGCAAGCGTCGCCACGCTGCGCGGTGTCACGAGCGGGCCGTCGCCCTGCTCCTCGAGCGCGTACCCGAGCGCGAGCGTCATGTTCCAGTGCATGGCGGGATAGACGGCGCAGGCCGACATCCACGAGAACTCGCGCGGGGTCAGCGCCGCTCTGAGCGACGAGACCATCGTCTCGGCAACGCGACCCTCGGGCTCCGACCGCTCGATCCAGCGCTCGGGATCGGCCGCGATTTCCGACGGCGGCGACGCGGCGGCGCCGATCGGTCGCGGCGTCACCAACGGCTGCTGTCCGCGCAACCGCGCCACGAACGACTGAATTCCCTCGAGTGTTGCGGGCAGCAGCGGAAGATATCGGGCGAGCTGCTCGTTGAACCGGATCGACGATGCCCCTCCGGGCAGGAGCGCCGTGCGTTCCGCCCAGGCAGTCAGCATGGGCACCCACGCGGCCGGCTCACCGGTCAACCAATCGGCAAAGACGCTCGAATCGGCACACACGAGCAGGCGATGGTTCGAAAACCGATTCGCCAGCTCCGCGAGCGTCGTCGGATCGTCCGAGGCGCGTTCGGGAAAGCAGAGGCGCGGATCGCCATCGAAGTAATACCGCTGCACCCAGACGCCGCGCCGCACCAGCTGATCGAACAGATCGTCGAGGAACGCCGCCTGCTGATCGCGGTGCGCTTTCCGATCGATCAGCGCAAGGTACTCGGGCATGACGCGGCGGTATCCGAAAACAGGTGAGAACACGCCGCCGGCGGCAATCGTTCGTTCGATCGTGGCCAGCTCGTCGATCTCGTGCACGCGTTCGCGCACGCGCGCGCGGCAGGCGGACGCCACCTTCGCCGCTTCGAACGCGGAGTAGAGTCGGCGGGACGTTGCACGCAGCGGGAGCAGCTCGAGCGAGCGCGGCGGCGGTCCCGTTTCGCGAACCAGAAAGCGCCTGGCCAGCCGAACCCACAGCAGCGAGTACACGAGTCCGGCCGCTGCGAGCGCCGCCACCGTCCATGCGAATGTCGTCAGCCACATCGTGGACGCCGCAGTGGCTGATGGTTCCTGCGTCGCCAGCGGCGGCGTGATCCCTGGCACCCCACCTCCGCCGATCGAGAGTGCATACAGCAACGCGGCCGCACAGGCGGCAGCCAGTGGAGCGATGAGGATCCATCGCCAGGGCCGCACCGACGTCTCCGCGCGATCGAGGTCGTCGAGAACACCAGGCTGTGCGCTGCGAACCTGCCCGGCCGTGCCACGCATCCACGCGTCGAAGATGCGAGCGAACTCGCGCTGATCCGCGGCAGACTGGCAGACGATCGGCCCGAGCCAGTTGCGAATCCGATCCGGATTGTCGAGAGTCGCACCCGATGCGGCTGCGGCAAGGAGGATGTCGTGCATCTGCCGCAGGTGAGTGACGTCGACCCGAAAGTTGGCGAGGCGCAACTGCTCGAACAGCTCGAACAGGCCGTCGACGTCGAGCGCGGTCAGCGCGTCTTGTACCACGTTGCCACGATGCGGCCGACTTCTTCCTGATCTTCGACCGTCTTCACCAGCGTGGACATCGTGCGCTCGACGTCCTCACGTCTGGCCATAGGGTTGACGCTGACGTCTGGAGCGATCCGCCGGAGCGCGATGAGCCACCCGAGGAGTTCTGCCGTTGCTGGTTTCTTGCGCAGCTGCCCGTCACGGATCTTGGCGAACAGCGCGATCGCCTCGCTCAGGAAGCCGTCGACGGCGACCGACTTGCCCAGGTGGCGCATGACGATGTCTTGCAGACGCTCCGGTGACGGAAAGTTGATGTGATAGAAGACGCAGCGCCTGAGAAAGGCGTCCGGCAGATCTTTCTCCGAGTTGCTGGTGATGATCACGATCGGCCGACGCTCGCGCGGCGCGCGTACCTCACGGTTGCCGAGCTCGGGAATCCGAAAGTAGAACAGATTGATCTCGTTCAGGATGTCGTTCGGAAAGTCGCGCGGTGCTTTGTCGATCTCGTCGATCAGCACGACGGAACGCCGGGGCGGACCGGCGTCGTGACCGAGGAGCTGCCGATCCGCTTCCTTGTCAGACGCGAGCAGGACGGCGATACCAAGGCCGCCGAACCGGATGAACGGCAGCGCGTCGGAACCGGCACCGGTGTCCCTGGCCTGGAATCGGCCGAGCGCGTCGTAGATGTAGAACAGATCGCGTGACTGGCTGTTGGCCTTGGTCTCGAACTTCAGCGGTTCATCGAGCCCGAGCTCCCAGGCCACGCGATAGGCGAGCTGCGTCTTGCCGGTGCCGGGCTCGCCCGTGAGGAGCAGCGGCTGCTGGAGCAGCAGCGCCACGTTGACCGCATCGGCGAGCGCGTCGTCCGCGACGTAGTCCGCCGGATCGATGTCGAGCGTGCCACCGGAGGATCCGGGCGGTACCGTCGTGGCCGACAGTTGATCGCCACGTCCCTTGAAAATATCGAACGTCATTCGAAAAGGTCTCGCTGGTTTGACGAGTGACGGCACGACGACAGCGCGATCTCGAGCTGCTCGGCAAGCGGTCCCATGGGGATCAGCGACGTGCCGGACCGCGTCTCGTATTCGCTGAAGATTCTGTCGATGTACCGCTCGAGCGCAGCCTCGTTGATCCGGAGAGCATCCGAGCGTGGACGAACCTCGAGATCGAGCCAGTTGCTCACGTGCTGCCGCGAAACACTCGCCTGACCCAGACGCGGCGCAACCGCGAACGAGATCCGCGACGGCGCCGGAATGTTGATGAGAGCGAACACTTCTCTGGGATCACTCGCGCGTCGGTACAGAGAACGGAGCCACCCTTTCGGCTGCTGGAGCGCGGGATAGCTGACGGCGAGGCAGACGATGAGCGGTTGCGTGCTCGGGTAGTCGGGACACTCCTGCCAGAACTGGACGAAGTCGACAATCTGCTGAAGCTCGTTGGCATCCCATCGGACTCCGTCCGCGAGCGCCGAGACGAGCGTCGGCATCCGCGCTGCGGCCATGCGCCGAAAAAGATCCTCGACGCCGACGGTTCGCGCGCGCTCGGGCCCGAGCACGACCCGACCCAGCTCGCGCGCCAGCCACTGTCGCAGGCGTGTCAGATCCGATGCGGTCTCGGGCCACGTCAGGCGGTACTCGGTGACCGTCGCTCGTTCCGGAAGCTGCAGCAATTCGGGAAGAGTCACCTTGCGCAGACGTTCGAGGAAGCGTCGCTGCGCCTCCTGGCGATCGCCATGGACGATCAGCACTGCGGGCCGATCCGGCAGACGTGAGCTCAGAAGCTCTCTGAGCGTCTCCTCCTGCTCCTTCCGATCGCACAGGTGAGGCAGCAGCGACGGAATGGGCTCTCCCGTTCCAACGTTCTGACGGATCGCCTTGTCGACCTGCGTCGCCAGATCGTCGACGGACGATACCGCCGCGATCGAATGCTGCGCGACGCGCTGCCGGAATGCTTGCAGCCTGGCGACCTGCAGCGGATCGGTGTCTTTGTAGGGCGGATCGATGCCCGTCGCATCAGGCGCCGCGACGAAGATCATCCGGTTGCCGCGTGCCGCCGCCGCGTCGTATTCGAGCTCCGTGTAGCTGATGTTTCTGCCCGGAGGGTAGCTGCCGTAGCGAAACCCGATGATGCAGATGTACCCGTCGCAGCCACGCACGTCCTCGAGGCACACGTCGATGGGCGGCCGTTCCTGCGCGCCATCGGCTTCCATGCCAACCGGCGTGTGCCCCAGCTCGCGGACCTTTTCGGCGACGCGGCGCCGATACGTGCGAAGGTCCTGGTAGGAGGACGAAATATAGATTCGAGCCATGCGCCGCGGGGCGGGAGGCGCACAGTGTAATAGATGACGCGGCGCGGCAACAGCCTACAGCGTCACGGTCAGCACTCCTGTTGCCACGAGCGTGACCGCCCAAATCAGATCCACGTTGAACCAGGCGCGTCGCAGCATCCCCACGCCGATCCGTTCGAACACCACCGCGGACATGACCGCGGTGACCGCCAGGTAACCCAACGCATGCAGGCCGGTCGCGACGAGAGCGGTTCCCGCGTCGACGCCGGCCGCCACGTGGTGATGCTGCATGCCTCCAGTACCTTCGACCATCGTCATCCCGAGAAATACCGGCACGACCATGAGCCCGGCACCGTGGGCGGTCGCCATCAGGAACGACCAGAGGGTGAGCCCGCACATCCCGACGCGCATGCCCGCCCAGCGTGGGTGCCGATGCCGAAACACGCGCAGCGTGCCGAGCGAGATGAGCATCGCGGCTGTCGGCAAGCGCAGCCACGCGATCGGGACCACGACTCCAACGAGCAGCGCCACACCGATGGCGGCAGTCACGGCAAGGGCATGGCCGGCGCCGAGTGGCACGAGTGCTCTGAGCACTGCACCGAGTCGACGCTCTTGCATCCCGAGCGCCACGGCGAACAGCCAACCCATTCCGGGATTGATGCCGTGGAACGCGCCGAGCGCCAGCAACACGGACCACGACGCGGTCATCTCGCTCGTCATCGCACACCTCACGCGAAGCAGTACGAATCCGAGCTTGCATCGCCGCCTTCGAGGTGGACCTGGTGCGGCCGCATGCCGTTGAACTCGAGGAGTGCATTCTCGGGAAGCCGGATGCCGCCATTGGTGTCGACATCCACTTTCGCGAGCCACCCGCGGATACCAGCCGGATAGAACTGGTCGTCCCACGTGCGATAGAGCGAGTTGGTCACGTACACCCGCCTTCCATCGCGGCTGATCTCGACCATCTGCGGTCCGCCATTCAACGACTGGTCCGGATGCGAGGGATGCGACTGACGTCGAACGATACCGCCGAGGCGCACCGACCCGGTCTCGACGGGATTGAAGGGATCGGACACGTCGAACTGCTTCAGCTCACCAGTGCCCCAGCACGACACGTACAGGAATCGATCGTCGAGCGAGAGGTTGATGTCCGTGACCAGCGGCGGCACAGCACCGAATCCCTTCAACAGCGGAGGCAGGTCGTCTGCATTCGCCGGTTCCGCCGGGACCTCGATCACCTTGCGGACGCGCCAGGCCGCGTCGCCGTCGGTTCCTTCGCGGTGCCACATCCAGATCGACGAGGACAGATCCTTCAGGCTCGTGACAACACCGACGAAGCCATAGGTCTCGGTCGGATTGTGCGCCGGTCGCAGCTCGAGCACCATCTGATACTCCGGGCCGAGCTCCAGCTTCTGCAGGTGACGTCGCGAGTTCAGATCCCAGATGTGCAGCGCGTGACCGTACTTGCCGGCCAGCAGCAATTCGGGATTCACACCCGCTTCCACCATGTTCGGCGTACCCCATTCGCTGGTAATCATCGTGTCGTGTCCGAGATGCCACCAGAAGTCGTACGCGAGATGCTGCGGTCCGCGCTCTCGTTCCCATCGGCCCGTGATCTCGAACGTCTCTGGATCGAGTACGAAAATTCCGCCGGGGCCGTTGCCGTCGCCGCCACCGAGTGCGTTGACGTAGATGCCATCGGGTCCGCAATGCGCGGTATGCGGGCGGCTGTAGCCCGTCTTCCGGATCAGCTCAGCGGCCTCGATCACTTTCACGAGTCGTGGCTGCCTCGGATCGGGCCGGGTGTCGAGAATGTGGATCCGCGACGAGCGCATGCCGGGAACCACGAGGTAGCGCCGCTGCATGTGCGGGTGCGGCGAGTACGGACACAGGCACGAGCTGCACGCATTCCACCCGAAGTGATGCAGCTCGTCGCCGGCGCCGGGCATATCCACGCGCGCGATTTGGGCGCCGTAGCCGGGCGACGTCGGATCGACGTCGAGTACCGCGAGCGCATCGCTGGCGGTCGGATCCGGATTGAGCAGCGCCACGTAGGCCAGCGTCTCGGCCGGAGCCTGCATGGCCATCGTCGGCGACGGATAGAACGTCTGATCGGGAAGCAGTTGCGGCACGTGTGAATCTCTCCTGCGCAGCTTTCTGCTCGCGCGATCCCAAGGCTAGAATCGGACGGCCGCCGGCGTCCTTTGGGAAGCCCGGAAGATTCGTGGACTTTTTCTGAACGGTGGGTCATGCCTGCGACTGAGGCGCCTGGCACATACCGGTTCGGTCCGTTTCGTCTCGAAATCCGGGAGCGCCGGCTCTCGCGCGGCGGCGAGGTCATCCCGCTGCGCGGCAAGGTGTTCGACACGCTCTCGGTGCTCGTCGAGCATGCCGGTCGCCTGCTGACGAAGCAGGAGCTGCTCGATGCGGTGTGGCCGGAGACCACCGTCGAGGAAAACAACCTCAATCACAACGTCGCCGTGCTGCGAAAGGCCCTGGGTGAAAAAGCGACCGGCCAGCAGTACATCGAGACGGTGCCGCGTGTCGGCTATCGGTTCGCCGCCCTCGTCGAGCGTGCCGATGCGGCGATCGACCCGTCAACTCCACACGCCGCGAAACCGCGGCAGGACATCCGGTACTGCCCAACCACTGACGGCGTGCGACTCGCCTACGCCAGCACCGGTAATGGTCCGCCGCTGGTGAGGGCGTCGAACTGGCTGACTCATCTCGATCACGAATGGAGCAGCCCGATCTGGCGGCATTGGTGGGCTGCGCTCTCCGCTCACCATCGCGTCATCCGCTACGACGAGCGCGGCAACGGCATGTCGCAGCGCGACGTGCCCAACGTCAGCTTCGACACGTGGGTCCGCGATCTCGAGACTGTGGTGGACGCGGCCGGCCTCGATCGATTTGCTCTCCTCGGCATCTCCCGCGGCGGTGCGATCGCAGTCGCGTACGCCGTGAAGCATCCCGAGCGCGTGAGTCACCTGGTGCTCTACGGTGCATTCGCGGCGGGGTTGCAACACACCGGCACGCCCGCGCAACTCGAGGCGAGGCGGGCGCTCGTGAGCCTGATGCGACTGGGATGGGGACTCAACAACCCGGCCTTCTGCAAGATGTTCACGTGTCGTTTCGTTCCCGACGCCGCACCGGAACAGGAACGGTGGTTCGACGAACTCCAGCGGGTGTCGACGTCGCCGGAAAACGCGGCGCATCTCATGGAAGTCGACGACCTCATCGACGTGCGCCCTCTTCTCCCGCACGTCAGGACGCCCACGCTGGTGATTCACTGCGACCGTGACCACGCCGTGCCACCCGAAGACGGGCAGCTGCTGGCGGCACACATCCCTGGCGCGCGGTATGTGTCGCTTCCGAGCGCCAATCACCTCGTTCTCGAGACCGAGCCTGCGTGGCCGCAATTTCTGGAGGAGCTCGGTTTGTTTCTCCACTGGTCGGCGCGCTGAGGCGTCGACCACGTGCACTGGACGGAATGCCAACGACGCCGTATCGGCCGCGAGTGCGGCGCTGCCGATGAAACTGCTGCGCCGCAGATTCATTGAGGTTGTGACGGAGCGGAGTGCGCCAGGGTTGGCTTGAGGTTACGCTAGGTTCCCTCTTCGTTCGTGGCCCATTTGACCGCGTCCTCCGTCGAACCCTCGCTCGTCCGCGTGATGGGCCGCTTCAGTCTGACGGCGGCCATCGTCAACGGCATGATCGGCAGCGGCGTCTTTGGTCTGCCGTCGGCGGTTGCCGCGCTCACCGGTGAGTGGAGCCCGCTCGCTGTCCTGATCGCCGGCGCAGGTAACTTCGTCGTCATGCTCTGCTTTGCGGAGGTCGGCAGCCGGTTCGACGATGCTGGCGGCCCGTATCTGTATGCGCGCGACGCTTTCGGTGCGATCGTCGGCTTTCAGGTCGGTTGGCTGCTGCTCTTCTCGCGGCTCCTGGCTTGTGCGGCAGCGCTGAACATCCTCGTGGTCTATCTGGGAGTGCTCCTGCCTCCGGTGGCGACACCGATCGGACGGGCCATCACCATGACGATCGCGATGGCGCTCGTGACCGCCATCAACATCACCGGCGTGCGCATGGCCGCGTGGACGACGAATGTGTTTACCATCGCGAAGCTGCTGCCGCTGGTGCTCCTCGTTGCGCTCGGGCTGCCACAGATTCGCAGCGAGATTCTCGCGACCCAAGCCATCGATCGCCCTGACTGGCGCGAAGCGGTGCTCCTGCTGGTGTTCGCTTACGGTGGATTCGAATCAATGGTCATCGCTGCGAGCGAGACGAGGAACCCTCGCCGCGACACGGCATATGCGCTGATTGCAGCGGGCGCAATCGTGACGCTCCTCTACTGTCTCCTGCAGATTGTCATCGTCGGGGTGTTGCCGGACGCCGGCGGCGTAACGACTCCGGTTGCCTCGGCGCTGCGAGCGCTGCTTGGCACCAGCGGCGCGACACTCGGGAGTGCCGCGGTCGTTCTATCCGTGTACGGCTGGCTGACCGGTTTCACGCTGATGATGCCGCGAGTGCTCTACTCGATGGCTCGACACGGGGAGCTGCCAGCCGTGGTGGGTCGTGTGCATCCGCGATTTCGCACGCCGCACGTCGCGATCATCGCCAACGCCGTCCTCGCGCTGGCGATGGCGATCTACAGCTCGTTCTCGGAGGCCGCCACACTTGCCGCGATCGCGCGGCTGGTCGTGTTCGCCGTGACGTGCGCGGCACTCATCGCGCTCAGGAGATCACATGGCCCGTCGCCAGGTTTTCAGCTGCCTGCCGGTCCGATCGTTTCGGTGGCCGGCGTCGGGTTCGCGGTCTGGTTGCTCAGCACGCGAAGCGTCACGCAGCTCGGTGTTCTTGGCGGCGTCATCGTCGTCGGCGCCGTTTTTAGGGCAGTTAGGTAGCTGGGAAGATGGGTGGCTAGGTAAAGCACTTGCGTTGCCCCTACGGACCCACCCAGCTACCTAGCGACCAAGCTACCCAGCTACCCAGCCGGCAGAGCGTCGAGGTATTTCAGAGCACCGCCGGTGTTGAAGAGCACGATGCGATCGCGCGGTTGAATCGATCCGTCCGCGGCGAGCCTGCGAATCGCCGCGAGCGCCGCTCCGCCCTCCGGTGCCGCGCTGATGCCTTCCGCCGCGCCGAGCTCGAGCATGCCGTCGATCATCGCGGCATCGGGAACGGCCAGCGCCGTTCCGCCGCTCTCGCGTACGGCCCGCAGGATCAGGAAGTCGCCGATCGCTCGAGGCACTCGAAGCCCGTCGGCGACGGTCGTCGGATTCTCCCAGGGTGCGGCTGCGTTCTCTCCGCGATCGAACGCGCGGACGATCGGCGCGCATCCGTCAGCCTGTACCGAGACCATGCGCGGACGACGACCGGGAGCCACCCAGCCAAGGCTTTCGATCTCCTCGAACGCTTTCCACATGCCGACCATTCCGGTCCCGCCGCCGGTCGGATAGACGATCCAGTCCGGCCACTCCCATCCCATCTGCTCGGCCAGCTCGTACGCCATCGTCTTCTTGCCTTCGATGCGATACGGCTCCTTGAGCGTGGAGACGTCGTACCAGCCGAGTGATGCGCCGGCCTCGGTGGCCGCGCGGGCGGCGTCGGTGATCACGCCGTCGACCAGCGTGACGTCCGCTCCGTACAACTGACACTCACGGATGAATGGCTTCTTGACGTCACGCGGCAGGAACACCTTCGCCACGAGCCCCGCCGCCGCCGCATAGGCGGCCATCGCATTGCCGGCGTTGCCGGCTGACGGCACGGACACGGTCGTGACGCCCAGTGCGCGAGCGCGCGTGATCGCCGCTGATTGACCGCGCGCCTTGAACGAGTTCGTGGGATTGAGCGATTCGTCTTTGACGTACAGCCGCTCGAGGCCGAGACGAGCGCCGAGTCTCGTGGCGTGGAACAGCGGCGTCATCCCTTCCCCGAGGGAGACTGGCTGTTCGTTCTCGAAGATGGGCATCAACTCGCGATAGCGCCACATGTCCGGCGCGCGATCCCGCAGCGACTCACGCGACCAACGGCGAGCGCCATCGAGATCGTAGCGGGCCAGCAGCGGAGCCCCGCACCGACACAGGTGATGACGCTCGCGCGCGTTCAGAATGGGCGCGTCGCAGGGTCGTGAGCACTCGAGATGCGTGAAGTAAGACGGCGAGACCAATCGCAGTGATCGTAGTCGATCGTCTGACAGAGGCGCGGCGATCGAGGCGAGGATTGTCTTCGGCCGTCCACTCCGCATATCCTCACGGGACGTAAAGAAAGGTCATATGCGCATCATCGCGACCATCGGCGCGGCCTGCGTCGTCGCCGGCATCAGCGTCACCGCTCAGGCACCCGTTCCGAATCCCACCAACAAAACAGGTGTGATCGGCCTGATGCACGCCATTCACTCGACCAATGACGTCGAGAAGACGCTGGCTTTTTACCAGGCGGTGTTCGGACTCACCGGACAGGTCCGGCCGTTTCAGAGCACGGGACCACAGATCCTCACGAACTCGCCCGGCGCCACGCTGCGCGTCGCGATGACGCAGCTCAAAGGGGCGTTCAACTTCGAGCTGACCGAGTTCGGCAGCATCGAGCGTCAGTTGAACAAACAGCCGGACATCGCCGATCCCGGCGCGCCGATGATGAAGATCATCGTCCGCGACGTCGACGCGGTCGTGGCTGCCGCGAAGAAGGTCAACGCGCCGATCGTCACCAAGGGTGGCGTGCTGGTGGTCGTGCCGACGTCACTCGGCGAGACGAAGGCGATCATCATGCGCGATCCGGACGGCTATTTCGTCGAAGCGATTCAAG
>Ga0111539_10011362_pt1 | contig 11178 bp, 14 predicted proteins | sample RhiMethybrSRZTD1_FD_79667 | JGI IMG/M metagenome (GOLD analysis project Ga0111539, IMG submission 79667) | Populus rhizosphere microbial communities from Tennessee, USA - Rhizosphere MetaG P. TD hybrid SRZTD1 (version 2) (version 2) | ecosystem: Host-associated > Plants > Roots > Rhizosphere >...
CGCAGCGCCCGGAGCCAGCGCGCCTGGGGCACCACGTTGGCGGCCAGGATGACGACGCGGCAGCGCGACGCGGTCAGCGGCTGCGCACCGCCGCTCAGGGCGGTCGCCGCCGTCCCCCCGAGCAGCCGGTCGACGCTGGAGGCGTCGCTCTGGACGACCACGTGCGCAAATCCGGCGCGCTGGCCGGCGAGGACGATGCGGCGCAAGAGCGGGAGACCGGCCACCACCGTGTCGGGCGCGACCGGGCGCACCGCCCCGGCCGGGACCACGAGGAGCAGGCTGTCCACCGAACGCGTGGAGACGGCGACCGCGGTCGTCAGCGCAGCACCTCGGAAAGAGGCACCTCGCGCCCGCCGGCCAGGCTCGACTCGCGTGCTCCGCGCTCCAGCGCGGCGCACAGTGTCGCCTCGGCCAGGTTCGCGCCGCGGGGAGCCGCGCCCGACGTCTCGGCGAGAAACCGCTCCGCCACGCCGTCGAACCAGTCCGGATGGTGCGAGCCGTCGGACATGGCCGGCGGGCAGGACCACGTGAGATCGGCGCCGCGCGCGTCGCCCTTCAGCACCAGCGTGTCGTCGCGAAGCTCGAGGACGCCGCCGGTGCCGCGCACCTCGGCCCAGTTCCGCCTGACGTCCGATGCCCACGTCAGGAGTATCTCGGCGGTCGCGTCCGCGTAGGTCACGCGCACGCTCGCGGTGTCTTCGACATTGAAGCCGGTGTGCCGCCTCCGCTCGAGCGTGGCGCTCACCGACAGGGGCGGCGTGCCGATCCACCGCTGGATGACGTAGAACACGTGCCAGCCGTGATCGGTCAGCACGCCGCCGCCGGCCACCGCCGGATCGACGCGCCAGTTCCCGCCGCGCCCGTCACCGGCCGCCGCGGGCCGCGTACGCAGCGTGTGCCAGACCACGTGGCTCACGCGCCCGACCCGGCCCTCGTCCACCAACTCGGTCGTCCGCCGCACGATGGGCGCGTGGTGCCAGTTGTGGACCGTGTAGAGCACGCGGCCGGTCTTCTGGGCGAGTCGTGTCAGCGACGCCAGGTCGTCGCGGGCGCCGACCAGCGGCTTCTCGCAGAGCACGTGCAGCCCGCGCTCGAGCGCGCTGCGGATGAGCGCAGCGTGGCTCGAGGGCGGCGTGCAGATGTCGACGAAGTCCAGCGATGCCTCGAACAGGAGCTCGGGAGCGGTCGGATACCAGCGGGTTCCCGGCGCGTGAGCGACGAGGACCGTCCGCTGTTCGGGCCGCGTGTCGGTGCCGCCGACGATCTCGACGTCACGCCGGCGGCGCCAGCCGGGCAGGTGGCCGTGGAGGGCGACGTTGCCCAGGCCGATGAGCGCGCCGCGCATCCTACTCGAGCCCGTGCTCTCGGACGATCACCCCGAGCGCCTCGTCGAGAATCGCGAGCCCCGCGAGCGCGGCATCCTCGCGGATGGTGAGCGGCGGGTTGATGCGGACCGACGGCGCGTAGGTCATGGCGACGAGGCCCCGGCGGAGACATTCCTGGTAGAGCGCCTGCGTCACCGTCTTGGTGAGCGGCTCCTTCGTCGCCCGGTTGCGCACCAGCTCGATTCCGAGCATGAGACCCTTACCGCGCACGTCACCGACGCAGCGGTACTTTTCCTTCAGCTCCTCGAGGCGGCCGAGCATCACCTTGCCCACGCGCTCGGCGTTCTTGACCAGATCCTGCTTCAGAATGATCTCGAGCGAGGCGAGGCCGGCCGCGGCGGCCAGCGGGTTGCCGCCGTAGCTCGACGAGCTGGCGCTCGGGTTGGACCAGGGCTTCGCGGCCGTGGTCTTCTCGCTGGAGATCACGCCGGCCAGCGGAAAGCCGCCGCCCATCCCCTTGCCGACCGTCATGATGTCGGGCACGACCCCGTCGTGCTCGGCGCCCCACATGGCGCCGGTACGGCCGAATCCGGTGATCATCTCGTCGGCGATCAGGAGCGCGCCGTGCTCGCGCGCGATTCCCTGCACCGCACGCAGGAAGCCGTCAGGCGGAATGACGTTGCCGGCGGTGCCCTGCATCGGCTCGACGATGATCGCGCCGATCTCGCCCGCCGTCTGATACCGGATGACATCGCGCACGAACTCCGCGCACGCGACGCCGCAGTCCGGATAGCGGAGCTTCAGCGGGCAGCGATAGCAGTCGGCGTAGGGCGAGAGGTAGCGACCGGGCGTGAACGGGCCGAGATGATGCTTGAACTCGCTGCCGAGCAGAGGCAGCACGCCGGCCGTCTTGCCGTGGAAGCCGCCCCAGAACCCGAGCACCTCGGACTTGCCGGTGGCGGCGTGGGCGAGCCGCAGCGCGGCCTCGACCGCCTCGGCGCCGCCGGAGAACATCTGGATGCGCGTGAGCCCCTCGGGAGCGACGGAAGCGACCAGGTCGAGGAACTTCGCGCGCGTCTCGGTCGTGAAGCTGCCGAACGTCAGCCGCTCGACCTGGCGCTTGAGCGATTCGACGTAGTGGGGATGACAATGACCCACGCTGCCGACGGCGATGCCGGCGATGAAGTCGATGTACTCGTTGCCGTCCTCGTCGATCAGCGTGCAGTCGACGCCGCGCGCCATCGCGAGGCCGGCGTAGAGGGAAAAGCCCTGGGCGCCCGGCGCCAGGTGACGGCGCTCCTGGGCGACGATCTTCTGCGAGCGGGGTCCGACTTCACGACGCTGAGTCAACGCCGACCTCCCGAGAATCGAAGGGCCAGATAGGACGCGATGGCGGCGGAGGCCTCGTCGCGATAGAGCGCGAAGCTCGGCCATGCGTTCACGTCGAGCAGCACCAGCTCGCCGGACGCCGTCGCGATCGCGTCACCGCCGTACACCTCGAGGCCGAGCGCGGACGCCGCGCGGCGTACCAGCCGCGCGAGCTGGCGCACGTCCAGCGGGTTGCCGGCCAGCCGCTGATCCTTGTGATAGAACCAGCGGAACCACGGCGGCTCGCGATGATGGCCGCCGCCGGCGCCGATGCCGTAGAACTTGATCAAGTCGCCCTCGACGTGCGGCTGCAGCACCGCGCGGGGGATGCCGCGCGCCGCGAGCTCGCGAAGCGCGTCGTGGATGGCCGCCGCCGTCGGCGCCAGCACCACGTCGCCCCCCTGCGTGTTGTGAACATCGCCGCGCTTCACCCAGACCGGATATGCCTCGGCGTCGGGCTCTTCGCTCGTGGCGACGATGCGGCTCGGGATGAACGGCACGTTCGCCTCGTCGAGCACCGCGATCATCCGGTCACGATAGGTATTGTGGACGGCGCGCGGGCTGTTGACGTGCGGCACGCCCCCGACCTCGAGCGCGCGCAGCCGGTCGAGCACTGCCGTGCGCTCGCACATCAGGAACACGAACCGCGGCCGATCGGCGTCGACCTCGGTGACCTCGTCCGCGGTCTTGAGCTCGACGTGGAATCCTTTCGCCTCCAGATGCTTCCCGGTCAGGCGCAGGATCTCGGTATCGTCGGATTCGCGACCCGGTGAATGGGTCGATTCGCGAAAGATGCCCCAGCACGAGTTGGCCACTCGCGTCCTCCCCAACCTATTCATGATACTCGTCCAGCCAAGGCCAGCGTCTCGGCAAGGGCGACGTCCTCGGCCCGATCGACGTCGATCACCTGCTCGATGATCTCGCCGTATACCGGCTCGCCCGACCGCACGAGCCATCGCAGAAAATCGCGAAGCCGCGGAAGCCCGGCCGCCGGCGAGAGCTCGCGCACGCGCTCGGGCACGAGGTAAATTCCCGCGGTCACGAGGTCAGTCCCGTCGCCGCCGATGTCCGTGACACGCCCGCCGGCGCCGACGGTGACCCGCAGCGGCTTGTCGTCGGCGATCAGCGGCGTCACCGCCAGCACCGTCGCGTCGAGCGGCCGCTGCGCCGCCGCATCGACGAAGCGCACGAAATCGGCCTCGACGCACCAGGCATCGACGGTCGACACGAGCATGCGCCCGCCCGGATGACGCGCGATGACCTCGCCGAAGCTCGCGAGCGACGAGGGCGTCGTCTTGACGATGAACTCGATGTCGAGCCCGGGAAAGCGCGCGCGCACCCAGTCGACGCACGCCCGCTCGTCCTCGTTGACGATGACGGCGAGCGGCGCGATGCGCGCGGCGATGAGGTTCCGGATGACCGTTTCGATCAGCGGTACCCCGGCGACCGGCACCATGGGCTTGGGCATCGCGAATCCGCTCTGACGCAGGCGGCTTCCTTCACCCGCGGCGATGATGCCGCCGGCCAGCGTCGTTCTCACAGGAGAATCGCCTCCAGCTCCCGGAGCGACTTGATCTGAACATCACCGCGACAGCACGGGCCATCCGCGGACGGCTCGGCACCCGCGAGCCAGATATGGCGCATGCCGACACCGCGCGCGCCCGCCATGTCGCGGGGCAGCGAATCACCCACGAAGGTGGCCGCGGACGCGGGGACGTCGAGCGCCTCGAGCGCGCGCTGGAAGATGCGCGGATCGGGCTTCAGGCACCCGACGTCGGTCGAATCGACGAAGACCTGGAAGAAGGATTGAATACCGGCATCGTCGCACACACGCGCCAGGTTTCCGTAGAAGTTGGACACCACGCCGAGGCGATAGCGGCGGCCGAGCTCGCGCAGCAAGGGGATGTTCCCGGCGATGTTCTCCAGCGAATCGCCGATGAACCGGCGCGCCACGGCGTCGGCGATCCGAGTGTCGGCCAGCCCGAGCGCGTCCGCCACGCCGGCCGTGAGCCGCGCCACGGTCTCCTCGAACGAGGTCGTCGCCGGGACGGCACCGACCAGCGCGTCGTCGGCCTTATAGAAGGAGGGGTCGAACTGCTCCCGGGCCGCCGGGGCGCCGGCCTCGAGGAACAGGCGGTACACGCGTTCCTTCCAGGGGAGCCCGTCGGCGTCCAGCGTTCCCCCGAAGTCGAACAGCACCGCAGCCGGCTCGTGGGCGATCAAGAAAGCGTGCCGCTCTTGACGATGTATGACGATGTATATGGTGGAGGCGGTGGGAATTGAACCCACGTCCGGAAACCCTCAGCCGCAGGCGTCTACGTCGATAGCCGACCTACGCTACTGCTTCTCGCCCCGCGGCACTCCGATCGGCAGGATCACCGCAGGGCCAGCCTCAAAAGTCTCGCCCCTCCCCTGAGGCCAGGTTCGGAGCCAGCCACCAGAATATGACGTCCGTTCCCGGTCCCTGATGGCTCGAGCCGGCGGACGCTGACGGGTGTTAGGCCGCCAGGGCTAGCTGAGTGTCGGCAGCTATACCGTTCTCTCTATTTAACGAGGGGAGAGAAACCTCGAGACGCAGCCTGGACCTCGCTGATCCCCGTCGAAACCTGTCGCCCCCCCAACCATGCGATTTATCGGAAGTATACCACGCCCTACCACGCACCGCGTCGAGCGACCCGGGCGGCCTTGTCCATCTCCCGGCGGACTTCTCGCTCGCGCAGGGCCGAGCGCTTGTCGTGGAGCTTCTTGCCCCGGGCCAGGCCGAGCTCGACCTTCGCGCGCCCGCCCTTGAAATAGAGCCTGAGGGGAACCAGCGTGAGGCCCCGTTCGCTGATCTTGCCGGTGAGCCGAGAGATCTCCCGGCGCTTGAGCAGGAGCTTACGGTCCCTCTCGGGGTCGTGATTGGCGTCGGTGCCGTGGCTGTAGGGGCTGATGTGGCAGCCAAGGAGCCAGCCCTCGCCGTTGCGCATGGAGGCGTAGCTGTCCTTGAAGTTGACCTGGCCGGCCCGCAGCGACTTCACCTCGGTCCCGCGCAGCACCAGCCCCGCCTCGACGGTCTCGAGGATCTCGTACTCGTGGCGGGCTCGCCGGTTGGTGGCGATCGGGCGGTCTCCGCCCTCCCTGGCTTGGCTCGACATGGCTGGAAAGTATTATGGCCATGCTTTCCCGGCCGAGGCGGTGGAATTGGCAGCCGCCAGGATCGGGGTGGCTCACCTGCTTACGCCCGTGCGCTCTGTACTGAACGCGGCTCGTATCGCGACACCTGCGCCCAGCCAGATTTGCGGAGGTCAGTCGTGACGTCACGACGGCGCCGCTCCCCATGCCGCCGCTCGATCGGCACACGCTCGTTGGTTTGGCGACGATCACCGTTGCGTCGGTCGCATATAGGCGATGAAGAGCGTTTCCACCATCGTTGTCGCTCGCAAAGTTCTTACACTGCACGGCGCCACCGTCGTGGTGCGCGTCGCGAACTTCAGTGCTGCAGGAATGCGAGACTCGTCCCGACTGCCAGCCTGATTGGCCTGGTGTAGAATACCGCCGAGCCGAAGTGGCGGAATTGGCAGACGCGCTAGATTCAGGGTCTAGTGCCCGCAAGGGTGTCGGGGTTCGAGTCCCCGCTTCGGCACCACTCAACCATCACCCCTGACCGAACCAAATAGCTGTGCGCGCCCGTCCTGGCCGGGCTTCGACTGACATGCGCCAGATGAGGGTGGGTGCGGCCGTGGCGATGTCCTTCCTGCTGAGGCTGATCATCAACGCGGTGGCGTTGCTCATCACGGCGTACGTCATTCCAGGTATTCACCTCGGCGCGGCCCGACCTCACCCAACCACGAATGACTGGATCACGCTGCTGATCGTGGCCCTGATCTTCGGCCTGGTGAACGCGGCCATCCGCCCGATCCTGATTCTCCTGTCGCTGCCACTGGAGATCATCACGCTGGGCTTGTTCATCTTCGTCATCAACGCGTTCATGCTGCTGCTGACCAGCTGGATCGCACAGGCCCTGGGCCTTGGGTTCCGCGTGGACAGATTCCTCACGGCGCTTCTCGGCGCGCTCATCATCTCGATCGTCAGCTTCGTCTTAAATCGTGCGCTGACGCGGACCTTGTAGCGAGACGTCCTCCAGCCGCGCCCTGGATTTCGTCTCCTGGTAGATTCCGACGCCTGCGACTGCTGCATCATCGTTCCACGCCGGTACTGGGACGCCATAACCCGGCGCGTCTGGCCGACCGGAGCTGCTCCAAGAGCCCAATCGGCCAACAGAGTCCGAGGGAATACCACCTCACCGGTGCTCGCGCCAGCGCTCGAAGTGCGTGGAAATACTGAAGCCCGGTCTTCGTTTCAGGCTTACCGTCCCGAGTCACGAGGTTTTTCGCCCGTTACACCAACCTCCTGCGTCATTGCGCCGGGTCGCTACCGCGTATGGGGGCGGCCGAGTTCGGCGCCGCCGAGCCCGTTTGAAAACCCGCGATTTATATGGCGCTTCTCTCGGTGGTTTTTTTTCGGATTCTCTCTGCAGCGTGAGACGTTGAATTCAAGGAGGAACACAATGCGACTCATGGTTCGGTTCGACAGGGCAGGTGCCAGCAAGCAGGTGTCGCGCTGGAAGAAGCAGATGGATCACTCGATCCGCCGCGCCGTCAAGGCCAGCCGCCGCGCGATCCAGATGTCGGGCAATGGATCGTCCTACAAGGCGGAGCGCATGGCGCTCAAGATGAAGAAGCAGGTCCTCAAGGCCGCCTCCGCTCTGTAAGAACGTGTCGGAGGAGTCCGGTTCAGGTGGGCCGGGAACACCCTTCCCGGCCCATTCCATTTAACAGCGCTAGGACGCCGCGGTCCCCAAGAGCCAGCCCACCAGGAACGTCAGCCCGGACGCGAGCGAGACCACGAAGACCTGACGCATCGCCGACCACAGCACGTGGCGACGGGTCTGCCAGCCGAGCACGCCGCCGATGACGGCCGCCGTGCCCAGGCCAAGCACGAACGAGATCGGCGCGACCTTCGGTCCCGTCCCAACGAGCCACGGCGCGAGCGGCACGAAAGCGCCGACGGCGAACGTGACGAGCGAGGAGAACGCCGATGCCCACGGTGAGCCAAGCTCGGCCGGGTTCACACCCAGCACCGCCCGCGAGTAGATGCCGAGCGCCCGTTCCGGGTCGCGAGCAGCTTGACGGCAAATGGCCTCGGCGGCCGTCGGGTCGAGTCCGTCGCGGAGCAACACCCCGCGCAATATCGCGGCCTGGCCATCGGGATTTCGTGCGATGGCTTCCCGCTCTGCCGTCAGCAGCCGCTCGAGCAGCTCGACCTGGACGCGCATCGAGATGTATTCCCCGACGGCCATCGAGCATGCGCCGGCCACCAGGCTGGCCAGGCCCGCGAGCCGCACCACCGAAGGATCGGCCGACGCGCCCACCACGCCGAGAATCAGCGCGATGTTGGTGACCAGACCGTCGTTGATGCCGAGCACGGCGGCGCGCGCGGTGCCGCTCTGCACGCTGACGGCGAGCTCGGTCTGCTCGGCAACGGGGTCGACGCTCACAACGAGACGATGGTGCCCAGTCGCGCGGCTTGGGCGGTCGCCTCGACCACGGCGAGCGCTCGCACTCCGCGGCGCGGATCCAGACCGTGGCGCACCGCCCATTCGCGTCGCGCCGCCGACACGTCGGCCGCCCAGACCGTGGCCCCGAGCTCCCCGAGCACGCGCAGCTGCTGCTCGCCCCAGCGGCCGAGGCCGATCAACAGGATGTTCACGGCGAAGGGCTCAGTCGCGCGCGACGAGATCGCCGCCCACGTCCTCGACGACCTCGTAATGGAGGAGACGGGCTTTCATCCATCGAATGGCCAGGAGGTCCGCGCAGGCCACGACCGCGCGGTTCAAAACACCGTACTTCGATCGGCCGAAGCGCCGCGGCCGATGGCTCACCGGTACCTCGATCACACGATAGCCGCGCATCTTCAGAAGCGTCGGGATGAAGCGGTGAAAGCCGCGATAGAGCACGAGCCCGCGCAGGCATTCCCGCCGGAAGGCGCGGAAGGTGCAGCCGCTGTCGTGGATGGATTCGTCGGACACCCAGTTGCGAAGCCCGTTGGCGATCCCCGACGAGACGCGACGGACGAGGCCGTCGCCCTGCGCGCGCTGGACGCGCCAGCCGGTCGCCGCGTCCCAGTGGTCGAGGTGCGAGAGCAGCGTGGGAATGTCGCGCGGGTCGTTCTGGAGATCGGCGTCCATCACCACGACGCGCCGCCCGCGCGCGGCCTTGAATCCGGCGTCAGTGGCCGCGGTCTCGCCGCCGTTTTCCTTGAGTCGCACGAGGCGCACGCGCGCGACGGCCTCGCGGAAGCCGCGGATGATCTCGGCGCTGCGGTCGCGGCTACCGTCGTCGACGAAGATGACCTCGAAGGCGAGCCCGAGCCGATCGAGGACCTCGCGCAGCTCCGTCCAGAGCGGCGAGAGGCTATCTTCCTCGTCATAGACAGGAACGACGATCGAGAGGTCAGGCACCCGGCTCCCCCGTCGAGACGCGCCGCGCCGTGCCCTGCCACTCGGCGACGAGCGTCTGCGGGAGATTGAGCCGATCCAGGACCCGGGCGACGGTGTGGTTCACGATGTCGTCCAGGTCCTTTGGCCGGTTGTAGAAGGCGGGCATCGGCGGCAGCACCACCGCGCCCATCTCCGCGAGGGCGACCATGCACTTGAGGTGTCCAACGTGCAGCGGCGTCTCGCGCACGAGCAGGATGAGCGGCCGGCCTTCCTTCAGCGTCACGTCTGCGGCGCGCGAGATGAGCGAGTCGGTATGACAGGAAGCGATGGCGCCGGCGGTCTTGATCGAGCACGGCGCGATCACCATGCCCGCGGTCCGGAAGGAGCCGGAGGCGATCGAGGCGCCGATGTCGCGGATGTCGTAATGATGGGCGGCCAGCGACTCGACATCGCGCACCGTGAATGCCGTCTCCTCGACGATCGTGCGCTTGCCCGGCGACGAGATGACCAGGTGCGTCTGCACGTCGGCATTTCCGCGCAGCACTTCGAGCAGCCGGATGCCGTAGATGGATCCGGTGGCGCCCGTGATCCCGACGACGAGTCGCTTCAGAGACGGAACCTCTTGCGGAAGACTTCCTCGCGGGTCTTCTCGTAGAGCACTTCCCACTCGCGGCTGCCCTCGGGCATCGGGCGCGAGTAGGAGGCGAGGATCTTGCGCACCTCGCCGTCGATCGATTCGGCGAGTTTCGACTCCTCGGTGAGCGCGCGGATGACTTCGGACCGCAGGTCGTCGGGCACCTTGACGGTCACGCCCGCCGTCGAGCCGAGCTCCTTCACGATGCGGTCGGCGAGGCTGAAGATGCGCTCGCGACTCATCCGCATTAGAGGATGAACCCCCGGTCGCGCGCGAGCTTCTCTTTCACTTTGCCGAGAAGCTGCCGGTAATCGGCGGCCGAATCCTTGATCTGCTTGGCGTGATCGAGGAGCAGCTTGCGCGCGTCGGCGTCGAGCTGCTCCTCGGCGTTGAGGTCGTCGAGCACGACATGGCGAATCGCCGCGCGCGCGGCGTTTTCGTCTTTGATCTCGGCGATCTTCCGCGTCGTCAGGCGCTTCACCACGGCGTCCGCCATACGATCGGCAACCGCGGCGTGGCGAGGCATACGCCGCTTACCCTACACGCGGCTGACTTGGGGTGTCAAGGAAGCGACCATGCGACGCGGGGAGAACCACGGTCACGCGTGTTCCGAGGGTGGGCGCGCTCTCGACCTCGATGGCGCCGCCATGCGCCTCGACCAGCGCTTTCACCACCGCGAGGCCGATGCCCGTGCCGCGCGCCGCGCCGGCTGCGTCCGGAACCCGATAGTACGGCTCGAAGATTCGCCCGAGCGCCTCCGCCGGAATCCCCCGCCCGGAATCCGCGACGTCGATCGCGACACCGCCGTTGCGCGCTCTGGCGCCGACCCGAACCACGCTGCCGGCCGGCGAGTACTTGATCGCGTTCGAGATCAGGTTGGTGAGCACGCGCTCGATGGCGTCCGGGTCCGCGTCGATCTTCGGCAGCGCCGGCTCGCACGCGATGGCGATCGGATGCGTCGTGGTCCCCTGACGGAACAGGTCGACGGTGGCCACGACCGTCGGCTCGACCGCCAGCGGGATGCGGCACAGCGCCGGATCCAGCCCGCGCTCGATCCGGGAGAGGTCGAGCAGATCGCTGACGATCCGGCCGAGCCGCCTGGCCTCCCGGCGCATGATCGCGCCCAGCCGGTTCACCTCGTCGGGAGGCAAGTGCCGCATCGCCAAGAGCTCGCTGAAGCCCTGCAGCGCGGTCAGTGGCGTGCGCAGCTCGTGCGACGCGATCGCGACGAATGCCGACTTCGCCCGATCGAGCTCCTCGAGCTCCCGTCGCGCCGCGCTCACCCTCTCGGCCAGCTCCGCCGCGAAGCGGCGCTGCCGTGACGCCAGCCGCGCGTTTTCGAGCGCGAGCCCGATCTGGGCCCCCAGAGC
>Ga0111539_10011363_pt1 | contig 11178 bp, 12 predicted proteins | sample RhiMethybrSRZTD1_FD_79667 | JGI IMG/M metagenome (GOLD analysis project Ga0111539, IMG submission 79667) | Populus rhizosphere microbial communities from Tennessee, USA - Rhizosphere MetaG P. TD hybrid SRZTD1 (version 2) (version 2) | ecosystem: Host-associated > Plants > Roots > Rhizosphere >...
CGTCTCCAGAGCGATCTGGCGTTCACCGGTCTCGATCTCGATGTCCGGCCCCACCACCGCCTGGAGCTGCTCGCGGAACAGCTCGAACTGGCCGGGCAGGGTCCTGCAGTCGATGGTCGCCATTGCCGTGCTGGGGATGACGTTGTCCTTGTAGCCGGCCTGCAGCCGGGTCGGGTTCGCGGTGTTGCGGACCGTCGCACCGACCATGTTCGCCAAGGTGCCCAGCTTGCCGATCGCCGCCTCGGGGTCCTCTGGGTCGAGGTCGATGCCCAGGACCGCCGACAACTCGTCGAGGAAGGCGCGCACCGTCGGGGTCATCACCAGCGGGAAACGGTGGCGGCCGACCCGCGCGACGGCCTCAGCCAACGCGGTGACCGCGTTGTCGTCGTTCAGCATCGACCCGTGCCCGGGCCGGCCGCGGGCGTGCAGGCGGAGCCAGTCGATGCCCTTCTCGGCGGTCTCGATGAGATAGAGCCGCTGGTCCCTCGAGATGGTGAAGGAGAAGCCGCCGACCTCGCCGATCGCCTCGGTGCAGCCCTCGAACAGCTCCGGCTCGGTGCCGACCAGATGGTGCGCGCCGTAGCGGCTGCCGGCCTCCTCGTCGGCGAGGAAGGCGAGCACGATGTCGCGGGGCGGACGCTTGCCCTCGCGTGCCCATTGGCGCACGACGGCCAGCACCATCGCGTCGAAGTCCTTCATGTCGATCGCGCCGCGACCCCACAGGTAACCGTCCCGGATCTCGCCCGCGAACGGGTCGACCGACCACTCGCTCGGGTCGGCCGGCACCACGTCGAGGTGGCCGTGTACGAGCAGGGCCGGACGGCCCGGATCGGTGCCGGGCAGGCGGGCGACGACGCTGGCCCGCCCCGGAGCGCTCTCCCGGAACTGGGACTCGATGCCGACCTCGGCGAGCTGAGCGGCCACGTACTCGGCGGCCGCACGCTCGCCGGCCGAGGTGTCGAGGTCGCCGGTGTTCGTCGTGTCGATGCGGAGCAGGTCCTGACAGATCCGCACGACCTCGCCGGTAGCCGTCTCGCCGGTGGCCTTCTCGTCGGTGGCCGTCATTCCCACACTCTAAGCCGGGGCCGTCGACGGCCCGCGCGCGGTCGGACGTGTGGGGGTGCCGTTGCGGTGGGCCGCGTGGGGTGCCGTTGCGGTGGGCCGCGTGGGGTGCCGTTGCGGTAGGCGCGTGGGGGCGCCGTTTATAGAAAGATTCCCCTGGGTACCTCCGCGAACATGGGTACTCTTTTGTGGATCCTCGCGGTCATACTTGTGGTCGCCGGCATCGTCTCGATCGTCCGGGGTCAGCTCCTCTGGGGCATCGTGCTCATCATCGTCGGCCTGCTTGTCGGCCCTGGCGGCGTCAGCATCTTCACCTAGCAGACCGGGCGCCGCTCGGTTTCGGACGGCGTCCCTCAACCATCCGTGATCGGGCCCGGCGGAGATCCGCCGGGCCCTTCTGCCCGGTTCGCCGCGGCCGGCTACCTCCGTGCGGAGCGCCTGCGCGGGCGTGTACAGTAATCGCGCGGCGTGACCGTGGGTCGCGCGGCGTCCGAGTGGCGGAATGGCAGACGCGCTAGCTTGAGGTGCTAGTGCCCGTATAGGGTGTGGGGGTTCAAGTCCCCCCTCGGACACCAATTTCCCGCATATCTGCTTGATTTGGCGTACCGGGTGGTTGAGCGCACGTGACCACCCGTACCGATCCTCGATTCTCACTCTCCGCGCATCCGCTGGTCCAGCGTCGCATCGTGCGCTTATCGAAAAGTCAAGCGCCGACACGCCGCGCCCGGCAGGACGTGCGTCATCGCGGCATGACAGCCGTGATCATGATTTGGGACCTTCAGGCCGGTCATGGTGTCGCTGGCGTCAGCGTTGCGGCGATGAAGCTGAAGGCGGCCGGGATGACGGTGCTCCAGTAGCCGAAGTTGTGCCGTCCGGTCGTGTAGCCGCCGGCCACCGGTTTGGTGGGCAGGGCGCGCTGCAGGGCGCGGACCTCCTCGTAGAGATCGTCGTCGCGTCCGCACCACAGTCCGATGGGCGTCTCGAGCAGCCGCTGGGCACCGGCGAATAGCGGGTCGCCGCGGCGGACGGCCGGCGACAACGCGGCCACCGATCGGACCAGGCCGGGTACGGTCAGGGCCAGCAGGAGGGCGCCGTAGCCGCCCATCGACCAGCCCCACACCGCCATCCGGCCGGTGTCGAACCCGCGCTCGGCGCACCACGCGGGAATGTCCTCGACGAGCATCCGCTGCGGGTCGTCGCGGCCGGCTGGCCGCCACCCCAACCGGTCCCCGGTGGCGCCGGCGAGCACGAACGGCGCCGCCCCGTGGCTGACGGCGTCGGTGAGGAAGCGTCCCAGGCCGAGGGACGGAAAGTCGCGGGCGCTCGTCGACGCGCCGTGCAGGGTCAGGCACACCGGCAGGCCGCGGCCGTCGCCGTGGCCGGCCGGGACGGCCGTGTAGAAGTCCACCGGGCGGCCACGCGCCGCAGACCCGCGACGTTCCAGGCGCTCGTCGCCGACCGGTGCGGACGGTATGACCGGATCCGGGCCGCCGCTCGACCGATTCCCCACCAGCCAGGCACCCGCGGAGCCGGCCACGCCGGCACATCCGGCGCCCACGGCCAGGATCGTCCGTCGTCGCATCACCAGAACCAACGACCGGCTCAGGCAGACAGACACCGCCACGCACACAACGAGCTGATCGGCACCAGTGACGCCGGTCCCGGACACGGGAAACGCAGCATGCATCATCGTGCGTCACCGGCCAGGCCGAACACCAATGCGCCCGGCGGCGATCAGCACGCTGATCATGGGCGCCCTCTCGCAGCAGACTCACGGGCTCAACCCGGCACATCGACCTGTCCCGCCCGCGCGAAGTGCTCGGATTCGCGGATACGTTTCGGGGCTGGTCGCTTCCCGACTGACGCGCACGCGACGAAGGGGTTCTGATCACTTTCGGTGATGGCGACGCTGGGCGCCATGCCTATTCTTCAACGCGTCACATGTCCCGACGACCCGCGGCTGATGCTCGAACAGCAGATGTGCGTCGCACCGGTCTCCAAGGTTCTGAAGGGTCGAATCTCCGATGCTGAACCGGAGCGACGCGAGTGCGAGGACCCGCGCTGCCTCAGCCTGGTCACGCGGCAGACCCTCGACCTCGGGCTGGAGCCGTTCGAGTGTGACGACCCCGACGTGTCCCGGCAGCTGTTGAACGGCGTGATCCGGGTGGTCGACCTCGTGCACGTCTTCGACCGCAGCGGCGACGGGCGCGCCTTCCACAGCGGCGACTTCCGCTGGGAGTCCGGCCGGACGCTGATCTTCGGACGGATGTCGGGCATCACCAACGCCGGAACCCACCACGAGCCGGTCATGGACTGCCAACGGTGCAACGATCCCGGCTTCCTCCAGGGCCGCCTGTGCGGCTCGATCGCCCGGGCCGACGACCAGGCGCTGCGCGGCGCTCAGATCCTCGCCAACTACGCGCTCCGGGTCGACCGGGTGGCCGCGGACGGGATCCCCGAGCAAGAGGTACGCGGCACCATCGAAGGCGTACTGGTACGCGGCTGCGGGTGCTGCTGAGTTGGTTCATCATCGGTCTGCCGGACATCGGCTCGGTCGACGCGGAGCAACGCGGGGTCCACGCCCGCGAGCGAACATTCAGGTAGCCCGGCTCCGCGACACCGATACGCCTCATGCACGCATCGCGGCCGGGTCGCCGCACGAGGCTGCGGTTGGAGGCCGGGTCCGAGATCAGCGGTCAGAATGGCCCAGCGGGCCGAGCCGTCGACACCGACCGTGACGGGCCGCCAGTTGGCTGGCGTGCTGTGAGTCGAAGTCGGGGACGTCGATGTGCGATTCGTCCCAGCGGCACTCTCAGACCTGAGACGACGCCGGCACTACCAGCAGGTGAATCCTCCATCGACCAGTAGATCGACGCCGGTGCAGAAGCTCGAAGCGTCGCTGAGGAAGAACACCGCGGGACCGACGAGCTCATCGACGGTGGCCATCCGCCCCAAGGGCGTGTCGGCCTCGAACCGGTGAACCTGTTCGGCCACCTCGGGGCGTAGGTTCATCGGTGTAGCGGTGTAGCCGGGGCTGATCGAGTTGACCCGGATCCCGCGCCGGCACCACTCCATCGCCAGGCTCTTGGTCAGCTGGATGACGGCCGCCTTGGACGCGTTGTAGTGGGCCTGCAGCAGCCCGCGGTTGACGATGACACCAGACATCGAGGCGATGTTCACGATCGATCCCCGCCCGTGCCTGAGCATGGCGCGAGCTTCGGCCTGGCAGGACAGGAACACACCGGTCACATTGACGTCGATGACACGCCGCCACTGCTCCAGCGACATGTCCTCGGCGGGCGCGGCACTCGCGATGCCAGCGCTGTTGACGGCCAGGCGCAGCGGGCCGAGCGCGCCCTCGACGTGTGCGACCGCGTCGGCAAGGCCGCCCGCTTCGGTCACGTCCGCCGGCACCGCGGTCGCCCTGCGGCCGGTCTGTTCGATCTCGGTCACCACACCGTCCAGATCCGAGCTGGGCAGATCCAGACAACCCACGTCCGCTCCGGCCTGCGCCAGGCCGATCGCAATGCGACGGCCGATTCCGCTGCCCGCCCCGGTGACGAGAGCGACACGCTGGTCCAGTCGAAAATCGACCACACCCACATCCAGTCCTTTCTGACGACCGTTCACATGCCAGCAGGATTCCACGCCGCTCGCCGCCCGGCAGCAAGGGCCCGCTGTCGCCGCATAATGATCCGGTGATCGGATCGGCCCGTTGTCCGTGTGGATCCCTGCAGGTGTACGGGGAGTGTTGCGGACCGCTGCACAACGGTTCGGTCGGCGCGCCGACAGCCGAGGCACTCATGCGGTCCCGATACTCGGCGTTCGCGATCGGGGAGCCGGACTACCTGGTGCGTACCTGGCATTCCACGACGCGGCCGGCCGAGGTGCGACTGGACCCGGCACAGCGGTGGACCCGCCTCGACATCCTGTCGGTCGACGGCGGCGGCCTGTTCGACAACACCGGCACGGTCGAGTTCCGCGCGCACTATCGGCTCACCGGCCGGTCCGGCGCGGCGCACGAACGCAGCCGGTTCGAACGCGAGGACGGGCAATGGCGCTACGTCGACGGTGTGTCCACGCCGGGCCGGGGTCGGGCCTGATCGTCGCTCGCGATCGTCACCGCGGCGGGCGCACTACCGGATCGAGCTCGTGCAATGGCCGGCTGGCCATCCGGCCGGCATGACGGTCGCCGATTTCGGTGGCTGACTGTGGACGTTCCGTCGTTCGCACGACGCGCGGCGTGCACCGGCCCGGCGTAGCATCGCGACGGGGCAGGGACGCGGGATAGATCCGGCCGACAGTGAAAGCACCGGTGACTATCATGCGAAAGCATCGTCGATCGTCTTTACGGCACACCGTTGCCGCGACGTGTCTGGCGGTTCTCACCGTCATGCTGGCGAGCGGGGCCTCGGTTCCGGCGAAAGCCGTACCCGGACACGGACACACCGCTGCCGGACACACCGCCGCCGGACATGACGTATCCGGTCACGGCGCATCCGGGCATGATGTTTCCGGACATGGCGCGTCTCGACCCGACGTATTGGGACACGCCGTCGCCGATCCGGCCGCCGCACAGCGCGCAGCACCGACGTCCGCGGCCGACGCTGCGCTGCAGTTGCAGGTCCTTCTCGGCCACCATTCGGTGCTGGCCATCGAGTTGATGCGGGGACGGCTGCGGGGCCAGGAGGACTTCGCCCAGGCCGCCTCCGCCGCGGCCGGAAAGAACACCGACGCGATTGCCGACCTCGTCGGGTCGCTGTTCGGTCCCGCGGCGGCGGCACAGTTCACCGACCTGTGGTCCGGTCACCTCACCGCGCTGGCCGACTACGCGCGCGGCCTGTCGACCAACGACGGCGCTGTCAAGGACAGCGCGACGGCGCGGTTGACGACGTTCGAGCGCAACCTCGGCGCGTTCTTCGCCACCGCGGCGCAGGGGCGGCTGAGCCCGCAGGCGGCGCAGGACGCCGTACTCATGCACGTCGACCACCTGCTCCGGCAGGCCGACGCCTACGCAAGCCACGACTACCCGACCGCCGACCGGATCTACCGGCAGGCGTACACGCACAGCTACGCGATGGGTCGCAGCCTCGTCGGTGCGCTGGTCCCACCCGACCAGGCCAAGGCCCTCGACGACCCGGTGTGGCGGCTGCGCTCGGAACTGTGCCGGCTGCTCGGCGAGCACGTCGTCCTGGTCGTGTCGGCCGCCCGCGCCGCCGTGCTCAACACCCCGGACTTCACGTCGGCGGCACAGGCCGTCGACGGCAACACGCACGATCTCACCGCCGCCGTCGACAGCCTGTTCGGCACGGCCGCCGCGACGCGGTTCCAGTCGCTGTGGGGCGACCACATCGACCAGATCTTCTCCTACACCACCGGCCTCGTGACGGGCGACGGCAACCGCCGCGATGCCGCGGTGAAGCGGCTGGGCGGGTTCGAAAGCCAGTTCGCCGCCTTCCTCGACGGGGCCACCGGCGGGCGGCTGCCGTCCCAGACGCTGGCGAAGGCGCTACTCATGCACGACCAGAACTTGCTCGCCCAGGTCGACGCGTTGTGGGCGAAGCAGTACGAGCAGGCCAACGACGGCACGTACGCCACGTACCAGCACATGGCCGACCTCGCCGGTCAGCTCGCCCAGGCGTTCGGCGCCACGGTCGCGTCCCGATTGCCCGTCGGCGGACCGCACACGGGCCTCGGCGGCGCGGCCGGCATGGTGCAGGGCTGATGGGAGTTGGCGCCCGCGCGACGCTGGTCGCCGTTCTTGTGACGCTGCTCGTCTCCGCGCTCAGCGGCTCGGCGGCGCCCGCCGGGTCCGGGCACCGCGCCGGGCCGCCGGCACCGCCGGGTGCCTTGGCGTCGCCGGAGGTTGCCTCCTACCGGTCGGCGCGCGACTACGCCTCCGTCCCGGTCCCGGTCCGGGTGCGGGTGCCGGCGGCCGGCGTCGACTCCGCCCTGCAGCCCCTCGGCCGCAACCCCGACGGGACCATCGCGGTGCCGGACAATCCAGACGTCGCGGGCTGGTTCTCGGAAGGCCCGCGGCCGGGCCAACCGGGTCCGTCGGTGATTCTGGGGCACGTCGACTCCACCAAGGGGCCCGCCGTGTTCTTCAACGTGTCCCGATTGTCCCCCGGCGCCGAAATCTGGGTGGACGGGGCCGACGGCAGCAGCCGCGCATTCCGGGTGACCGGGGTGACCCGGGTCGCGAAGGCCGAGTTCCCGACGGATCTGGTGTACCTGCCGACGCTGCAACCCGCCCTTCGCCTGGTGACGTGCGGCGGCACGTTCGACCGGACAGCGGGCAGCTACCGCGACAACGTGATCGTCTTCGCGGACCCGGCCTGACCTCCGCCGGGCTGATCAGCATCTCCGCCGGGCTGATCAGCGCGGGGCCGCTGACCGGAAGCTGCCGACGATCACGGCGAACCGGTCGCGGTTGGCCTGCCACTGCGCGTCCGGGGTGCGCCACTGGATCGAGTAGCCCCGGCCGTCCACCACGAAGACGCGCTCGATGGCGTGGATGCGCCCTGTCGGGCCGTCGAAGGCGTACTCCCACTCGGTACCGAGGTTCTGCGCCAGTTGCTCGATCCGGATCCGCTGGTAGCCGGGCAGCGGCGGCCCGCCCTCAGTGCCGGTGAGCGCCTCCGGGTCCTGGCTCGAACCGCTCAGGACCCGCACCCGCAGCGTCAGCGGTGCGGCGGGATCGCTGAACAGCATCGTCGTCGCGTCCTCCCGCGCCAGGTCCCACCCCGCCGGAACGGCCACCTGGTAGCCGCTCGGATCGTGCCACCACACGAACCCCGCCGGCGGGGTCTCGGATCCGGCCGACGCGGGGGAAACCGCGGGACCCGACGAAACCCAAGCGGGCGGTGGGTCGGCGGACCTGCCCGGCAGCCCGTCGTTGCGGACCAGGACGGCACCCACGGCGATCAGCAGGATCGCGAGCCCGCCGGCCGCCGCCCACTGCCACCACGGCCGCCGGCGGCCGCCGGCCGCGCCGGCCGCGCCCGCCTCGCCCGCCTGGCCGGACGTCACGCCGGACCCGCCGCCACCGCCCGACCCGCCGCCCGACCCGCCGCCCGACCAGCCGCCCGAGCCGCCTGCCGACGCCGTCGGACCGGTCTGCACCGGCTCCGTTCCACGTGCGGTGCCCGGTTCGAGGGGCGCGGCCGCCGGAGATTCCGGTGACGGGCGCGGCGCGGGGATCCGCGGCAGCGTCACGGCGGTCGTCTGGCCGGTGATCTTCCGGAGCCGCCTCTCGACCTCGAGGGCGCTCATCCGGGCGTTGGGGTTCTTCCGCAACAATCCGGTCAATACGGGTTTCAACGCGCCGGCCCGCGTGGGCGGATCCGGCCGTTCGGTCGCCAACGCGATCAGAGTGGCCATCGGCGTCGGCCGGTGGTAGGGCGCCCGCCCCTCCACCGCGGCGTACAGGGTGGCGCCGAGCGACCAGAGGTCCGATTCGACCGTGCAGACGCCGCTGCGCGCCCGCTCCGGCGCGATGTACTGCGGCGATCCGAGGATCACGCCGGTACGGGTGATCGCCGCGCCCTCCGTCCCCTCGTAGATCGCCGACCCGAAGTCGGTCAGCACCACCCGCCCGTCGTCACCGATCAGCACGTTGCTCGGCTTGATGTCGCGATGCAGCACGCCGACCCGGTTGGCCGCGGTCAGCGCCGAGAGGACCGCGATCCCGACGCGGGCCGCGTCCTGGACCGGCAACGGCCCGCTCGCCTCGATGATTTCCAGCAGCGACCGGGACCGCACGTACTCCATGACGATCCACGGCCGCACCTCGCCGTTGACCACGTCGTAGATTTTGATGACATTCGGGTGGTTCAGCCTGGCCGCGGCGCGGGCCTCGCGCAGGGTCCGCTGGCGCAGTTCCTGCCGGTCGTTGTCGGACAATCCGAACGGCAGGGCGATTTCCTTGATCGCAACGTCGCGGCCCAGGATCTCGTCGCGCGCCAGCCACACCCGACCCATTCCGCCGGCGCCGACCGAGCGACCAAGCCGGTAGCGCCCGACGACGCCGATATCCTCAACGGCCATAGCGTCACCTCGCACCATCCGATGGACGGTTCGGTCAGCCACCTTCAGGACCGTCACATCATAGGCCGCTATCGGGGTGCAGGGCTTCTCGACGAGCTCACCGTCGTGCCAGTCCATCCATAGTGGACGATCGCTGTCCTGGGCATTTGAGAGGTTTCTCCGGTCGGCACGGCCGCCACCGGCGACGCCGGCACCGGTCGCGGCGCTGCGCCGCGCGCGGGGCCGGCGGCGACCGTCCGTGGTCCCCGCACGCTCCGGACATGGACTGGAGTGCGCTGGCCGCCCACGCTACGGCGGTTGGAACGGTCCGTATCCGTACGGAAGCGGCGCCGGGGCGGGGTGCGCTGCGGGTGGAGCAGGGCTTCGCCCTGCTGCACTGGTTCCGCCGCCTGCGCATCCGCTGGGAGATCCGCGACGACACCCGCGAAGCCTTCCTCAAACTCGGCTGCGCCCTCATCTGCTGGCGCCGCGTCCAGACCACAAAGAGTTAGGAGTTCTTACTATTCGTCCGAATACTCGTGCTTGGCGATACGCCATGGGGCGCCGGGATCATCGCGTTCGGCTATCTGACCGGCCGGCAGGGTCGCGAGCGTCGCCACGGCCGGGTCGGCATCAGCGACGTGGGCAATGCAGGCCACGACACAGGCGCCCGGCTCGTTCGGATCGCTGATCCCGTCCCCGACAAGCCAGTAGCCGTCGCCGTCATGGATCACGACCCGGGCCGGCTGACTCCCGTTCAGCACCGTACGTTGGACGACAGCTCCGAGATCGGCCGGGAACACGCCGTTCGGGAAGGGCTGCAGCCGGTGACGGAAAACCTCATGCGACACCCGCCCAGTATCCCGGCCGACACAACCCGCAGGTTGCCCGAACCCGCCGCGCGAGCCGGCCCGGGGTGTGACCGGTAACCTCTCGGCCGCTGTCCACATAGGACCACCAGTCCGGATACACCAGAAACCCGGCCCCTCGGTCGGCAGGTCAGCCCCCTTCTGCCCGGCAACCTGATGCGGTGAGCTGATCGTGTCGGACGCCGCCAGCACAGGTCGCATCACGCCCGACGGGCCCAACACCCACCTGGAAGAGGTGCACCCATGATCATGCGTAAAGTAGCCGTCTCAGCCGTGATGGCCGTGGCGCTCGGTGCGATGGCGGCCTGCTCGGCGGGCCGGACGACGACCGACGAGCAGTCGTACGAGATCAGCGAGCAGGTGACGGCCCTGACCGTCGACGGCAAGGCAGCCGTGGTCACGGTCGAGGGCGGCGAGGGGCCGGTCACCGTCACGGAGATCTACCGATACGCCGACGATCGGCCGGGCACCTCCCACCGGCTGGACGGGGCGACGCTGCGGCTCAGCGACACCGGCTGCCAGAACGATGAAGGGCGCTGCGACGTCGAGTTCCGGGTCCGGGTGCCCTCCGCGACGACGGTGACCGTGACGACCAAGGCCGGCGCCGTGAAGGTGAACGGTCTGACCGGCAACGTCACGGTGACCACCGACGCTGGTGTGGTGGAGGCCAACCGCCTGGCCGGTGACGAGGTGACGGTTACGACGCAGGCGGGCGCGACGTCGCTGGAGTTCGTTGAGCCGCCGACGTCGGTCAAGGTTTCCACCCAACTCGGCGCCGTCGACGTGCGGCTGCCCAGCGGTACCGCGTATGCGGTCGACGTCGCCACCGGTGTCGGAGCTTCCGATGTGTCGGTACAGCGCGACGCGGCGTCGGCACACCGGATCCAGATCAAGACCGAGGTCGGCGCCGTCAAGGTGAAAAACACCTGACAGCCAACAGAACGCCGCTGTCCACATAGGAGCGTGATTCCCGAACGGGCGGGTCCTGGTTCTGGCGAGCGCGGCCGTGCCCCTCAGGCAGCGCGAGATTTGTCATTGCCGATTCTGTGCTGCACACGGTACGAAGATCACATGGCAGGAGACGATGGAACAGCGCCTCAACGCGATCGGGTAGATCCCCAACTGCTCACGGTATTGACGACGGAGCATTTCGTCCTGCAGACGGCCCGCGGCGCCACCATCTCGGAGGCCAACGGGCGCGCTGCGATCTACCTCGGCA
>Ga0111539_10011364_pt1 | contig 11178 bp, 7 predicted proteins | sample RhiMethybrSRZTD1_FD_79667 | JGI IMG/M metagenome (GOLD analysis project Ga0111539, IMG submission 79667) | Populus rhizosphere microbial communities from Tennessee, USA - Rhizosphere MetaG P. TD hybrid SRZTD1 (version 2) (version 2) | ecosystem: Host-associated > Plants > Roots > Rhizosphere >...
CCAACCAAACTCGTGAACCAGATTTGGAACGCCTCACGACTGCAGCGCTACGCCACGCCATCGTGCAGAGTCAGATGTTTGTTTTTACTGCCGATGGGGCCTCAGTGACGCGCTTGCAGGGTGTCATACGGCGTTTTAGTTCTTATCCTCTGGCCCTTGATGCCCAAGATACTGTGGTACAGTATCGTATTGATGTGGCCATTTACATTCGCCTTATAGAGGCTTCGACTCAGCAGCCCCTCCTCGAGCAAGAGCTCTCCAGTTCAGCAGTGTATTTGGTTTCCAGGTCCACCACGGATAAAGTACGAGAAGATGTCGCCGCACGCGAGGCAGCCCTGGCTCGACTCGCACAGCAATTTGCTGACAAATGCCTCGCCTTGCTAGCAATTACACTCTTATAGGACGCTGTTATGCCGCGTATACTTGCTGCAGCACTCTGGAAACGCCTGGCTCAGGGACAGATTGATCCCTGCTACCTGTTCTTTGGGGAGGAGACCTATCTTATCCAGGAGTCCACCACCACCTTAATTGAGCATATTCTCGGTACTGCTCCACGCGACTTCAATTACGATGTATTCGGCGTGGACAATGACACATTGGAAGACGCGCTCAGCACGGCTCGCACACTGCCCATGATGGCGACACATCGCGTCGTCGTTTTACATGGGCTCCACCAACTCCGTAAAGTTGATTGGCCACAACTTGAGCGCTACCTGGAGCAGCCCTCGACCAGCACAGCCTTGATTTGCAGTGGTAGTGTCAGTGATCCGAAAAAGTACCCCCCGTGCCTCTGGCAACATGCTATGACCGTTGAATATAGTCGTCTCGAAGGCCCAAAGCTCCACGACTGGGTGACCCATACCGTTACCCAGCGAGGCTACCATATTGCCCCTGAGGCCCTCCAGGTATTGCTGCATGAACAACAGCCGGACCTCCAAACCATCAGGCAGGAAATCGAGAAACTCTGCACGTATGTGGGGGAAACTTCCGAGATTACCCTCGATGACGTCCAGGAGGTCACGCATACCTCACGCTTACAGTCCATCTTCGCCTTATCTGATGCGCTCGGGACGCGCCAGATAGGGCCGGCCTTCATCGTCGTTGAGCGCCTGCTGAATCAGGGAGAACCACCTCTCGTCATCTTGAGCATGATGGTCCGCCACGTCCGTTTGCTCTGGAGTGTCAAGCAATTAGAGCAGCAGCGTCACAATGCTTCGCACATGGCCAAAATGCTCGGGCTACCTCTTGCTGTCTGTCGCCAGTTAGTCACCCAAAGCCGACATTTTTCGCTGGCGCATCTGCGCCAGCTCTACGCAGCTGCCCTCGAGGCGGATTTAACTTTCAAAACTAGCAACAAACCGCCCCGGGCGATCTTAGAGGAGTTAATCCTATACGTCTGTGGGCGGGGAACTAAGCTTGTGTAGCCACAAGGGCATTGACTTTGTGAGTCAGGCGGGAAATTTTCCGTGCAGCATAATTTTTATGAATGATACCTTTTGTCGTTGCCTTACCAAGTGCACGTACTGCCTGTGGGAGTTCGTCCCGAGCGGCTGTCACATCAGCCCGTTCTACAGCGACAAGGACTTTCTTGACCGCTGTACGAAGCGCCGAACGCAGCATCGTATTCCGCTCGTTCCGCCGTGCGTTCTGGCGAGCCCGCTTGATAGCCGACGCATGTCTATTTGCCATAAGATGTCACCTCCTTTCACGCGGCGGAGTATAGCAAGGGCCTCTACCTGTGTCAATGACGCCTCTATATCTACGTGGGCTCTTTTGTCTTGCTGCAGTTTGCGTTATCCTTGCATAAGGAGTAGTACGACTGAGAGAGGAGGCGATAGAATCTTGTGAGCGAAGCACGGTATATGCTCGATAGCCAGCTTGACCTTCTACAGCAGCATTTGATTGTAGAGAAAGGACTATCACGGAATACTCTGGCAGCCTACATGTCCGATTTGCAGCATTTTGGTATGTTTGTTCGGACACGTGGTGCCTCGATGTTCCAGAACATGAGCCGTGAAGACATCATTGCGTACCTGGCTGAACGCCGCCAGCAAGGGATTGCAGCCCGTACCCTCGCTCGTGAGTTAGTGTCGCTCAAAACTCTCTATCGTTTCCTGCATGGGCAGCAGACGGGTACCGCTGATCCAACCGCCCAGCTCCAGGCGCCACGGCAAGGGCACTATCTCCCCGACGTCCTCACCCGGTATGAAGTAGAGCAGCTTCTGCAAGCGCCCGATACTTCGACGCCGCTCGGGAAACGTGATGCGGCACTCCTGGAGATGCTGTACGCGACGGGTTTACGTGCTAGCGAGTTGATTGCCCTCACCGTCGGAGATGTCCAGACCACGACTGGCTGCGTCAAAGTGTGCGGGAAAGGGGGGAAGGAGCGCCTCGTGCCAATAGGGGAAATGGCCGCCGTACAACTCGATGACTATTTGTTGGCAGGGCGACCGCAATTGCTCAAAGCGCGCTCAGCAGTCCATCTCTTCGTGAATCGTTCGGCAGCCGGGCTGACGCGCCAAGGGTTATGGAAAATCGTCAAGAAGTATATGCACCATGCGGCTATTCACAAGCCCTTTAGCCCTCATACGTTACGGCATTCCTTTGCGACGCACCTGCTAGAAGGAGGGGCTGATCTCCGGTCGCTGCAACACATGCTCGGCCATGTCGATATCTCGACTACGCAAATCTATACGCACGTGGTCCAGCAACGGTTGCGCGCTTTATATACGGCCCATCATCCTCGACCATAGGATATACATAATGACCACATCGTTCACTATGCGTGACCTGCAGGATTTTCCCCATTCTTTTGCGCCCCTTCTGGACCGCGACTACACGAGGCCGGATTTCCTGAAAGGGCTGAAAGCGTTGATGGCTACTGCCCAAGAACGTATTCGCAACGAGCACAATGCCGGGGCGCGAGGTCGCAATGTCGTGCGCCATCTCACCGCCCTCGTGGACGATGTCGTACGCACGGTTTTTCAATACGTGCAGGCACAGAACCCCACAGCAACCGAGCCATGTACGCTAGTCGCCCTTGGCGGGTATGGACGCGGAGAGTTAAATCCCTTCTCTGATATCGACTTAATGTTTCTGTGTCAGAAGACCCCTCCAGACCAGATCGTACGCGATACGCTTTACCTCCTCTGGGATGTTGGTTACACCCTCGGCCACAGCGTGCGGACCCGGCGTGATGTCGTGAAGATGGCGGACACGGATCTCACAGCGCAAACCGCTATGCTCGAAGTACGCTTTATTGATGGTGATCAGGCACTTTTCGAGTGGTTTCAGGAAGAAGTCGGCCATCGCCGCTTCACCTTACGACGGCGACACGCTTTTGTCCGACAAAAAATTGCCGAGTGCCGGAAGCGGCATGCCAACTTTGCTAACACAGTCAACCTCATGGAACCTAATGTCAAGGAAAGCCCAGGAGGGTTGCGGGATTACCATACAGCCCTGTGGATTGGCACGGCGTTCTATCAAGCGAATACCGTGGCAGCGTTAGTTGAGCAAGAGCTGTTAACCGCCAGTGACCAGGAAGCGGTGGAGACGGCGCTGGACTTTCTTTTTCGCGTACGGAACGCCCTCCATTATCGCCATGGGCGCAAAAATGACTTGCTCTCCGTGGACGTCCAGGAAGCCTTGGCGACCGCCTTAGGCTTCCAACCGAGCGACCATAAGTTGGCTGTGGAGTCTTTTCTCAAGACATATTATTTACATGCCAATGTCCTGTTCAATTTATGCATGACTGTCATTGAAGCTGTTACCCATACGTACCAACCGCGTCTGTGGCGCTTTCTACGACGTCCCCAGAGGGTAGGGGAGGGGTTTGTCATTATTGATGGCTATTTGCATCATGAAGCGCCTGCACTTGACACGCACTTGCGCACGCATCCAGGGTTACTCATTCAGGCTTTTGCGAAAGCGCAAGAACATCGTGTGCCACTGGCACCAACTCTCTCACGTACCTTGAAGGCCCAGGCTCCCTTGCTCACCAATGAAGCCGTCCGTCGTAGTCCAGAAGCTGCCGCCGTGTTCTTCCGTATCCTGTCGCAACCGCATGCGGCTCCTGTCCTACGTGAGATGCATCGCCATGGCCTGCTCGGCGCTTATATCCCCGAATTTGATGCCCTCACCTGCCTAGTCCAGCACGATCTATATCATCGCTACACGGTCGATGAGCACACTTTGCGTAGCATTGAGGTAATCGAGAGTCTTGCTGAGACACACGAGCCTAGTCTCCAGCCTCTGGCGCGTCTCTATCATCAGCTCCCAGACAAGGCGCTCTTGAAATTCGCGCTGCTTTTACACGACTTAGGCAAAGATGCAGGTCCTGGACGTGCCTCGCACGTCTACCGTAGCGGGGAACTCGCGGAGGTCGTGTGCGAACGTCTAGGGCTCCCCACCGAGCAACGCCAAATGGTCCAGCTCCTCACGGTGCATCATCTGGCTATGAACCGTATAGCCCAGCGCCGCGACATTACTGACGACAAAGTCATCGCCGAGTTTGCCAGCATGGTAGAAACGGTGTCCGGGCTCGAGCAATTGTATCTCCTCACGTTTGCCGATACCTCGGCGGTTGGACCGGATGTTTGGAATACATGGAAGTGCACATTGTTAGCGGACCTTTATAGGCGGACGCTTGATTACTTGTTGCGGCAGAGTCCTCTGATGCCGGCCTCTACGGAGGAACTCCGCCAGCGCTTGTGTCCAGCCATTCTGGAAGCGCTCGGTCCCCAGTACAACGTGCAAGACATCGCTCGCTTTCTTGATACCATGCCAGCGCGGTATCTCGGTGCCACTCCTCCAGACCAGATTGCTCGGCATCTCATGCTGACACAACCGACGCTTAGGGCACCTGTGGTCTTGCACTATGAGCAGAATTTTTCGGGAGGGTTCACTAATGTGTCGATTTGCGTTGCTGAACGCCGCGGTGTATTCTCCATGATTGCTGGAGCGTTGAGTCAAAACAAACTCAACATTCTCGGAGCACAAATTTATACGTCTCGCCAGGGCATAGCAGTGGATACCCTACAAGTAGAAACGCTTGAGAGAACCCCGGTGACGGACCAGCAGGTATGGCAGCAAGTCGAAACGGATCTGCAGGCGGCTTTACGCGGTGCGCTGCATTTCGAGACGGTCTTAACCCAGCACCGTTATTCGGCGCACGACCGCAAATTGCAAGCGTTTGCCCAACCGCCGCAGGTTCTCATTGAGAATACCAGCTCGGATAGTCACACCATTATTGAGGTGCAGGCCCAAGATCATCTGGGTCTGCTCTATAAATTGACGCGAGTGTTGTACGAAAGTGGGCTCGATGTGGCTCTGGCGAAAATCTCTACTGAAGCTAACCGTGCTATCGATGTGTTTTACGTGACCGATACTGCTGGACGCAAGCTCATTGATGAGAACGAAACAGGAACGGTCCGTCAGGCGTTGCTTGACGCTCTCCGTTAGGTTTTATACACACCGCAAGGAGAACTGTCCTACCAACATGGAACGCACGCTTGAGTTGAAACGTAGTCGTGTTACGCCCCTGTTATTCGGTATCCAGGACACGAATTTGCGCTACCTCGAAGCACAACTAGACGTACATATTCGCACGCATGATACGACCGTAACCGTGGTCGGTGAGCCCACGCCTACGCTTCTCACTGTGCGCCTTCTGGAAGGGGCCTATAGTCTCCTGGAGGCCGGTATTCGGCTCGATCCCGCTGATCTGAGTTTTTTATTACGCCTACTTGAAAATGGTGAGGACTTGAGCCCCCAAACCCTCTTAGCCGAGCGTATTGCTGTGCCATCGCAGAAGCGTTTCATCAGTCCAAAAAGTTTGGGGCAACGGCGTTACATCCAGGCGATCCGCCAGCATGATCTCGTCATCGGTATTGGTCCTGCGGGTACGGGAAAAACTTATCTGGCCATGGCTATGGCCGTGGCTGAACTGGAACGCAAAGAATTCAGCCGCATCATTCTCGCGCGCCCAGCCGTGGAGGCAGGAGAGAAACTTGGCTTCCTACCTGGGGACTTACTCGAAAAGGTCAATCCGTATCTGCGCCCACTCTACGATGCCCTCTATGATATGTTAGATTTTGAAAAGGCACAGCGGTTGATTGAACGTGGGGCTATTGAAGTGGCTCCGCTTGCTTTCATGCGGGGACGGACGCTCAATGACTCTTTCATTATTCTGGATGAGGCACAAAACGCGACTGTGGAGCAGATGAAGATGTTCCTGACACGTTTAGGCTTTTATTCGAAAGCCGTGATCACGGGCGACGTCACACAGGTGGATCTGCCCAGCGGCAAGGACTCTGGGCTCATCCAAATTCAGCATATCTTGCAAGGCATTCAGGGCATTGACTTTGTCTACTTTTCCGAGCGTGATGTGGTGCGCCATCCGCTCGTGCAGGAAATTGTCAAAGCCTATAACCGGTATGAGCAACGCCAGGAGTCTTCAGCCCTCCAGCGTCCGTCCTAAACCCAGACTCAACCCGTGCTCGGTCGTTGCATATTCGTATGACTATCTGTATACACAATCGTCAACGGGCTGTAACCATCCACACTACGACAGTGAAAAAGCACGTGCTGCAGATCATGGCGTACCTGGGTTGTCCTACGCAAGAGCTCAGCGTGGTCTTTGGTAATGATCGCTTGCTCCACGAGCTGAACCGTACGTACCGGTACAAAGACCGTCCTACGAATGTGCTCGCTTTTCCGCAGGCTCCAACATACGCGGGGGAACCAATCAGCCCCATGTTAGGGGATGTGATTGTCTCATTACCGACGGCGGCACGTGAAGCCCATGACCTCAACCAATCACTTGAAGAACGGGTTGTCTACCTGCTGCTCCATGGGATTCTCCATCTCTTAGGCTACGAGCACGAAGGCTCAGCGGCTCAACGTCGTCGCATGGAAGCTCTCGAACGGGAAGTGCTTGCACACCTGCGCGCGTAACTGTGCCACGAGGCCACAAGTGAGAGATGCTATGGTCATGCCTAAAGTCACATCCATCTCTGTCCCCACATTTTCTGCGCCCTCTCCTTTTGCCAACGCCACGCCGATGATGGAGCAATATCAGCGCCTGAAGGACAAAGCTGGAGATGCGCTGCTTTTCTTTCGTATGGGCGATTTTTACGAACTGTTCCAAGACGACGCTGTAGTAGCCTCCAAGGCGCTGAACATTGCCCTCACCGCCCGGAATAAACAGCAAGATGACCCTATACCGATGTGCGGCGTACCTGTCCATAGTGCTGAGAGCTATATTGATCGGCTTTTACAGCAAGGTTTCAAGGTGGCGATTGCTGAACAGCTCGAAGATCCGAGTCAGGCTGAGGGCTTGGTGAAACGCGATATCGTGCGCGTGATTACCCCAGGCACTGTCGTCAGCGGCACGACTTTAGCCCCCAAAGAACATAACTTTCTCGCCAGCATTGCTGTCACTGCGGGGGGGGCTGCCTTTGCCTATGTCGACGTTTCTACCGGGACCTTCGCAGTCACAGTCTGGGACAATCCTGAGTGGCAACAAGCCTTGCACCGTGAATATACTCGTGTGCAGCCACGCGAAGTGCTCATCCCAGAGCCCCTGGAGATTTCTCTCGATATTTCCTATGCTGCCTCGCCTGCTTTCCCCACGACAGTGCAGCCATGGGCTGCACACCATTTCCATCCAGAGCGCGCATACCGTACCTTGATCCAGCAATTTGCTGTGCACACACTGGAGGGCTTCGGGTGTGAGGGGCAGCCCCTGGCTATTGCTGCAGCTGGTGCCCTAGTCGCCTACGTGCACGAAACGCAGCATAATACTATGGTGCACCTCAACGGCCTACGTCTCTATAGCACGAGCGACTTTATGGTGCTCGATGAGACCACTCGGCGTCACCTTGAACTCACCACTTCGCCTCTGTCACAGGGACGCGTCGGCTCTCTCCTGGCGGTCATCGACTGCACTGTAACAGCTATGGGTGGACGTCTCCTGCGGCAGTGGTTGTTGCAGCCGCTATGTCGGCTCCAATCTCTCCAGGAACGCCAGGAAGTCGTCGCCGAATTGGTTGAGCACTCCTCCAGACGGGCGCGCTTACGGCAGGCTCTGGACACACTCGTCGATTTTGAACGCACTCTCAGCCGTGTGGCACTTGGGACAGTGACCCCGCGTGAGCTTATCGCTTTGCGCCGCTCTCTGAGTCGACTAGGAGCCATCGCGACCGAGTTGCGTGCGTGCAGCAGTCATGCCCTGACCACCCTCGCAGCCCAGTGGGACCCCCTTGACGATCTGGAGTCCTTGATTGCTCAGACCATCGTGGATGATCCGCCAGCGACACTGCGTGATGGCCATGTCATACGCCCTGGTTACCATCCAGAACTGGATGCCCTACGTGAGCACGGGGCCTCCGGGACAGCCTGGCTAAACCATTTCGAGGTGCAAGAACGTCAGCGTACCGGCATTGCTTCGATGCGGATCGGGTTTAACAAAGTTTTTGGCTACTATATCGAGGTCCGTAAAGCCCACCTGTCGCAGGTACCAGCGGAGTATCTCCGCAAACAAACTCTGGCTCACGCTGAGCGCTTCATTACTCCGGCCTTGAAAGACCGTGAAGTCCATATGTTACGGGCCGCAGAGGAGGCGCGGGCGCTGGAGCGTCATCTCTATGAAACTCTCCATCAGCACCTTGCTCAGCACGCCCAGCGTTTCCAACGTATGGCTCAGATACTCAGTGAGCTTGATGTACTGGCCGCCCTTGCAGAGGTCGCGGTGGCACGACAGTACAGTCGTCCCATACTTGACGACAGCGATATTCTGGCCATTACTGAGGGGCGTCATCCCGTGTTGGAAGCTCTGGCTCAGGGAGAACGATTTGTGCCCAATGACACGCTGTTGGATCGTGAGCGGCGCCAGATTCTGCTGCTAACTGGGCCTAATATGGCTGGGAAATCGACATATATGCGGCAGGTTGCTCTCATCATGATTCTCGCCCAACTCGGTAGTTTTGTGCCAGCGCGCACGGCCCACATTGGGTTAGTCGATCGGGTATTTACGCGGGTCGGAGCCCAAGACATGCTCGGCAAAGGGCAGAGTACATTTATGGTCGAAATGACTGAAACGGCAAATATCCTGCACAATGTCAGTGCCCGCAGTCTCGTCTTACTGGATGAAATTGGCCGTGGCACCAGTACCTATGACGGGATCAGTATTGCCTGGGCTGTCGTCGAGTATCTGCATAACTATAGTGATCTGCGCCCGCGTACGCTCTTTGCTACGCATTATCACGAATTGACGGCGTTAGCCACCTCTCTCACCCGCGTCCATAATTACAGTGCTGCGGTGCAAGAACACGCTGAGAAGATTCTTTTCTTACGGCGTATCCTTCCCGGCAGCGCTGATCGCAGCTATGGCATTCAAGTCGCACGCTTAGCGGGATTGCCGGCCCTTGTCCTGCAGCGCGCCCAACAGTTACTCATACGCTTCGAATCTTCTGCCTCTCTGACAAACGTGGCCTCTGGGAAACGTCGTGCGACGCAGCAGTCTACTTCCCACGCTGGCAGTCAATTGTCGCTCTTCGAGTCCCCGACAACTCAACTACTGCAGACCCTACGCGCTTTAGAGATCGATCATCTTTCTCCGCATGAGGCGACGGCCATACTTGCCGAGTTACAGCAACGAGCTCGGCGCCTTCCTTAACCACCCATCGTCTTTCCAGCCCATCTATTGCTTGTCCGTCAAGGAATTTTCTTGCCTTTTACCACAAGTCGCTTATAGTATTGACCAAGGCGTCAAAAAACAGGCTACTACAAAATTCCTCTCATACGCTTTTGTTGTTTATGCCCTTTGCGCGATATCACCATCACGGCTCCATAGTATTTGCGACAGCAGACGCTGCCCTTGGAGCAACTTGTGGCATTGAGTTTCCCCTGCAGCAGCTATAGGCGATTCATATACCGTAGGCATAGTGATTGCAGAAAGAGAGACCCATGGGAAAAGGCCGGATTTTGATTGTGGACGACGATGAGGCCCTCGTGAAGCCCTTGAGTGGCTTACTGTGTAACGAAGGCTTCAGCGTGTTTTCTACTACGGACGGTAGAGAGGCTCTGACACTGGTGCGCACCGTTGCACCAGCAGTGATCTTGCTTGACGTATGGTTACCAGGCATGGATGGTGTCGAAATCTTACAAGCTTTGCAGGCTGTGCACGCTGACGTTGAAGTCATTGTTATGTCAGGGCATGGGAACATTGCTACGGCGGTGCACATGACGAAGCTCGGGGCTTTCGACTATCTTGAAAAGCCCCTGTCGTTGTATGGGGTACTCGCAGTCATCAAGCGCGCTCTCGAATGCCGACAACGGCAACACAAGGCAGACGTGCAGGAGCCAGTATCATTTCAGGTTGCTGCTTTACCTCCTGATTCTCCTCAGCTCAGCCTGATAGGCGGTCAGAGAGCTCACCCGATATCTCTGCCCCCTACCCATGATGAGTGGCATGACACCGCTCCCGGGCAGGCATTCAGTCACTTTCGGCAACGGACACTAGGCCGCAGTGTAGTCCTGTATGGCCAGGGGCTCCAATCTGGCCTCAAAACAGGCCTGATTCTTTCCCCTATGCCGCCTCACAGTGGGATTCTTTTCAGAAATATCACGACAGGGCACACTATGCCCGCTTCGGTCGACTTTATTGAATCAACCGATTTCTGTACGAGCCTGAAACAGGGTTGTCTTACAGCACGCACCGTTGAACACCTCATGTCGGCCCTACATGCGTATTGTATCACTAATGTCCTCATTAAGATTAGTGATGAGGTGCCTATCATGGATGGCTCTGCTGATGCCTTCTGTCATCTCATTGAAGAGGCCGGCATTGCAGAGCAGGATGCAGTTATGGAAGAATTTATCGTGGACCGCTGTTACGCTGTAGGACAGGTAAGGACCGACGCAAAGTTTATCCTTGTGGAGCCCTATGATGGATTTCGGGTAACATATCGATTAGACTATCCACCGCCCCTAGGGGTCCAAGAATTCTCGTATGAGCATACAGATAGTACCAGTTATCGCTGCGAAATTGCTCCAGCTCGCACCTTTGGGTTTGTGAGAGAGGTGGAGAAAATGCAGGGGTTAGGGCTAATCCCGGGGGGGCGATTAACAAATTTTGTGCTCATCGGAGAGGAAAAAATTATCAATAGTACACCGCTC
>Ga0111539_10011366_pt1 | contig 11176 bp, 7 predicted proteins | sample RhiMethybrSRZTD1_FD_79667 | JGI IMG/M metagenome (GOLD analysis project Ga0111539, IMG submission 79667) | Populus rhizosphere microbial communities from Tennessee, USA - Rhizosphere MetaG P. TD hybrid SRZTD1 (version 2) (version 2) | ecosystem: Host-associated > Plants > Roots > Rhizosphere >...
CCTGCGGGTCATGGCCGCACGCGAGCACCGCCTCATCGCAGGTCTGCTCCGCGAGTCCGGACAAGCGCCGTTCCAGCCACCATGCCAGCGGATGAAACCAGAACATCGCGCGATTGAGCAGCGCCAGCCACTGCACCAGCGGATCGCGTCGACGCACGTGAGCGTGCTCGTGCGCCAACACGGCATCAAGCCTGGCCGACGACCAGTCACGCCACGTCTCGGGCAGAATGACCACCGGTCGAATCCATCCGACGGTGACCGGGGACGCGCACGCGGCACTGGTCAGACGGCCATCCTTGACGATGGCCCGTCTCACCAGGCGGCGGGCTCTGAGTGTGCCGATGGCCAGCCTCGTGAGAAGCGCACCTGCAACGATGCTATAGACAAGGATCGCGACCCCCTGCCAGCTCCAGCCTCGGCGAACAGTGCCGCCCGCCTGGCTGGACCGCGGCCCAGTGATCCCGACCCGTTGTGGCCGGACGGGCGTCGTCGGGAGCACCGATGGCGTTAGACGGAGCGCTCGCGACACCGCTCGTTCTGGCAACATCGGCATCGCGGCTTTCGGCCCCCAGATCGTCCACAACGGAAGGAGCAGCATCGCCAGCACCACGAGCGTCCACATCGCGTGACGTACGGCGGGCGCCTTCATTCGTGTCGCCCACAACACGCCGGCGACGCCGAGCGCCACAAACACGCTCCTGATGGCCGACTCGACGAGCAGACGCTCCATCATTTCCCCCCTTGCCGGCGGGCCCGCACGAAGTCCTCGAGCTGTTTCAGCTCGCTGTTGCTCAACACTCTGGCATCGACCATCCCGCTCACCAGTTCCGCCACCGAGCCCCGGCACAACCGGTCGATGATCTGACGCACCGCTCGAGCGGCGAGGCTCCGCGACGGCTCTATCGCGTGATAGACGTAGGCCCGTCCGTCGGCTTCGTGCCGCAGATAGCCTTTGTGCTCGAGTCGCCGTAACAGCGTTCGAACCGTGGCTTCTTTCACGTTGCGCCGCTGCGAGACGACACGGTGGACGGCTTCCACCGAGGCGGGCGCCGCATTCCAGACGGCCTGCATGACGAGATTTTCGAGCTCAGTCAGCGGCGCTCGTACGTGCGCGCCCTTACTGGTACGTGACGTCATGGTACATTCTGTACCACACAACGGTCACCCGAGGCAAGCGTCGTGAGCTATTGCTCCAGGAGTTGGCGAAAGAGCACACCGCGAAGAAATAAACCCTACTCGTGCGGGTGTAACGCCTCGGCCAGCGCGATGCGGGTTCCGCGACGCGCCGGCACATACGACGCCAACATCGCGACGGCCATCAGGACGACTGCGGCAATCGCGAAGGTCGAGGGATCGCGCGGCTCGGTGTCGTAGAGCAGCGCCTGCAGGACACGCGTGGTCCCAGCCGCGGCCACCACACCGATCGCCACACCAATCGCCGACAGTGCAAAGGCCTGACCGAGCACCATCCTGAATACCATTCCGGGTGTCGCGCCCATGGCCAGCCGCACGCCAATCTCCTGCGTGCGCTGCCCCACCGAGTACGCCATCACGCCGTAGACGCCGACGCCGGCGAGCAGCATCGCCATCACCGCGAACGCCACGAGCAGCGTCATGATCACGCGCGGCCGTGCGACGGTGAACGCGACCACATCGTCCATGGGCTGGACATCGGCCACTGGCAGTTCCGGATCGAGTTCGTGCACGGCGGCGACCACACCGGTCGCCAGCGATTGAGGGTTGCTGTTGGTGCGGATGACGAACGTCATCACGCCAGGCGACAACTGCGTGTGCGGGATGTAGACAATCGGAAAGACATCGACGTCGAGCGACGCGCTCCTGATGTCCTTGACGATGCCGACGATCTCGTACGGCGGACCAGGCTCGCCGATGAAGACGTCGATGTGTTTGCCGAGCGGATCCTCGCCAGGAAACTCACGCCGTGCCGCAGCCTCGCTGATGACGGTCACGCGCGGCGACTCGGTCAGATCCGCGGTCGTGAAGTCGCGCCCGGCGACCATCGGTATAGCCATGGTCTTGAGGAACCCTGGCGTGATCGGCCGTATGTCGGCCGATGATCCTGCACCGGGCTCGGGTCGCGGCCGATCGCTGCGCCAGTAGCCGGTCCGCATGCCGCCGCCTCGGCCCATCGGAAGAAAGGTGATGCCCGCCGCTTGCTCGACGCCCGGGAGCTGAGTGATGCGCGACAACGCATTCGTGTAGAAGCCCGCCCGCTGCGCAGGCGTCGAGTAACGCACACCTGGCGTCTGCACGCGCGCCGTCAGCACGCCCTCGGGCTTGAACCCCGGATCGATATTCTGCAGGCGCATGAAGCTGCGAATCAGAAGACCCGCGCTGACCAGCAGAACCAGTGACAGCGCCACTTCGGCGACAACCAGCCCACTGAGAATACGACGCGACCTCAGTCCGCTGCCGTGGCGGCCGCCGTCCCGCAGGGTTTCGTCAACCGAGCCCGACGTCACCACGGCGGGCACGAATCCGAACAGCACGCCGGTCGCCAACGCAATCGCCATCGTCAGGGCGAGCATCGGGACATCGAGCGCGACCTGATCGAGGCGTGGCACCGGAATCCGATCGGCCACAAGCGCGAGCAGCCCGCGATGGAACGCAAACGCCAGCACAAGGCCCGCCACGCCGCCGGCCGCGCCAAGCAAGAGACTCTCGCTGAGCAACTGTGCGAGTAGACGGCGGCGCCTCGCACCGAGCGCGGCACGGATGCCCAGTTCGCGCTGCCGCGCTGTGCTTCGCGCCAGCAGCAGATTCGCGACGTTCACACACGCGATGAGCAGCACCAGCCCCACCGCGCCGGTCAGGATCAGCAGCGCCGGCCGAATCTGTTCGACCATCAGCTCGTGCACCGGCATCAGCACCGCAGACCAGCCGTTGTTCAGTCGCGTCGCCTCCCGCTGGCGCTCCGACATCAGCGTGGCCATCTCGCTGGTCGCCTGCTCGAGCGTGACCCCGTCGCGCAATCGGGCGAGAGCGTGCGACGTCCCCCGCCCCTGCGCTTCGCGAAGGCGTTCGAATACCCAGCCGTACGGAATCAGGAATGACGACTTCTGGCCCTCAACGGTAAATCCCTCCGGCATGACACCAAGGACGGTGCGCGCGACACCGTTCGCCCTGATGGTGCTGCCCACGACGTCGGTGCGTCCACCGAGTCGTGTCTGCCAGAATTCATGGCTCACGACCATCACCTGCTCGTTGCCCTGCACGTCCTCGTTCGAGGTGTAGGCACGGCCGATAGCCGGCTGAACGCCAAGAATCCCGAACACATCCGACGAGGCGAACATGCCTTCGACCTCGTCCGGCATGTTGCCGATGATCAGGCTCAGTCGCGCCGGGGCAACCATTCCCACAGACTCGAACGACTTCGTCCGCTCGCGCCACGCGACGAAGTTCGCCTGAGCGATCACGTTGCGGCGGATGTTTCGGCCGGGATTGGTTTCCCAGATCGTGACGATGCGATCCGGATCGCGATACGGGAGCGGTTCGAGCATCACGCCGCGAACCACGCTCAACGTGGCGGACGTCGCACCAATGCCGAGGGCAAGGGCCAGGATGGCGGGAACGGAGAAGCGCGGCGAGCGGACGAACGACCGCAACGCGAACCGCAGGTCCTGTAGCAAGCTGCTCATGAGTGGCTCCTCGGACGCAACCGACGAGCCCTTAGACGGGCGGGCATGCTAAAAAGTTGGCACCCCCTCGCTGCGGATGACTCGCGAAGATTGGTGAGCTAAGCCCTCATGCTCGGGCGCAGGCCAGGGCCGCCTTTGTCGTCGTCGGGCGACGGCTCCTTGCGCTGTGCGATCGGATCCTCCGGCTCGTTGGCCGCGCGCGCGCGGCGATCCTTCATGAAGAGGAACACGGCGGCGACCACGCCTACGAGCGCGACGAACAGCGGGAAGAACTCGAACAGGAGCATGTCTTCAATTGGGGCGCTAACCGTGTGTCTAATCGAGAGTGAAGGCGATGTAACTCAGGAGACCCAGACGTTCGATTTGCAATACCACCGCATCCCCCGACTTCTTGCCCTCGAGCGCGCCGCGCAACGCCTCGAGCGTCATAATCCAGTTGCCATTGACCGCATGAATCACGTCGCCGGGCACGAGGACACCGTTGTCGGAGTCGATCGCGCCGGTCGTCGCGGAGACGACAACCACACCTGACTTCGCACGCAGCATCGGCAGCATGGCCGCAACCTCGGGCCCGAGGGTCACGCCGAGGATCCCGAGACGCTCGACGACGTTCCGCCGCGGATCGGCAAGACCGGTGATCCGCGACAGTGGATCGTTGCGTTCGGCGACTGAGACGTTCACGGTCTTGACCTGTTCGTCGCGCAGCACTTCGAGTCTGACCACGTCACCGACCGCTTTGCGATACAACGTCACATTGAGCTGACGCCCGTTTTCGATCGGCTTGCCGTCCACCGACAGCACGAGATCGCCGACGGCCAGACCGGCTCGGTTGGCCGGTCCATCGGGCATGACATCGGCCAGCACGGCGCCCCAGTCGCGCGAGAGCCCGAGTCCCGCCGCAAGCACCGGAGTCACCGTCTGCGCCCGCACACCGATCTCGCCTCGCCGCACGCGGCCGAACTGCTTGATCTGATCGAACACCGTCTTGACGATATTGCTCGGTGCCGCGAACCCAAGCCCGCTGTTGACGCCGGATGTCGAGACGATCAGCGTGTTGACGCCAACCAGATGGCCCTTCGCGTCCACGAGCGGGCCGCCGCTGTTGCCCGGATTGATCGACGCGTCGGTCTGGATATAGACCATCGGCGATTCGGGCTCGAGCTGCCGAGCCACGGCGCTCACGATGCCGAGTGACACCGAGTTCTGCAGGCCCAACGGGCTGCCGAAGGCCAGCACGAGCTGCCCGGCTTTGAGGCCGTCCGAGTCTCCGAACGCCAACGCGCGCAAACCGCTCGCGTCAATTTTCAGCACCGCGATATCGGTCTCCACGTCGAAGCCGACGAGCCGCGCGACGGCGACGCGGCTGCGGCGTGCGAGGAGCGACTGCCCTGACGGGACCACCGGCACTTCGACCCGGATCCGCGACGCGCCGCGCACGACGTGCGCGTTGGTGATGATGAATCCCGCGGAGTCCACGACGAAACCCGAGCCGCTGGCGCGCACGGGAGTGACGAGATCCGACTGCATCGCCACCACACCGTCACTCGTCGCGAGACCGGACGTGAAGATCTGCACGACGGAGGGATCAACGGTGCGGACCAGCGATTCGATCGTGCCGTCGAGATCGGTGAGCGCGGCTGGCGGGGCGGCCTGGACCCGGCCTTGCGCCACTGCCTCCGGACACCACAAGGCGAGGACGAGAGCGCCAGCACATACGGCCGATCTCATGTGGAATCTGGTCATCACGACTCACGCATCATACAGAACACGATCACGGTGGCAAACATCGAGCCACGCGTGTCCGACCAGCAAAACTCGGCCCCTTCTGCGGATTCAGCGCGCCGGCGCGCTGACCGAATGGCTGCCGCCACGGTCCAGTACACCCACTTGTGCGGATCCATACAGGGTGCCCTTGGCCAGGCTGGCGGCGACGAACTCGCGACTCCGGCCTGCCGTCCACAGTTCCTGGGGGTGATGCCAGTCTGCCAAAAGGCAGGGGCCTGCCACGCCGAAGCCTCAGGCGAAGGCGGGTGATACCATGAACGAGTTCTTCTCGCATCGAGGGGTTCCAGCGCGCCGACGTCGCGTATCCCTCGAACCCCGACTGTTCTGATGAGATCATCCCAGACCCGGTCCGACCCGGCAGTCATCATCGCGATGATCTGCTCGGCGGCCGTGAGCGCACAGTTCATCGCCGGTAAGGCCACCCGGGATGCGCTGTACCTCGCGAACCTCGACGTCACGACGCTGCCGTCGATCGTGATCGGCACGGCCGTGGTGTCGATCCTGCTGGTGATGGCGAGTTCGCGTGGACTGCAGAAGGTGGCGCCGGCGACGTTCGTGCCGCTGGCCTTCGCGATCAGCGGCATCCTGCTGTTTGCCTCGTGGGCGCTGACGTTCTCGATGCCGGTATTGGCGGCGAGACTGATCTACCTGCAGATCTCGGGTCTGGGTCCGATGCTCGGGTCGAGCTTCTGGCTGATCGCGACCGAGCGGTTCGACCCGCACACCGCCCGGCATCACTTCGGCCGAATCGCCGGCGTGGGCACGCTCGCCGGGCTTGGCGGTGCACTGGTTGCCGAACGCGTGGCGGTCATGGTGGGCGTGACCGCGATGCTGCCGCTGCTGGCGATCGTGAACCTGTTCTGTGCCTGGCAGATTCGGCGGCTCGCGCAATCGGCGGCACCGTCGAAGCACGTCACGCTCGACGCCGCACCGGCGGATCTGGTCCCGATGTCGCCGCAGTCGGGACTCAAGGTGCTGGCGCAGGCGCCATATCTGCGCAATCTCGCGGCGCTCGTGCTGCTCGGGACGATCGGCGCTGCACTGGCCGACTATATCTTCAAGGCCCAGGCGGTCGAGACCTTCGGACGCGGCGACAGCCTGCTCCGCTTCTTCGCCCTCTATTACGCCGGTGTCAGCCTGTTGTCGTTCCTGGTCCAGACCACGTCGAGCGCGCTTGCGCTGGAACGATTGGGCCTCGGTCTCACCGCGAGCACGCCGTCGATCGCGCTGACGGTCGGCGGCCTGCTCGGCCTCGCCTTCCCTGGTCTGGCTGGCGCGTTGATCGCTCGCACGGGTGAGTCGGTCTTCCGCGGCTCGCTGTTCCGCACGGGCTATGAGATTTTCTATACGCCGATCCCCGCCGACGAGAAACGCGCGGCCAAGTCGATCATCGACGTCGGCTTCGATCGCCTCGGCGACGCGGTGGGTGGCGGCATGGTCCGGCTGCTGATCCTGCTCCCGCTCACGCAGCAGTACGGAGCCATCCTCCTCGCCGCCGTCGCGTGTTCCGCGGTCGCGATTCTCGTGGCGAGACGACTCAGCACCGGCTATATCCAGACGCTCGAACGCAGCCTGCTCGATCGCGCCGTCGAACTCGAACTGTCGGACGTGGAAGACATCACGACCCGCACGGCGATGATTCGCACGCTCCGCACGCCGTTCACGGCCGGCCTCACACGCGACCGCACGATCATGACGAGCTCACTGACGGGCGCGGTGACCATGGAGCACCCGCTTCCCGTCGGCGACCCGGAAGTGATGGAGATCATGGCGCTGAAGTCGCGGAATCGTGACCGCGTCCTCGGCGTGCTGCGCGACGAGGAGGGGCTGCCGCCGACGCTGGTTCCCCACGTGATCCCACTCCTCGCCTGGGATCCGGTCGCCGAAGACGCCGTGCGGGCGTTGCGCAAGATTGCTGAGGAACGTGTCGGTGAGCTGATTGACGCCCTGCTCGACCCCAACCAGCCATTTGCCGTCCGTCGCCGGCTGGCCCGGGTCTTCTCGATTTGTGTGTCGCAGCGCGCAGTCGATGGCTTGCTGCTCGGTCTCGAAGATCTGCGCTTCGAGGTGCGGTTCCAGTGCGGGCGATCACTGTCCTCGGTTCTCGAGAAGAATCCGCGCGTCCGGATCGATCGCGAGCGCGTGTTCGACGTCGTGCGCAAGGAAGTCGCGGTCGGCCGTCCGGTGTGGCAGAGCCATCGCCTGCTCGACAGCATCGATCCCGAGCAGCGATCATTCGTCGACGAGTTTCTGAAGGACCGGGCTGGCCAGAGCCTCGCCCATGTCTTCACGCTGCTGTCGCTGGTGCTGCCGACGGCGCCACTACAGATTGCCTATCGCGGTCTCCACACCGACGATCCCAAACTGCGCGGCACGGCGCTCGAATATCTCGAAGGCGTGCTGCCACAGGACCTGAGTCAGCGCTTGTGGCCGTTCCTCGGCCGCGAACAGCAGGCGCCGCGCGACGTTCGCCAGCGCGACGAGATCCTCGCCGATCTCCTGCGATCGAACGAGTCGATCATGTTGAACCTCGAAGAGCTGCGCAAACGCGTGGACAAGGGTGCCTGAGGTCACGAACCACTCGATGGGCACCAGCCACGAATCCCGGCGCATCGCACCCCACGCCACTCCGGCATCGTCGATCGGCGATTCGAGCCGGACCACACGGCTGCCAACGGAGCTGCTGTCGGAGCAGGCGCAGCGGCTGGTCGTGTTCAGCACCGTGGCGCTGGCGCTATGGACCTTCGCGCTGATGCTGGACTCGTTCGTCATGCCGTGGCTGTGGAACGGCTGGGTCCGCAACTGGCGGGCGATCACGCTGCAGCTGGGCGGGGTCACCGGTTCGGCGGTGATGTATTGGCACCTGCGGAGCGCCAGCACCAGCATCGAGAGCAAGAGCAACGCCGGCGTCGCGATGATGCTGATGCACGGTGCCGGGATCGCGGCGTTCAATGCCTGGGCGGTGCCGCCGGCCGGCACCGACATCATGCGGATCTCCTGGATCTGTCTGCTGATCCTGATCTTCGCGATGATCGCTCCGAGCACGCCGCGACGCATGTTGATCGCGTCGATCATCGTCGCCTCATTCGATCCGATCGCGTACTCGATCGCCTGGCTGCTAGGGGGCAAGGCGCTGAACCCGGCGTATGTGTTCGTCATCTGCTGGCCCACCTACGCGTGCGCGTTCGTCGCGGTCGTCCCGGCGCGTGTGCTGCAGCGGCTCGGCCGGCGTCTGCGCGAAGCGCAGGATCTCGGCAGCTATCACCTGATCGAACGACTCGGCACCGGCGGCATGGGTGAAGTGTGGCGCGCCGAGCATCGGCTGCTGGCGCGCGATGCGGCGATCAAGCTGGTGCGACCCGAAGTTCTCGGTGCGCGCGACGAGAACGAAGCGCGGCTCACGCTGAAACGGTTCGAGCGCGAAGCGCAGGCAACCGCAGCGCTGAGCTCACCGCACACGATCCAGGTGTTCGACTTCGGCATCACGCAGGACGGGATCTTCTACTACGTGATGGAGCTGCTCACGGGCCGCGACCTCGAATCGCTGGTCCGCGAGTTCGGACCGCTGCCACCGCCTCGCGTCCTCTACCTGCTTCGCCAGGTGTGCCACTCGCTCGCGGACGCGCACGCGCGCGGACTCGTGCACCGCGATATCAAGCCGGCCAACATTTATGCGTGCCGCATGGGCCTGGAGTACGACTTTGCCAAGGTGCTCGACTTTGGCCTGGTCAAGATACAGGCGGGATCGAGACGTGGGCGCGAGACGGAGACCCTGGCGACGCGGGAGAACTCGACGCCGGGTACCCCAGCCTACATGGCACCCGAAGTCATCCTCGGCGACGCCGAGGTCGACCGGCGCGCCGACGTGTATTCCCTGGGCTGCGTCACCTATTTCCTGCTGACCGGGGAGCTCGTTTTCGAGGCAGATACCTCGATGAAAATGCTGATGCAGCACCTGCACGCGCAGCCGACGCCGCCCTCACAACGAACCGAACTGTCTGTCCCGCGTGAGCTGGACGAACTGGTGCTCGCCTGCCTGCAGAAAGACCCGCGCCACCGGCCGCAAGACGCGGGCGAGTTGTATCAGATGGCCCGCCACGTCCGTATCCGCGACGAATGGAACTCGGACGAGGCCAAACGCTGGTGGCGGGCGCACCTGCCACAGCTGTCCGGCCCACTGAAGGTCAGCGACCCCCGGCGTGATGCGGCTGAGGCCGTCACGATGTAGCATCTCCAGATGCCCCAACCTGCCCCGTCCAGAAAAGGCGTCCTCGAACGCGTGCTGTCATTGGCAGCAGAGGTACGGCCCGGCGAGGCCGCAACTGCAGTACTCCTCGCCGTCAACGTCTTCATCCTGCTCTCGGCCTACTACACGATCCGGCCGCTGCGCTCCGCATTGCTGCTGCCCGTGCAGATCGCACTCCCCGGGGGTCGGGTGATGACGGGTCCCGAGATCCAGTCCTATACCGGCGCGATTCTCGCGGCGCTCTTCCTGTTCATCGTGCCGCTCTACAGCGCGCTGGCGAGCAGGGTCGATCGCATGCGATTGATCAACTCGGTCACGATGTTCTTCGTCGTCACGCTGGTCGCCTTTTACTTTCTCAGTCAGCTCAGCGTGGCGCCCACACTCGTCGCGGTGACGTTTTTCCTGTGGGTGGGCGTCTTCAACCTGATGATCATCGCCCAGTTCTGGTCGTTCGCGAACGACCTCTACACTCCCGACCAAGGGAAACGCCTCTTCGCCATCGTCGGATTCGGCGGCTCGGTTGGCGCGATCGGAGGCGCGCTCATCGCGAGCAACTTGATCGCTCGCGTCGGCCTCCTGTCGATGATGCTGATCGGCAGCGCCGAGTTGCTGATCGCGCTCGGGCTCACGAACCTCATTCACCGCCGCGAACAGCGTCGGCCGAAAGCGGTGGTCGACAAGACCGAGGAGCAGCCGCTCAGCGGCGGGGGGGGATTCAGGCTGGTTCTCAGCAACCGCTATCTGCTCCTCATCGGTGTGCTCACACTGGCGGTGCAACTCGTCAATACCAACGGCAACTACATCCTGAACGAGACGCTGGCCCGCACGGCCCGCGACACCATCGCCGCCGGAGGAACGGGACAGTCGGAGGGTCAATTCATCGGCAGCTTCATGGCCGGCCTCGATTTCTGGCAGAACGTGCTGTCCATGGTCATCCAGTTCTTCCTGGTCTCACGCATCTTCAAGTATCTGGGGATCGGCGGGGCGCTGTTTGTGATGCCGATTATTTCGCTCACCAGCTACGGTCTATTCGCGTTCGCCCCGGTACTGGCGTTCATCCGGCTGACGAAGATCGCCGAGAACGCGACCGACTACTCGCTGCAGAACACGGTGCGGCGCGCCCTCTTCCTCCCTACATCACGAGAGGCCAAGTACAAGGCGCTTCAGGCTGTCGAAACGTTCTTCTGGCGAGCGGGAGACATGCTGTCCGGTGTTTTCACCTTCGTCCTCATTCAGTGGCTGGCCATGTCGGTCCGCGGCTTCGCGCTGGTGAACCTCGCAATCGTCTTCGTGTGGCTCGCGCTGGCGGCAAGCCTCGCGCGGGAAAACCGACGATTGACGGCGGAAGCCGAACCTGCCGCGGCATGAGGTACGGGCGCACATCGCTGCTGGTCGCGGCAGCCATACTGGTCACGGTTTCCCAGGTCGACGCTCAGGACCCGACGACGCGCGCCGAGACGCTGCAACGTGCGCGCGAGGAGAAGGC
>Ga0111539_10011367_pt1 | contig 11176 bp, 5 predicted proteins | sample RhiMethybrSRZTD1_FD_79667 | JGI IMG/M metagenome (GOLD analysis project Ga0111539, IMG submission 79667) | Populus rhizosphere microbial communities from Tennessee, USA - Rhizosphere MetaG P. TD hybrid SRZTD1 (version 2) (version 2) | ecosystem: Host-associated > Plants > Roots > Rhizosphere >...
AGCGCCTGCCAGTGGTAGGCGATCGCGCCGCGGGATCTCGCGACGACCGCCTGGCCGTCCTTGTCGGTGCCGACGAGCTCCAGCCGCCCATCGCCGTCGAGGTCGGCCGCGGCGAAGGCGCGCATGGGCAGCGGCGCCGGCAGCGCGGCGAAGGATGCCCCGGGGCCGGCCAGCCAGACGCGCGTCGAGGCGCTGTTCGCCAGGGCGAGATCCGTGGCGCCGTTGTTGTCGAGGTCGGCGGCGACGAGTCGGGAGGCGCCCGGCTCCGCCGGGACGGAGCCGAGCTTGACGAGCTCGGTCCACTTTCCGGGCGCGCCCTCGTCGGGGAACGACACGACGCCGATCGCACCGGCGGTCGCGACGAGCACGTCCGTGAGCGCGTCGCCGGTCGCTTCGGCGACGGCGATCGCCGCTCCTTTGGACAGACCCGAGGGCTGGACCGCTTCGGCGAAAGCGCCGCCTCGCTGGTTGAAGAACACGCGGACGCTGCCGTCGGCCTGCAGCAGCGCCGCGTCGGGCACTCCCTCGCCGTCGAGATCGGCCCAGGCGAAGCCGCGGATCGCTCCCGCGCCCGCGAACGGCCGCTGCGGGGCGAACGTCCGGTCGCCGTTGTTGCGCAGGACGACCGGCCCCACGTCGCTCGGCGCCACGATCACGTCGAGGTCGCCGTCCGTGTCGAAGTCCGCGACCCACGCGCCCGCGAGGTTCGCTCCGACGAGAGCCGCACCGATCCCGGCGCTCTTCGTGAAGTCCTCGAAGCGCCCGTTCTCCGCCTGCCGCAGCAGCCGCAGGCCTCCCGGCCCCGCGATCACCAGGTCGGTCCGGAAGTCGTAGTCCAGGTCCGCGGCGACGACAGCGTCTGGCGAGGGCGCGGCCGCCGCCGACCCCGCCGGCAAACGCGCGGCGTCTTCGCGCGCCGCTCCGACGCGAACGCCAGCGCGGTCGCCCGCGACGAGCACGGGCGTGCCGTCGCCGGTGAGCCAGGCGGGGCCCACGGCCGACCACGCCCGCCCGCCGAGTCCCGCCGCCGGCTCGACCGTAAAGGCGAGCTTCGTGTCCGCCGCCGCGGGCTGCGGGGGTGGGTTCTCGAGCGCGAGGAAGCGCACGAGCGGCTCGCCGACCTCGTCGCGCGGCGTGCTCACGGCGCGGAGCGCACGCCGGTAGGCCTGCTCGCGCAACAGGACGTTCTTGAGGAAGGCGACGCGCGGCGCCGCCGCGCGCGGGTTCGAGGCTGCCTCCGAAAGCGCCGCCAGCCGATCCCGCGCTTCCTGCGGCCACGAGCCGGAGGCCGCCGCGAGCGGTGCGATCGCCTGCTGCAGCGCCGCTGCGTCGCCGCGCTTCGCGCCGAGCCGCGCGTAGTCGAGACGCACGGCCAGGTTCTCCGAGCGCGCCAGCAGCGTCCTGAGCGTCTCCTGCGCCGCGGCCTCGCTCTCCGGCCCCTGCCGCTCCAGGTCCTGCGCGAGCGCGAAGGCGGCCTTGGCGTCCCCCGGGTCGATCTCGAGCGCGCGCTTCCAGTGCGCCACGGCCTGCGTCAGATTGCCCTGGCGGCTCCACGCGAGGGCGAGCAGCCGCTGGACCGCGGCGCTCTTCGGCGCCAGCGACTCCGCCTTCGTGAGCTTCTCGATCGCGGGCTCGACCTCCTGCTGCCGCAGCAATAGAAGCCCGACGTTGGCCCAGCCCGCGGGCTCGTCGGGCACGAGCGTCGTGACGCGGTCGAGCTTCTCGCGCGCGAGCCGCTCCTGGCTCGTCTGGAGGGCCGCGAGACCGCTGTAGAACGCCGAGACCGTCTCGCGGTACGTAGCGTCCGGGACACGCAGCGGACCGCGGCGGCAGGACGAGACCACGACCAGCGTTGCGAGCACGACGGCGAACGCGCGCTTCGAAGATGCCATTCGAAATCCCGACGGTATCACCGGTCAGGCAGGGCGCGCGGCGTGGAAGCCGCACCGCTCGAGGAGCGCCGTCAGCTCGTCCCGACTCGCCCCGAGCCTCGGTGCCGCGGCGAGAAGGTCTTCCGCGCGCACGGGGTAGCGGTCGTCGCGGCTGCGGTCGCAGAGCCCGGCCACGTCGAAGGGTGCGATGGCTTCGTCGATCCGAGAGAGGAGTGCCGCCCGTGCGGCGCCCCGCGGGCGCAGCGCGGCCGCATCCGCGCACGCGCGGAGGTTCGGTCCGAAGCGCTCGTCGGCGTGGAGCAGGAAGCCGCGCGCCTGCTCCGGGCGGCCGAGGCGCCGAACCGTCTCGCTGAAGCTGGCCGCCGCGAAGTAGAGCAGGCTCGTCCGCTTGAAGAGCTCGAAGTCGTCCATCGCGGCGTAGAGCGCCCCCACCAGCCGCTCCGTGGCGTCGAGCTCGTCCAGCGTGTGCTGCGCGTACGCTCGTCCGGCCTCGTCGTCCAGTCGGTCGGCGGCCTCGAGGCCGCCCAGCAGCCGGTGAAGTCCCAGCAGGTTGAGCGGGAAGCCGGTGGAGAGCAGCGGATCGATGACGCCGGCCGCGGACGGCAGGAGGGCCCAGCGCGGGCCGCTCACCACCGCGCTGCGGAAGGCGAGACGCGGGGAGTAGACGAAGGGAAGCACGGCCTTCGCCTTGCGGAACTGTTCTGCGACCCGGGGCAGGCGCGCGAGAAGCCTCGACCAGGCGGCCTCGCCGTCGGCAAGGCGCAGCTCCGCAGCCAGAGCATCGGTTGCCGCGACACCCGCGCTCGTGAGGCCGTTGTTGAAGCGCAGCACCCAGATCCAGCCGCCGGTGAAGACGTGGTGCACTGCGGCGTCGTCGACCGGGTACGGCGGCTCCGTTACCGGGAAGAGCGCGTCGAAGCGCTCGACATCCGAGAAGTGGCTGTAGAGGCCCTGCGTGGCGGGCAGCCACCGCAGCGCCGCCTCGGGGAGGCTCAAGGCGCGATGCAGGAACCCGCGCGGACCGCTCGCGTCGACGACGAAGCGCGCCGCGACCTGGACGGGGCGGCCCCTCCTCGACCCCTCGAGCGAGGCGCTCTCGTCGTCGAAGCGGACGCGGTCGAGGAGGGTCTCGTCCAGGTACGTCGCCCCTTCCGCTTGCGCCTCGCGCACCAGGAAGTGGTCCACGTCCGGCCGGTACCAGTGCGTGTCGGCGATCTCGTCGTGGGGGCTCGCCGCCACGAGCAGGGGCCGCTCACGATCGCGCGCGCCGGAGCCGTGCGCGAAGAACGAGAAGCCGCGCTTCTTGCCGCAGCCGAGGTCCGGGTAGCTCCGCTGCCAGGGTCCCCACTTGGCAAGCGGGCGGAGCCGCGGCAGGTCGTACCGATCCGCCAGTTCTTCGAGGAGCAGGTTCGCGAGCGGCGTCGAGGACTCGCCGATGGCGAAGCGCGGGTGGCGGCCGCGCTCGAGAAGGACCACGGAGCGCCCGCGCTTGCGAAGGGCGAGCGCCGCCAGCGCGCCCCCGAAGCCGGAGCCCACGACGGCCACGTCGGCCTCGAGGCGCATCAGCTCGAGCCGCCTCCGCAGGAGGGGCAGGCGACGGGAGCCAAGGCGCGTTGCTCGAGGTTCTGACGCCCCAAGCGCTCCGCGCGTCGCGAGAAACAGTCCGGACACGTGGCGAGCCGATCGAGATCCCACAAGTCGGCCAGCACACGTCCGCGCGCGCGTGTGCGTGCCAACGATACGGCGCGCTCGAGGTCGGCGAGCGTCGGCGGCTCGAAGCGGCCCTCCGTGACGAGCGCCTCCATCGCCCCGTTTCCTCCCCGCGTGGGAATGAGAGCGATCGCCGTCGCGCCGCAATCGAAGGCGAAGTCGATCGAGCGCTCGAGCCACGCCTCGCGCTCGGCGCGAGGCGTGAAGGGAGGGTGCACCAGCAGGAACGCGCGCAGGGAAACCTCGCGCGCCTTCAGGTCGTCCGCCGCCCTGCGGAAGCTTTCGAGCGTCATTCCCTTGTGGAGCAGCGCGAGCGTTTCGGGGTTCGCCGTCTCCAGGCCCATCGCCACCTCGAGGGCGAGGCTCCGGCCTTTCGCGCGATCGAGAGCCTCGCGGAGCCGGTCGATGCGTGGGCCGACGAGCGCGGGGTGCGACTCCACCACCACGCGCTCGAAGCGGGCCAGCCGCGAGGCGATGGCGTCGTAGTCGGAGACGGGCACGGCGCGCGGGTCGAAGAAGCTGCCCGCGTTGTAGAGCTTCACGACCGAGCACGCTTCGCGGCCCGAGCGCGCGTCGAGCTCGGAAAGCGCGAGGTCGAGCTGTGCCGGGATCGCCCCCGCGGCCGTGTCCTCCTCCGTCGTGTAGCGCCACAGGTCGCACATCACGCAGCGCCACGGGCACTCTCGACCCGTGAGGAAAACAGTGGCCACCGCGGCGAGCCTGCCGTCTGCCGCGGGCTCCTGCTCCACCAGGACGCCCTGGTGCCGCCACGCGTCGCGGCGCGGGCGCTTGGGACGAAGGCCGAGAATGAAACGGTCGCGATCGCCGGCGGCGTCGGGGTAGCCCGGGAGCGGCGGCCCGACGGCTGTCACGCGAGTCTCAGGCCTGAAGGGCGAAGAAGCGCCGCCTGTAGCTGTCCTCGTCGCCACCCAGGCGCGAGCGCAGGCTCGCCGCGGGCAGCGCCCCGTGCTGGAAGCGCCGCTTGGGGAAGACCGGCATGTCGAACCCGGTGACCGCCTTCACTCCCCGGCGCACGACCTCGCCCTTGAGGGCGTAGAGCCGGGGCACGTCGTACGCCGTGAGGGTTGCGAAGGGAATGCCCTCGGCGACCGCGAGCACGCGCGGCCGGGTGTAGGGGCTGAAGCCGAGGAAGCCGTGGCGGCGCGCGGGCGCGTAGGTGCGCACGTAGCTGCGGCTCAGTCCGCCGCTGTACGTCAGCGAGTGCTTGATCCGGCCGACGCCCCAGCCTTCCTGGTAGAGCATCGTGTTGTCCACGACGCTGCGGATCGTGAGCTCCGCGTTCTCCTCGATCGGGTAGTCCTTGAGGTTTTCGTCGCCGCCGTCGCCGTCCACGAGGTGACGCCACTCGGGATAACGCTCGCGGATGCCGCGGCAGAGCGCGAGGCCCACCGCCGCGCAGTCCACGTCGAGCGGCTTGTAGTCCTCGACCACGCGGAGGGCCTCGTCCAGGTCGAGCTCGGAGGGATCGGCCGCGATCTCCTCGAGGAAGAGCGACAGGTCCAGGCTCGCCAGGAACTCGCGAGCCTGGGCGACGTCCGGTCCCTGCCCGAGGTCGAGCACGAAAGCCTTGAGGCGCGCGGGAGCGAGCCCGAGGCGCAGCAGCGTGTGGTACACGACGAGAAAGACGGCGCCGCTGTCGATCCCGCCCGAGAACGCGACGCCGATCGGCGCGCCGGGCTCGGCCGCCTCGAGGTCCTGGAGCCAGAGCGCGACCTCGTCGGCGAGCGCGCCCACGTACGCGGCCCCGATTGCGTCGAGGTCGGGAGGCTGGACGCCCCGCTCGGGCGTGAAGAAGCGCGTGTAGGTCGGCTCGGGATCCGGGCAGCCCACGAGGCGCAGCTCGACCACGTGGTGGGCGGGCACCATGCGCGTGTAGCTCGGGTGGAACTGGCCGGCGAGCCCCTCGCGGGCCAGGGCGTCCCGTAGCGTATCCATGCGATCGGCGACGAATAGCGCGGGGCCTTCCTGCCGCTTGGCCAGGAAGTAGCGCGCGGGCCGGTCGAGCGAGCGAGCCAGCCGCACGCGGATGCCCTCGCGGTGGACGAGCGCGAACGAGCCCTCGATCCCGAGGACGCTCGCGGGATCGCCGTCGAACAGGCGGCGCCGCGCCTCCTCGACGCTCAGGTTGCGGATGCGGTTCAGGCCCGGGTCGAGCAGGTCGACCACGCGCTCGACGTGACGCTCCATCTCTCGGAAGTCTACACTCGTCGGAGTGGGCCGCTGGCGTATCCTTCCTCGTCCACTCGAAGGAGGCTTCATGAGCGCACGTCCTGTGTCCCGCCGCCGGCTGCTTGGCTCTGCGGCCGCTGCGGCAGCGGGGGCCGGCCTGGCGGGCCTCGGAGCGAGAGGGGAGGCGGCCCAAAGCCCCGGTCAAGCTCCGACCGACCCCGCCCTCACGACCGAGAGGATGAGGGGCGTCCCCTTCGAGGCCCGCGACGTGGTGCGCGTCGGCCTCGTGGGCTGCGGACGCCGGGGCCTCTCCCTTCTGAACGACCTCCTGGGCATCGAGAAGGTGGACGTGAGGGCGGTCTGCGACCTCGTTCCGGCCCACGCCGCGGAAGCCCGGGCCCTCTGCGAGAAGCGCAAGGCGGCCACGCGGCCCGAGGACTACAGCGGCGGCGAGCTCCGCTACGAGGAGCTCGTGAAGCGCGACGACCTCGACCTCGTGTACCTGCCCACGCCCTGGCGCTGGCACGTGCGCATGGCAGTGGCGGCCATGGAGGCGGGGAAGCACGTCGCGGTGGAAGTGCCCGCCGCCGTCACGTTGGAAGAGTGCTGGAAGCTCGTCGAGGTGTCCGAGCGAACCCGCCGCCACTGCATGATGCTCGAGAACTGCAACTACGGCTACGAGGAGATGCTGGTCACGCGCATGATCCGCGAGGGTCTCTTCGGCGAGCTGCTCCACGCCGAGTGCGCCTACAACCACGACCTGCGCGACATCCTGTTCGAGAACGCGTCGGAGGGGCTGTGGCGCCGGGCCGAGCACATCGGCCGCAACGGCAACCTCTATCCCACCCACGGACTGGGGCCGGTCGCCCGGTACTTCGACATCCACCACGGCGATCGCTTCGACTACATGGTCTCGATGAGCTCGCCGGAGGCGGGCCTGAGCGCGTACCGCAAGGCCCGGGTCCCTGAGGGCGACCCCAGGTGGCGGGAGAAGTACGACTGCGGCGACGTGAACACGAGCCTGATCAAGACCGCGAAGGGCCGGACCATCCTGCTCCAGCACAACGTGGCCAATCCCCGCCCCTACGACCGCATCAACCTCGTGGCGGGGACCAAGGGAGTCTTCCGGGGCTACCCGGCCCGCGTCTTCTTCGAGCATGGCGGGCAGGGCGAGCACGAATGGCAAAGCCTCAAGGAGTGGAAGAAGCGCTACGAGGACCCGCTCTGGACGCAGCTCAAGAAGGCGGCCAGCAAGAGCGGCCACGGCGGAATGGACTACGTGATGAGCTGGCGGCTGGTCGATTGCATGCGCCGCGGGCTGCCCCCCGACATGGACGTGTACGACGCGGCGGCGTGGAGCGCGCCCGCACCGCTCAGCGAGATGTCGGTGGCCGCGGGCGGCGCGCCAGCCCGGTTCCCGGACTTCACGCGCGGCCGCTGGCAGGCGTGAGGAGCCGGGCGGGCACGCGCCCGCCCGGCTCGAGTCGATCCCAGCCTAGAAGTCGACGATCACCGTGGGATTGAAGGTGCACGTCTGCGCGTCGAACGCGACCGTCTTCGACAGCTTCTTCTTGCCGACCGTCACGCTGACGGTCACGATGTAGGACCCCGGAGCCAGCATCGACCCGTTGGTGACCGTGCCGAACTCCTTGTGGTACTGGAACGGCACGCACGCTGTTCCGCCCGCCGGGGTGAAGGTCTGGAGCGGCACGTCCTGGAAGTTGCCGACGGTGTCGACGATCGGCTTGTTCTTGTTGCCCGTGATCCGTTGGAGATGGATCCTGTCGACGACCGGCACCGCCACGCCCGCCACGCGAACCAGGACGCGCGCGCCGGTGAGCGTGCCCTCTCCGCACAGCTGACGCGTGACGATCGTCGAAGTGTTCGCGATCGGATCCGAGAGCCAGGTCACCGCGATCGATCCCAGCCGGTCGCGATCGACCACGGTCGGCTTGAACACCGCCTTGAGCGCGCCGTCGCCGACCTGCTCGCCCGGGCTCAACGTGATGGGAAGTCCCGGTGCGCCGGTGAGCGAGTAGTTCGACGCGTCCACTCCGCCGATCGTGATCGACTGCACGATCGCGGGGCAGGCGCCGGTGTTCGCCACCGGGAACGGCAGCGCCGACTGGCACGCGCCGACGCTCTGGATGACGGTCGCCGGGAACGCCAAGTCCCCGGTCACCGAGACGAGCGGAGCGGGCGTGTTGCCCGCCAACGGGATGTATACGGCTGGCTCGTCCGCGTCGTTGCTCGAAAGCTTCAGGCGGCACGAATGCGCGCCGAGCGACTGCGGGGTGTACTTCACGGTCAGGGGGACACACATTCCTCCCGCGACCGAGCCGGCGAACGGGTTGTTGACGATCGTGAAGTCGGCGCACGGGGCGTCGCTGCCCTGCTGCACGACGGTCGCGCTGCTGACGCTCAGCGAGCACGCGCCCGTGTTGCAGACGTTGATCGTGCGCGTCTCGGCGCCCGTCGCGCAGACGTTGCCGAAGGTTCCGTCGCCGGTCACGTTGATCTCGGGCGATCCCGCCGACCCGGTCAGGTTCACGATCAGCGCCGGGTTCGTCGGGTCGTTGCTCGCGATGGTCAAGGTGGCGTTGGCCGTGCCAGGCACATTCGGCGCGAACGTCACCTGCAGCGTCTGGCAGTTGCCGGCGACGATGTCCATGGGATAGCCCGGGCCAGGTGTCGCGACGGTGTAGCGGGCGCTCGACGAAGTGATGCCGGTGACCTGCAGCAGCTCCTTGCCCTGGTTGCAGATCTCCAGGTCCTTCGACACGGACTCGCTGCTGCACGTCGAGCCGAAGTTCAGCGATCCCGCCGCCTGGATCTGTGGCACGCAGCACACGACCCGCGAGTCCGTGAAGGTGTCGATGCCCGCGCTCGGCGTGACGCCGGTGGGCGCGGTGGCCGAGGCCCAGGCCATGAACAGGCGGCCGCCGGCGCACGCGTTGCCGTTGTAGTCGCCGTACTTGGGACAGCCTCCGCCGAGCACGCAGCTTTCGCCCACGGGGCAGGCCGGCCCGGTCGTGAAGTCGCATCTTTGACCGGAGCCGTTTCCGGCCCCATCGAGACAGACGCCCGCGAGCTGTGGCTGGATCGGGCAGCTCTCGGAATCCCCCGTGGCGCGAGGCGCGCAAGCCCAGCCGCTGTTGCAGTTGGGATCGGACGCCGACGTGAGCCGGAACTCGGGGCCCGCGACCAGGTTGTCCGACATGTCCAGCGCCGCCGAGCCGCCGAAGTAGTCCGTGAAGTCCGTCGTGACGTTGGGGATGGCGAATCGCCGGTCGTACCAGTTCACGTAGGCCGTGCTTCCGACGGCGCACACCCACGGCATGTACCGGCGCCCGTTGCCGGTCGTGTTGACCTGGGCGACGCGGCCCGCGGCAAACGTGGCGCCGCCGTCGATCGACGCCCGCACGAGGACGTTCTCGTTGACGCCGGCGCTGGTGTTGGTGGCGTACGCGACGTAGACGCGAGCCGGGTTGACGTCGTCGATGGCGACCGTGTGGCTCGACAGACTGTTGCCGTCGTTGCAGCGGTCGAGCCCCGCGACCGGGCACGTTACGTCCGTCACCGAGGTCACCGTCACCGGGAATCCGACCTGCTGGGTGAGCCCGGCGCTGCAGGGGGAGTACTTGTTGAGCATGACGTTGCCGCCGGAGCGGTACACGACGTACACGAAGCCGTCGCCGCCGATGCTGATCCGCGGAATGAACCCGCTCCCGACGTTGAGGGGCGCCGTCCAGTTGGCGCCGCTGTCCTGCGAGCAGACGATCGCGGGATCCTGGTCCGACGCGTCGAAGTTGCGCCAGGTGGAGTAGACCTGATCCCCGCCGCTGCCGGGGATCACGCGATCGGCGGTGATGTGCTCCTGGTCGGGGAAGCACGAGCCGGCGCCGGAGTTGTTGCAGACCACGGAGTTGTTGACGAACGTGAAGCTCTGGCCGTTGTTGGTCGAACGCAGGACCACGTTCGAGGAGGTACCCGCTGGATCCTGGCGGTTGACGCCGGTCGGCCAGCCGATGATCGCGGCATAGAACGCGCCGCTCTGGCCGACCGCGACGGACGGATCGCCGTTGCAGCTCGTGAAACCCGCGGGGCAGGCGACGCCGGCAGTGTTCGACCAGGTCCGGCCGCCGTTTTGCGAGTTGGCCCAGCCTCCGTTCGTTCCCACGACGACGAATCGGCCGTTGCTCGACGCCGCGACCTCGAGCTCGGACCCGCCCGTCACCGCGCGGGCAGGAAACCCTGGTCCCGGCGCGCCGGCGCTCGTGGCGTCGGTCGCCTCGACGGCCGTGCTCATTGGGACCATCAGCACCTGCTCGGTCGCCGATCCCGTCGCCCGCAGCTCTTCCGCGCCGCGGAGCGACGAGAGAGCGGCTGCGGTCGCGGCAGCGGCGGGCGCCGCAGCCAGCGCGGCCGCCTTCAGCCGCACGCTGCGGCCGATGGCCTCGACGTCCCGCTGCAGCTGCTCGCTGCCCTTCGGGGGCATGGCTGCCTCGAGCCGGATCAGCAGGGTGTCCGCCGCGATCGCGGTCGTCTTGTGAAGGGTCAGGCGATCGTCGGGCTGGATCAGCTGGGAACCGGGCTGCTGCATGAGCGGCGAGGCGCCCTTCAACGGACGAAGCTCCGTCCGCGCCTGCTCGAGCGCCGGCCAGCCTCCGATGTCCAGGAACGTGGCCGGGGTGGGGAAGCTGCTCGCGATCTCCTGCAGCCGCTGCACGGCTTCGCCGTGTGAGCGGCGCTGCTCGATGGTGATCATCACGCGCGCGGTGCGCTCGCCGAGGCCGTAGGCGTTCTTCGTGGCGCTCAGGTTGCCGTGCGCGCTCTTGGACACGCTGACCAGCGTCTTGGAGTTGCGGTAGACCGATGGCAGCTCAGACCAGTTGTCGGGATATCGCACCGTGAACTGCTCGTCGAACGACAGCTCCTGCGCAAGCGCGTCCGGTTTCCCCTGCCCCTGGGCCCCCGGCTGCTGGGCGAACAGGCTTGCCGGCAGCACGACGGCAGCCGTGAACGTCAGCGCCCATCGACACACCGATCGACAACACGCAGTAATGCTTCGTGGCATAGGTCCCCCACCCTGATTGCCAACCAGGGACGTATCCGTCTGCCTCACCGAGGTGGCTGGACCGACGCTGAATCGGAACCGGTGAGTATCGTTGGCGCCGCTCTACTATGGAGGGTAGTAGTCGGCCAGATACGTCGCTCTGATCTCGGTTCCTGAAGGAGCCCGACGGTATAACGCCTGGCCAGGAGAGGTCAAGGCTAGACTTTTGTAGCGAGCCCATCACCGGTAAGTCATGGTGGAGGCTCGAGCGCAGGAGGGTTTCGCCGATGGCCAGGCCGCGGGTCAGCGCCGGGGGCGGCGTCGCCGC
>Ga0111539_10011371_pt1 | contig 11173 bp, 7 predicted proteins | sample RhiMethybrSRZTD1_FD_79667 | JGI IMG/M metagenome (GOLD analysis project Ga0111539, IMG submission 79667) | Populus rhizosphere microbial communities from Tennessee, USA - Rhizosphere MetaG P. TD hybrid SRZTD1 (version 2) (version 2) | ecosystem: Host-associated > Plants > Roots > Rhizosphere >...
TGAGCTCGATCCCTGGTCCGCCGCGCGGACGGCCGCGCTCGGAGAGCCGCCCGGCCGCCTCGGCCACACCCTGCTCGAAGCGGCTGCGCGGCAGCAGCTCGTCCACCAGCCCCCAATCGAGCGCGCGTTGCCCGCGCACGCCTTCGGCGAGCGTGCTGAAGACGTCGGCCAGGTCGCGGCGCACCTTGCGCTTGTCGACGAGCCGCGTGAGGCCTCCGGTGCCCGGCAAGACGGCGAGCGACGGAACCTCGGGCAGGCTGACCGCCGTGTTGCCGTCGTCGAGTAACACGATGTGGTCGCAGGCCAGCGCCAGCTCGTAGCCGCCGCCGGAGGCCGTTCCCGAGAGCGCCGCGATCGACGGCACGCCGCTTTCGTGACTGAGCTCTTCCAGCCCGATCCGGGTTTCGTTGGTGAACTTGCAGAAAGCGACCTCTGTCGCATGGCTCGCCGCGCCGAGCATGTAGATGTTGGCGCCCGCGGAAAACACGCGGGGCTTTTCGCTCTTCAGCACCAGCACGCGGACCTCGGGATGCTCGAAGCGAATGCGCTGGAGCGCGTCCGCGAGCTCGATGTCGACGCCCAGATCGTAGCTGTTCAGCTTGAGCGCGTAGCCGGGGGCGATGCCGCCGTCTTCCGCCACGTCGAGGCCGAGGCTCGCGATGGGTCCAGTTATATCGAGCTTCCAGTGGCGGTACTGACGCGGCGCGGTGTCGAAGCGGATCGCGTCCATCCCACTAGATTAACCCCGACCCGCTACCACCGCACGTTCACCGTCGGGGGCTGGATCTCGGCTTCGGCCCGGGCAAGGTCCACCGTCACCTTGACCGACGCCGAGCCGTGATTTTTGAGATCGACGTTCGGGACGTTCGAAACGTCGGCGCGCGGCACGACCTGCTCGGGGCGCAGCGCGCGCACGACCTCGGGCGGGCCGAGCACGGTGACGTCGACGGCGCGGGGCGTGATCACGCCGTTGGCAACGCCCGTGACTTCGACCGGACGCTTCGCGAAGCGCGCCTCGCTGAGCCGGCGCGCGATGGTGACGGTGACGGTCGCATTCTGAGGACCGATGTAGTTCACGCGTGCGGGCGGCTCGTCGATGGCGATCCGGCGCCGGTATACGCCTTCGGTCAGGCCGTTGACGTCGAACGGCGCGAGCCGCGCGAATTGCAGCACCTCGACCAGGCTGGCCGGGCCGCGCGACGTGATTTCTTTGGGCTCGACCTCGAGCTCGCCCTTGACCACGAAACCCTCGGCCGGCTGCCCGGTGATCGAGGCCTGGACCGGGATCTGGCGCGTGACCACATCCTGCCAGTCGAGATCGATGCTCGGCGGATCGATGATCGCGACCTCCACGTCGGGAGGCAGCGAGAACATCTTGGGCTCGAAGGTAATCTCCTCGGCTTGCCCGTCGCGCAGATCGATCTCGATCGGCGGCAAGCCGTTCTGGATAACGCGATCGATCGCGCGCATCGACCCGCGCAAGGTCACGTGGATGCTGGGCGGGATCCCGGTCATCAGCTCGCGCTTCGGATCCTCCGGCGGGCGCACGATCACCGCGACCGGGATCGTGCGCATCTGCTGTTCCTGCTGGCCGTGCAGGTAGACGAACATGCCGAGCGCGAACGCCAGCGCCAGCGCCTTGAGCCCCACGTTTTCGCTCGTCGCCTCGCGCAGCCAGATCACGAGGCCGTCGACCAGACGCGCCATCAGTCGCCCCGCTCGAGCTCGGGATCACTGGTCGCCGCCGCCGCCTTTTCCGAGCCGGTTCCGGGCACTTCGCCGGCCGGCGGGGTGTGAATGTGAACGGCCGTCCCGACCGGCGTGCGCAGCGGCGCGACCGGCGGCGTGCGCGCGCTGGTTTCGCTGTCCGCGCGCGGCCGCAGCGGTGGCGGCGGCGGCTCGCTGTCGCTCTTCGCGCGCCCGCGCAGCGTGGGCGGCAACGGCTCGGCGGCGGCGGTCGCCGCGGTTCCGGGCGTCTCCTCCTCGACCCGCGCCGGCGGCTTGCTCGGCGGCTCCTCGGAGACCGAGATCCGGCGCGAAGCCGGCGGCTCCGGCGCCTGGGAGCGCCGCGCGTCCGCCTTGCGTTTGCCGCGCCGCACCTTGGGACTGAAAATCGTCTCGAGCATGGTCCTGAGCTTGGGACCATCCAGGTTCGACGCGATGTTGCCGTTGAAGCAGAAGCTGATCGTTCCGCGTTCCTCGCTGACCACGACCACGACCGCGTCGGTCTCCTCGGTGATGCCGAGCGCCGCGCGGTGCCGCGAGCCGAAGCTCTCGTCGACGACCCGGCCCTCGGGCATCGGGAAGAACACGCCGGCCTTGGCGATCCGGAAGTTTCTGATGATCACCGCGCCGTCGTGGAGCTTGTTCATCGCTTCCGGGATGAACAGCGAAACCAAAAGCTCGCGCGTGACGGCGGCGTCGATCTGGTGACCCTTGTGAACGCCCACGAACTCGTCGAGGTTCGCGTCCTGCTCGAAGGTGATGATCGCGCCCATGCGGTGGCGCGCCAGATCGGTCGCGGCGTCCACGACCTCGTCGATGACCTTGGACTCCTGGGAGCGCGCGAAGCTGCCGAACCAGGCGCGGCTGCCGACGCGCTGGAGACCGCGCCGGATGTCGTTCTGGAAGACCACCACGATCAAAAGAATGATGCTCGAGATCAACGCGCCCAGAATCGTCTCGACCGTGACGAGCTGCAGCTTTTCGGCGACGATGTAGAGCACGAACACCATGCCGAGCCCGATGCCGACCTGCATCGCGCGCGTGCCGCGCAGCACGAGCAGCGCGCGGTAGACGACGTAGTAGACGATCGCGACGTCGAGCAGATCGCGCGCCAGACCGAGCAGAGCCCGATGCTCGAAGTACTGGCGAATCCCCTCGATCATGCGCGTGCCTCGCGCTTCGCGTCGTGAGTGACGGCGCGCGCCACGGCCAGCGCTTGCCGCACGGCTTGCAGATCGTGGACGCGCAGGACCTTGGCGCCGCGCTCGGCTGCGAGCAGGCAGGCCGCGATCGTTCCGCCCAGCCGCTGCTCGGCCGGCGCTTCGTCGACCGCGGCGATGAACGACTTGCGGCTCGGGCCGACGACGACCGGTACGCCTTCGTTCGTGAACTCCGCGAGGCGGCCCAGGATCTCGAGCGACTGGCGGGCGCTCTTCGCGAAACCGATGCCGGGATCGAGCCAGACGCGCTGCGCCGGCATGCCGGCGGCGATCGCCCGCTCTCGCGCGGCGCGCCACTCCGCGCGCGCCTCGGCCACGACGTCGCCGTAGCCGTGTTCCGGGTATCGAGAGAAGCCTTCCATCTTGCTCATCGGACCGCGCGAGTGCATGACGATCAGGACGGCCTCGTGCCGTGCCGTGACGCGTGCGAGGTCCGGGTCCGATAGACAGGATACGTCGTTTACGATGTGCGCGCCGAGACTCAGCATGCGGTCGGCGACTTCCGGCAGCGTGGTGTCGATCGAGACCAGGACGCTCCCGAGCGCGAGCGCGCGCTCCACCACCGGCTCGATGCGCCGGATTTGTTCGGCGGCTGGGACGGGTTCCGACCCCGGCCGCGACGATTCCCCTCCGATGTCGACGATTGCCGCTCCCTCGGCAACGAACCGCTCGAGCCGGCCGGCTGCGGCCGCCGGGTCCAGGTAGCGGCCCCCGTCGTAAAAAGAATCAGGCGTGACGTTGAGCACACCCATCAGCGCCGCGCCGCGCGCGTGCCAGATCGGCTCGAGGAGGGTTTCCGCGCACCCCACAGGCACCGGGTAGCAAGCCATGCGCAGGCGCGCAAGCTATTGGGATCGCGCATGAATTGCGTGTTCGAGTCCCGTTTCCCGAACCCGCCCGATCCGAACCGTGGGGCAGGTTTGCCGCCGGCCAGGAATTTGCTTAGGCGCTGCCGCGTCTTCACCGGTCCTCGCGTCCGTCTATAGTGACGCCGGCGCGGCCCCACGGGCCTGGCGCAAGGATTCCGGACCCACGGATTCAGATGCTGCGCACGCGGATTCGCGCCGGACCAGTTGCCGGGCTGGTCATGAGCCTCCTATTTGCGACCCTGCTCACGGTCGTGCAGGCCGGACCGCGCCTGATGGCCGGCCTCAGCCCGCGCTTCGGCGAGCCCGCGCCGTACACGCTGCGAGTGCCCTTCGGGCCGCGCATCGTCCGCGACACGTCGACTGGACGCGCGGACCTCCACTACGAGCACGAGCGGATGGTGGTCCCGGTCGGGACCGTGCTGGACGAACACGCCGAGGCCCATTGGACGGCGTTCATCTACGAATCCATGCACCGGCCACCGCAGTGGCCGCGGCTGCTGGGCGTTTTCACGATCCTGTTCACGCTGTCGATGGCCCTGACGGCGTACCTGAGGAAATTCGGCCAGAGCCGGTTGCGCCTGCTGCGCGTCCAGATCGGGGTGCTGGTGGCGATGGGCGGGCTGGCCCTGTTCGCGCGGGCGTTGCTCACCTTCACGGGACTGCCGGAATTCTGGATTCCAATCGCGGCGGTTCCGCTCTGGGTGGCCACGAGCTTCGATCGGCGCACGGCCTTCGTCGTGACGGTCGTGCTCGCGTTCGTGCTCGCCTCGCTGCTCGATTTCGACTGGATCCTGCTGAGCGTCATGCTGGCGCGCGGGATGGCCGCGACTCTCCTGTATTTCGACCGCAAGCACGCGCGGCGCATGGTGATTTCCGGGGCGCTGGCCGGGATCAGCTCCGCGGCGCTCTACGTGGCGATCCGCGTCGCGTTCGAGGGCCAGTTCGACGTGGCCGGCGATCTCGCCCGCGCCACCGACTCCGCTCTGTTCGCCTGCATCGGCGGCGGTTGTCTGGGCGGCACGGTCGCGGCTCTGCTGCGCGGGGCAGGCGAGCGGCTGCTCGGGCACGTCTCGCGCGACCGGCTGCTCGATCTGGCCGATCTGGAGCAGCCGCTCTTGCAGAAGCTCTCGCGCGAAGCCCCCGGCACCTACGAGCACTCGCGGGCGATGGCCAATCTCGCCGAGCAAGCCGCGAGCGCGATCGGCGTGGACGCGCTCCTGACCCGAGTCGGCGCCTACTATCACGACCTCGGCAAGACCGCCCAGAGCAAGTACTTCGTCGAAAATCTGGGCCCGGACGAGGCGTCGCCACACAACGACCTCGAGCCCGACGTCAGCGCGGACGCGATCATGGCGCACGTGGTGATCGGCACGCGGATCCTGCGCGAAGGTGGAATTCCCGAGCCGGTGGTCGAGTTCGCGTACACCCACCATGGAACCCAGGTGGTCGAATACTTCTGGAACAAATGCCTGCAGCAAGGCAATCCGAAGAACCTCGACGAGTCGTATTTCCGTTACCCGGGCATGAAACCTCAGACCAAGGAAACCGCGATCCTGATGCTAGTCGACTCGATCGAGGCCGCCTCGCGCACCGTCGACCGTCCCGATCGCGAGCAGTTCGAGCAGATGATTCAGCGCATCCTGTTCACGAAGCTGAAACAGGGCCAGCTCGACGAGTCGGGGCTCGACATGACCGACCTCCGCATCATCAGCAATCGCATGGCCGAGACGCTGGTGAACATGCATCACCATCGCATCAAGTATCAGTGGCAGGCGCGGCGCGCCGAGGAGTTCGGCGTGCCCTCGCGCGTGGTGCGCGATTCGGCGCCCCAGATCGAGGTCGGGACCGTGCCGCCCGGGGGCGTCAGCCTGCCGCCGGGCGCGGGAATGCCCAGCACCCTGCCCGGCAGCGAGAGCGAACCGCCGGATCGCGGCGGCAAGAACGGCGACGGAAAGCGCTGATGGAAGTCGCCGAGCAAAGCTTCATGAAGGCGCTGTTCTCGGGCGTGATCGCCGAGGACATGGTCTTCCCATTTCCCCAGATTTCGCCGCTCGAGCGCGATCGCGTGCACGAGCTGATGGGCAAGATCCGGAACATGGCTCAAGCCGAGCTCGACGCCTCGCGCATCGATCGCGAAGGCCGGATCGACGATCTGACGCTGGAGCGCGCCCGTGCGCTCGGCCTGTTCGGCCTGGCGATCCCGAGCGAGTATGACGGCGCCGGTCTGTCCTCTGCGGCTTACGCACGGGTGCTGCAGGAGGTCGCCAGTTTCGATGCGTCGCTGGCGCTGGTCCTGCACACGCATCAGGCGCTGGTCGCGCGAGCGCTGATGGGCTTCGGCAGCGAGCAGCAGAAGGCGTTTTATTTGCCGCGGCTCGCGCGCGGCGAGCTGATTGCCGCGTTTGCCTTGACCGAACACGCCGCCGGCACCGACGCCGGCAGCATCCGCACCGTCGCCGAGCTCGACGAAGGCGGCGAGAGCTTCTTGCTCAACGGCGAGAAGCCATGGGTCACCAGCGCCTCGTTCGCCGGCTTGTTCATCGTCTTCGCGCGAACCAATCGCTATGCCGAAGGCAACAAGCCGCACCTGGTCGCGCTGATCGTGGAGCGCGGCCCCGGGGTGGAGGTCGGCGCGCCGCACGACCTTCTGGGGGTGCGTGGAGCCGGTGTGTCGCCGGTGGTCTTTCGCGACGTAGCCGTGCCGGCGAGCCGCGCGCTCGGTGAGGTCGGCAAGGGTTTCAAGGTCGCGATGGCGGCGCTGAACGACGCGCGCATCGCGCTTTCGGCGAGCAGCGTCGGTCAGTGCCGCGAGCTCGTCAACATGACGGTGAAGCGGTTGATCAAGCGCCGCAGCTTCGGCCGCGTGGTCGGCGAATTCGCGATCCTGAAGGACAAGGTCGCGAAGATGATGAGCGACAGCTACGCGATCGAATCGATGGTCTACCTGACCACGGGTCTCGTCGATCGCGGCATCGAGGACAACTCGCTGGAAAGCGCGATCTGCCGGGTCGCGTGCTCGGAGGCGCTGTGGCGCGTCGCCAACGAGGCGATGCAGGCCGCGGCCGGGATCGGCTACACGAAAACGCTGCCGATCGAGCGCATCCTGCGCGACGCGCGAGCGAGCTTCGTGGTCGACGGCACCAACGAGACCCTGCGTTGCTTCATCGCGCTGGCCGGGATGCGCGGGCCGGGCGTGCGCATGAGCGAGGTCCAGCGCGCGATGTACGAGCCGATCAAGGGCTTCGGGCTGTTGCGCGATTTCGCGGTGCGCAAGGTGCGCGAAGCGCTGCGGCGCGAACGCATGACACGGGCGCATTCGCTGCTCGATCGCGAAGCGGTGATCTTCGAGGAAGCGGTCGACGAGCTGGCGCGCGCGGTCGACCGCGAGCTGCGCGAGCACGGCACCGAGATCGCGGAGATGCAGCAAATTCAGCTGCGCATCGCCAACGTCGCGATCGACCTCTACGCGCTCTTGGCGTGTATCTCCCGCACGACGTCGATCATCGAGGAGCGCGGCGAAGCCGGAGCGCGGCGCCACATCGACTTGACGATCATGTTCGCCGCCGCGGCAAGGGCGCGGATCAAGAGCCACCTCGAGCGGCTCGAGCACAACGACGACGAGTTGCGCAAGCTGATCGCGGCCCGCACCTACACCGACGGCGGGTATCCGTTCGACGTGGTCTGAGCGAGCCCCTTCGCCAGCAGCACCTGGCGTAGCGCTTGCGGATCGACGGCGAAGTTTGCCTTCGTTCCCACGCCGTCGGGTTCGATCCCCTTCACGAACGTGTAGCCGTAGCCGAAGGTGCGCGCGAGAATGTAGAAGTAGAGCGGGGTTTCGGTCGGGGAGAAAATCTCGACCAGGTCGAGCTTGGCGCCGCGCCGGAACATGATGTTGGTGAGGCCCGCGCCGTGCACCGCGACCACCAGCCCGGCTTCGTTGAAGAGCGCGATCTGCTCGTCGAACGACAGCTGGTCGGTATCGACGGTCTCGATCTGGAACTCTGCGAGCACGGGAGCGAGTGCGGCCATGTTGGTGATGCCGCGACCGCGCTTTTTGATGTCTCTCGTCAAAAATATCCGGCGCCGGCGCGCGGGATCCGCAGCGGGTACCGCCATCAGGTCCATCAGATGGTCCAGATGGTCTCGGTTGCCCTCGCCGGTGCGCACGATGAACGCCTCGTCCGCCTGGATGTAAAAGCCGTCCTGCACCAGCCAGCGGCGCCGGCCGAGCGCGCCGCGCTTGCTCACCTGCGCGAAAAAAGGCGCGTTCGCGATCTGCTTCGATATCACGAGCGGCACCTGCTCGGAGACGCCGTGCCGATCCAGGAGCGCGAGACGCGTCAGCGTATCTTGGATGAAATGATAGTAGTTCGGCTCGAACACGAAGCGCATCGGTGCAATCGCGCGCTCGCGCCGCATCGGCAGGCGACCCGCTCTCGCCATCAGGAACTGGCTGAACGACGGTAGGGCGGAGCAGTAGACCATGGTCTTGCGCGAGCGGATCTGTTCGGAAAGCGGCACCGATTCGAACAACAGCGAGCGCGGCGGCATGATCACGAACCCGTGTTCGGGCTCCATCACCACCGAGTGTCTGACGTGATAGACGTATTCGCGGCTCGGTTTGACGAACACCGGGGTGAACAGCGACTGGGGATTGATGCGCGGATCGCGCAAGATCGCGTCGTCGCCGATCACGGGGGGTAACTCCCGATCCATCAAGCACGACGCGTCGAACGCCTTGCGCGTTCGCCTCGACAGCAGCCCATCCCACACCCTCAAACGGAAGTTCGCGCGCGCCACGTATCTTTCCCACGCGAGGCGCTTGGCGAGCCTGGTAAAGAGCGCTCTTCCGTTGCGATTCGGTGTCGGGATCACGACTCGGCCCTGATTACCATTACCAGGGCCTTCCTCCCGGTGGAAACTCGGAACCATGGTAGTTTCGGGTACCATGGCGGCGTCGCCGACCCAGGATCCGAGCCAGCGCCCCGCCGAGGCTCTAGCGAAGGCGCCACGCGTTCGTCTCGACTACCTCGACACGATCCGCTTCTTCGCCGCGCTGGTGGTGGTGTTCCATCACGGCTACGGCTTCGCGATCGGCAACAACATCGCCGCGTTTCCTCGCGTTTTCGCGCCGCTCTACCATTCGATGCTCTACGCCCACTACGCGGTGGACGTGTTCATCGTGCTTTCGGGTTACGTGCTGATGATTCCGGTCGTGCGCTCCCCGGGGCTCGCGCTCTCGGGAGGCTTCGCCGGATACATTCGCCGCCGCGCGCGGCGAATTCTACCGCCGTACTACGCCGCGCTGTTCCTGGCGCTGTTCATCTTGCCGCTGACGAAGAGCGAGTCCGACAGCTGGACGTCCGGAGGCCTTTTCACGCATCTGATCCTGGTTCACAACCTGGATTCCGCCTGGGATTCGCAGATCAATCCGGCACTCTGGAGCGTCGCCACCGAGTGGCAGATCTATTTCCTGTTCCCGCTCCTGCTCTTGCCGCTGGTGCGGCGCTGGGGCGTCGTGGCTGCAATGCTCGTGGCGTTGGCGCTGACCGTGCCGCCGTACGCCGTGTGGCCCAACTTCCACGTGGCGGAGACCGCATGCCCCTGGTACCTGGGCCTGTTCGCGGCCGGCAACGCCGCCGCCATGCTCAACTTTTCGCCGCAGCCGCTATTTCAGCGGCTGCGCGAGCGCATCCCGTGGCGCCTGGTGCTGCCGTTGATCGCGGTGCTGGCGCCGATCACCTTCGCGCTCGTGAGCGGCGGCCGCCGTCATTGGTTGAACGATCCCCTGGCTGGCTTTCTAGTCGCCGGGTTTCTCGCTTATTTCACGAACCACCGGCAGCTTTCGCGCGGGGGGCCGCTGGTCGCGTTCCTGGAAGCGCGGCCGCTCGTCAAGTTCGGCGGCTTTTCCTACAGCCTCTACCTCGTGCATCTGCCGATCCTGGCGCTCTTGCGACGCTTCGTGCCGCACGATGCGTTCTCGCCAACGCTGCAATTTTGCCTGGTGATCCCGGCGGAAATCGTGTGCGCGGTCGTCGCTTCCTACGTGTTCTCGCTGGCGTTCGAGCGCCCGTTCATGTCCGAACGTGTGCCCGCGCCGCGGCCCGCCGCCGAAGTCGCGAGCGGATAGGCGTCGCTCACCACACCGCGCAGCGTTTGGCCGGGTTCATCGGCGTGGCCGCCGGACACGCGAAGGCCGTGGCGAACTCGGGCAGATTGGCGAGCGAGCCGTTGACGCGAAAGCGCGGCGGCGAGTGCGGATCGACTTGCGCCGCCATGCGCGCGTACTCGTCCCGGTACTTGCTGCACCAGACCTGACCGGTGGCGAGAAAGAACTGCTGATCCTCGCTGAAGCCCTCGGCAAACTGCGCCTCTTTCGCGCCGGCGCGGAGCGCGCGGTACGCGTAAAACGCGAGCTTTACCCCGCCCATGTCCGCGATGTTTTCGCCGAGCGTGAGCTCGCCGTTGATCTTGACGCCGGGGAGCGCTTCGAAGCTCCCGTACTGCTGCGCGACGCAGCTGGTCTGGTTCTTGAAACGATCGCGAACCGCCGGGTCCCACCAGTCGCTGAGGTTGCCGTCCTTGTCGAACTGCGATCCCTCGTCGTCGAAGCCGTGCGTGAGCTCGTGGCCCACCACCATGCCCATCGCGCCCAGGTTGACGGCCACGCTCGACTCCACCGCGTAAAACGGTGGCTGAAGGATGCCGGCCGGGAACACCATCTGATTTTTGAGCGGGTGGTAGTACGCGTTGACGGTGGGGGGCGTCATCTCCCACTCGTCGCGATTCACCGGCTTTCCGATCTTGTTCAGCTTGTACTGGAGGTCGAAGGCGCTCGCGGCCAGAAGGTTGTCGATGTAGCGCTCGCGGCCGACCGCGAAGTCGTAGCTACGCCAGTTTTTCGGGTAGCCGATCAGGTACGCCATCGCGGAAAGCTTCTTGTGCGAGAGCTCGCGAGTCTTCGGGTCCATCCAGCTCACCCGATGAAGCTCGCCCGCGAACGCGTCCGAGATCGCGTGAACCATCGACTCCGCGGCGGGCTTGGCCTCGCCGGAAAAGCGCGCGCGAACGAACGGCTGCGCGAGCAGCTCGCCGAGCGCGCCATCGGTCGATTCGACGCAGCGCTTCCAGCGCGCGCGCTGCTCTTTCTGCCCGGTCAGCGCCTGTTCCATGCGAAAGCTCTCGTCGACGAAAGCCTTGGTCAGCGCGGGCGCGGCCTCGCGCAGGATATGCCAGACGAAGTAGCTCTGCCACTCCGCGGGCTTCACGCTGCCCAGCAACGCGTTCACGCCTTCGAAGAACTTCACGCTGGTGACGTTGAGCTCCTGAAGCCCCGGGTGCGAAAGGCCTTCGAAGTAA
>Ga0111539_10011373_pt1 | contig 11172 bp, 14 predicted proteins | sample RhiMethybrSRZTD1_FD_79667 | JGI IMG/M metagenome (GOLD analysis project Ga0111539, IMG submission 79667) | Populus rhizosphere microbial communities from Tennessee, USA - Rhizosphere MetaG P. TD hybrid SRZTD1 (version 2) (version 2) | ecosystem: Host-associated > Plants > Roots > Rhizosphere >...
CAGCTGGTAGCACAGGCTCTTCCCGCCACCGGTCGGCATCACGATCAGGGCGTCGCGCCCGTCGATGGCCGCGTGAACGGCCTCGCGCTGCCCGGGCCGAAATGACGCATGGCCGAGGTGCGCCAGGAGCGCGTCGGGATCGCTAGCCCCGCGGAATAGGCGAGCGTCCCCGTCCGTGACTTCGGGCTCATTGAATCCCTCGAGTCCCTGGAGCGCTAGCCGTGCCTGGGCTTGAGCTGCCTGTCGCATCCCCCGGAGCCTAGGCGGCGGTCCGGCACGAAAGGCGGTCGCGGTGCGACGACTTCGCATACTTCCGCCATGGTGGAGCGGACGATCGCCGGGGACGAGCTTCGCGGACGCCCGAGCGCCGGCGTGAGCGCCTAGGTCAGGGGAGCTGGGGCCGCCAGGGCACCGCGTTGTCGCGCGCCCGGGCGTAGGCGCGGCGCAGGAAGCGTTGTTCCTTCCTGGTCCCACGGGAGCGCTGGGCACGCACGAACCGGTCCCAGAGCGCGACGGCGCGATTCGCGTCGGGCGAGTCGCTTCCTCTCACCCGCCCGAGCAGACAGGGCTCCTCGCGTCCCGCGGGGGCGTTGCATCCTTGACCTGGCGGACAGCACGCCTTCATCGTTTCGTCCATACCCACCTGAAGCGGCGGGACACGCCGTATATGGGGAGGAGGTCACGGATCGAACGCCGGGAGATGTCAGCTGCCTGCCCTTCCGGCGCTCCTGCGCCGCTTGAAGGTTGAGCCAAGCCTCATCGGGTACACCAGAGATGGGAGGTCACAATGAGTGAAACGGTGGCAATCGATCTGCCGCCGGAGCCAGAGAGCGCCCGGCGAGCTCGCGAGGGGCTGAGGCCGTTCCGCGCGTCGGTTGGGGAGACGACCTTCATCGACCTCTGCCTCCTGGTCGGTGAGCTCATGGTCGAGGCACTTCACGGCCCGCGGGACGGCGCGTCTCCGACCGACATTCAGTTCCGGGCCGAGCTGGATGGGGACCGCATCCACGTCGTCATCGCCGAAGGCGCTGGCGCCTACCGACTGCCGTCTCGGCGCCCGGAGCCGGGTGACCCGGGATTCGGCCTTCACCTCGTGCAGCGCCTCAGCGATCGTTGGGGGATCCGCCGCGAACGGGGCCGGGCGACCGTCTGGCTCGAGCTGCTCGGGCCCACCGCGCAGGCGGCATGAGGACTGCAGCGGGACGGGCCTAGCGCCGGTACGCGCGCGGCAGGCATCTCCGCTGGGTCAAGTCATCCAGTCCCGGAAACCGGGAGGGGATTGCATTGACGCGCGACGGCCTCAGTGCCCCCCGTGGCCTCCGGCGAGCAGGTCGAGCGCGTGGGGGAGCGCGTCTGCGATCGCGCCGCCAGCCTGGCCGATGCTGCGCGGGCTGCCCGGGAAGTTCACGATGAGCGTGCGCCCGCGGATGCCGGCCACCCCGCGCGACAGCATCCAATGACGGGTGTGTTCGCGTGACGCAGCGCGCATGGCCTCGGCGATGCCCGGAGCCTCGCGCTCGATCACGTCTCGGGTTGCCTCGGGCGTCACATCGCTCAGGGCGACGCCGGTGCCACCGCTCGTCAGGACCAGGTCGCAGCTCTCGATGTCGGCCCAGTGGCGCAGCCGCTCGGCGATCCGCGCGCGATCGTCGGGAATCACGTCGCGGCCCGCGATCTCCGCGCCGATCGAGGTGGCGAGCTCCTCCAGCCGGTCGCCGCTCTCGTCGCCTCGGCCTCCCGACCCGGACTTCGAGGTGCTGACCGTGACGATCGCCGCGCGCACGTCTACTCGGTCTCGGTCCGCCGCCAGTCGCCGCTCTTGCCGCCGGACTTCTCCCGCAGGGCGATCCGCTCGATGACGATGCCCCGTTCGATGCCCTTCGTCATGTCGTACACCGTGAGCGCGGCGATGGCGCATGCGGTCATCGCCTCCATCTCGACGCCTGTCCTCCCAACCGTCTTCGCCTCGGCGACGATCTCGACGGCACCCGCGGCGGCCATCACGCGAACCTCCACGTCGACATGGGTCAGCGGGAGCGGATGGGCGAGCGGGATCAGCTCACCCGCTCGCTTAGCCGCCTGGATGCCCGCGATCCGGGCCGTACCGACGACGTCGCCCTTGGGCGCGTCGCGATTCTCGATCGCGGCCGCCGTCTCGGGCGCCATCCGCAGCCTCGCGTCGGCCACCGCGCGCCGGGCGGTGGCCTCCTTCGAGCCCACGTCGACCATCCGCGCGTTGCCCGCCTCGTCGATGTGAGTCAGGCGCGGTGGCTCCCCGCCGCCGGGTCGATCGCTCACCGCTCCGCCTCCGCCTGGAGCTTCCAGATCGGCGCCTCGGCCTTGATGCGATCGATCGCCTCTCTGGCACCCGCGAAGGCCTCGGGTCGGTGGGGCGCGGAGGCGGCGACAAGGACGCTCGCCTCGCCGGCCGGAACCGGTCCGGTGCGGTGCTCGGCGGCCGCCGCAGTGAGGCCGTGACGCTCGATGCAGTCGCCGAGGATCGCCGCCATCCGCTCTTCGGCCATCTCGCCGTACGCCTCGTAGTCGAGCTGCGGGACCTCGCGCGGGAAGCCCTGGAACGTCACGACCGCTCCCGCGGCCGGGTCAATCACGCGCCCGGCCACCTCCTCCAGGGAGATCGGGTCCGGCCCGACCCGAACGCGCTCGCTCTCCCCGCCACTCACCGGGGGCACGAGCGCCAGCTCGTCATCAGGGGACAGCACGGTTTCCGGCTCCGCGTAGTCCCGGTTCACCGCCATTCGCACCGGGACCCGAGCAAGAACGTCCGCCAGGCCAGGCTCCCGTGACAGCGCCGTGAGCGCGTCCGCCACGGTTGCGCCCTCCTGGAGCGCCACATCGACGGACCCGCGACCGGCGCGCTGCCGCAGCACCGCGAACAGGCGGACCCGAACCGTCATCGAGCGAGCCACCCGATTGATGCTAAACGCCACCGGCGAGCATCCCGGCTGACGGCAGGAGCTCGATCTCGACACGCTCCCCCGCCTCGACATCTCCCCGATCCGCTGGGACGATCGCGAACGCGTCCGCGCCCAGCATGGAGGTCAGCACGTGCGACGCCTGCTCCTTCGTCGGTTGCGCGTGCCAGCCGTCCTCTCGGCTCTCCAGTCGCACTCGCACGAAATGCGCCCGCCCGGGCCGCTTCGGGTATGCGCCGTCGAGCCTCGCCGTCGACCGGTGCCGCTCGGGGTTCGTGCCGGCCATAGCCAGCAGTGCGGGCCGCACGAGCAGGACGAAGGTGACGATGGCCGACACGGGATTGCCGGGCAGACCGAAGGCGAGCGTTCCGTCGGGTGCGGTTCCGAACCATGTCGGTCGACCGGGGCGAAGCGCCAACCCCCAGAACACCTCCTCGATCCCGAGCTCGCCGAAGACGGGACGGACGTGGTCGTGCTCGCCGACGGACACGCCACCGCATACGACGACGAGGTCCGCGGCGAGCAGCACGCCTATCGCGTCGCGGGTGGCGACCGCGTCGTCCCCCGCGTGGCGGATGTCGTTGACGAGCGCACCCGACGCGCGACCCAGCGCCGGAACGGAGTGCGCATTCGCGTTTCGGATCATGCCCGGCGCGAGCTGCTCACCCGGGCCGACAAGCTCGTCACCGGTGGTCAGCACGCCGACGGTTGGCCGCCGCGCGCACGAGGCACCGGTGCGGCCGATCGAGGCGAGCACCCCGAGCTCCGAAGGGCCCAGGACCGCTCCCCGCCGCAACACCAACTCGCCGGCGCGGACGTCGTCCCCGGCGCGCCGCACGTCGCAGCCATCCTCGACCGGATCCGAGATGGCGATCGAGCCGTTCCGTTGCTCGATCTCCTCGATGCGCACGACGGCGTCGCATCCGCCGGGCATCGACGCCCCGGTCGAGATCGCGATCGCCTCGCCGGCCCCGGCGCTCGCAAGCGCCGGGGAGCCGGCCCGAGATTCGTCGATGACTCGCAAAATGACCGGGGCCTCAGGCGTGGCGCCGCGCGTGTCTTCCGCCTGCACCGCGTAGCCGTCCATCGCGGAGTTGTCGAATGACGGGATCGCCTCGGCGCTCGCCACATCCTCCCCGAGCACGCGCCCCAGGGCGTCATCGAGCGATACGTCCTCGGTCTGGAGGGGCCGAACCCGCTCCAGCACCGTCCGCCTGGCGACCTCGATGTCGAGCAGTTCTCGTTTCAACTCTGCAGATGATCGCCCGCCGGGAGATGATTTCGGATCGAGCCGGACGCCGGGCAGGTCGAGGCGGGACGGTCTATCCGCCGATCGCGCTCATCGTCCTGGGCGGCGGGCGAAAGCCCGGCTCATTGACGTGATGCTTGAGCTCCTTGCGCCAAACCGCGTCGCGGACGATCTCCTCCATCTCGGTGTCCGTCGCGCCGGCGCGCAGCGGCTCACGCAGATCCGTCTCGTGCATCGAGAACAGGCACGTGCGCAGCTTGCCCTCGGCCGTCAGCCGGATGCGGTTGCAGTCGGCGCAGAAGGGCTCGGACACCGGGCTGATGAACCCGATCTCGCCGCGCCCGTCGCGAAAACGGAAGACCCGGGCCGTGGCGTGAGGCTCACGGGCGACCTCATCGAGCGGGTGTGCGGTCTCGATGATCCGCCGGATCTCGGCACCGGTCAGGACCGCGTCCGGCCTCCACGCCCGGTCCCCGTCGAGCGGCATGAACTCGATGAACCGCACCTGGTACTCGGTCGAGCGGGCGAGCTCGCAGAAGCGCAGCACCTCGTCCTCGGTGAAGTCGCGCATCGCGACGGCGTTGACCTTGACCGGCCGCACCTCAGGATGTGCGGCGATCGCCTCGAGCCCGGCGAGCACTCGCTCCAGCGCGTCGCGACGCGTGATGCGAAGGAAGCGGTCGCGTACGAGCGAGTCGATCGACACGTTCACGCGCTGGATCCCGGCAGCGACGAGAGCGTCCGCATGGCGGTCGAGCAGGAAGCCGTTGGTGGTCAGGGAGAGGTCGCTCAGGCCATCGATCCCCGCGAGCATCCCGACCAGTCGCGGGAAGTCGCGCCGCACGAGCGGCTCGCCGCCCGTGAGCCGGACGTCATCGATCCCGAGCTCGACGAACAGCCGGACGACCCGCTCGATCTCCTCGAAGCTGAGGATTTCCTGACGCGGAAGCCACTCGATCCCGTCGGCCGGCATGCAGTAGGAGCAGCGGAAGTTGCACCGGTCGGTGACCGAGACCCGCAGATCGGAGATTCGCCTTGCGTGCGCGTCTATAAGCCGATCGCCCACGATCGGGAGGGTACCCCTCGGGCCCCATCGCACGGCTCGCCGTGGGGTGATATGGATTTCGCTCCGACCACCAATGGAGTAACCATGGCGAAGATCCTCTGCGTTCTCTACGACGACCCGGTGGACGGCTTTCCGTCCGCCTATCCGCGCGACGACATTCCTACGATCGAGCGCTATCCCGACGGGCAGACGACACCGACACCGCAGGCCATCGACTTCAGTCCCGGTGAGCTCCTCGGCTGCGTCTCCGGCGAGCTCGGCCTGCGTAGGTTCCTCGAGCAGGCCGGCCACGAGCTGGTGGTGACTGCCGACAAGGACCGCGAGAACTCCGAGTTCGACCGCAACCTGCCTGACGCCGACGTGGTCATCTCACAGCCATTCTGGCCCGCCTACCTAACCGCCGAGCGGATCGCCAAGGCGCCGAATCTGAAGCTCGCGATCACCGCCGGGATCGGCTCCGATCACGTCGACCTGCAGGCGGCGATCGAAAGTGGGGTCACCGTCGCGGAGGTCACCTACTGCAACTCGATCAGCGTCTCCGAGCACGTCGTGATGATGATCCTGGCGCTGGTCCGCAACTACATCCCCTCCTACAAGACGGTGATCGCCGGCGGCTGGAACATCGCCGATTGCGCGGCACGCGAATACGACCTCGAGGGGATGCAAGTGGGCACGGTCGCCGCGGGGCGGATCGGCTCGGCGGTCCTGAGGCGGCTGGCCCCCTTCGACGTTGGCATGCACTACACCGATCGGCACCGCCTGCCGACGGAGGTTGAGGACGAGCTCGGGGTCACCTTTCATGAGACGACGGCGGCCATGGTCCCGGTCTGCGACGTGGTCACGATCAACGCCCCCCTTCATCCCGAGACCGAGAATCTCTTCGACGACGAGATGATCGGGCGGATGAAGCGCGGCGCATACATCGTCAACACCGCGCGGGGCAAGATCTGTGACCGCGACGCCGTGGCGCGAGCGTTGGAGAGCGGCCAGCTCGCCGGCTACGCCGGCGACGTCTGGTTCCCGCAGCCGGCGCCCCACGACCACCCCTGGCGGACGATGCCGTGGCATGGGATGACCCCGCACACCTCAGGCACGAGCCTCTCCGCACAGGCCCGCTATGCCGCCGGGACAAGGGAGATCCTCGAGTCCTTCCTCGAGGGAAACCCAATCCGCGAGGAGTACTTGATCGTCGAGGGCGCCAGGCTCGCCGGCGCCGGCGCCCACTCCTATAGCGAGGGCTCCGCCACCGCAGGCTCGGAGGAGGCGGCGCGGTTCGGGGAGCGCGGGGGCAGCTGACCGGTTCGATCGGGAACGCGCCACACCCTTAAAGCCAGCATCGCGCAGCCCAAACGGCAGTCACTACCCAGCGCGTTTCCGCTTTCACGCTAAAGCGACACCGCCGCAACCAGTTCTGAGGCCTTGACGACGATGACGCGTCGCTGCGCTCGGAAGGGTCCAGGTCCTTGACGGCCTCGACCGTAATCGACGAGGCGATGCGCCGCGCTTACCGCCTGCGAAATCACGATCCTGATAGGGTCGCCGAAATGTCTACCTAGGTAATGCATAAGCAACAATCCCTCCCACTCAGCGAAGCAGCACGGATCATCGGCGTCAGCATGGACACGCTGCGGCGGTGGGACCGTGATGGCAAGCTGAAGACGACTCGCGACAACCGAAATCGCCGCTTGGTTTCGGAGGCCGAGGTGGAACGGCTACGCCGAGCGCCCGCGCGCCATCAAACGGGTGATTCGTTCTCGGCGCGCAACCGCTTTCCGGGGCGGGTCGTCTCGGTGGAAGTAAACGGCGTGATGGCGCTGGTCGAGGTCGCTTCCGGCCCACATCGCATCACGGCGGCGGTCACGCGAGATGCCGTCGAGGAACTCGGGCTCGTCGAGGGAACACCGGCAATCGCCACCGTCAAGGCGACCTCGGTGATGGTCGAGCGGGGCGGCGAATGAGGCGGATCGGCGCACTCGCCCTCGTGGTCGCCTGCTGCGTCCTGCTCCTGTCGGCATGCGGTGGCTCCTCGAGCTCGGCCAGCTCGAATCAGCTCGTGGTCTCCGCCGCCGCGTCGCTGCAGACCGCGTTTACGAACTACGCGAACGAGGCCGGCTTCGACGCCAAACAGTCGTTCGCCGGATCCGACGAGCTGGCGGCCCAGATCCGCCAGGGTGTCAAGCCCGACGTCTTCGCGTCGGCGAACACGACGCTGCCGGACGACCTGCACAAGGACGGCCTCGTCGGCAAGCCGGTGGTGTTCGCCACCAACTCGCTCGTCATCGGCGTCCCGAAGGGGTCGTCGATCAACTCGATCGGCGACCTGGCGAAGTCTGGCACCACGATCGCGATCGGCGATCCCGACGTCCCCGTCGGCTCCTATACCCGTGAGGTGCTCGACCGGCTGCCGAGCGTCGAGAGTAAGGCCATTCTGGGGAACGTCAGGTCGCAGGAGCCCGATGTCTCGACCATTGTCGGCAAGGTGACGCAGGGCGCCGTGGACGCCGGCTTCGTGTACGTCACCGATGTCACGGCCGCGAACAGAGAGCTCGACGCGGTCAAGCTGCCGAAATCGCTGCAACCCGACGTCGCGTACGGGGCCGCGGTGGTCGACGGGGCGCAGAACCCGGATGAGGCGAAGAGGTTCATCGACGGGCTACTCGACAGCAAGGGGGCCGCGGCCCTGAAACAGGCTGGGTTCAAACCGCCACCGGGTTGACGCGCCGGACGGCCTTCGCCGGGCTGCTTTTCGTCTCCCTCTGCCTCGTTCTCACATTCCTGACGCTGCCGATCGTCGCGATATTCACCGACACGTCGCCCGGTGACCTCGTCAACAGCCTCGGCGAGCAGGGCGCGCTCGACGCGCTCTGGCTGAGCCTGAAAACCTCGCTCGCCGCGCTGGTGATCATCGTGGTGGCCGGCACACCAGCGGCCTATCTTCTCGCGACGCGAGACTTCCGGGGACGGTCGGTGATGATGACGCTGATCGAACTGCCGCTGGTGCTGCCGCCGGCGGTGGCGGGGATCGCCCTGCTGGCCGCCTTCGGACCGAAGGGGATCTTCGGTAGTGCGCTCGAGGACGCCGGGATCACCCTCGTGTTGCAGACGGCCGGCGTGATCGTTGCTCTCACCTTCGTCGCAGCGCCGTTCTACCTGCGCCAGGCTCAGGAGGCGTTCGCGGCGGTCGACCGCAACCTGCTCGACGCCGCCCGCACCCTCGGCGCCAGTGAGGCGCGGGCGTTTGGGCGGGTCGCGATCCCGTGCGCGGGGCAGGGTTTGACCGCCGGAATGGCGCTCGCGTGGGGAAGGGCGTTAGGCGAATTCGGTGCGACGCTGATGTTCGCCGGCTCGTTCCCGGGCATCACCCAGACGGTGCCACTCGCGATTTTTGCCCGGTTCAGCACCGACTTCACGTCCGCTCTCGCCCTCTCGGCGGTGCTCGTGATCGTGTCCGCGGCCCTGCTGCTCTCGGTAAAGCTGCTCGGCAGGGCCCCGTTCCTCGGTGGAGGTCAGGCTTGAGCGGGCTCGAGGTCGAGACCAAAGACCGGCTCAGGCACATCGACCTCGATGTCGAGTTCGAGGTCGAAAGCGGCTCCTGCATGGCGATTGTCGGGCCATCGGGCGCCGGCAAGTCAACGGTGCTGCGCATCATCGCCGGACTCCGGCGCCCCGATCCCGGCCGCGTCGCAGTGAACGGGCTGACCTGGCTCGACACCCATCGCGGCGTCGATCTGCTGCCCGAGGAGCGAGCTTGTGGGTTCATGTTCCAGGAATACGCCCTGTTTCCACACATGAGCGTGTGGCGAAATGTCGCCTTTGGGATCTCCGGGCCCACCGGCGAGCGGCGCGGGCGCTCGCTCGCTCTACTCGAGCGCTTCGGCGTGGACGACCTGGCGGATGCCCGCCCGGGATCGATCTCCGGAGGAGAGCGTCAGCGAGTCGCGCTCGCGAGAGCGCTGGCGCGCGATCCGCGGGTGCTGCTCCTCGATGAGCCGCTCTCGTCGCTCGACACCCGTACGAGGGCGCGCGCCGGACGAGAGCTCTCTTCGGCCCTTCGCGCGACAGGGGTCCCCACCGTGGTGGTCACCCACGACTTCACCGAGGCCACGCTGTTAGCCGACGAGATCTGCGTCATGGATCGCGGGCGAATCGTGCAGCGCGGCTCCGGCAGCATGCTCGCAGCCAACCCAGCATCGCCGTTCGTCGCAGAGTTGGCGGGGTCGGTTGTGCTCACAGGTATGGCTCGTCCAGAACCTCCCGCGCTCACGCTCGTTGAGCTCGAGGGCGGCGGGGTGGTTCACAGCCCTGACGCGGCGAGCGGTCCGGTTGCCGCGAGGGTCTTCCCTTGGGAGATCAGCCTTGAGCCGCCGGACGCGGAGACGCACGGATCGGCCCTGAATCGACTCACCGTCGAGGTCGTCTCGGTCTCCGAGGTCGGAAATAGGGTCCGAGTGGGGCTGGCCTCGCCGCAACCCCTCGTGGCCGAAATCACGTCGGAGTCTCGGCGTGCGCTTGGGTTGGAGCCCGGGGTGGGCGTCACCGCGGTCTGGAAGGCAACCGCTACGCGGCTGTTGCCACGCTAGCGCTAGCCGCATCGCACTTACCTTCAAAGCCAGCAGGGCGGTGCAGCCCACCGCTTGGAAGGTTCGATTCCTTCGCCGCCTCGCTCGCGAAGAGCCTGCAAACCCAGGGGCCGCTTGCCGGGCCACCACAGCGGTGTCCCAGGGCTAACTCGGGCACCCGTGGGGTCACGCCTGGCGGGACCATCGCGCAACCATCGCGCACTCGCTTCCAGCGACGCGGGGGTAAGGCGACGCGCGCTTCTCCTTTCACGCGAAAGCAGAAGTTTCTTCCCCGCTTCCCTGTGCACCCCCTAGGGCGCGAGATACTGCGTAGGAGATGTCGCAGGAGGATTTGGACGCGGTCAAGACGTTGTTTGTTGCTTTCGCCGGTCGGGACCTCGACGCCGTGGCCAGGGTTCTCGATCCGAAGGTGGAGATTCGCCCCGCCATCGTCGGCGGCCCCGAGGGGGTCGTCTACCGCGGGTTGAGTGGCAACAGCGACTTTTGGGCAGACATCGACGCGGCCTGGGCGGAGTTCCGCATCGAGCCCGAGGAGTTCCGGGACCTCGGGGGTCGTGTCCTGGTGTTGGGGCGCGCTTTCGCTCGCGGCCGCGAAAGCGGTGTTGCCATCGACGAACGTGCGGCGTGGATCGCTGAGCTGCGTGAAGGGAAAATCGTGGGCTTCCAGAGCTTCAGCAACCAGCGTGCGGCCCTCGAGGCCGCCGGGCTGCGGGAGTAGCGCGACACTCCGTAGGCGATGTCGCATGAGAACGTCGAGATCGTGCGCCGCTACTACGCGGCGTGGAACGCAGGCGGCCTTGACGCCGCGCGGGCGTTCTGGAGCGACGATTTCGAGTGGCACGACGCCCCGGAGATGCCCGATGCCAGCGTCTATCGCGGGGCCGAAGCCGCCGCCGCACATTTTCGCGATCTCAACGAGGTCCTTGGGACGATGGAAGTTCACGTGGACCGCGCGGTGCCTGCGGGCGATGATGTATTCGTCCTCCTCCACGTGCACCTCGATGCCCCTCGTGGCGGGCTCCCGCTGGATGGGCCGATCTTCGAGACGGTGCGCATCGAGCAAGGCAAGGTCTCCCGCATCCGCCTGTTCCTCGATGAGCGGGCGGCCCTCAAAGCCGCCGGGCTGCGGGAGTAGCGACTCTCGCTTTGAGCGAAAAGCAGAAGCGCTCTCGCTTTCACCGAAAGCAGAAGTGATCGGACTGAGCTACTAACCCTGCCCCGCGAGATACTGCGTGGGCCACGTCGCAGGAGAACGTGGGCTGATGCAGGCCACCTCGCTGCCGTTCATCGTCGCAGCGACCGCGATCGCTCTTGAGTCTGGGCTCGTCGCCGCCGCCGAGA
>Ga0111539_10011374_pt1 | contig 11172 bp, 8 predicted proteins | sample RhiMethybrSRZTD1_FD_79667 | JGI IMG/M metagenome (GOLD analysis project Ga0111539, IMG submission 79667) | Populus rhizosphere microbial communities from Tennessee, USA - Rhizosphere MetaG P. TD hybrid SRZTD1 (version 2) (version 2) | ecosystem: Host-associated > Plants > Roots > Rhizosphere >...
ATGCAGACGATCTTGTCGACGCCGCTGGCGAAGAACGCCGGCGCGAGCTCGTTGTAGCGCGGCACGTGGGTCGAGGAGCAGGTGGGCGTGAACGCCCCCGGCAGGGAAAACACCACCACCGTCTTGCCCTTGAAGATGTCATCGGTAGTGAGCGTCTTCCAGTCGCTTTCGGTGCGTGCGCGGAAGCTCGCCTGCGGGACCTTCTGGCCTTCACGGCTCTGCAGCATGTTCAGTCTCTCCTAAAGGAATAGAGACCGAGTCTAGGGAAGCGCGTTCCCTGCGGCCAATTCTTTGTCGTCATGGGCGCGATAGCGAGCCCCTATGCTCCGCCAGCGCGCCCAGCAGGTAGCGGATGAAGGCGAGGCCGAACAGCACCGGCGCGACGAACCCCAGCACCGGCACATAGGCGAGCAGCGCCATCAGCAGCCCGAACAGATACAGGTGCCCGCGCCGCGCGCGGAAGATGGCGCGCATCTCCTGCCGGTCGGCGTGGTCGGCGAGCGCGTCGTAGCGCAGCAGGCGCTGGTTGGCCCAGGCGAAGATGACCAGCGGGATCAGGGGCCAGAGCGGCGCCAGCACCCACAGCGGCAGGGTGACGACGGCGAGCGCGAGCATGCCGAGCAGCGTGGCGATGCCGTTGGCGATCGAGCCGGCGAGGCCGCCGCCGTGGCGCCGCTCGAGATCCGGGAAGGAGACCTTCGCCACGTGGTCGACCATCTCGCCCATGCCGAAGATGCCGAGGATGAACAGCGCGGTCAGCCAGACGAGCGGCACGAACAGCAGGAACAGCACCGCGTGCGCCGCGATCAGGGCCGCGTCGGGCGCCTGGAGGTGCACCCACTCGAGGCCCGCCTGGATCACCTCCGCGATGCGCATCGCGGTGCGCACCCAGAGGAAAAGCGCGGCGATGCCCCAGAACCCGGCCGCGACCAGCATCGGCCAGATCATCAGCCACAGCATGCGCGGGTGCAGCAGATTCGCCGCCGCATAACCGAGCGCGCCGAGCACGGGCCTCATGGACGCAAAGTCTGCCAGAGTTTGGTTAAACGCTTGGCAGAGACCGGCACCGGCGTGCGCAACTCCTGCGCGAACAGCGACACGCGCAGCTCCTCCAGCAGCCAGCCGAACTGCTCCAGCTCCGCCGGCGGCGCGCCGTACCGCGCCCGGCTGGCGGCCTCGCGGCGATACGGGGTCTCGACCCGCGCCACCTCGGCCGCGAGACGCGCGTCGCGCTCCGGATCGGCGCGCAGCTTGTCGAGGCGCAGCGATGCCGCCCGCAGGTAGCGCGGCAGGTGCTGCACCCGCTCCCAGGGCGTGCGCGCCAGCCACCCGGGCGCCAGCAGCCGCTCGAGCTGCTGGCGCACGTCGGCGACAGGCTGCGAGAAGCCCTTCTCGAGCGCCGTCAGCTTCTTCTGCAGCCCAGCGTGCTCGGCGACGATGCCCGCGACGCTGCGCGCGATCTCCTGCGCGATGAGGCCGAAGCGGGTGCGGCCTTCCTCCACCCGCTGGGCGAACGCCTTCGCCGTGGTCGGCGTCTCGCCCGCAAGAAACGCGCGTTCGAGGGAAGCGGTAACGACATCGGCGGCGAGGGGCGCCAGCTTCACGTCCTTGGCAAGGGTCTTCTGAAGGTCACGGATGCGCTCGCGAAAAGCGATGGCCAGTAGCCGCCGCACGCCGGCGCGATGCAATTCGCGCGCCTTCTCGGGCGAATCGAAGACCTGCAGCACCACGCCGCTCTCGGCGTCGACCAGCGCCGGGTAGCCGATCAGCGTCTGGCCGTCGCGCTCGATCTCCATCAGCTCGGGCAGGTCGCCCATCGTCCAGCCGGTGTGGCGCTCGGCATCGGGGATCGCGGCCTCCTCGCGGAGGATCGTTTCCGTCTCCTTGCCGAGCGCCTTCTTCAGCGCCGGCAGGTCGCGCCCCGTCGCGAGCTGGCGGCCGTCCTCGGCGAGCACGCGGAAATTCATGTGCAGGTGCGGGGGCGCCGAATCGGGCCTCAGGGCGTCGACCGGGATCTCCAGGTTGAGCTCCTGCCGCACGAAGCGCCGCAGCGCGCCGGTCAACGGCAGGTCCGACGCGGGCACCGCGGCGAGAAATCCTTCAGTGAAATCGTCGAGCGGCCCGAGCTTGTGGCGCAGGCGCTGCGGGATCGATTTCACCAGCGCCCGCACCTTCTCCTTGATCAGGCCCGGCACCAGCCATTCGCTGCGCGCCGCCGGGACCTGGTTGAGGAGCGCGAGCGGCACCGTCATCGTCACCCCGTCGCGCGGCGAGCCCGGCTCGAAGTGGTAGTCGAGCGCAAGCCGGTTCGGCCCGAGCTGCAGGAACGGCGGAAAGTTGTCGGTCGTGATGCCCGCCGCCTCGTGGCGCATCAGGTCCTCGCGCCGCAGGAAGAGGAGCTTCGGATCCGCCTTCTCCGCCTGCATGCGCCACTGGTCGAACGCCGTCGCCGAGTGCACGTGCTGCGGGACGCGCTCGGCGTAGAACGCCTCGATCAGCGCCTCGTCGACCAGGATGTCCGGCCGGCGCGACTTGTGCTCGAGGCGCTCGATCTCGGCCAGCACCCGCCGGTTGTGGGCGAGAAACGGCGCGCGCGTATCGAGCTCGCCCTTCGCCAGCGCCTCGCGGATGAAGATCTCGCGCGCTTCATTCGCGTCGTCATGGCCGACGCGCCGGTTGGCGTACACCGGCAGGCCGTAGAGCGTGGCGCGTTCGAGCGCCAGCACCTGGCCGCGCCGGCGATCCCAGAACGGATCATGGCGTTCGCGCTTGAGGATATGGCCGCCGAGCTCCTCGAGCCATTTCGGCTCGATGGCGGCGACCTTGCGCGCGAAAAGCCGCGTGGTTTCCACCAGCTCGCCGGCCATCACCCAGCGGCCGGGCTTCTTCACGCCCGAGCCGGGATGGACCCAGAACTTGATGCCGCGCGCGCCGAGATAGCTTCCTTCGGCCTCCTCCCGCGTGCCGATGTTGCCGAGCAAGCCGGTGCAGAGCGCACGGTGGATCGGGCGGTATTCGCTCGAAGAAGAGGACGGCCAATCCAGCTCCTCGAGCGTCTTGCCGAGCTGCGACTCGACGTCGCGCCACTCGCGCATGCGCGGCACCGAGAGGAAGTTCTCGCGGCACGCCTTCTCCCATTTACCGTCGAACAGCTTCCAGAGATTGAGGAAGGCGAGGAAATCGGAGCGCTCGTCGTCGAACTGCGCTTGGCGCTCGTCGGCCGCACCGGCCTTGTCGACCGGCCGCTGGCGTGGGTCCTGCACCGAGAGCGCCGCGGCGATGACGCGCACCTGGGACAGGCAACGCTCGTCCCGCGCCGCGACCAGCATCCGGCCGATGCGCGGGTCGAGCGGCAGGCGCGCGAGCTCGCGGCCGGTCGCGGTCAGCTCGCGATTCTCGTCGACCGCGTTCAGCTCCTGCAGCAGCCCGTAGCCGTCGGCGATCGCCCGCGGCGCCGGCGGATCGAGGAAGGGAAAGTCCTCGATCTCGCCGAGCGCCAGGCTCTTGGCGCGCAGGATCACCGCCGCAAGTGACGAGCGCAGCACCTCCGGGTCGGTGTAGGCCGGGCGTTTCTTGAACTCTTCCTCGGAATAGAGCCGGATGCAGATGCCGTCGGCGACGCGCCCGCAGCGGCCGGCGCGCTGCTGCGCCGCGGCCTGCGAGATCGCCTCGACCTGCAGCATCTCCACCTTGTTGCGATAGCTGTAGCGCTTGACGCGCGCCTCGCCGGTGTCGACCACGTAGCGCACGCGCGGCACGGTGAGCGAAGTCTCGGCGACGTTGGTGGCGAGCACCACCCGCCGCGCCTTCCCGGGATGGAAGATGCGATCCTGCTCCGCCGCCGGCAGGCGCGAATAGAGCGGCAGGATCTCTACCCCCCGCAGGCCTTTCTTGCGCAGCGTCTCGCCGGCTTCGCGGATCTCGCGCTCGCCCGGCAGGAACACCAGCACGTCGCCCTCGCCTTCCCGGCAGAGTTCGTCGACCGCATCAGCGAGCGCCTGCTCCTCCTCCTGCCGGGTGGTGTCCTCAGCGTCACCGCCGACCGGGCGGTAGCGCACCTCGACGGGATAGAGCCGGCCCGAGACCTCGATCACCGGCGCATTGCCGAAGTGTTTCGAAAACCGGTCGGCGTCGATCGTCGCCGAGGTGATGACGACCTTGAGATCCCTGCGTTCGACGACCAGCTTCTTCAGGTAGCCGAGCAGAAAATCGATGTTCAGGCTTCTCTCGTGCGCCTCGTCGACGATGATCGTGTCGTATTCGCGAAGCAACCGGTCGCCCTGCGTCTCGGCGAGCAGGATGCCGTCAGTCATCAGCTTGATAGCGGATCGCGGACTAACCTCGTCGTGGAAGCGGACCTTGTAGCCGACCGCGCCGCCGAGCTCGCTGCCCAGCTCCTCGGCGATGCGCGCCGCCACCGAGCGTGCCGCGATACGCCGCGGCTGGGTGTGGCCGATGCGCGCGCCCGTCTTCGCGACGGCGCCGCGGCCCATGTCGAGCAGCATCTTCGGCAGTTGCGTGGTCTTGCCCGACCCGGTCTCGCCGCAGACGATGACCACCGGGTTGGCATCGACGGCGGCGCAGATCTCCTGCCGCCGCGCGTTGATCGGCAGCGCTGGGTCGAAGTGAATACGCAAGGCGGTTACTCGCGCGGCTTTTGCGCCGAAATTTCAGCCAGCCTGGAAAACCATTTCTTGCAATCGGGTTCGGTAGCCAGGATCGTCTCGCGGGTCACACGGCCCAGCGGCAGAACCGCGTAGGGCGGTTTCGATTGCTTCAGATAGATCGCGCCCTCGTCCTCGACGTCGAGTCGCCACTCGTACGAAGCCGGCTTCGACACGACCCAGCGCCGGTAGAGCCGAGTGTAGCTGAGGGGCTTCTCGAATTGCCGCGGGCACGCCGCGCCGAAGCGCTCGAGCTTCGTCTCGAAGCTCCTGAACTCCGCAAGAGCGCGCTCGTGCTCCGCCGGGGTGATCATGCGGAGCTCGCAGACGATGAAGGACGGCGGGATGGCGTGAACCGTGGATGCGGAGACGCGCCTGATCCAGGCCGATCTCTCGGTGCCGGCACGCAGCGAAACCGCCTCGCACGGTTCGCCGGCGAAGTCCAATCCCCAGAGCCTGAGATGGTCTCCGAGATAGGTCTTGATCGACTCCGCCCCGGGCTCGCCCGATTGCGTGTAGTCGGAATCGAAGACGGCGTACAACCGCCGATTGTGAAGGGCAATGATGCGCCTGATCCGCTCGCTGCCGGGCCCGTCGATGAGCGAGGTGTATTGGCCGACCAGATTGACGTGCGATGACCCGGGATGCGCCAGCGGCGCGAGCGTCGAGCCCGTCTGAAGGCCAAACGAAAGAAACGTTGCCGGCTCGCGCCGGTAGCGATCCGGGAGATTCCAGTCGAAGTAGCGCGACGCCCAAGGCGTGGAGACCACCCTGGATTCGAGGAACAGCATTCCCTGCAGCAGGACCTGCCAGGCGAGGACCGCCGCGATTGCCGCCAGCACGTAGCGAAAGTGCAGCAGCCGCGACAGCAGCACGCCGCACACCGGACCCCCCAGCAGGAACAGTGCGACGCCGTAGCGGCCGTTGCTCGATGTGGCCAGCCAGAGGAGCGCGCTGGCCGCGAAAAAAACGAGGATGAGGCGCCGCTCCTGCGCCGTTCCGGCGTCATCGCGAAGCTGTGCGGAGCGTCGGAACAACCACAGCAGGCTGCACGCGGACAGGCAAAGGACGAGCAATCCCGGCCGCACATCCGGCACGCGCGCTTCCACGTAGACCCAGAAGTCGTACGAGGCGATGCGGAACGGCAGCGTGACCAGGCCGCGGAGACTGTCCGGAACAAAGTTGGTGAGCGGCAGGTTCGCCGCCGGGAAATCGGGGGAGCGGAACACGGCGTTGTAGAACGGGAAGAGCGGATTGCCAAACTCTCGGTAGACCCGCAGCGCCCACGGCGCGAAGCACAGCAGCCATCCGGCGAAGGCGGCAACGCAGAACACCCCGAGCGCGCGCAGCCGGTCCTGGCGAGAGGCAAACCGCCCAAGGGCGAGGGCGCACAACAGGCCCGCCACATAGATGGCGTTGTGGACCCTCAGAGCGGTAGCCAGCCCGGCGAGCGCCGCACCGGCGGCGATCCAGCGCATCGCGCCCGGGGTCAGGCCTCCGGACTCGGGCACGGCGCGCGCGGTCAGCCACAGGCCGGCCAGCACCGGCACGCTGGCCACCAGGTCGGCGTACGAAGTGCCCACGAGGTGCCAGTAGATCGGAGCGATGGCGCCCAACAGCCAGAACGCCACCACCATAACGCGGTCGCGCCCCGTCGTCTTCGCCCCGACCAGAGACTGCGCGAGCAGGAAGAGCAGGACGAGATTGAGCGCGTGGAGGGCGGCGTGAATCGAGGCGTTGAGGATGGGCGGCGTGCCCGCGCGATCCAGCCCATACAGCAGCACGTAGGGGACCGGCGACTGGTAGCCCTGGAAGCCTGCGGCCAGGTAATCCAGAGCGAAGCGATCGACGAAAGCGCTGTAGCCGAGGTAGTAGTGGTAGACCTGCAGGTCGAAATTCAGGTCCTGCCCGCCCACCACGGTGCGCGCGATCGATGCGCCGAGACTGACCAGCGCAATCAGCAGAATCTTCTTGGAGAAGACAGCCCCGGTTACGGGACTCACGGTGCGCGATCGCGTCGCGATATGACGTGATCCGCAACCAGTAGATAAATCTCGCGGGCCCGGCGGTTGACCGTCTCCAGGACCAGTGCGGTCGCGATGCAGAGCATCCCGACCAGACAGGAGAAGACGGCAAAAACGGCGCGCGCCACGCCCACGACCTGGCCCAGCTCGAGAAACTCGTCGACGACGACGAATCCGATCGCGACCCCGATGATCAACAAGACCGCCCCCGGCAAGCCGAAAAATCGCAGCGGCCGATAGTCCTTGTAGATGCGAATGATGGTCGCGACCACGCGGCATCCGTCGCGGAACGTCTGGAGCTTCGACTCGCTGCCGTGGGGGCGCGTGCCGTACGCAATGGGGATCTCCAGCACCGGAACGCGGTGTTCCAGCGCGTGCAGGGTGATCTCCGACTCGATCTCGAAGCCCCGGCTCAGCACCGGCATGGTCTTGACGAAGCGGCGGCTGAAAGCGCGATAGCCGGAGAGCACGTCCGAAAACTGGACGTCGAACAGGGCATTGATCAGTTTCAGCACCATCTGGTTGCCGAGCACATGGAACGGCCGGAAGCCCGCCGCGTTGTGCTGCTGCAACCGGGTAGCGACCACCATGTCCGCCCGTCCTTCGAGAACAGGCTGGATGAGGTCCCGTACCCGCTCGGGAGGATAAGTCTGGTCGCCATCAACCATGACGAACACGTCCGCATCGACGTCACGGAACATCGCTCGTACAACCTCGCCCTTGCCACGGGTCGGGACCGGGCGTACTACCGCGCCGGCTGCTCGAGCGATGTCGCTGGTCTTGTCCGAGCTGCTGTTGTCGAAGACGTAGATCGACGCTTCGGGAAGGCTTTTCCGGAAGCCTTCGACCACGGCGCCAATGGTCAGGGCTTCGTTATAGCAAGGGATGACGACGGCGATCACCGGCACTCTTCAGCCCCGACCGTAGACCCACAGCGCGCGAGCCCAGTAGTTCCAGCCCCACACCGCCAACGTCGCCGCAACCTTGGACATCACCAGGTCTGCGTGGAGCAGCATGACGCCGATCCAGACGAATGCATCGTTGAGGGCAACGCCAACGAGACTGATCAGCAGCACGGCGCCATATTTTGCGAGGATATCCGAATCCCGCCCTTTGCTCCCGAATACCCACAGGTGCGCGATCAGGAAGTTCGCCGCGTTCGCGACCAGGAACGCGATCGTGTTCGCCGTGACCAGCGGAACAAGCGGCGACAGCAGCAACAGCAGCCCGAGGTCGATCGCGAAGGCGACGCCGCCCACTACGGCGTAGCGTATCGCGGTTTTCTTTGTGGTCGGCGTAACCCCGGATTATAGGGAGCCGCTACCGCGACGCTGGCGTCTGCCCCGCGCCCACCAGGCCGAGCAGCGACTTCATTTGCGCGTCGTTGCCGCAAGCGCGGCCGAGCTGCCAGCGCATGAACTCGCCGGACTCCTCCGACAACACCCAGCCGAGCGCGGGATCATCGTGCTTCGGCTGGCGCGTATCGGGACAGAGGCGGAACTGGAAATAGTCGCCGTCGTAGTACTCGACCGTAGCGCGCAGGTCGGCCGCCGCAAGCAGGCCGCGTGCGTCGCGCGTGTGCAGCAGCGCGCGCAGCGGGCTCATCACTTCGCTTGCCCACGCGAGCTTGGGCAGCGCGGCCGGCGGGTAGACCGCCGGGTCGGACGGGTAGTCGTCGGGCCGCAGCAGCGGGTCGTTGCTGATCACGATCGCCACCGGCCGGATCTTCTGCGTGGTGAACTGGTACAGCGCCGCGTCGATCAGCTCCCGCGCGGTCAGGGCGCCGAAGTTCTCGAAGTAGCCGCCGTCGACGAGATGCGTGCCGTCCTTGAGGGTGCTGGCCGGCGAGACATAGGTGAAGCGCGCGCTGTTGTGGGCCGCGGTGCTGGGACGGATCTCCTTCGCGGGGTCGAACTGGTAGAAGTCGTAGGTATTGAGAAATGCGTCGGGCCGCGCCGCGACGTCGAGGTTGCTGGTGAGGACGCGCTTGCCGGTCTGCACGTGCGTGCCGTTCAGCAGCAGCGAAGGCAGAGACTTGCCATCCCAGAGGGCGCGAAAGCCGCGGGTTCCCCAGGGATCGTCCTTGAACCCTGCCTGCACCCAGCTTTTCTCCCAGCTCTGCTCCAGCGCCTTCGCGCGATCGGGAAAGCCGAGCGGGATGAAGCGCTGCGCCAGGTCGGGGAAGAGCAGCGCGGCGGTGGTCGGCGCGAGAAAATCCTGGGTGAGCACGGTCTGCCCGGCGCATTCGTAGCGCCCACGCGGATCCGGGCCGGCGAGGCACTTCGCCTGGCCGTCCGGAATCGTGTCCTGCGCGAGCAAGGTGACGAAGACGACCGCGCCGAGGCTTCCTCCCGAAACGCCGCTCACCGCGACCAACTGCTTGCGGAAGTCCGGGGCGCGGTCCTGCGCCGCGCCGAGCACCGTCACCGTCCAGTACGCGGCCCGCAAGCCGCCGCCCGCAGCCGAGACGACGATGAAGTTCTTGCGCCCGTCCTTGCCTGCGGGCGCCTGTGCGTACCACTCGTCCAGGGCCTGCTTCAGCGCCTTGCCCGGCCGCGGCGGCTCCGCGACGGCCCTCACTCCGTGGTTATCGACGAGAGCCGGGATGAAGCTCAGGAGCACGGCGATGACGAAAAGCGTCCGCACCACCGGATAGCCGGGCAGGATGCCGAGCGGCGTCGCGTCCGCGCGGCTGGCGGCGACGCGCGTCGCACCGCCCTCGCGCGCCAGCAGCACCAGCATGCTGCCGACCGCTGCGATCATCGAGAACCCCAGGAACGCCACCGCGGCCGAGCCGAAGAACCAGCCGAAGCCGACGGGATTGACGCAGATCCAGATGAAGATGATCGGGTAGGCGAGCAGCGTCAGCCCCATCACGGCGCCCGACAGGGCAGGCTGCGAGCGCAGGCCGGCGCCCTCGCCGCGCTTCACGAGGAAGTGCTCCTCGCCGAGCCATTTCTCCGCCAGTTTCTGCCGGAACACCAGGGTCGCGAGGAAGACGGCGCCGACGACGGCGAGCGCGAGCATGTTCTTCCAGTAGCCCCAGCATGCGAAAAACGCGATGACATAGGTCAGGCTGCCGATCGCGCGCGGCACATACCTGAGGAGACGCTGGATGCGCGGTCCGCGCGGATGCGCGCCGACGCCCCCGGCTAAGGCGAAATCGAGCGTGACGCGCCCCCAGTACCACGACTGGAAAGCCCAGAGGAGCACGGAAAGATGGAAAGCGATGACGATCCACCACTGCGCGGCCTCCGAGGACACGCCGACCGTGACCTCGCGGCCCTGCGGCGAGGCGAGCAGCGCGGCTCCGGCGGCAACGACGAGGATGCTGAAGCGGCAAGGGCGAAGCACCGCGCCGACGTCGCGCATCCACTGCCACAACTCCGCGGCAATCCTGAGCATGATCGTCCTCCCCTTGAGGTGACGACCATCGTACGCACGTCGCAGACGGCGTACTTATCACCGGGTCCGTTTCAGCTAGCGGGGAGCGAGGATGCGCTCGACGTAACGCGCGACGAGGTCGACTTCGAGATTCACCGGCGTGCCCTTCTTCAGGCGGCCGAGGGTCGTGACTTCCAGAGTGTGCGGGATCAGGTTCACTTCGAAGGCATCGCCTTCGATACGGTTCACGGTGAGGCTCACTCCGTCGACGCAGATCGAGCCTTTGCGCGCCACGTATTTCTGCAGCGCTGCCGGAACGCGGAAGGTCACCACCCCGCCCTCGCGCGCGAGCACTTCGCCCACGCCGTCGACGTGCCCGGTGACGAGGTGCCCGCCGAGCTCGCCGCCGAGCTTCAGGGATTTTTCGAGATTCACTTCGCCCGGTCGGTCGAGGCCGGCGGTAAGGCGCAGGGTTTCGGCCGAGACGTCGGCGGTGAAACCCTTGCCGGTGAGCGCGGTGACGGTGAGGCAGACCCCCTGCACCGCGATCGAAGCGCCGACCGAAACGTCGGACAGGCCGAGCCCGGGACACTGGACCTCGAGAGGACCGACGCGCACGATCTTCCCCACCGCCTGCACGATGCCCGTGAACATGGCGGGGAAGGTTACCGCAAAGGTGCTGTCTAAGGCCTGATGATCGGCGTGAGACGCTGCAGCAGCCTGCCCATCTCCTTGTCGAGATGCAGCGCCGACGCGCTGAGCGCGCAGATGCAGGAGCCGACGATGATGCAGTTGGCCATCGCCACGGTCGAGACGAATTCGGCCGCGAATGGCGCGGCGAGCAGCCACAGTCCGACCGCCATGTTCACCCACTCCGTCCAGAGTTCGTCGAGGCCGATCTGGAAATGCGCGCCGAGCGCGAGCGCCACGCCGACGAAGGCAGCATTGGCGGTCGCCGCGTGCTGGCCCTCGTACCCCACGATCCAGGGCGATACCGCGAGCCAGAGCCCGAGCGCGAAGCTCGCCCAGTCCTGCCACCGTGCCGTTCCGACCATGCGCGACTCCTTGCAATTTTCGGGCGCGATAGCCATTCGAACAGG
>Ga0111539_10011375_pt1 | contig 11171 bp, 8 predicted proteins | sample RhiMethybrSRZTD1_FD_79667 | JGI IMG/M metagenome (GOLD analysis project Ga0111539, IMG submission 79667) | Populus rhizosphere microbial communities from Tennessee, USA - Rhizosphere MetaG P. TD hybrid SRZTD1 (version 2) (version 2) | ecosystem: Host-associated > Plants > Roots > Rhizosphere >...
ATCCATGAGGAGGATGCGCGGCTCGAAGACGATGGCGCGGGCGAGCGCGACGCGCTGGCGCTGTCCGCCCGAGAGCTGGTCGACGTTGCGGGTGCCATGCTCGCCGAGTTGCACCAGCTCGAGCACCTTCTGCACGCGGTCGCTGATTTCCGCCTTGGCGACCCCGCGAAGCCGCAATGGATAACCGACGTTGCCGGCAACCGTCATGTGCGGGAAGAGGGCATAGTTCTGGAACACCATGCCCACGTCGCGCTTGTGTGGCGGCACCAGCGAGACGTCACGGTCGCCGAAGCCTACCTCGCCGCTATCAGGTCTGATGAAGCCGGCAAGCACCATCAGCAGCGTCGTCTTGCCGGACCCGGAGGGCCCGAGCAGCGTGATGAACTCGCCGCTCGCAATCTCGAGGCTGACGTCGTCAAGGGCGGTGAAGCTGCCGTAGGTCTTGGTGACGTTCCGGATCGAGATTGGCAGCGAGATCGCCGAACCTTTCCCAATCGCTGCCTTCACACGGACCTCCCGTGCAGCCAGAGGCCGAGCCGGCCGCTCGGCAGCCCACTATCTCTGCAGGAAGGCGTCGAAACGCTTCACCATCGCGTCCGCGTTCTCGACCCACCACGAAACATCCTGCACAAACCCCTTCTTGAAGTTCTCAGGCGAATTGGGCAGGCCGGGGAGCTTCTCCTTGGGGATCACGCCGGTGTCGTAGGCCTTTGCGTTGGACGGTGCGTAGTTGATGTAGTTCGAGATGCGGGCATTCACCTCCGGCCGTGACATGATTGCGATCGCCTTCATGGCAAGCTCCTTGTTGGGTGCCCCCTTTGGGATCATCCAGCTGTCGGAGACGATGATCTGCTCGTTGAAGGTGATCTTGACCTTACCCCCCTTGCCCTCGGGCTCGCTCTCCAGCGCCTGGATGCGGCCGTTCCACGCCGACACCATGTCGACTTCGCCGTCCTCGAGCACCTGCGCGGACTGCGCCCCCGAACTCCACCACACGAGCACGTGCGGTTTCAGCTGCTCGAGCTTCTTGAAGGCGCGGTCTACGTCGAGCGGATAGAGCTTGTCCATCGGCACGCCATCCGCGATCAGCGCCATCTCGAGCGCATAGATCGGATGCTTGCGGACAGAGCGCTGGCCGGGAAAGCTCTTCGCATCCCAAAACGACGCCCAGCCAGACGGCTCCTTGCCCGGGAAGGCCTTTTCGCGCCAGCCGATGGCGACGGAATAGACGATCTGCGGTGCGCAGTGTTCAGAGCGGCCGAGTGTCGGCGGGACATCGACAAGCGCCTTCATGGTATCGGCGTCGAACTTCTCGAGGCGGCCTTCCTTTTCGAGCAGCGCGCAGCTGTAGGCGCCCTGGGTCGTGAGATCCCAGGTAGGCTTGCCGGAAGCGACCTGGGTGCGCACGTCGGCGATGCCAGAGGTGGTGTCCTCCTTGATGGTGACGTTCAGCTCTTTCTCAACGATGCCGAACCACGCCTCCTTCTGAGCCTTTTGGAAGGCGCCGCCCCATGATGAGACGGTGAGCGTCTTCTTCTCCTGTGCCATCGCTTGCGGAGCAGCGAGCAACAGTGCCGTGCATGCGAGTGAAATTGCGCCGTCGCACTTCCTGGTCATCGCTAACTCCCTTTATACCGAGGCCGACTGGTGTGATGATCGAGAAGTCCGTTGCATCGTTTGCGACTAGGTTGGGAGACGGACTTCTCGATCTGAATCACACCAGCACCATGATTTTTCTAGTGTCCTTCAGGTCGCGAAATTCGTTCAACACATGCGGCAGAACGAGACGAATTTCGCGATCAGGACGCTAGCCGAGGTATTTCGCGGCACGGCCGCCCGTTCGTCAAGGCGCTAAGGTGGCGTGAGTTTGCGCACGGGCCGACGCATCAATAGGCTCGGCACCGGCCGGCAAGGAGGCGACCATGGCCCTGCACTTCGAGCGGAAGGAGTTCGAGAGCCGGATTGCTGCAGCGCGGAAAGCGCTCGCCGCAGACCAACTGGACGCTGTCCTGCTGTTCGCGCAGGAGAGCCTTTACTATCTCACCGGCTTCGACACCAGTGGCTTCGTCTTCTTCCAGTGCGCCGTGCTGACGACCAGCGATGGACCGATCACGTTGCTGACGCGGCGGCCCGACCTTGAGCAGGCGCGCCGCACCTCCATCATCGAGGACGTCCGCCTGTGGTACGACATGGAAGGCGCCGACCCGAGCGGGGAGCTGTCCCGGATCCTGGCCGAGAAGGGGCTGGAGGGGGCCCGTGTCGGGATCGAGATGCGCACGTTTGGGCTGACGGGCGACAAGTACGAGCTCGTGCGCAAGCGCCTCGCGGGCTGGTGCGAACTCGTCGACGCCTCCCACATCGTGCGCACCCTGCGGCTCGTGAAATCTCCTGCCGAAATCGCCTACGTGCGCCGGGCCGCAGAGCTTGCCGATCAGTCGCTTGAGGCGATGCTGGCGGCGGCGCGGCCGGGTGCCTTCGAGGGCGACATCGCGGCCGCAGGCTCGGTGCCAATCCTCGAGGGCGGCGGCGACCCGCCCCCCTCGGGCCCCGTGCTCGGCTCTGGCGATCGCGCGCTCCTGATCCGCAGTGCTACGGGGTTCCGTCATCTCGATCCGGTCGACCAGCTGACCCTCGAGTTTGCCGGCAGCTACCGGCGCTACGCTGCCTGCCTGATGCGTACGATCGCGATAGGCAAGGGCGACCCGACGCAGCAGAGGATGTTCGAGGTAACGCGGGAGGCACTCGCGGCGATGACTGCGGCGGCAAGACCCGGTCGCCCCCTCGGCGAGATCGACGACGCCCACCGACGGGTTTACGACGCCGCGGGCTACGCCGACGCTCGCATGTCGGCCTGCGGATATTCGCTCGGAGCGCTCTATCGTCCGACCTGGATGGACGTCCCGCCGATGCTCTACTCCGGCAACGCTACGCCTGCTGCACCGGGGATGGTGCTGTTCCTGCACGCAATCCTGATTGACGCGCCGAAGAACCTTGCCATGTCGCTCGGTCACACGATCGTGCTGACCTCCGCGGGCGCGGAGGTCCTGAGCCGGCTCGCGCCCGAGTACATCGTGCGCAGCTGAATTACCGCGAGTTCGATCGGAAATCGCGTCCTCGTCCAGGCCGCGGAAGTGGCATAGAGTGTTGGCTTATCCGGCCGTGCCGCAACAGCTCGCGCCAGTGGAAAGCCCATGCCCTCCTTCCCCCGCCTGTTCTCCCCCATAAGACTGCGCAACACCGAGATTCGCAATCGCATCCTCTCGACCGGCCATCAAACCTACCTCGCCCGGGACGGGTTGCCGGCCGAGGACTTCGTTGCCTATCACGAGGCGCGGGCCAAAGGCGGCGTCGGTCTCATTATCGTGGAGGCCGCCCGTTTTCATGCCACCGGTTTCACGGACAGCCCCGAGCTGATCGTGGCCAGCGATGACTGCATTCCCGGCCTTAGAAGTCTTGCCGACCGCGTTCATCGCCATGGTGCGAAAATCTTCGGGCAGATCTCCCATTCCGGCCGGGTTACGAAGAGGCTGTCCGGCGGCCTGCGCGGCGTCGCCTACGCGCCCTCGGTCGTTCCTGACCAGCGCTTCCACACCATGCCGCGCGAGATGTCCGCGGCCTTGATAGAGGAGATCATCGCCGAGGCTGGCAAGGCCGCGCGCCGCTTCGGCGAGGCAGGCTTCGACGGCATCGAGCTGCTCGCTAGCCACGGCCTGCTTATCTCGGATTTCCTCAATCCCCGCCACAACCTGCGCACAGATGCCTATGGAGGCAGCTTCGAGAACCGGCTGCGCTTCCTCGGCGACCTCTTGACCATCGTCCGAAACAACCTGGGCGACAGCCCCGTGCTCGGCATCCGCATCTCGGCCCATGAGGTGGAGCCTGGCGGTCTCGATGAGGACGAGGTGATTGGCATCTGCCAGGCGCTGAAGGCCAAAGGCGCCATCGACTATGTCAACACGACCTACGGCTCCATGCAGGGCCTCGGTGGCTCGGTGCACGTCGTTCCGCCGATGGAGATCGCGCACGCCTATGTAGCGCCGAAGGCCGGCACGCTGCGCGCTGCCGTCGGCCTGCCCGTGCTCGTTGCCGGACGCATCAACCAGCCGCAGATCGCCGAGGCAGTGCTCGCCGCCGGCCAGGCCGACATGTGCGGCATGACACGGGCTATGATCTCGGATCCCGAGATGCCCAACAAGGCGCGCGAGGGCCGCAACGACGAGATCCGCGCCTGCATCGCTTGCAACCAGGCCTGCATCGGCCACTACCACATGGGCTTCGGCATTTCCTGTATCCAGAACCCGGTGACCGGGCGCGAGCGCAAGCTCGGCAACATCGCAAGGTCCACCACATCTCGGCGCATTCTCGTAGCCGGCGGCGGGCCAGCGGGCATGAAGGCAGCGCTGACGGCAGCGGAGCGCGGCCATCACGTGACGCTTCACGAGGCGAAACCCCGCCTGGGCGGCCAGGTGCTCTTGGCACAACTGTTGCCGGAGCGCGCAGAGTTCGGGGGGCTCGTCACCAATCTGCAACAGGAAATGGCGCGCGCCGGCGTCGATGTGAGGCTCAATGCGCCGGTCTCCACAGCAACGATCCGACATGAGAAGCCCGATGCCGTCATCGTCGCCACCGGCGGCCTGCCCTACCGCCCCGAGATCGAAGGCGCCGAGGACGCACACGTGCTCGATGCATGGGCGGTTCTAGAGGGTCGCGCCAACCCAGGCGGGCGCGTGCTCGTCGCCGACTGGCGCTGCGACTGGGTCGGAATGGGTGTTGCCGAGAAGCTGGCACGCGAGGGGCGGCATGTGCGCCTCGCCGTCACCGGCACGCACGCCGGACAGAACCTGCAGCAATATCTACGCGACCACCTGGCCGGCAAGCTGCACAAGCTCGGCGTCGAGGTGATCCCCTATGCGCGACTGTTCGGCGTCGATGCAGATACCGCCTACATGGCGCACATTGTCTCGGGCGAGCCAATCATTGCGAACGAGGTACAGACAGTGGTGCTTGCCCTTGGCCACCGGCCGAACACGTCGCTGGAGCAGCAGCTCACCCCACTCGGTGTGCCGCTGCACCTTGCCGGCGATTGCCTGTCGCCGCGCTCGGCCGAAGAGGCTGTCTACGAAGGCATGATGGCGGGGCTGGCGGTGTAGGGCGCAGCCGCCTGACCGGCGGCCCAGCCCACGGACAACGGAACTGCGTAAGCTCTGGTGGCCTGCTGTGACTGCCGACATCGGTGCTGATAAGTCGAGCAAGACGCAGCCGGCAACCGATACGTTGCTCTCGGTGCTGCGACGCTATCGGCCCGGCGAGTACCGGCGATGGCTAAAGAATGGCGTGCGATTAATGCGGCGGCCTGCGGCAAATGACTTGGACAGGATGTGTTCGACGTTCTTCAATGTTGCGGGCTGCGTTCCTTGTCTTGGCGGGCGCCGTCACTCCCATCAGAATGTGAATGCCGAACGGCGGGAGAGCCCCTTGAGCTGCAAGATCCATGGCACGCCGGTACCCGGCGAGGTATTTCGCGCCGGTGTCCTCCACTTTAACGTCGACGAAGCCAGCCCCCTTCAGGCGCGCCACTGTATCGGCTGGCGTGACAAGATAGGCTCCGTTTCCATCTTCCGACCAGGGGAGCGGGTAGTGTGGGTTGCCAGTGGGTCCCAGGCCGTGTTCGGTGAGGGCAAAGAAACCACCAGGCCTGATGACGCGGAAGGCTTCATCAAAGAAACGGGGCCGGTCCGCGATGTTCATTGTCACGTGCTGAGCGTAACCGCCATCGAACACGGCATTGCCGAAGGGCAGATGTTCCCCATCGCCCAACGTCACCTTGACCAGGTCTTCCATTTTCAAGAGGGCGGTCAACTTGTTCGCAGCTTCAACAAAGGGAGCCGTGATATCAACGCCGCTCACTCGGCAGCCAAAACGCTGGGCCAGATAGCGTGCCGGTCCGCCAACGCCGCAACCAATGTCAAGGATGTGATGACCGGCTTGGATCGGAAGAACGTCAGCCAATTCGACGGTTGCTGCTAGTCCGCGCGCGTGGAAATGATCGACCGGCGCCAGTTGCTCCACGGTTACCGTTTCGGGCGACAGCGACGCCAGCTTCATGGCATCCAGGATGCGCGCATAGACGTCACCGCTTGCCCAATGATCGGAGATCGACTTTCCATCTGTCATTGCCACCTCCTACCCGCTCTCAATTTGACGAGGCCAAGCGTGGCGACAAGCCTGGGCTGGCGGTACTCATTCTACACGGGCGAGCCATTCGCTTCCGCTGGGAAGTCGCAGACCACTTTGTCTCTCCAGTCCGGTGAGATGATCAAGGACTTAACGTATCGGCCGGCCGAATGCCGTGAGTGGGCTGCCGGATATCTGGGCCCACAGGACGCGATTTGCAGAGCGGAGAAAGGCCGGATGGATGTTGCCCGGCGCCCCCGTGCACAGCACGCATGCTGCAGTCCTCAGTTGTTCTTGCGAGCGTAGTATCCCTGGCTTGCGACCCCGGACAGGCTCCGCCTCTCCGGACGCAAACCTAGCGGTCTGCACTTTCGCAGTATAAATTGCACTTCCTGGGTGGCACGGGGAGGCGCAACGTGACTAGTGCGACACGGCGAGCATTCACGTCAGGACTGCTGTCGGCGGGCCTTTCACCCATCGCTGTCGGGGCACTGGCGCAGGCAGACTACCCCGCGGGGCTTACCGTAAGGTTCATTGTCGGCTATCCACCGGGCGGCGGCCAGGACGTGGTCGGCCGCATTGTCGCCGATCGGCTGGGCGCACTCTGGAAGGTGCCGACCATCGTCGAGAACGTCTCGGGCGCGTCAGCAAACATTGGTATGGATCGCGTCGCCAAGGGACCGACGGACGGCACACAGATCCTTATCGTCCCGCCCAACATTTCGACCAACCAATTCATGTTCGCGCGAATGCCCTTCAACCCGGAGACGGACATCGTGCCGCTCTCCCTGGTAGCGAGCCTGCCGAACCTGTTGTGCGTGCGCAAGGACCTGCCGGTCCACTCCGTTCCGGAGCTGATCGCCTACGCCAAGGCCAACCCGGGCAAGCTCAACTGCGCCTCGCCCGGCATCGGCACTACGGTCCACCTCTCCGCCGAACTCTTCAAACGCATGACCGGCGTTGATTGGGCGACCGTGCACTACCGCGGCAGCGCACCTGCGCTCAACGACCTCGTCGCGCAAAAGACCGATCTGATGTTCGACAACATCACCTCGATCATCAACCAGGCGCGCGCCGGTTCGGTAAAGGCGATCGGCATTACTTCACTCAAGCGCTATCCGCTAGCACCTGAGTTCATTCCGGTGGCGGACACACTGCCGGGATTCGATACCATGTCGTTCTCAGGTGTCGGCGTACGGACCGGAACACCAAAAGCCATCTGCGACAGGATCGAGGCGGACACGCGCACGATCTGCAAGGACACGATGTTGCGAGAACGGTTGACAAGCCTTGTTGCTGAAACGGTCGGGTCGAGTGCAGCCGAGTTCGCCGAGTACGTAGCCTCCGAGCGTGCCAAGTGGGGCAAGCTCATCACCGAGCAGAAGATCCGCGTGGAATAGAGCCGAAGTCGACATGCAAAGATACGTCGTTGCCACCGTTTCGGAGATACCGCCTGGCACTCACAAAGTGTTCTCTGTCGGCGGGCGACCGATCGGCATCTTCAACCTTGCCGGTGAATTCTACGGCCTGCTCAACCGATGTCCGCACCAGGGAGGCCGCTTGTGTGATGGCCTGATCACCGGCCTTGCGGTCGGTGACCGGCCGGGCGAATTCCGGATGATCCGCAAGGGCGAGATGGTACGCTGCCCCTGGCACGGATGGGAGTTCGACATAAAAACCGGCCAATCCTGGTGCGAACCGGCCAAGGTGCGGGCGCGGGCCTATCCGACGGAAATTGCCGCGGGCGGCGAAGTGGTCAAGGGCCCTTATGTTGCCGAGACGGTGCCGGTGACTGTCGAGGAGCAGTACGTGGTAGTTAAATTCTAAAGACTGCGCCACGCGGCGGGCCCGAACTGAGTGCACGGGGGCCGGACCGCCCAGCGCGAGGAAACGCAATGAGCCGTTATCCGGGTGCCATTGACTGCGATATCCACCCGACGGTGCCGGGCATCGGCGTGCTGCTGCCGTATATGGACGACTACTGGCAGGAAGCGTTCGTCTCGCGCGGCATTGACGGGCTGGAGATGGCGAGCTATCCGCCAGGTGCGCCGATCTCGTGTCGTGCCGACTGGCGGCCGGCAAAAGGCCGGCCGGCGGCTGATCCAGCGACGATCGCCCGCGAGTCGCTAGAAGTCATCGGCACGGCGCTGGCCATCTGCAATCCCCTCACCGGCGGACAGGTTGCGGTCAGCGAGTCCATGGGCGCAGCCGTGTGTCGCGCCGTGAACGATTGGGTCACCAAGGAGTTCCTCGACAAAGACGCGCGTTTTCGAGCCTCCATCGTCGTGCCCCCGCAGAGCCCCGACCTCGCCGTCGAGGAGATCGAGCGACGCGCCCCCGACCGCCGCTTTGTGCAGGTGATGGTTCCGGTCGCTGTCGAGATGATGCTCGGCCGACGCTATTACTGGCCGCTGCTGGCGGCCTGCGAGAAGCACGGGCTGCCGCTTGGGCTTCACGCGGGCAGCCTCCATCGCTACCCTACCACGTCCAACGGTTGGTCATCCCATTACATCCAGGACTACGTCAGTCATTCGCAGACGTTCGAGGACCAGTTGCTAAGCCTCATTCACGAGGGCGCGTTCGTGAAGTTCCCGGGCCTGCGTGTCGTGTTGATAGAAAGCGGTGTCTCGTGGCTGCCCGGCTTCATTTGGCGCGCAATAAAAACGTGGCGCGGCGTACGAGCCGAGGTGCCGTACGTCAAGCGCTCTCCGGCCGAGATCGTGCGCGAGCATGTGCGGCTCACCGCCCAGCCGTTCGATGCACCGGATGCCCAGGCAGTGGCGCGCATCGCCGAGATGATCGACTCCGATGAGATGCTCTTGTTCGCAACCGACTATCCGCACTGGCAGTTCGAGGGTGATCGCGCCGTGCCGGACGGACTGCCCACACAGTTCCTCGCCAAGATGTTGATCGACAACCCGCTTGCAACCTATCCGCGGCTCAAGGAGAACCCCACATGAGCCTGACGCTCGAACGTGATGTCGACAGCCCCGGGAACCCGGCTCGCGGCGCCAAGACGCGCCTGCGTATCATCGACTGCGACATCCATCCCTACCTGAGCACGCCGCGCGACCTCGACCCGTTCTTGTCGGCGCGATGGCGCCAGCATCTCGCCGAATACGGCAAAGGGACCCGGGGCATCTACGCAGCACGAGGTACGTATCCGCGCTTCATGCCCAATACGTGCCGTCGCGATGCGTGGCCTGCGGGCGGCGCCCTACCCGGTTCCGACGTCGACTTCATCCGCGCACAGCATCTCGATGCCAATGACGTCGAGTTCGGTGTGCTCGAGCCTTTGCTGGAAGGCAACTCGCCGCGCAACGTCGAGCTGCAAGCGGCGCTTTGCTCGGCCTTCAATGACTGGCAGGTGACGCATTTCACCGACGTGGAGCCGCGCCTGCGCTCCTCCATCCTAGTGCCCCAGGACGACGCCGAGGCGGCTGTCGCCGAGATCGAGAAGTGCGCCGCCGATCCGCGTTTTGCCCAAATCCAGCTGTCCTCGCGTACCCCCGAGCCTCTCGGCCGTAAGCGCTACTGGCCAATCTTCGCCGCTGCCGAGCGCGCAAACCTGCCGATCGGCCTGCACGTGGGCGGCCCGTCGGCCGCAGCGCCCTCGGCCTCTGGCTGGCCCTCATTCTACGTCGAGGAGCATCAGGTGTTGAGCCATTCAATGCCGACCCAGGCCGCCAGCTTGATCCTCGAGGGCGTGTTTGACCTCTATCCCGGCCTGAAGATCATCCTGATCGAGGGCGGCTTCGCCTGGGTTCCCACCCTCGGCTGGCGGCTCGACGCCAATGTCGCCAAGATGCGGAGCGAGGTCCCAAACCTCAAGCTCAAGCCGTCAGAGTATCTGCGGCGCAATCTCTGGTACGCGACACAACCAATCGAGGAGCCAGAGTACCCGCATCATCTGCGCACCATCTTCGATTGGATCGGCTGGGACCGCATGGTCTACGCGAGCGACTATCCGCACTGGGACTATGATGACCCCCAACTGGCCATCAAGATCGCCATGAGCGATGCTGAACGCCGCGCAATCTTCCGCGAGAATGCGGAGCAGGTCTACCGGTTCGAGTGAGCCGTGGCGCAGTCCACTCTCTCTCGAGAACTACATGGGCCGGTTGCGCGATGCCTCGACGAAACGCTGTTTGCGTCGTCAAGTTCCAGGCGCATCACTGGCCCATGTGGGGCAATGCGACGATCATTGACTACTGGAAGAAGCAGCGCGATCTCTACAAATAGAAGCACGACCAGGCGCTGAACCTGCTCAACAAGGGCTACACCGGCATCGAGATCTCCAATATGGTCGTGCTGCCGCCCGAGTTCCCTTTCGATCAGGACTGCTACGCCATCTGGCCGATCGTTTTGCGGAAGCGCGCGAGCGAGAAGGCGAACATCACTGATCCCAAAACTGCAAGCGCGACGAACTGCGGCCACACCACGTCGAGCCCCGCGCCGCGATACAGGATCGCCTGCGCGAACATGACGAAATGCGTTGTCGGCGCACCCAGCATTATGGCTTGCACGAACTCCGGCATGCTTTCGCGCGGCGTCGACCCGCCGGAAAGCATCTGCATCGGGATCAGCACCAGCAGGATCAGCAATCCGAACTGCGGCATGGAGCGCGCAATCGTGCCGAGGAATATTCCCATCGACGTAGTCGCGAACAAATGCAGCGTGGTGCCGGCGAGAAACAGGACGATGGAGCCTTCGATAGGCACCCCCAGCAACCCCTGAACTACGAAGATCAGGGAGAAGGCACTGGCCGCGAGCACCACCAGAGCCATGGACCAGATCTTGCTCGTCATGATCTCGAACGGGGTCACGGGCATCACCAGCAGATGCTCGATGGTGCCGTGCTCGCGCTCGCGGATCAGGGCGGCGCCGGTCAGGATGATCGACAGCATGGTGACCTGGTTGATGACCTGGATGACCGCCCCGAACCAGGATTTGTCCAGCGTCGGGTTGAAGCGGACACGCAGCGCCAGGTCGACCGG
>Ga0111539_10011376_pt1 | contig 11171 bp, 10 predicted proteins | sample RhiMethybrSRZTD1_FD_79667 | JGI IMG/M metagenome (GOLD analysis project Ga0111539, IMG submission 79667) | Populus rhizosphere microbial communities from Tennessee, USA - Rhizosphere MetaG P. TD hybrid SRZTD1 (version 2) (version 2) | ecosystem: Host-associated > Plants > Roots > Rhizosphere >...
GACCTGCTCCAGTGGATCTCCGCGCGGTCATCGCTACGCGCGCTCGTCAGGCGGGCGCGGCCGTAACCATCAGCGATTGGTGCACTCGTTGCCATAACGAGCGTTTTTTCTCCCACCGCGCCGGGGACAACGGCCGCCAACTCGGCGTCCTCGTGGTCTCGGGCCGGAGGGCTCTGACCTCTGAGCTCTGACCTCTGACCTCTTCCTATTGAGGAACCCAATTCATAGATTGACGGTCCGCGAGAATTCGGGGTTGTGCTTGGAAATGTGGGGAAGGTCCCCACATTTTTTTGTTCTTGGGGAGTACCTCGACGCTACATGAACGAGGCGCTGGAAGCTTTTGTCAAAAAAGAGGTTGAAGGGCTCGGCTACGATCTGGTAGAGCTCCGGAAAGGTGGTACCGGAAAGCGTCCGCTTCTGGACGTTCGAATCGACCGTCGTGACGGAGCCAGAATCACAATTGATGAATGTGCGCAGGTCTCCCGGGCCATCGAGCCGCAGCTCGATGCGTCGGGATTGGTCGGCGAAAACTACGTGCTTGAGGTGTCGTCCCCGGGTGTCGAACGCCCGCTGCGAAATGCCGACGATTGGCGGCGATTCGCGGGACGGACGGCAAAGGTGCTCGCGCCGTCGCTCGGTGGACGGTTGGAAGTCGAGGTGCTGGGTGTGGACGACTCGTCAGGCGAAGCGATGGCAGTGATGCGCGAAGCGCGCGGCACTGAACATCGCGTTCCTCTGGCCGAAGTCCGTGAAGCGCGGCTGGTATTCCGCTGGCAAGGGAACGAGGGAAAGAAATGATTGGATCGGCTGAGATTCTGAGCGCGATTCGCGAACTGACCAACTCCAAGCAGATCGATCGTACCGAACTGCATGGGTTGCTCCAGGACGGCATTCATGCTGCCCTGGCGAAAAAGCACGGCCCGACCGTGCAGGCCGAAGTCGAGATCGACGAACGGAACGGCAAGATCAACATCGTCCTCCTCAAGACCGTGGTCGATGAAGTCACCGATCCGGGTCGCGAGATCTCGGTCGAGGAAGCGCGTTTCGAGGATCCCGAGTTCCAGCCCGGCGACGTGATGGAGATCCCCGTCGACTTCGCCGAGTTCGGGCGGAGCGCCGTGCAGGCGGCCAAGCAGCGCATCATCCAGCGCGTCCGCGAAGGCGAGCGCACCAAGATCCGCGACGAGTTCACGAACCGTGTCGGTGAGTTGCTCTCTGGTGAGGTGCAGCAGATCGAGCGCGGGAAACTCGTCGTTATGCTCAACAAATTCCGCGAGGCGGAGGCCATCATTCCGTATCGCGAGCAGAATCATCGCGAACACTTCCACCAGGGCGACCCGATCCGGGCCGTGCTCAAGCGCGTCGAGGAGACGCCGAAGGGCCCGCGGCTCATCCTGAGCCGGGGAGACCCGGGTTTCGTGCAGGCACTCTTCCGTCTCGAGGTTCCCGAGATGCAGCAGGGAATCGTCGAGATTCGCGCGGCCGCTCGTGAAGTCGGCAGCCGCACGAAGATCGCGGTGTTCTCCAAGGACGACTCGATCGATCCGGTGGGCGCGTGCGTCGGGCTCAAGGGCTCGCGCGTGCAGGCGGTCGTCAACGAACTGAATGGCGAACGCATCGACATCGTGCCGTGGTCGTCCGACCCGGAACGATTCGCGAAGCTTGCCCTGGCGCCGGCGCGGGTGGCGCGGGTTCAGTCCGATGCGACGACCCGGACCATTCAGGCCATCGTCGACGAGGACCAGCTCTCGCTGGCGATCGGGCGAAATGGGCAGAACGTGCGCCTCGCGTCAGAGCTCACCGGATGGAAGATCGACCTGTATTCCAGCCGCGAATGGATGGAACGGAGCGACAGCCCGGTTTTCGCGCCGCTACCTGAAGAGGCGGATGTCGCGGACGTCAGGCTGGCGGAGATCGATGGGATGTCGCTGGCGACGGTTGCCGTGCTGGAGGAAGCCGGCTTCCGCACGCTCAATGACATCATCGATCTCGAACGTGATGATTTCCTGAAGCTCCCCGGTATTGCTCCCGAGGAAGCCGATCGCATCATGGCGATCCTCGACGAGCTGACCGAGGAGGGCGATGACGAAGCCTCCGGTGGCGGGGGCCCGTCGGATAACGGACAGGGGGGGTGACGTGGATGCGACGACGGAACGGCGCGTGCTCGGGCTGGTTGGCCTCGGCATTCGCGGCCGGAACGTTGTCGTCGGAGTGGAGCAGGTTCGAATGGCGGCCCGGAAAGGGCGTCTGGCATTGGCGATCGTCGCGCCTGACGCCTCACCGCACAGCCGGAAGAAGTTGCTGCCGCTCCTGAACGCCGCGGGGGTCCGGGTGGTGCAGGGTCCCGGGGCCGCGGCGTTAGGTTCAGTGGCGGGAAGGGAATCGACAGCGGCGATCGGGGTGACCGATGCGGCGCTGGCGCGGGGACTCAGGAAAGTGTTCGATGAAGTCGCGACGCCGGGTGGCGTCGAGGAAGCACGGGAAGAACAGGATGTGTCCGCCCGACAGGGCGTTCGGAGGAACGGTTGAGCAAGCTGCGCGTCAACGACCTGGCAGGTGAATTCGGCATCACGTCCGAGGAGGTCATGGATCTCCTGCGGAAGATGGATGTCCCGGTTCGTAGTCATCTGAGTCCCCTCACGGATGACCAGGTGGCGCGCGTGCGTGTGCGCTGGGAGCGCGAGAAGCGTCACCGTCAGGAAAAGCCGGCAGCGGTGCCGGCACGGCGCCGCCGCGCCGCGGCGGCCGAGCCTGCGCCTGCTCCCGCGCCCGCCGAAACCGCAGCGGCCGGAAGCGGCGTGCGTCGTCGCCGTCGCGTCGCGACTCCGGAGATCGAGGAAGCGACTCCGGTCGAGGAGGAAGCACCGGCCGTCGCGGCTGCGCCGGCACCGCCAGCTCCCGAGACCGTCGACGGCGTCGAGGAGCTCGAGCTCGCGCCCGAGCGCGAAGTCGAACCACCGGTCGAGGTGCCTGACGAGCCGCCACCGCCGCCTCGCGTGGCGCGGCCCGCGGCTCCGCCGCCACCGTCGGCGCCGCCGTCCGCTCCGCGTCCGGAGCGCGCCCGTCCGCGCCCGATCGTACCGGGTGCGCCGCGTCCGCGCTCGATGCCGGGCGCTTCACCCTTCGGCGCGCCACGGCCGGTGGCTTCCGCGACGCCTTCCGGTGGCATCGGCATTCCCAACCGGCGGGATGAGCGCAAGGGCGGTGGCGGCGGCGGTGGTGGTGGTGGTGGGACCGCCGCGCCGGGCGCGGCGCCCCAGTCGGGATCGCAGCGCCGCAAGAAGGGCAAGCGCGGGGCGGTCGACCAGGAAGAGGTGAGTGCCAACATCCGGCGCACGATGTCGACGTTAGGTGGCCTTGCCTCGCGTCGCACCACGCGCCGGCCTGACGAGGGGCGCGAGGAGCTCGAGGCGTCGCGCCTCGCCGCGGTGGAGCGCGAACGCAAGACCGTTCGCGTGAACGAATTCATCACCGTCGCCGAGCTGGCGGGCATCCTCAAGGTGCCGGCGACGCAGATCGTCGCGTTCGCGTTCAAGAACCTGGGACTCATGGTCACCATCAACCAGCGACTCGACTTCGACCAGATCGAGTTGATCGCCGGCGAGTTCGGATTCGCGGCCGTGCGTGAGCAGGAGTATGCCGCCGATATGGGCGCGGAAGCGGTGCTCGACACGCCGGAGCAGCTCGTGTCGCGGCCGCCCGTGGTCACCATCATGGGTCACGTCGACCACGGCAAGACGTCGCTCCTCGACTTCATCCGGCGCGCCAACGTCGTCGCCGGCGAGGCGGGCGGCATCACCCAGCACATCGGCGCGTACCATGTCTCGCTGCCTAACGGGAAGAGCATCACCTTCCTCGACACGCCGGGCCACGAGGCGTTCACCGCCATGCGCGCCCGCGGCGCGCAGGTGACGGACATCGTCGTCCTCGTCGTGGCCGCCAACGACTCCGTCATGCCGCAGACCGTCGAGGCCATTTCGCACGCCAAGAACGCCGGCGTGCCGATCATCGTGGCGGTCAACAAGATCGACCTGCCTGACGCGAACCCGCAGCGCGTGATGCAGGACCTGCTCACGCACGGCGTGGTGCTCGAGCAGTTCGGCGGCCAGACGCTCTCGACGGCGATCTCGGCGAAGAAGGGCACCAACGTGCCCGTGCTGCTCGACCAGATCCTCCTGCAGGCCGAGCTGCTCGACCTCAAGGCGAACCCGAACCGCGATGCCGTCGGCGCCGTGGTCGAGGCGCAGCTCGACCCGGGCAAGGGTCCGGTCGCGAGCGTGCTCGTGCAGAACGGAACGCTCAGGGTGGGGCAGAACTTCATCTCCGGACTCTTCTCCGGCCGCGTGCGCGCGTTGCTCGACGAGCGTGGCAAGCCGGTGAAGGAAGCCGGTCCGGCGATCCCCGTGCAGGTGCTCGGCCTCACCGGTGTGCCGATGGCCGGCGACCAGTTCCTCGTCGTCGACGACGCCACGCAGGCGCGTGACATTGCCCAGCGGCGCGAGCGGCTGGATCGCGAAGCGAAGTCGCGTCGCACGTCCAAGGGCTCGGTCACGCTCGAGGACTTCATGTCGCAGGCGGCGGCGGGCCAGATGCGCACGCTGCCGATCCTGATCAAGGCCGACCAGGGCGGTCCCGCCGAGGCCCTCGCCGACGCGTTAGGCCGGCTGTCCAACAATGAAGTCCAGATCCAGGTCATCCACCGCGGCGTCGGTGCGATCACCGACAGCGATATCCTGCTGGCGCGCACCGCTGGCGCCATCATCATCGGGTTCCACGTGCGGCCGGATAACAACGCCCGCGCGTCGGCCGAGCGCGAAGGCGTCGACATCAAGCTCTATCGCGTCATCTATGACGCGGTGAACGACATTCGCGCCCGCCTGGAGGGATTGCTCCGGCCCGAGGAACGCGAGGTCATCCTCGGCGAGGCCGAAGTCCGCGAGATCTTCAAGGTGTCGCGCGTTGGCACGGTGGCCGGGTGTTCCGTTCGCCATGGCGTGATCAATCGTCAGGCGAAGGTGCGTGTCATCCGCGACGGCGTCGAAGTGTACGCCGGGACCATCGCATCGCTGCGCCGCTTCAAGGATGACGTGAAGGAAGTGAAGGAAGGGTACGAGTGCGGCATCGGCATCGAGAACTTCAACGACATCAAGGTCGGTGACGTGATCGAATGCTTCCGCAAGGAAGAGGTGGCCCGCACGCTGCAGCAGGCCGGCTCCGCGACCTGACGTCAGCCACGCGAATGGATGCAGGGAGTTCTGCATCTGCACTCAGGATTCACATGCCCTCCGATTCACGAAGACCTGACCGCGTCGCCGAGGCGATCCGGGAAGCCGTCGCCATGTTCCTCGCCGAGGGCGTGAAGGATCCGCGCGTCACCGGACTCGTCACGGTCACCGGCGTCGACGTGACGCGCGACCTTCGGCACGCGCGTGTCCACGTCAGCATCCTCGGCTCCGAGGCCGAAAAGAAGGAGACGATGGAAGGCCTGGCCTCGGTCGCCGGACACCTCAGGGCCAAGCTCGGTCGTACGCTGCGGCTGCGCATGACGCCGGAGCTCGACTTCAAGTACGACGCCAGCATCGCGCACGCGGCGCGCATCGACTCGCTGCTGGAACAGATCCGTGCCGACGAGGCCTCACGTGACGACGGCGGGGAGTGACGGCATCCTGCTGGTGGACAAGCCCGCGGGGGCAAGCTCGCACGACGTGGTCGCGATGGTGCGCCGGGCGCGTGGTGGTGTTCGCGCCGGCCATACCGGGACGCTGGACCCCTTCGCGACCGGGCTGCTCGTGGTGGCGTTAGGCGCGGCGACGCGGCTCATCCGCTTCCTGCCGGCCGAGCCCAAGGTGTACCGCGCGACGATCGCGTTCGGCGCTTCCACCGACAGCGATGATGCGACGGGCCGGATCACGGGCCACGGGACGGTGCCTGACGAGTCGGTGGTGCGCTCGGCGATCCGGCCCCTGACCGGTACCATCGAGCAGGTCCCGCCGGCCTTTTCGGCGCGACATGTCGAGGGGCGGCGCGCCTACGCGATCGCGCGGGAGGGCGGGGCACCCGCGCTGGCGCCGTCGACGGTGACCGTGCACGCCTGGGACGTCGCGTCGTATGAGGCCGGCCGGCTCGACGTGACCATCACGTGCACCTCGGGCACGTACGTTCGCGCGCTGGCCCGCGACCTGGGGCGTTTCTGCGGCACCGTCGCGCACCTCGCGTCGCTCAGGCGCGTGCGCATCGGTCCGTTCGATGTCGCCGCCGCCGTCCTGCCTGACGAGTCGGCGGATGCGCCGGTCATGACGTCGAGCGATGCGCTCGTGGGCATGCCGCGACAGGTCGTGTTGGGCGATGAGGTGGAACGGCTCACCCACGGGCGTCCGATCACGGCGCGCGAGAGTGGAGCCAGTGCGGCGCTGGTCGACCAGTCCGGCGACCTGGTGGCCGTCGCGGAGCGGGATGGGGAATGGTGGCAGCCGCGCGTGGTGGTTCGCGGTGGCTGATCGGATGATCGACGTCTCGTCCGGCCTCCCGCCCGATGTCACGAGAACGGCCCTGACCGTCGGCAGCTTCGACGGCGTGCATCGCGGCCACCAGGACGTGCTCCGCCAGCTTGCCGCGCGCGCGCGCCGGCTGGGTGTGCACAGCCTCCTCGTCACGTTCGATCCGCATCCGCTCGAAGTCGTGAACCCCGCGGCGGCACCACGCCTGCTCACCGTTGGTGATGAAAAGCTCGAGGTGCTGGCCGAATCGGGCATCGATTTCGTCGCGGTGGTGCCGTTCACGCCCGCGCTCGCGGCGTACAGCGCCGAACGATTCGTCGACGAGATCCTGCTGCATCGCTTTCGGATGCACGACCTGATGATGGGCTACGATCACCGGTTCGGGCACAACCGCGCCGGCGACGCGGCAACGATGCAGCGACTCGGGTCCGAGCGGGGATTCGACGTCACGGTGGTGCCGGCGGTGACCGTGAATGGGGGACAGAACATTTCTTCCACCGCCATCCGTCGCGCAGTTGCCGGCGGTGACCTGGACGGTGCCTTTCGAGGTCTCGGTCGCCACTACGCTCTCGGGGGCCGCGTCGGCGAGGGCGCGCGCCGGGGCAGGCTGCTCGGTTTCCCGACGGCGAATGTTCCCGTGCCGAGCCCCCGGAAGCTCCTCCCGCCTGAGGGGGTGTACGCTGTTCGGGTGCAAACCCCGATGGGTCCGTACGACGGAATGCTCAACCTCGGCCCCCGCCCGACCTTTGGTGACGCGGAGACCGTGGTCGAGGCCCACCTGTTCGACTTCGATTTGGATCTCTACGGGGCTCGCGTCCGGATCGATTTCGTCTCGCGCCTCCGCGATACGCAGAAGTTCAACGGCGTCGACGCTCTGGTCGCCCAGTTGAATGTGGATGCGCAAAACGCTCGGCGCATTCTGGCTGGGTAGGGTACTCGGACTTGGACTTAGACTTGGGCTTTTGGCTCAGGCTTAACCGGTTGAGAATCTTCACGTTGCGATTGACTCCGCCCCTGTTGAGGCCTAACCTTCCTTGCTCTCCAATCTCGACTTGATCGACGTATGACGAACCTGAAGTACCGTCTCCTTCTCATCGTAGGCCTCGTGGTGGCGTCCGTGTGGGCGCTCTGGCCCCGGACAGTCGTCGAGCGCGTGAAGCGCGACGGTGTCTTCGTGTACGACACCATCCATCGCGTTCCGCTCAAGAAGGGTCTCGACCTGGTGGGCGGCATGTACCTCGCGCTCGAGGTCGACGAGTCGAAAGGCGCCGTCGCGAACAAGGAAGACGCGCTCGATCGTGCGCTGAAAGTGGTCCGCACGCGCATCGACGAGTTCGGCGTTTCCGAGCCTGTCGTACAGAAGGTCGGCAATGACCGGATCATCGTAGAGCTGCCGGGCATCGATGATCCAGAGCGCGCCGAGCAGGTCGTGCAGAAGTCGGCGTTCCTGCAGTTCATGATCACCGACGAGTCGAACGCGCTCGAGCGCTCGTTGCCTCGCCTCGACCAGATCGCGAAGGACGCCGGTGGCCCTTCGAAGGCCGTCACGACGAGCGGCGATACGGCGAAGCGTACGGAAGTCGGGCTTTCGAAGCTCCTGGCGCCGGATACCGGCGCGAAGGCGGCAAAGCCCGATAGCGCGAAGGCTGATTCGGCCGCGCCGCTGATTCCTCCAACGGGAGGAACCATCTCGAGTCTCCTGCAGCGCGGCGACATGCCTGGCGAGTTTTACATCAGCCAGGAGAACGCGTCGAAGGCCGAGTACTACTTCTCGCTGCCGCAGATCCAGGCGGCGTTGCCCCCCGGGAAGGCGATCAAGTGGGGTGCCGATACGATCGCGATCGGCGGCCGCGTCTACCGCACGATCTATGTCCTTGATGCCCGGGAGATCCTGAACGGCGAGTGGATCCAGGACGCAAAGCCTAACAACACGCCGATCGACGGCACCGTGGTCGAGTTCCAGCTGAGCAACGAAGGCGGCCGTCGCTTCCGCGTCGAAACGGCCAAGCACATCCAGGATTACATGGCGATCGTGCTCGACGATCGCGTCATGGGACGGCCACCGGTCATCCAGAGCGCGATTGGAACGCGCGGCCAGATCACGTTAGGCCGCCGCGACCTGCAGGTGGCGCAGGACCTCGCCCTCGTGCTGCGTGCCGGCGCGCTGCCGGTGCCGCTCAAGATCGCCGAAGTCCGGAACATCGGCGCCAGCCTTGGCGAGGACTCGATCCGTCGCGGAACGAACGCCATGGTGTTCGCCGTGCTCGCGGTCATCGTGATCATGATCGGGTACTATCGCTTCTCGGGCATGCTCGCCGTCGGCGCGCTCATGCTGTTCGTGCTTTATACGCTGGCGGTCCTCGCCGGATTCGGCGCGGTGCTGACGTTGCCGGGCCTCGCGGGACTCGTGCTGTCCGTCGGCATGGCAGTCGACGCCAACGTGCTGATCTTCGAGCGAATACGCGAAGAACTCGACCGGGGCAAGACAGTGCGGACGTCCATCGAGGAAGGATTCCAGCACGCCCTCACCGCCATCGTCGATACCAGCCTGACGACGATCCTCACTGCGGCAGTCCTTTACCAGTACGGCACCGGCGCGGTGAAAGGCTTCGCGGTCACGCTGATCGCCGGTATTTCAGCATCGCTTTTCGCAGCAGTCTTTGTGACCCGTACCTTCTACCTCGTGTGGCTCACGCGCACACGTGGCGCCCAGACCTTGAGCATCTGATGTTCCGGATCCTTCACGACACCAAATTCGACTTCATCAAGTGGTGGCGGCACGCGGCCGTCCTCACGATCGTTTTCATCCTCATCGGGCTCAGCTCGTTCATCTTCAAGGGTGGGGTGAACTACAGCATCGAGTTCACCGGTGGAACGCTCGTGCAGGTGAAGTTCACGCAGCCGCCCGATCCGGCCGAGCTCCGCGCCGTGATTGGTGAGGCCGAGATCACGCAGTTCGGCGACGCCACCGAGTACACGTTGCGCCTCCAGGGAACGCAGGAGATCGCCCAGCAGGCGAGCGCCGCCGAAGGAGTCGCCAAGGACGTCGAGGCGAAGCTGCGCGCCAAATACGGTGACGGCTTCACCATCGTCAGGACCGAGGCCGTTGGACCAAAGGTCGGAGCCGAGCTCGCCCGAGGCGCCGTGATCGCGATGCTGCTCGCGTCGCTGGTCACGCTCGTCTACCTGGCGATCCGCTTCGAGTGGCGGTTCGGTCTCTCGGCCGTACTCTCGACGGCGCACGACGTGCTCATCACGCTCGCGTTCATCAAGCTCTTTCACATCGAAGTCTCGCTGACGGTCGTCGCCGCGATCCTGACCCTGTTGGGCTACTCGGGCAACGACACGATCATCATCTTCGACCGCGTTCGTGAGAACCTGAAGAAGTCCCGCAAGGAGCCGTTGTACGACACGCTCAACCGGTCGATCAACGAGACGTTGCCGCGGTCGGTCCTGACGCACGTCACCACGCTCGCCGCGACGCTCACGCTGCTCATCTTCGCCGGCTCGGTGCTCAGGCCGTTCTCGCTGGTCATGGCGTTCGGCATCTTCGTCGCCACGTTCAGCTCGATCTACGTCGCGTCGCCGATCCTGCTCTACATCGAGCGCAAGTTCCCGAGGAAGGACCTGGCCGGACGCGGACCGCACGTGTCGGCCAGCACCGCCCGCGCGGAATCGCAGGTCGAGCAGCCGACGCGGCCGATCCGCGGCAGCAAGGCGCCCGTCGGGCGTTAGGCAGCCGGCACGGCGAAGGGCATCGGGCCCCGGGACACTGGCAGCAATGATGCCTGGTGCCTGAGGCCCGATGCCTTTTCCATTTGCGGACAGCCACGTGCACCTCGCGGATCCGGCGTTCGACGCCGATCGCGAGGCTGTCATCACCGCCGCTCGTCAGGCAGGCGCGTCGGCCCTCGTCTGCATAGGCGAATCGCCTGACGCGGCGGACCGGGCCCGCGACATCGCGACCGCGCATCCCGGGCTCGTCTGGCACACGGCCGGGATGCATCCACACGAGGCGTCGGCGTGGGATCTCGCCCGCGACCTGCCACGCGTGCGCGAGCATCTGGACAGGGGCGCCGTGGCGATCGGCGAGTGCGGTCTCGACTACCATTACGACAACTCGCCGCGCGACGTGCAGCGCGCGGTCTTCGCCGCCCAGCTTCACCTCGCGGCCGAGTGCCATCGTCCACTGGTAGTGCACACGCGTGAGGCAGTGGACGACACCGCCGCGATGGTTCGTGAGGCAGAACAGGCCGGCGTTCGCGGTGTCCTGCATTGCTTCACCGGACCGTCGTCGCTCGCCGAAATCGCGCTCGATGCCGGGTGGTACGTGTCATTCAGCGGCGTCGTGACCTTCAGGAAGTGGTCCGACGACGACCTCATTCGGTCGATACCAGTTGATCGCATCCTGGTCGAATCGGATGCTCCCTACCTGGCCCCGGTCCCGTTCCGTGGGAAGCGCAACGAACCAGCGCATGTGGCCCTGACATTGACGAAAGTGGCAGCGGCACTGGGAAAGAGCCCGGACGATTTGGGCCAGGTCGTCGTGGCCAACACGGTCAGGTTCTTTGGTCTGGCCGCCCCTGTGGCAGGTCCGTAGGTTGCCCGTCTCGCGTTGGTCGGCAGTGATCGGATCGCAGTGATTTCACATCCCACATCCCACATCCCACATCC